>Ga0187864_10004539_pt1 | contig 10820 bp, 5 predicted proteins | sample June2016WEW_11_4_FD_132985 | JGI IMG/M metagenome (GOLD analysis project Ga0187864, IMG submission 132985) | Peatland microbial communities from SPRUCE experiment site at the Marcell Experimental Forest, Minnesota, USA - June2016WEW_11_40 | ecosystem: Environmental > Terrestrial > Soil >... | reverse complement strand
GAGTAATCACCACCCAGTCACCCGCGTCGTCTGCGCCATCGATATCGCAAGAATCTGCTGAACACTCCGACGCGGCGAGGACGCGTGCGACGGACTTGGCGCTGGCAGCTCCGAGCGGGCCCAGACCGCGGAGGTTGTAGAGGACGTCTTCGTTCGAACCTTCGAGCGAGTAGTGCACCTGGAGCTGGACGTGGCTCGAGGCCTCGGCCGCGAGGATGCGGGCGCTGCGGTCGTGCATCTCGGAGACGAACTCGCGCAGGTTCGGGACGCAGACCTGGTCGCCCTTCTGGGTGATTTTCGATGAAGGGTGCACGTTCTCGCAGGCGGCCTCCTTCCGGTTGGCGATGCAGAGGTCCACCTTGTCCACGTGGAGCTTGTAGCCCTGCGCGACCGGGATCGTCGCGCACCCGCCCTTGTTCACGCGCAGCTTGATCGCCTCCTTCTTGTCCGCTTTGTGCTGCTTGAGGTAGGCCTCGCGCTTCGAAGCGACGGGGGCGATCTTCGTGGGCGCAGCAGCTCCCTTCTTCTTCTTGTTGTCCTTTGCCATGGCGAGCGGGGCTTCGAGCTTCGATTTGCGGGAAGCGGCGGCGGCGGCGGGCGCTCCGGGGTGGAGCGAGCAGACCATCGAGGCGCCGCCTTCAAACTCGATGCGCCTCCAATCGCGCACCGTCCATTCCGTCCGCAGCGCCGACGAGGCCCCCTTCTCGGCGCCCTTCACGCGGACGTTCCTGCCCACGGTAGAAAAGTGGACGTCCTTGCCGCGCATAGAGAGGGAGCGCAGGTCCGCGTCTCCCACGCACGAGAGGAGCGAGCCATCCCTCTGCCGGTGGGCGGCGAAGCGCGCCTCGCCGATCTGACCCGACCTCTCCGCGGTGCAGAGCGAGGCGAGGTCCGTCCACCGGATCTTGATGGTCGAACCCTCCGCCCGCAGCGCCCTCGAGCACGCCTTCTCGTCCTTTGCCGAGCGGAAGACGCCGTCTGCGTCCTTGAACACCACCGCCTGCTCGCCGGGCAGCCACTCGATCTCGAGCGCGGCCGCGGCGCACGCCACCGACAGGAGCAGCAGCAGTGCGAAGCGCATCAGTGTGCCCGTGTGACCAACCCGCACTTATACGCCACGCATTGAGAAAAGAGATGCCGAATCGCTGCTTTGTTTTCAAGGAATAGCCGAGCGGATCTCCGCGTCCGCCGCCGCCAGCTGTTCTTGTGTCATGTACTTGCGCAGAATCGCGACGGTCTCCTTGCTGATCTCTAGATCTCGCTCTGTCTGTTCTATTTGCCTTGAACGCTGGTCTGCCCTGGCTTGAACCGGGTCTTCGACCCTTGCCATAGGTCCGATGAACTTGTACCTCCCGCTGGTCAACGATTCGAACACAATCGATTCTGACGGCTCGAGTATCGATGTTATATGCGGCAGCAAATTCAACCGGGGAGCGATGTACCATCAGGCGCTCGCTCCAGCGCTGGAGCGACGCGATGAGTTCACGATGATCCACTCCGCCCGCCGCACGAAGGTTCAGTCCCCGTGGATATTTTGCCGCTACTCCAGTGAACGTCTTGGTACCAGCGCCAAGATCTCCGGCGAGGCGTGTTCCCGTGTAGTGGTTGCCAGATGTGTAGGGCGTTGAGCATGCGCAGCAGCACTGTTTAAAACGCGCTAGTATGTGAGCGGCGTGACCGCGGCGCCCGCTCAGGACGATGAAGCCGACGAGGGCGCAGGTTGCCGCGGAGGGACCCGCTCGCCCGGCCTTCGCGCCGAACACTTCGGCGGGCCTCAAAGAATTCGCCGGCCAGCAAGAGGCCAAGTCCGAAGAAGCCGGGAAGATGTTCGTGTTCACGCAACCCGATTTTTACCCGAGCAAGTACGATGCAGTGACGGACGACGACATGGAATTCTTCTTCAGGCACGAAGCGGGCCACACCTACGCGCTTCCGGAAGCCGCGTTCGCCGCCGAGGAGCGGTACGACGAGATTCGGCATAAGCTCTTCAGAACGTACACGCAGTTCAAACGCGACGACGGCGCGGTGCCCGAGGTGGAGTACGGGGATTTCATGAAGCTGACTCGCGCCTACCTCGAGTACGACGTCGCGTTCAACCACCTTCGGCCGGCCAGGAAGGGCGAGACGCCAGATGCCTACATCCGCACGCTCGATCCGAAGCCCGCGTTCGCTAGCGAACTGAAACCGTTCGCGCCCGCGCACGACTTTCGCACCGAACCGCTCGCGTGGGCGACCGACTACACGGAATACTTGGATCGGTTCATCGCGTGGGCCCAAGTGGAGATCGAGCGATGGTTCGACGCGCGCGGGCTATCGAGAGAGGAGCGCGACTTTTTCTGGCACCTCGAGATCGAGGCCGCGCACGTGATGCGCGACCTGGGTCATCCGGGCGCTTCCTCCCCTGCGATCTTCCCCGACATTCAGCGACACATCATGCCACTGCTGGACGCCGCGGACGACATCTTGCTGACCAAGGCCCATCGCGCATTCAAGCTCGCCCCGGAGCAAGAACTCGACGTGCTCGCCGATTTTTTCGCGTCGCGCAACACCGTGATCGTCGAACAGCACCTGGAAGATGCCGCTGCCACGTTCTCTGGCCTCCGCGATTTCAGCCGGGCGTTCGGCGAGGCTACCAACATGCAAGAGACCGGACCCAAGGCCCCCCTGACGCCACGCTCGCGCGCTCGAGCCGAAGCCCAGAAGCGCATCGCCGCCGAAGCGAACCGCAATCAGGCGCAGAGCATCGCACAAGGGAGAGGCGCCGTCGGCGGGAATCCCGCAGCGGAAGAGATGCTGGCGAGGCTGCCACCGCTGAAGATCCCCGCGCCTACCTACGACGAGCAAGCGTTTCGCACGAGTGCTGCGGCGTTCTCGACCGGGATGGAGAGAGTTGACATCCTACGGCGTTCAAAGAGCCTGATCGCCGGAAACCCACTGATGCGCATAGCGATGGGCATGATGGGATCGCCGGTGATATCGCCAATCGAACACCGTATCGAAGAACGGTGGGCGGAACTGCCGGGCATCCTACGGGCTCAGAAACGGAGCGAGGCCGACGTGCTGATCGCGGAGGAAATGATAGCATCCGTCCGCTCTACGGATTGGACGCGCGCGTGTTCTAGCGTGGTGCTCGATCTGCTGCTGGCCGGCACCGGAGGCGCGCTCTACTGGCTGTTCGACAGCGTCACGAAGAGCAGGGCCGTGGAGGCCGGCAACAAGATAGTGGACTCACACAAGCACGCGGTGGCAGCGGGCGATGCGGCGCTTCGAAAGAACACGGCAGGGGTGGCCGAACGCCTCATCGACTTCAGCAAAGTCATCGACGAGACGTTCACGGTCATGCGGCGTACGGAAGCGCTCAACGTCACCCTGATCGACGCGAACCTCCGCAACTACACCGAATGGCGGGCGAACGTCACCGCAGAAGTGAACGCGGCATTTCCGTCGGTCCAAGAACTCGGGCGCGAGTACATCGCCATGATGCAGACGAGAACCACCGACGCCGTGCGCCGCGATCTCAAACTGAACCCCAGATACTCCGACATCATATCGGAGCCGAAAGATCCGACCGACACTGCCGCGCGAGAAGCCCAACTCGTCGAAAAGCTGGCCAAAAACATCGTGGACTATGGACTCAAGGAAGGCAGCGAACGCCGCAAGGGTCTCGTCGAGCGGCTCGCTCCCGTCGAACAGAAGGGTCGCGCCAACGCCCTCTTGTCTGATCTGGTGGCGCTCGAAGGAGCGGTGCGGCGCGCAAGAGGGGATCTCAACGATCTGACGGTATCGACCGCCACGCTCGACGAGAGTCGCTCCTCTATGACCAAGCTCCTCGGCCTTGTTGCGAGCTCTCCCGTGATCAAGGGAGAGGTGAGTTGCGCGTCTCGAGAGCAATGCGCCGATAACGGAGGGAGCGCCGTCGCGGAGGTGCACGTCGCGTATCAATACCTGGCAGCGAACGCGTTGCACCTGATGGCGCGGATAGAATCTCGGCGGGTGGCAGAGCAACAGCACACGAAAGTGATCGAGACCGGAGAAGGGGCCGACTACGCGCAACTGGTCCGAACGTTTTCCGATTTCGCCAGAGTCCGAGGCTGGGACGTCTCGGAATTCGCCGAGACCTTTTCCGCGAGACAAGTGATCATGATAGACACGCTATTAGACGCCCGCGACAGCTTTTCCGAACTGTGGAAAACCAACGATGCCGTGCTCATCTCTCGCATGTTCGCGGCGCTCGACTCTGCCTTCGTGAACGGTACTTCCACGGAGATCGTGCTGCCGTTCTCCGGCGGAAGCACGCTTCTCGTGACTCAGGCCGTGGCTCGGAGCGTGAACGAAGGCAAGTTGGAAGTACCGGAAGGATGGAGCTCGCAAGTGCGCACCGCCGACGAGATAAACGCGGACACGACGCTCCGAGAGATCAAACTGGGCGACATCACGCTGCGGCCAAAAGAAGCGCAGCCCGTGCACTTTGCGAGCCTCTGGGCTCAACTCGATCGATTGGCGGGCACATGGAAGCAGCCCACTGCGCTGGCCGCAGAGCGCAGCCAGCGAGCGTCGTTCGTCCAGCTCGAAACCGGAGCGAACGCATCGTTCGCCGTGATCAACAAGTTGCTCGACAACGCGTACGTCACGAACGACGAAGCTCTGTCCGCCAATCGCGAAGCCATGGACCAAGTCTCGTCGATGCTCGCTAGAGTGTCGATCGACCTGCGGCGATTGCTGTACGACATGTTTGGCGAGATGGAGAAGGTGGCGCAGACCGTGGGCGAAGACTACGCCAAGATCGCCGCTCAGATGTTCGAACTCAAAGCCGTGGCGGGCTACGGAGAGAAGATATCGGAGAACATCGCGCCGGTCCTCGCCAGCATCCTGACGGAAGGAGCCGTGTGGTCCGGGTTTGTGGCAGAGCCAGACCGAGCGGCATTCTTAGCGACGAACCGGGATTTCATGCAACGCTTCATGACGATCTACATGGGCGACACGCTCAACCACGCACAGAACGTGTTCAAGACGCTGCAGAGCACGGTCGCATCTCCTGTCGACGTAGCCGAGCGCCTGAGAGTCCGGGCCAACGAGACGATCATCCAAGATGCGACGAAGCAGGGAGCGATCGCGTTCGAGGTGACGTTCGAAGGGCTCTGGAAGCACAGCAAACAAGACTTTGATGCGCTCGTCGAAACCGGTCCCGAGTGGATGAAACACGGCAGCTTGGAAACATTCAAGGACCTTCCGCTGGCCCAGCGGAGAGAAAACTCTCGCTGGGCCTACGAGAAGCTCTTGCCCAAGATCGCAAAGTACGTGCGATCCGAGCACATGCGCAGCGTCTTCGAGTTCAAGGCGGACGCGCGCGTGCGAGAGGAAGGACGGAAGCTGCGCGGCTGGGTCGACGCCAAGATCGGACCGCGCAGCCTCGGCGCGCTCGACATGGCGTCCAAGATCGCGATCGGGGACATCTTCGCGAAGAACATCGGCTCCATCTATTCGATGCAACAGAGCATCAGCGGCGCCGCGTCCGGCATCGTGGGCAGCTCCGTCTGGACTGCGATATCGAGCGGCCAAGCCAGCATATTCACCATAGGAGCGGCGGCCGAGCTGCTCAAGAGCGCCTCGCCGCCTGCCCTTGCGATGCTGCTCTCGTGGGCTTCATCTGGCCGATTCGAACCGGACGCGTTCTTCCAGTCGTTCGCCGTCAATCTCAGCGAGGCGCCCGCCTGGTCCGCGCAGCAGTTCTGGGGCCTCGCGTCCACGTTCGTCGCGATCGCAGGCACCGCCGGCATGGATCTCTGGCGCCACCAGACGAACGCCGGAGCGGCCATCGGCCGCATCCTGAGCGGCAGCGCATCGATCAGCGCCGCGGCGACGAACGCCATGCAATCCATGGCATCTGCTTCCACGAAAGCGGCCTCGCACGCCGCCATGGATCCCGTGTTCGCTGCGCTGCAGCAGAAGGCCGAGCGAGTCGATCGGAACGCGAGAGTCACGCTGAAAGCTTTCGAGCGCGTCCGACACGGAGGCCGCATGGAGGAGCTGGCGGCGCTCGCTAGCCCGACGGGCTGGCGCGCCGCGTTTCATCGGATGCGGCAGACGAACAGCATCGCCTCGATCGCCGTCGGGGTCCTGGGCGTCGCGGCTCCGATCACCACGTGGACATACTTTGCATTGGCGGACGTAGGCAGCGGCGCGGACGTGGCACTGCGCCTCGGCGCCGGCATAGCGGCCGGGGTCGTCGCTCCCGTGTGCTACTCGCTCGCTCGGCGCTTCGTGACTGCGGATTCTTGGTGGGACAAGACCAAGATCAACCTCGCATCGGGGAGCGTAGGGAGCCGCTGGACGCTGGTCAAGCTGATGGGGAACGCCGGAGACATGGCGTTGCTGGCCAGCGAGATAGCGATGGTCGAGCAGACGGACGAAGTCGATCCGTACACGGGCAGACTGCAAGAGAGGGTCGGATTGCGCCTGCTGCCAGGCGACACCCCGTTCGAGCGCTACAGGCGGGTGAACGTGACGCTCCATCAGCGCTGGGAAGACCTCCAGAAGGACGGCGATCGGTTCAACGCGTTCATGCACAACGCCCTCACTCCGGACGAGCGCGCCGCATGGTACGAGGACCGAGATTCGCCCCAAGGCAAATATGCGCTGGAGACCGCCAGGACCGTGTTCGTGGAGCTAGTGCGCGACATGGAGGTCAGAGACAAGATAGACCAAGCGCTGATAGGCTTTCGACGCGTCGGCTCGTTTTGGACTCGCACGGGCCTCGCGATCGTGCCCACGATGGTCCGCGCCATGATGCCAGGAGACGTGATGGCGGCAGAGGCGGTCACCTCTGCCATCCCGCAGGGCGGAGGCGCCGGCGCGCTGATGTCGATATCGCTGGCTCTGGGCCGGTCGCTGTCTCGCACGTCTTCGTGGAGCGCGCAGCTCGCCCAGGCCATCGTCGGCTACACGTTCGCGGCAGCGGTGCGCGGGCTCGTTTTCTACTACGCGACGCCCGCCGTCCGGGTCGCGGCGAATTTCGCGTTGATGATGATGCAAAGCGTGACGCTCGCTACCGCGATCAACGAGCTGTACCTCAAGCTGGAATCGATGGAGCGGGCAGACAAGAGCGCGGTCTCCGAATTCACGCGCACGTTCATCGACCTGGTGACCAAGCCAGGACAGGAACCGGCTCAAACCGAGCGCACGAACAAGATCGCCGACATCAAAAAGTATATCATTTCGCACGCTGCCGAGGTAGAGAGCGTGCTCCTCGAGGCCAACGTGTCCGGCGCGAAGACTTCGTACGAGACGAACGTGCGCGCTTGGATAGTCCTCGGATCGTGGATGGCGGAGATGGCCCTGTGGAGCCGGGTGGTGTCTCTATGATAAATAGAGTTGAACCAGCCGCGCGCGTTCGGCCGTCATCACGAACCACGGAAACGCGCTGTCTCCGTATGGCGCAGTCTCGGAGCCGGCCAACACGTAGCGAGGAGGAAGGTGTCCGTCGTCCCTGAGTGCGTAGTTCGTCGGATAGACCGAGGCAGAAGCTTGGTCGTAGAAAGGATGGTCCAGGAGCCGAAACAGTGGCGACTTGAACTCCACGCCGAGCTCTCGCAGGTTGGCTTGCGCTGCGCCGACCGAGTTCGCGGGGACGGCGTAGTATTCGGAGATCCCGTTCGCCTTGCGGTCGTAAAACAGCGCAAAGAATTTCACCAGTCGTATGAATGCCGGGCTTTTGATGTTCAAGACGGTATCGGGTGCGATCTTCATGAACCAGGCGAGATCTGCCGCCGTCCTTGTGTAGAGCGCGTAGTTCCAGTTGGCCCAGAACCATGTTTCTCTGAACAATTCGATCTCCTCGTCGGGCTCGCGTTGCTCGAGTTGTTTTTGAGAGACTGGATCCATATTAGAAACGGGGTCGAAGAAAGGCGACCGTCCTCCGCGGAGCCTGATATCGTCGAGCGCTTTTCGCGGCGTCAGCGTGACGATCGAGTTGGATACCTGACGATCGAAATACGTCGAAATATCATTCCTCATGCGGAGGAAGAAATCCGCCCCTAGCGGCTTTGGCGCCAGCAGGTATTCGGAAAAGCCTCGATGCTCGTATTGCCGCTTGAGCAGTCCGAGGATGGCCTCGCTCCGCAGCGCCGCTCCTTCCAGCGTCATTTTTTGCGCCCATTTCACGTAGGCCACCACCTGGACGGCCGACAGTCCGCCCTGGATGCCGAAGCGGATGATGCCGGGCGCGCCCACGATGGCCACGCGCACGTCTTCCAAGAACGGATCGGGCGAGGCGAACTCCTCTCGGCTCTTCAGTCCCAGCGCGCGGAATACGGTCCTCAGCAGAGATCCTACAGTATCCATAGCGAGCTTTTCCACATCGATGAGCGACGTCCCTTCTCCGTAGATGACGCCCGTGACGTAGGTCGCGCGACCTCGCTCGCGGCCTAGCGCTTTCTTGAGCAGCTGATCCGCCGTGCCTATGGAGGACAGCTCGGCGCGTTCTTCGGTCTGGCCGAGAAAGTAGTGGATCTCCGTCATGAGCGCCGAGACGAACGTCATCCTGTCCTGCGGGCGAGGGCCGTAGTCTCGGAGCTCGGCGGGTTCGACGGCAGCAGTCTCGGGCGCCCACGCGTCCATCAGTTCCGGACAGTCTGCGTGTTCGTCTTTGTCCACCAGCGCCATCAGCCTCGAAAAGCGGCCGCTTTTCAGCAGGTCCCAATTCCGAGACGCGTCTCTCTGAAGCAGCGAGGAGTAGAGCTCGGGGGCGTAGGCGCACACTGCGTCGTAGTAGTCTCCGGCGTTCTCGCGCGCGTCCTCGTGCCAGCGCACCGGATACGAGCGAGTGGGCATATAGAGGTCGGATTCGGGAGGAGGCGGGGCGAGCGCTATGGCCACCGATTCGTCCTCTTCTCCCTCGTCCTCTTCGTAGTCTCCGTACTCGAAGTCTTCCGAAAAATCGACGCCCAGGCTGTGCATCGGCGGTGAGCAGCGCGGCGCGATTTATAGCTTCCTCATGTCGACAAAGACGACGTTGGTGCGCTTCGGAGCGCCCCGCCCCTCCCGAGGTCTCGGCACCAGGAGCCACAGGGCCTCCACAGAGTGGAATCCGAGTTCGACGGCGACGAGCGCTCCTCCCTTCGTGGTCCACACGGAGCTGCCCGGCGCGTTGGCCAGCGGCGGGACGGTGGCGATCGAGTATCCCTTGCGCACGGGATCCGCTCGCGCCTGCTCGTCGAGCGCCGCGCCGCTCACCTCGAACCGCATGACCTCGAGGCCCTCGTGTCTGAGGACTACTCCGAACGACGTTTCGAGGAGCGGCTCGGGCTTGTGCAGAGCCAGCTCCACGTGCACGGAGGGGTGGAAGGCGTCGGCCCCGCTGGCCAGAGTCCACGTCTCCTTCGCCTCGGAGGCGGCCTTGATCCCGCCGCGCTGCCTCACCACCGACAGCTCGAGGGCCGGCGGGCATTCGAGCGGAGCCACGGCCGCGCGGTCGATCGAGAACTCGAACTTTGCGAGCGAGAACGCGCTTCCCTTCTGCACGAAGGTCCACACGAGGTCCCGCTCTTGGCCGACCACCACCTCGAGCACGGTGCCGGCGATCGCGTCGTCGCGCGAGTCGATGACCCGCAGCGTCACGTCCTCCTCGCGCCACTCTGTCCGCAGACCCGCTCGCAGCGGCGCGTCCCTGGGCTTCAGCTGAACGGTGGTCGCGGTCCCCTCGAGTTCCTTGGCCTTCTCGAGGACGGCGCGAGAGAACATCGAGAACGAGGCGACCCGGTGGGCGGCGTCCGGGTCCGGCGAGTGCTTGTCTCGGAGGAAGAGTTCGAAGCGCAGCTCGGCGTTCTGTCCGAGCACGAGGGCGCGGCGCTCGTCTGCCTCGTGGACGTAGGCCGCGATGCGGACGCGGCCGTCCGCCCCCTCGGTGAAGTACATGTCCGTCGCTCGGGTCCCGCGCGGCGCGGAGCCGATCGAAGCCAGGTCAAACTGGACGAACGACCCGGAGGCCGCGAAGGATTCGATCCAGGAACGATTCGTTTCGTCCTCTCTTTCGGAGCGAAAGCTGGCGAGGGCCTCCTTCAGCGGGATGCCCTCGTACGAACGCCATTTTTCAGTCATCTCCGCCGGCCATGGAAGCCGCCAGGGTTTTGTATTCGCGATAGTCCAATGTGAGCAGCTGCCGGAGACACATGACGCGCCTGTACTCGAGCAGGCGCGCCTGCACGTTCGAGCAGATCGCGAATGAGCGGGTCGCGCAGCCGCAGTCCTGGAAGCAGCCGCTGGCCGATTCGTGCGCGGGGCAGCGATCCTCGCACTCGAGCAGCACTTGTGCGTGGTAGTCCGAGTTGTGCCTCTTCGATGTGTGCATCGAGCAGGTCATGCCGTCGCCGACGATGAAGCGAACAGAGTGAGCCGACTCGAGCGCTCGCAGCAGCTCCGGATCCCGGTTCTTCCACCGCTTCTTGAGGAAGCGGGCTCGCAGCTTCTTGTCCACGAGTTCGCACAGGTCGGCGCAGGTCGCACAGTTGCGCAGCTTCCTCACCGCGTCCCACGAACTCAGGTTCAGTGCCTTCGCGTGTTCTCGAACGTGCGTAAAGTTGGCCACGCCGGTCGTCCACTCGAGCTGAGGAGGGGCGGATTCGGACGCCATGCGAATGAAATAAAAAGGCGCACCATTTCTGTATAGTAATTCGGACGTTCCGGTTTTTTTCCGGCTCGACGTTTTAGCGTCGAGCGTCGACGTTTTATCGTCGAGTCTCGACGATTCGTCGTCGAGATGTCCTTCGGGATAGTGTCGGGAGGGTGAGAAAGTTTAAGGGACCGGATACGCTGTGAGTGACGAG
>Ga0187864_10004532_pt1 | contig 10827 bp, 10 predicted proteins | sample June2016WEW_11_4_FD_132985 | JGI IMG/M metagenome (GOLD analysis project Ga0187864, IMG submission 132985) | Peatland microbial communities from SPRUCE experiment site at the Marcell Experimental Forest, Minnesota, USA - June2016WEW_11_40 | ecosystem: Environmental > Terrestrial > Soil >... | reverse complement strand
TTCAAGTTCCACTCCGTATCGCTTTGCGGCAGACTGTATCCGCTTCCACGCCGCACGACGTTCCACTTCCGTAACGCCCTTCACCTGATTGAATCGCGCGACGGCGTTGCGCACGTGAGAGGCGTTTTCCAGCGGCTCCTTGCGTTGCTTGGGGAAAGCGAACTTGGTTACGGATATTCGATCACGAGCTGGCGCGGTTAGCTTTGCCATTGTTTTCCTCCCTCGGGAGCATTCCCCCTGCGCACGGACGGCTTGGGACTCTTTACCCCGTTGGATTACGGCAGCTTTTCAAGCTCCTGCCGCGTGGTTTGGTTGACGTCTTCTTCTCGCGTGGATTCGGCCATGCGCGGCTCATCCATTTCCTTTTTGACGCGAGCGAGTATCGCTTGATTGGATTCTTGCTTCGGCTCGTTTTCGTGGTTATGCATACTGGCACGATGTCACGAGTCCAAGGGGATTACAGGTCAAAATGAAACAGGCGGGCAATTTTAGAATTATTTTCATACCGTGCTGTTTTGAACAGTCTGCATCCGTCTGTGAAATGTAATCTCAAATGTGAAACAACGTGCCTCTTTCACAAGGTCGGAGGATTTGGACTATCGGAGACGAACAGTGTCAGAGGATCAGCGGAGGGTATGCAGCAATGAAGTTCAGATTTTTACTGTTTCTCTGAATGGAGCCAACATTTTATCTACGCTGATCCATAGTCCACTACTTGCTTTCTTTCCGGCTCGCAGAATCGCATCACCGGGAACCCACGCCACAGGGTAACCCCCAGACTGTTTCAACGCTCTCTTCTCTGAATCGGCGGACGAATCGTGTCCTCTGTCGGTGCCCGCCCAGCTTTTCGCATCTTAGCCATAGCGGTTACGACCGTGGACGAGCAGCACTGTACTTAACCGTCGTTCTTGAACTGCGTCCGAGTAACGACAAAGCTGCATGACTGTTCTCTTTTATACAGTTCGATCTCCGATGCTTTTGATAAGGTGCCGGAGGTTCTCGCAGCATAAGGTTTGAAGCGTTCTCCAACTTCTTCTCTCTTTATGCTACGCCCGGACAGGGCTCGCAGCGTCCTTGCTTTCTTCATCTTACCGTTCCGATGCTGGGGGCTTTCCCAGCCCGAAAACGGAGTGGTCAATAAGAGGTTCCAACAGCTTGTAAGTGCCGGGTGGTATAGAACAAAACACGGCGGTCTTCAGTTCTGGCAAACTACTGGAGAACGCTGGCGACCCAGCTTCCTCGTGGCCGACTTCTGGTAGCGAGAAATATTTCTCATCTTGACCAGGAAACTTTAAGAGTTTTGACGTGTTCTGCCGCGAGGCGCTGGTGAGTTTTGGGGAAGTGCTTCCAGGGATCGCGGGTCAGGCGACACTTCCATTCGTTGAAGTTGGCGAGATGAAAGATGGGGCGTTCTGGAAGCTTGAGGTCGGCCCAGCTTAGGGGGAGAGAAACGGGCACGCCGGCGCGTGCGCGGGGCGAGAACGCGGCAACGGCGGTGGCACCGCGTTCGTTGCGGAGATAGTCAAGGTAGATGCGGTCTTTGCGAGCGGCTTTGCTCATTTTCGTCAGGTACAACTTGGGCTGCTGCTTTTCCATCATGCGCGCAAAGGCGTGGGCGAACTGCTTGATGGTGGACCAATCGTATTCTGGCTCGATGGGGACGACGATGTGGAGGCCCTTGCCTCCGGTGCTTTTGAGGAAGCTTTCGAGGCCCATTCTTTTGAGTTGCCTGCGGACTTCGGCGGCGCTGTTGGCGAGGGTGCGCCAGGAGATCGCAGCATCGGGGTCGAGATCGATGATGATGCGGTCGGGATGCTCGAGGTCGTCGTTCCTTGCACCCCAGGGGTGGACTTCGAGGACACTCATCTGGGCGAGGCCAGCCAACGCCTCTGGCTTGGAGAGGGTGATGTAGGGCTCGGCTTTGCCGGTCATTTTGTCGGGAATATCGATGGATTCCACCCCCGGGGCAAGCATGTGATTCGCGTGCTTCTGATAAAAGCAGGGCTGCCCGCTGCCTTCGGGGCAGCGCACCAGTGAGAGCGGACGGTTGGCGACGTGCGGCAGCATGTGCGGGGCAACGGCCCAGTAGTAGTCCGCTAACTGTTGCTTAGTAAGGTGGGATTCGGCGTCGAGGATCTTTTCGGGATGGGTCAGGCTGACGGGCGCGTGTTTGGGTGCTGCTTTCAGGGATGGCTTGATTCGGGTTGTCTTTGCTGTGACGGTCTTGGGTGCTGCGTAGGAAGCTTGCTTTGCTGCCCGCGGTTTTGGGGATACCGTGGGTTCTTCGCGGTGAACTTCGCTGGCTGGCTTATCTTCGCGCATACCTTTAAAGGAGGCCTGTCGGACTAGCCCATCGGAGGTCCAGGTGGCGAAGCTTACCTGGGCCACAAGTTGGGGGTTAACCCAGATTGCTCCGCGACGGGCTTCGACTAGTGGCTTGTCAAAAGGCGGGACGGTCTGGCGGAGTTTCTCCAGCTGGTCGCGCAGGATGCGATGCGTCTTCTGCGTGAAGCCGGTGCCGGTGCGTCCGGCATAGATGAGTCTGTCGTCCTTGTAGTATCCGAGAAGCAGTGCGCCGATGCCGTGGACGCCGTTGGAGGGCAGGGTGAAGCCGCCGATCACGAATTCTTGTTCGTGGACGCACTTCAGCTTTAACCAGTCTCGGCTGCGGCCGGAGAAGTATTTGCTTGCGGCGCGTTTGGAGATGATGCCCTCGGCGTGGAATTCGCAGGCCTTGTGGAACATGGCTTCGCCGTTAGTTTCGAGGTGTTCGCTGAAGCGGAGGAGATCGCCGGTTTTTTCCAGGAGTTGGGCGAGGAGAGCTTTGCGATCGACGAGGGAAAGGCCGCGCAGATTGTGGCCGTTGAGGTGAAGCAGATCGAAGGCGAAGTAGGTGACAGGCTTTTTGATGCCTTCCTGAAAGGCGGCCTGCAGGTCAGCGAAGCTGGTCGTGCCGTTTTCGGCTAGCACGACGACTTCACCGTCGAGGATTGCGCTCTCGGCGGGGATATCTTTGATCTGATCCGCGATGGGCTTCATGCGACGGGTCCAGTCAAGGCCGGTGCGGGTAAGGAGCTGGACATTGGGGCCGTCTTTGCGTGCCTGAATGCGGTAGCCGTCGAGCTTCAGCTCATGGACCCAGCCAGTGGCGCTGGTTGGTTTGGTGGACGGCAGGGCTAGTTGTGGAGCAATGAAGCTGGGGAGCTTTTCTTTTGGTGTTTTGCCGAGTGCCAAGGTCAAGCTGGGCGAGATTTCTGGTTTATCGGTAAACGACTTCCGTGCTTTTGATGCGCTGGCCTTCTTTGCTACAGACTTCTTCCTGGCTGCGGGGAGGCTGTCGTTGCGATACCAAGCGTTGCCGTTTGCGGTTTCCTTTGAGTTCCAGACGTGGTCTTCGCTGCGAGCGATCTGGTCGAGATCGCGTCCGGTGACGACGCTGTCGGGCTCCGCTTCGGTGACGCAGGGCTCTTCCCTGGTGCGTTCGAAGCCATCATGTTCCTTGATGAGCAGCCAGTTAGGTTTGCGCTCGTTCGCAGCCTTGCCGCGCATGCGGACGAAGGTCCAGTTGCCCTTCATTTTAGTGCCATGCAGAGTGAACTTGAGCGAGCCGGAGCGGAGACCTTCGTCGACGTCGGTAGTGCCCGGCTGTGGTTCCCAGGTGCCCTGATCCCATAGCATGACGGTGCCGCCTCCGTACTGGTCCTGCGGGATGATGCCTTCGAATCCGCCGTACTCCATAGGGTGATCCTCCACCTGGACTGCGAGTCGCTTGTCTCCGGGGACGTAGCTGGGGCCTTTGGCGAGGGCCCAACTTTTGAGGACGCCGTTCCAGCCGAGGCGGAAATCGTAGTGCAGGTGCGAGGCTGCGTGTTTCTGGATCACAAAGGGAAGCTGCTGCTGCCGGGATGAGGATTTTTTGCGGGCGGCTTTGGTGGCGCGGGTGTCACCGCTGGGTTCGGAGGTGATGTGGAAGTCGCGCATCTCGCGATAGCGCGCGAGCTGGCGGTCTATTACGTCCGACGCAGATGCCGGGGAGTTCGGTGCTGCTTTGCGTTTGGTTGCCATGGGCTATGCAGACTTACGCTTTGGCTTTGCGGCTGGTTTGACGAGGGCGATGCCTCTTTCTGCTGTTGCTGCTGCGGGATTTCGGATGGCCTTCTTTTTTGGTGGGGGCGATTGATCACGCTGAACGCTCTTGCGGAGGGCGTCCATGAGGTTGATGACCTTGGCGGATTTTCGTACGGGCTCGTCCTGTGGGATAGGGGCGTGCTGGACTTTGCCTTTGACCATCTTGCGGAGGGCAGCTTCGTATTCGTCTTTGAATTTTTCAGGGTTAAACTTCGCGGTTTTGCGCTTGATGAGTTCCTTTGCGAGTGAGAGCTGATCTTCGTCGACAGTGACTTTTTTGATGTCGGCGAAGTAGTCGGCTGGATTGCGTAGCTCTTCGGCATAGCGCATGGTATAGGCCATCATGCCCGCGAGCTTGTCGTCTGACGGGGCGGCGACGGCGACAAGATGTTCCCGGCCGCCAAACGCAATCTTGCCGAGAGCAACTTTATGCGTGATCTGCAGGGCCTTGCGGACGACCGCGAAGGCCTCGGCTTGGACGTCGTTCTCCGCAATGACAAAGTAAGGCTGCTCGAAGAATTCGGGGGCAATTTCTTCGACATCGACGAATTGAGTGACTTCTAAGGTGTAGCGCGAAAGGATGCGCAGGTTCTTGATCTCGTCGGGCTCGATCGTGACGTATTCGCCCTTTCGATACTCGTAGCCTTTGACGATGTCGTTGTTATCGACGGGGCCTTCTTCGCCGGAGACCTTTTGGTGTCTGATGCGCTCGCCTGTTTTGCGGCTGAGCTGATGGAAGTGAATCTCACTTTTAGCCTCGGTGGCGGGAAAGAGCTTTACACCGAAGGAGACGAGCGAGATTTGAATTTGACCTGTCCAATAGGGTCGTACCATTGTGATTCTCCAAGCCGACGCCGCAGTCACCCGAACTCGACGATTTGCAAAACCAAACCAGATCTGACTAAACCAAGGTTAGTATTCGAGACCAAATTCGTCTGAGCAGAACTGCTCAGAACCAGAATCTAGCCGTTATATTCGATGAAGCCCGGTTTTCTGAAGCGATTCATGAAAAAACTCACTCGGGATCGGGTTGTGCCAATCATCTCAGCCAATATCTTCTGGCTGATCTTAGGGAACCACCGTCCCGGGTTTTCCTTCCTTGCCAAAACGCGCGAGCAGTAGAAGGATCTGATCCGGGCCAGCCTCTTTTCGCTCGAATTGAAAAGCTGATCATCCAGATCTTCTTCGTAACGGATGTTCCGCGCCAACAAATAGGCCACGAACGATGAAGCGCTTTCATCATGGCTTTCTTGTCGATTTGCAGAATCGGGAGCTTGCTGCGGTCGAACCCGTCCGCTGGCGCCGTGGCACTGATCTTGCCTGCTAGGTCGGCGAGATTCGCAACAGCGTTCCATGGCGTGAAAAAGCTGACCGGGGTCGGCCGAGAATGACAAATCGACTAACTTCTGTGTAAATTAAAGCCTATGATGCGTAAGCGTATTACTCCAATTCCGCAGGGTGCTTCCTTTCCTGATGAAGACTTCCTGGACTTGGCCACGGTGGCACAGGTCGAGGTCACATCCGAGGACGAGGCCTACCCAGTCGAAGCCGCGCTACTACCAGGAGAAAAACGGGGATGGCGGGCGGCTAATTCCGGGACTAACACGATCCGGCTAATTTTCGATCGCCCGCAAAAGCTTAGATGTATCTTGCTGGTTTTCGAAGATGCCGAAGCGAGCCGCACGCAAGAGTTCGTACTGCGATGGTCTCCAGATGCGGGAAATTCTTTCAGAGAGATCGTACGCCAGCAGTGGACTTTCAGCCCAACGGGGTCAGTGCGCGAAACAGAGAAGTACGATGTCGACCTCTCCGATGTCACAGTACTTGAATTGATTATGGTGCCTGACATCAGCGGGGGCGAGGCTCGCGCGTCGCTCGTGAGTTGGCGGTTGGCTTGATCAAGGGCGGGTGGAAGCAGCAGACACCCTGCGAAGTGTGTGTGGCGCCACTGCTGCGGCGCCTGCTGCGGTCGTACCTGCTCACGGCATCACTTGAAAGCACCAACCGCGTATGCGATCGTGAAGACCGCCGCGATTGAAATCTGCTGGGCCTACAACCGCCAGTACATGGCCGCCATGCTGTGCTCGATCCCCTAGCTTGGCTAACTCGTATTGTTCTTGCCTCGTTTGATCCACCCAGCCAATAAAAGCACGCTTCCCACTATGGATGCGATGATCAGAGCTATCACGACGTACTCCAGCACCGGCGAGCTGGCCCATCGCAAAAGTCTTCTCCCAATGAGAATCGCAATTGCGCCTTCGATCAAAAAGCGCGCCAGCCGGCTGGCGGCTATAACGGCGAATAGTCTCCTTCGAGAGTATTGAAATCCAGCCGCAGCAGCTACAAACGCGGTGAATGGAAAAGGAGGCGGCATCAAAGATGCAAAGGCTACCGCCCAGCCAGCTCTCTTTTCTACCTGCTTCTTAATATACGGCAGGTACCGGCGGGGCACAGTCTTCTCTAACCCTTTTTCGCCGCCTTTGCGGCTCGGCACGTCGACGCTGATACAGCCGATTACGGAACCGATCGTAGCCATAACCGCGTAGTAGAGCATCATCCTGTGGTTCCTTACGGTCATGGCGATAAATAACAGATCGTTTCCGAGGGGGAAAAACAAAAATATAGATGAGTCGATAATCCCCACAGCCAACAGGCCAAACCCGCCGAGATGCGCGAAGAATATGTATAAGTGACGGACCAGGCTTTTAGACATATCCGGAAATCCCGGGTTCAGTACTCCACATTCGTGAGCTGCGAGGCAAGGTCCTTGTCCCTGCCGAGTTTCAGCCAGAATTTCCATTTTACCTTCCCGGCCACGGGCCAATATACTCCCGGTCGCCGCCGTTAAGGCACAAGCAGGTATCAGCCGGTACGTTTCGGCGCTGTCTCTAAAGAGAAGGAGGCTTACTACCGGGGTGCCGCACGACGTTTCAAGCAGAGATTACAGGTGCCACTCATCCTCGTGGGTGGAATCCGCTCCCTGGACGTGGCTGAGCGCCTCGTGTCTGAAGGAACGTCCGATTATATTGCCCTAAGCCGCCCGCTGATTTGCGAACCTGACCTCGTGAGCCGCTGGAAGAACGGTGACACGACGAAATCCGCTTGTGTCTCGGACAACAGATGCTTCGACCCGGCCAGGAGTGGCGAAGGGCTGCGTTGCTTACTCTGGGAAAAGGCATCCGAGAGCGACATTCCGCCTCGGTGACGGTCGGCGACGCCGTACCGGCAGCCTCCTGGTGCCCGGTCACGACCTGCCGAAGAGATTACGCGATATCGGCTCGCAGTAGCCGCACATTCCTGCATTCGAGATCCATGTGCATACCGTACTTTGGCCGCAGGGTAATGAGCGGTGCGGGCTCGACCTGGTGGCCGGGAACAAGTCGCAGCTTCCAGCCTTGCGCGAGCGTGGCCAGCAACAGCACGCCTTCCATGCGCGCAAACGACTCGCCGATGCATTGCCGCGGCCTCGCACCAAACGGGAAATAGCTGAAACGCAAATGTTCCCTCTTGCTCTCCGGCGCAAACCTTTCGGGTTCGAAGCGCAGCGGATCGGGAAAGTACCTGGCGTCGCGATGCATCACCCACTGGCTCATCAGCACCGTTGTTCCCGCGGGCAGAAAGAATGGCCCCAAATGAAAATCATCAAGCGCCTTGCGGCCCATCGTCCAGGTGGGCGGAAACAAACGCTGATCAGCGACAATCGGATTTCCCGGCAGGGAGAAAGAGCTGTCGTCCACCGGAACCAATAGTTGACGCCGATCAAAACGCACTGCAGCGTTTCTTCGACAAGCACGCCAGACGCAAGCTGCGGCGCGCCTTCGAGAAAAACAATCTCGATGAGGAACGGATCCGCACATTGCTGGACGAAGCCGAACGCCTCAAGATACCTCTCGACGGACCCGCGCTCGAGTTCGCGCTCCGGCGCACGATCGAGCGCCTGGCGAGATACCTGGCAGAGAATCCGACCACTCTGCCGCTACTGGAGAACCTGAATACGGCGGTCACGCTGGCCCGTTCCATCCCCTTCCCGGTAGACCTTTGGGAGGCCCAGCACGTGTTTTATGACATCTCGTGCGCTTTGTACCCGCGCATGCGCGAGGAGATGGAGCGGGGAGATGCCGCAGCAGAGGCTTGGACCGCCAGGTTCCGGCTTCTCAGCGAGAATCTGTCCGTCCGGTTGGATTAGATGGCTGCGCCTCGCCTTCCATTCGATGTGGGTTGAGCCACAATGAAAGGTGGTCAGTCCCCTCCGGACTCCCCGGCGCGCAACTGGGGGCGGCTAGAAACGATGCCACCGACCACCGCACTGTTGCTGCAGCTTGTGTGGCTGTGGCGCCACGGATTACTGCGTGGTGCGCTTTCTGCTCCAAGAAAGTGGTCTTGCGTTTGAGCGAACCACCACAACGCTAGACCCTCAACAAAACCCAAAAACTTGGCCGGGAAATGGCGAAAAACTCGCCCCGCTCCCGAGTGCAGTGTTTCGTGTCATCGATCATCTGAAGGCCCCCAACATGTAGGCTACGAGGAGGATCAACAATATGGAACCCAGCCCTATGCCCGCGCCTCCACCGTAACCCCAGCGGCTATGACCGTAGTAGCCTCCACCACCCCCTAAAACCAAGATCAAGATGATAATCAGTATCAACATGTGGATACTCCTTTCTTCTGAACGTTAAAACGACCGGTGCCCTTCGCCTCCATACCCATACCTAACATAGTCCCCTATCTGACACGTAGGGCAGCGAAGGTACCCATATAGACATGGTAGGGCTAGCTTCCGGCTTATGTCTGATCAAAACTGGACACTACCAAGCAGGGAATGCAGTGTATGATTCAGTACTCAATAGAGTACCCGAAACCGTGCATTTGCTCGCGAAGGCTCCCGCTCCCCGTGGCCGGCGTTCAAAAGCTGGCGTGGAGATTTGGGTGCACAGGAATCCCGTTAGCCCGTCAGAGGGTGCGATCGGCAATTTCACCCGGAGATATCTACCGCCTGCCGGATATAAAACGGGACGCTCCCCGCAGAGTCTTGCACAGCAGTGTCAACGACAAGACGTAATTCGGTCGGCGTATAGGTGAGGGTATCAAGACTGAGCAGCTGGCTGAAGTATCAAGTGCGAACAGAGGCAGGGCCATTTCAGAATTCCTGACAAATTGCTTCGGTTTGGCGTGGGCTCTGTCTACAGCATGTGTGGGATATCGGAGCCGCGCGTTGGGTAAGCAAACAACATATGTTTAAGGTCAGTGGAGCGCAGCCCCGACCGCATTGCCAAGCCGAAGAGATTGATTATTTCCTCGGCGCCACTACCAAGTATGTGAGCTCCCAGAATACGATCCGTGCCCTCTTCAACGAGTGTCTTGAAACCGGAATACTTTTCCGCGACCCGGCGCGACGAATAGCGGTCAGAAGTCATCCCTTTCTTGACCCTGAATTTTAGAGCTTGCTTGTGCGCCTCGCTTTCACTGAGGCCCACAGCAGCCAGCGGCGGAATCGTAAAGACCACTGTCGGAATGCCCAAATACTTCGGCTTTTGGTGATTCCCATTCAACAAGTTCGCCGCTACGACTATGCCATCGTAGCTAGCCACGGGAGTGAGAGGCGGGCCTCCGCTCGCAGCAGCGTCACCCGCCGCATATACAGCTGGATTAGATACACTCTGCAGGAATTCATTTACTATCACGCCCCGCTTGTTCCACTCCACTGCTGCGGTATCCAAGTTGAGGTCTTCGATTTCAGGAACGCGGCCCGCAGCATGGACCACCATGTCTGCCTCAAATGTGCGCTTCTGACCGGAAACAATCGCCCGAACAAGCAGTTGACCGGGGCCGTTTTCGACCCCCACAACTTCGGTTCCGAGCTGAACGTCAACCCCAAGCTCGCCAGTACTCTTTACAATTTGATCGACTAAGTCAGGGTCAAAGAGCGGGAGGGGACGAGGCCCGCGATGCACGACGGTGACTTGCGCTCCGGCGCGTGCGGCTACATGAGCAAACTCAAACGCGATATAGCCGCCCCCGATGAACAGAATCCGTTTGGGAAGCTCATCCAGATCCAAGAATTGATCGCTCGTCGTAAGGTGCTGCGTTCCAGGAATCTTTAAGTCCGCAGGTTTTTGCCCTACCCCTACGACAACATAGCGCGCCTCCAAAACCTCATCGCCCACCTGAATAGCAGATGGGCCGACGAAACGAGCGCGACCATGAAATGCTGCGATGCCGGATTTCGCCAACGCCTCTTCCGTCTTCTTCGGAATTGGGCCAGTGAAAGACCGCTTGAAACGCATCAATTCGTGCCAATCAATCTGGAGCTTCTCGGCCTGAATTCCCTGGCCTTTCATTCGGCGGACCCAGTCAACGGCTTCCGCGGCGCCCACAAGAACCTTTTTGGGGTCGCATCCTCTTAGCGAACACGTACCGCCGAACGGCCTTGAATCGACGATTGCCACCTGCCATCCAGCCGCGCGACACCGCGACGCTACCGCCGATGCCGCCGAACCGGTTCCAATGGCAACCAAGTCAAAGTTTCTCGTCATGGCTTTCCTTTCTAATCCGCAACCCCAATCCGGTGCCTGCTTCGCCCCTTGGTCGTAAAGAACGAATCGAAGATCTTGTCGCGGATCTCGGCAGGAATCCCTGGCCCATTATCAGCAACGGTCACCCGCAGTCCACGTCGGCCTAGATGCCAATCGGTGCTCGGAT
>Ga0187864_10004524_pt1 | contig 10841 bp, 7 predicted proteins | sample June2016WEW_11_4_FD_132985 | JGI IMG/M metagenome (GOLD analysis project Ga0187864, IMG submission 132985) | Peatland microbial communities from SPRUCE experiment site at the Marcell Experimental Forest, Minnesota, USA - June2016WEW_11_40 | ecosystem: Environmental > Terrestrial > Soil >... | reverse complement strand
CGGGGCCGGCGGCTCAGCGAGCCGTCTTTGTTGATGAGGCCATCCCGCATCATCCGGGCGAGGCGCTTGCCTGGGGGGAGCTTGGCCCCTCCCATCGCCATGGTGGCCCCGGGCCTCGGGTTAGCATGGGGCGCCAGATCGCAGGCCAGATCCCGGATGATCTCTGCCAGGTAGGCGGCGACCTCTCCCTTGCTCTCCCCGTGGCAGCACGGGCCGACGAGGGGAGGGGCGCTCCCCACCCAGCATCGATCAGGCCGGCTCCAGGCAATCTTGGGCTGGATCTTCTTCATCAGTTGTCGATCCCTCTTTTGAATTGATCGTATGCTCGATTCCATCCAGGATGATTCTCCAACTCTGAGGTCTTCAACTGCATTCCCGTCAGATGACGGGCATAGTACAGCATGAGGGAATACCGTGCAACAAGGGTAAGGGCGATCGGACGCCCGCCGAGGCGGGGATGCGACTGCTCCGCCAGCCGAGGAAGCCGGCTTACCTGCCTGCCATGATGGTCAGGATGGACACCCGAAACATGCCGGGCGAGTGGGCGCAGTATTGGACCGTGGGGCTCGATTCGTAACGCTCTGGGCAGTTACCGTCGGTGAGAAGATAGATCTTGACACCTCGTTCGTGGACTGAGAAACTGACGAGATCATGTGGAGACTCCCTGGCCAAGCTCGCGATAGGTGGCTGTTACCAGTTCGAGATCGGGACCGGGGCCAATGCCAGCCCGGATGCCAGCATCACCTGGGACTGCGAATGATTCTCGCGGGAATCGGAGAGAGATGAGCATGGACGAGGACAGGTTCAATCTCCTGCTCCGCAAATCCATAATGTTGGCCTTTGATCATGGAGGGATCAGCATGTCGCTCTTGAGAGGGACGCTGGGCCTCAGCCAAGGGAAGGCTGTCCAGGTATTGGATTACCTGCAAACCCGAGACATCATAAGACTCCCCGATGGATCCAAGCCTCATCCCCCAAAGATGTTCAGGGTCGTGAATCCTGATGGTTCGCAGAGCAACTGGATGTATTTCTCCGAGAAGGCTTGGGACATCGTCGACACGGGACTGGAAGATGAGGCCCAGGCCCAGGCCAGGTCCAACAGCGACGAATGGAGAGGGGTGGCTTGGTATCCCCTCGGGGACAAACTACGGAGGCGCAAGTTGTTGGCTTCCTCCGATCAAGACAAGGCCGAGCCAAAGAATGTGATCCAGTTCCCGGGCACGGAGAAGTTCCTTGTCCCTCCCGAACAAGCCATTCCGCCAGGATCATCCTCGGGCAGCGTCTTCCCGTCTCAGGACATGGATCTTCCCGGCCAGGCTGTTCCTTCCCCAGATGCTTCCCTTCCGGCGTCTCCCCTCTCGTCCGAGATAGACGAGTCATATGTCGATGTCCTCAAGGAACGATGCCGATTCCAGCAGGAATCCAAGATCTTGCGACTGCTCAAGGAATGCCCCGATCTGAAGATGTACCTGCTCGGCCTCGTCCAGAACATCACCAAGCGCTGTCGAGAGAACCCGAGGCTCACGTTGATCGGATACGACAGGTCGATAGCCATACGGTTCGTCCCGATGAGCACGAGAGACCATCTCCGCGCCTCGCGATCCAAGGCAAGGACCGTGAAGAAACTCAATGCCCTGGAACGCGCCAGGCAGGCATGGGTAGATACTACCCAAGAATTCTCATTGGGCTGGAAATATGATTATGCCATCCACGTTGGCATGCTCCTGGCGGCGGGGTACCGGATGTCAGCAGACAGATCTCTCAAGGCAGCCAACGAGATCATGACGATCATCTACGGGAGCTAGGATGCTTGTTGGCTCGACACTTTCGCCAATGCCGCCCTAGCTGCGTAGCTTCAATGAGGCCGTGCCACGAAGGGCGCGGAAACGATGCCACGCGGGCACTCGGTCCCGGCGACCGCCGCGCTTCAATGAGGCTGCGTCACGAAGGGCACGGAAACGCGCTTCAAGAGGTCCACCATCGGCGACCACTAGTTCGCTTCAATGCTTCAATGAGGCCGCGCCATGAAGGGCGCGGAAACCTGCTTCGCTCGGCCCGCGGGAACCTATCCCTGGCTGGAGCTTCAATGAGGCCGCGCCATGAAGGGCGCGGAAACTTGAGTCCGTTACACTGAAACGCTTTTTGCACCTCGGAGCTTCAATGAGGCCGCGCCATGAAGGGAGCGGAAACATGCCACCGACGGTCGCGGGGCCGTTCGGGGGGGAGAGGGCTTCAATGAGGCCGCGCCATGAAGGGCGCGGAAACGAGGACCCAGCCCTAGGAAACGGCTGTTCTCCGTGGGGCTTCAATGAGGCCGCGCCATGAAGGGCGCGGAAACCGCCAGGGCCGCGAGGTTGGGATCTCCCTGGGCGTCGCGCTTCAATGAGGCCGCGCCATGAAGGGCGCGGAAACGTCCTTCGGACGTCCATCACGTCTGCAGTCTACGTGCTTCAATGAGGCCGCGCCATGAAGGGCGCGGAAACCCGAGAAGCACGACGCGACCTACGGCGACGCCGGCCCGCTTCAATGAGGCCGCGCCATGAAGGGCGCGGAAACTTTTCTGCAAGGACCAGATCATCCCCTGCTTCAATGAGGCCGCGCCATGAAGGGCGCGGAAACCGGCTCCGTGTTGAGCAATGCGCGGGTGCGCAGGCCGCTTCAATGAGGCCGCGCCATGAAGGGCGCGGAAACAAGGTGAAATCCCCTCCTCGCTGGACACGTAGATAGCTTCAATGAGGCCGCGCCATGAAGGGCGCGGAAACTCAACAACATCCTCATCTCCCAGATCCAGGTTGACGGGCTTCAATGAGGCCGCGCCATGAAGGGCGCGGAAACACATCATCGACGTTCTTCAGCCGCGTCGCAACCTTCCCGCTTCAATGAGGCCGCGCCATGAAGGGCGCGGAAACCCCCCCAGCTACGTGACAGATGCCCCGGTCCCAACTGTGCTTCAATGAGGCCGCGCCATGAAGGGCGCGGAAACCTTTGCCCGCACCCTCAGAGTTTTCAGGCAGAACGAGCTTCAATGAGGCTGCGCCATGAAGGGCGCGGAAACGGCACCCCAGCGCGAGGGACCGGCCCAGGGAAGGGGGCTTCAATGAGGCCGCGCCATGAAGGGCGCGGAAACATCCAGGGCGCCGGTCTCCCAGTCGTCGCATCGGCGCGCTTCAATGAGGCCGCGCCATGAAGGGCGCGGAAACCATCGCCGGCTTCAGCACGTATTTCAAGGCTTCCTTGCTTCAATGAGGCCGCGCCATGAAGGGCGCGGAAACCCCCAGAATGTGACCTGGTGAACATGCTTCATCCACGAGCTTCAATGAGGCCGCGCCATGAAGGGCGCGGAAACACCACGACCCCGGGCCCCCAGGTGGACATCGCGCTGCTTCAATGAGGCCGCGCCATGAAGGGCGCGGAAACGGTCGCTAGGATATTCTTAGTCGTTCCAACAAGATAGGTCCCCGTTTTCGAGCGATGGGTTGGGAACGTGTGTCGCGTGTAGGCGGAAGAGTGGTTTGAGACGTGAGAAACTATTGAGATGTCAAAGAGATCGAGCGGACTGCCGATGTTTGCGATCACTTCGCCGCTCGCTACACGACGACAATCTGCGTCGGTATCACGAAAGCCCGACCAGCGGACTCCACGATTTCCCGTGCGTCCCGCTCCGCTGGGCCAAGATCTACGATTAACACTTGGTCCTCTTTTTGGTGGATGGCCTCAGCAAGCCGCCCGCTGGTATCGAGGAATGTTTCCCCGGAGAACTCGATGCAGCCAGCGGTCCTTATTGGTGTAGGCGTTATCCGCCCACCGGCCTTCCACGTAGGTGAGATGGAACCGGCGGGCGTAGTAGTTATACTGCGCGACCATGTCGCCGGTTGCGACCTCGTCTGCTGTGGACACGCTCGCCGTTCGCTGGCCTTCGTGGGGAATCATGGAGGCCCCTTCACGCGGGCCGGGCCGCCCGGAATCGCTCCTGTGTCGACGGCCGCTTGCCGACGGTAACGTGCTCGGCACGGTATACATCCACGACGCCGACGGCGCTCAGAAGGCTTCTGTCTGGGGCGGGTTCGGTCAGGGCGGAATGGGCGACGAGCGACCGCACGACCATGACCGGCAGGGGTGATTCCCAGACGGGCCAGGTAAAGACCCAAGCGTCTTCGAGTTTCACGGTCCCTGTGGTTGCGAGTCTTCGTCCCCGCGGGACCGCGGGAAACAAGATCAGTGCCTCATAGGCCAGGAGGTTCGCCCCGTGCATCGTCACCGAGCCAGCGGCAGGGTTCTTGGCCTGGTGGGCGTATGGCCGAACGTCCCGGGGATCCCATCCGAGGCTGTACTTGTCGTCCTGGTAGCGCCACGTCTCGAACAGGCTTTCCTCGATCTGGCGCGGCGATACCTTCTCCATGAGCAGTCCAATGTCGGTGAGCATGTTCTTGCCGCTGTTCCCGTTCTGCTTCGAGAATCGCGTCGGAGTAAGGACCCCGTTTTCGTCGGTGATTGCTTCACATCCGAATGAGGCGAAGAAGTCAGAGGCGCGCCGATCTGCCGGGGATGCGGCAAGCGCCGCTCGCCTGGCCAGCTTCGCGAGCATGCGAGCGGGAGCCTTCAGGTTCCGCCCGAGCGCCGTGGTGATGTCCGGCGTCGCACCTGCCTCCGCGGCGATGGCCCTCGCCTGCTGTGCTTCAGACAGTTCCGCCTCAAGAGGTGCCACCTCGGTCGCCAGGAATGCGTCGGCTTCGGGGCTGTTTCTCCTGAAGACCTTCGCCTTGAGGCGATTCTCGAAGGTCTTGTTGGCGTCCTTCAAGTTCTTCTTGGTCGCCGCCATTGCCTTGTCGAGTCCCTGCAGCACCTCCTTGCTGTCAGCCTTCGGTTCGCGGTGTACCCCGGCATGGAGGGTTTTTAGGAGTTCTTCACGCGAGACTTCGCCTGGCACTGCCAGCCGCGGCCTCCAGGCACCCGCACGGTCAGACCACGCGAGTTGAACCTGGCCGCCCGGCCACGCCCGGTCGGCCACCGCCAAAGTCCCCAACGCAGCCATGAACGCCAGCGGGTTGTCTGCGGCCAAGCCGTCGAGATCGAAGGTCGTCATTCGCCCGCCTCCTGTTGTTCCTGCAAACTTGCTCGATGATCCGCCAGCCGCACGATCGCCTCCAGCAATGCCAGCCCCCACCAGCCATACCGGCGCAGTAGCCTCCAGAACCTTTCGGGCACGCCCGCATCGAGGCGCTCAAGGCCGGTGGCACTGGATGTCTGCGTGTTCTCGGCCGGGAACGTGACAACCACCGGCACCTCGTCGAACACCACCGGCGCGAAAGGCCGGCAGCGTCCGTGATGTGTCCCAATCAGGTGGAGCACGAGATCCCGATCAGTCGCCCTGTCCAATGCCTGCGTCGCTGCCTCGGCCAGTCGTACCGAGACCAGCTCGTGGCGCGTCCCTTTCGGATAGCCGGCCTTTCGTCGTGCTGTCCCCATCGCCCTCGGCGTGCGGGGGACCGAACCCGATTTGGCGAGCGGCGCCGCCGCACGAGCAGCCGCCAGCCGATCGCCGTTGTGCAGCCAAACCTGAAAGCGAGGATCTAGCTTCCCGACATCGTGCAGCTGGGCAGCCAATCCGCAGTCGGAAACCACTTCGCTCGGGAGCCCGCTCATTCGGGCAAAGCGCGAGGCCAAGGCGCCAACCCGATTGAGGTGGTCATCGAGGCCAATCTCACGGCTGGATGCGCTTGCGGTGGAATCCTCGTCGGTGAAGTCCGATTCGCCGTCCGCCGGAAGTGGCACGGGGCTGGACACGACCAGCCCGGCGCCGCTGGAATGCAATGAAACCCTCAACCTGCGCGAGCGTGCCAGGTGGCCGGTGGCCGATCGAACCCACGGCTTCGCACCAGAATCGTCAGAGATTCGGGAGAGCAAGGCGCGAATCTGTCCATCTTCGGCCGGATCATCGCTCGGCGTCACTGAGGCCAGTGCCGTGATCTCCTTGGCCAGCGCCTCATCCGTCAAACCCCAGCCAGGCACGAGTGCGGCGTGGATCCGGATGACTGCACGCCGGCGCTTGGCCTGCATCTGGTCGCCCAAGTCGGTCATCGCGCTTTCGATCCCGGGCGCCCATCCGAAGGCATCGCAGCCGCCGTAGGACGTAGGGACCACCAAGGTGTCACCGGGTCGGATCGTCTTCAGATCGGTCACGACTTCGGTGTCCTCGGAATCGGGGCCGCGCCAGCGCAGGCATGGGCGACCGCCGCCATCCTTGTGCTCCTCATCCTCGTCGGGCTCAGCCACCCCTTCGAGATCCGCGATGGGCGCCGCTGCTTGGTTCAGCCATGCTCGGACTGCATACAGCGGCACTGCGATCGCTTCCGCTGATGCCGGGCCGCACGCGGCAACTGTCTCGATCCAAGACGAGCTGTCTGCCTGGTCGAGGTCAGCTCGCCAAACGATCTGAACCTCCGGTGTCCCCATCTTCGGCCCGTGAAGGTAGATGGAAGGGTCCGGATCTGCGCCCGGTGTCGGCGAGGTCTGTGCCCAGCAATCGCAGTGGCTCGGCAAAACGACAGGCCCCTCCGGAAGTTCACGCGAGGTCCGCTGGAGCACATCTTCTCTGGAGCCAGGCCCAGCATCCAGCAGCTTCTCGACTGACAAGATGCCCAGGTTCACCGTCCGGTCGATACCCTCTCCGGCGGCGTGTTCGATCAACCACTTCCACGTTTTGGCGAGCGCAGCACCGTAGATTGGGTCATCGTCGCTTGATTCCTCCTGATCGGGCCGAACGACCACCACGCCAGGCGAGGAATCCGCCGCGCCCAGCCGGTTTAAGCGCCCGAAGCGTTGGCGAAGGGCATCGAGCGGGCAGCACTCGGTCACGAGCGCATCGAAGTCCACGTCGGCCCCAACTTCGAGGCATTGCGTGGCCACGACCACCATCGCTCGGGCGGCGCGGACACGATCCGGTTTCGCCATGATCCGGTCGGCGTGTGCTTCAAGCAGAATGTCGCGATCTGCCGGGCGCACTCGTCCGGTCAGCAGGATCACGTCCGCGTCGATCCTGTTTTTTCCCGAGTCCGCCGTGCGCAGCCGGATCTCCTCGAAGATCGCCCGCGCAGTGGCCACCCGGTTCACGAGCACACCGACGAGCGCCCCATCCCTGGCCAGCCCCGCGGCATTTTTCACGGCGTCCGAGACGAACCCTTCTTCCTTGGACTTGGCAACCACAAGACGTGTCGGCTTTGAGACCGCCAGGCGACGGCCGAGCACCGGGTGCGCCAGATCTTCGGCCTGGGCTTTGAACGCATCGGTTTCGGCTGGCGGGGTGGCCGTCATGGTCACCACGTCGAAGGGCAGATGTAGCGGCTTCCCTGCCCACTGCGTGCCCCGGTAGCGGGCGATCCATCCGAGGGTCTGGGTGAACGGGCGGGAGCAGTGAGCTTCGTCCACTATGATCAGTGAGTCGTTTCCGATCAGCCCGGCATGGATTGGCCAAACAGAAGGTGACAGGCCATATCCGCGGTGGAGCAAGCGCGATCCCACCTGATCGACTGTGCCAACTACAACCGTTGGCTGTGATGGGTTCCTGCTCCAACGGTCGTCGCGGTAGATGCCGCCACGGAGGATCGCGGTTGCGAGAGGTACTTCGTCAGGGCCTGCCAGCGTGCGGAGCCGATCAGCGACTTGCGCGAGCAGGCCATCCTTCGCCTCGGCCAAGCCTGCCGCGATCCGTTTCGCCCTGGAATACGCCTCGTCCACGACGATGCAGCGATCGATGACGAAGAAGATGCGCCGGGCCTGTCGTCGTGGCCGGTCCGTGCCTACCTCGGCGGCGAGGGCGAAGATGGCCACGTCGAGGCAGGCCGTCTTCCCGCTGCCGGTCGGCATGGCGATGACAGATGGCCAGCCGGTTTCGAGGACCCGGGTTGCCAACCGGGACTGCCAGGGGAATGGATCGCAGCCGTGGAGAGCCCGGAAGAAATTCGGGAAGGCGTCTGCCGCGAGCGGGATCATTGCAGCCCGCTTGTGCTTCGCAGGGGCCGGAAGAAGCCATAGCCGCGGAATCGTCCCGCTCCCAGCAAGATTGGGCCGGCCACTTCATCTGCGAAGACTACGGCGGCGTGTGCGTGCCACCGGCGAGGCGCCCCAGCTTTGGCGGGAAGTGCCGGGAATTCGTGGGCCGTGGGAACACCCAGGTGCGGCGAAACCGGATGCATCTTCACCGCCACGGGACGGGGAAGTCCCACACGCTCGCAAGCCAGCGCGACTGCCTCTTCCGCATCCCCGTCCTTCTTGGGGAAACGATCCAGGACTACCGGGGTGACAGTCGCCCAGCGCCGAGCGGGTGCGAGCCATGTCTGGGCGTTCAGGGCAATTCGGCTTTCTCCGTCAGTCCCCTCTCCTTCCAGGTCCCATCTCCCGAGCCGGCCCAGGAGGAGGTGCTGGACTCGGGCAATGGCCCGCAAGCAATCGTCGGAATCAGCCTGGGAGAGTCCGCGAGGCAGGACTGCCGCCAGCCCAAGCAGGTGGCCGTCGGCATGGTCGTGGCCGACGTCGGCCAACGGGACGTAGGCGACGTGCGGGCGGCGGGTGGGCTTTCCGTCGGCCGCATGGCCGGAGATGATCTCGCTGGGCGGCTGCGCTGCGTTCGCCATGACTGTCCCGCGCATCGCCTCGATGAGCGCGAGAGTCGAGACGAGCCCGAGGCGGTCGCCGGAGACGCGCCGGAGCACCAAAAAGTCGCCGGCGAGATCGCTGGCCGGGGGCTGGTGGCGCGCTGCTTGGGGCGCGGCATAGCCACACCAGGCTCCAGGTCCGGGGCGGCGCGGCTGGCCTTTCGCATCCGTGGCCTCAAAGTCGGCGATGAGCTGGTCCAGCCGCCCCGCTCGGGCCACCCGCAGCCTCATCGGTGCGTTGCCCTCGGTCGGGACGAGGTTGGGTTCCGGCGGCTTGTCCGCCAGCCATGCCTGCACCAGCGTTGACGAGTGGCCGAGATAGGTGACGTTGCGGCACAATTCGGCGAGCGCGGCCCGGTGTGCGGTCGGCACATCAGCGTCCCATATGAAATGAACCGTGTCCTCGTCGGGAACCACCGAGGGGAAATGGCGCTTGGCCTTGTGGCGCCCGACCGACTTGTTCTCCACGATCTTCCGTTCTGGGTCTAGGTTGTCCTTCCCGTCGTTGACTGGCACGAAGAAACTGACTGCTTTGCCTGAATGCGAACAGGCCGAGGCGCGCAGGGAGGGAGGCGGCAGGGTTTCAAGCCAGGCGAGAGCGTTCCTCTCCCCTTGATCTCGGCCGCGTGTCCCCCATGCTGAGACGAGCGCCATGAAGAAGCGGCCGGGGTGAGGCGGCCATTCCGGTTCTTCACGATTGTTCACCTGTGCCGCCACCACCCGTCCAGTAAGGTAGCGGACCGCCAGGGCGAACATCACGAACCCTCGGAACCCGAGGCGGCTGCCAATTCGCGGCTCTTCTTGACGAGAGCCACGACGTCGGCGAGAGGCTTGAGGGCGAGGCCTTCCTTCTTCCAAGGCAGTCCCGCGGCTACGGCAGCCGCAACGGCTTGCTTGAGCAATTCGGTCGCTTCCTTGGCGGTAAGCGTGAATGTCGCCGGGTCGGCGCCAGGGGCGCCCAGACATTCCCAATGGGGCGCCTTTGTGGCGACCAGCAGGCACCGGGAGCGCAAGTCGAGACCGCGAGCCTGGGCAAGGACGGCACCGCACAGTACGAGCGCGGCTAAGGCCGTCCGAGCTGCATCGTTCGTCTTCTCTTGCTCTGGCCCCTTCTTGCCCGCCACCGGGAAGCGCAGCCTTCGCAGGGCGGGGAGCGAGAGGGTGGTCGTCTGGAGCGCCCGGGCGAGCGTCACACCCCCGCCCTTCTTAGTCCATTTTGGGGTGATGTTGCCGTGGTTTGCATCCGATGGCCTGCCTTCTTTGCCGAGCTTGACGGGTTTGCCGCTCTTGTCCAGCTTGGCTTTCGCTGGATCGAGAGTCCAGCCACCATCCTTGGCCTCGTAGAGCAGTCCGGAATTCTTCTGGATCTGAAGCGGGTCGATGCGGCTCTCTGTCTTGCAGCCGACGATCACGTCAATGCCCACGATCTCCGAGACGATGGCTCGGGGAAACTTGGCCCCACCACCCCCCTTGGGGCCGGTCGAGTCCCACATGCCGAACACAAGCGCGGTCGGGCAGATCCCAAACAGCGAGGTGGCGTTGGCGAGGCTGGCATCGGTGAGGCAGCTCTTTCCATCCGGGGAATCGCGGAATCGGGTCTTCCCGTCTGGCATCAGCGTGTCGCGGAAGATGGCGTCGGCGATCCGGTGCGGGGCTTCGAGGCTCGAAATCTTCTGTATGTCAGGGAAATGCTCGCTGAAGTCCGCGTCGATGATGGGCAGTTCAATTTCTCCGCGGCGTACAGCGTCCAGCAGGGCAAGCTCGACACGGTTGGCCTGCGAAGCCACCGAGTCGAGGATCACGCACTTCACGCACTGTCCGTCGATCTTGCGATCCTCAGTCGCGTACTCCCCACCTTCGTAGGTCGGCGGGAAGACCTTGTCGGCCTGGCCGCCAGCGGGCTGAAGATCGGTCACGCACCGGAACGCCGCTGCGTCTCCGACTACGGCTTTCTGAAGTGTGCTGAAATCAAGACTGCGCGTCTCTGACATGGTTGCTCCTTTGGAATTTATGCATGAGCATGATCACAACCGAGGTTGTCATCATGCATATTACTGGGCTCAGAACATGGTGTCAAGAAAAAAAGTTTGATCGTGCTTGAGCGCATGGTATCCTCCTTCCCCATGAAGAAGAACCCCCATGCCGTCGCCCTGGGCCGCCTGGGCGGCAAGCGTGGCGGCCCCGCCAGGG
>Ga0187864_10004521_pt1 | contig 10843 bp, 7 predicted proteins | sample June2016WEW_11_4_FD_132985 | JGI IMG/M metagenome (GOLD analysis project Ga0187864, IMG submission 132985) | Peatland microbial communities from SPRUCE experiment site at the Marcell Experimental Forest, Minnesota, USA - June2016WEW_11_40 | ecosystem: Environmental > Terrestrial > Soil >... | reverse complement strand
GCCGTCCCCTCCGATTTAAGCCGCCGTAGCGTCAGGTACGCCGTAAGGACTTCCAAACAGACAAAAACACTAGCCAGGATGTGCACCAGGACAAATCCGGGCTTGAATCCCATCCACAGAAAAACAGATATGAAGTAAGAATTTAGTGGCCCCGCGGATCCGGTGTCACCGGACAACCATGGCCGCGGATCAACCAGGAACTTCATGGCCTGAAGGAGAAACTGACTTTCATCCATATTCAGTTCGCGCGGCACCAGAGCACTTGGCAGACGCAGCAAGAAGACGCACGCCATCAGCAGCGCAACCGTGACCGCAGGAGAAGGAAGGTGAAATCTGGAGGGCCGCCCGAGCCTGGTTCCAGTTGCTAAACTCGCATTAATGGTCGAGGAGACGGACATGGGAAAGTAATTCTATTCTGCCACTCGGACTTGCCCATCACAGCCAGCGCGCGACGAAAAGCGCCGTCCGCGGTTTCAAAGGCAGACCGATGATGACTGGCAGTGGCGGAACTCGAAGTACGCTGGCCCGATCATACGGCGGCTTAAAGCGAGCTCAAATGGAAAACGCTGCGAGATGACCAATCGACCTCCGATCATAAGGCGCCGAGTAATTATATTAGACGGTTATTTGCGACTGTGATACGGTCAAAAAAACAGGCGAGTTGAAAGGGACACCCGTGCCCCACACGGCAGATGCAACGTCAGAAACAGCCCCGCCGGCCGCCCGCACCTCGTGGACTGGCTTGGCGGCCCGCGTCTTCTCTTTCCCGGTCATGTGCATGTTTTTGCTGGTGCTGTTGATCTTCGGCCGCTCCGTAAGGGGGATTGGGGACCCGGACATCTGGTGGCATCTGCGCAACGCCGCCTATCTTTTCCAACATCACTCGTTCCCCAACGTGGATACTTACTCGTTTGGGGCAGCAGGTGCGCCCTGGCTTAATTTCGAGTGGCTTTCCGAGGTCCCATTTTTCCTGGGTTTTAGAGCAGTGGGACTGCAAGGCCTTCTGACGGTATATTTCGCGGTCCTGGTGCTGATTTACGTGGGGGTTTATTACCGGTCATGCCGTGCCGGCGCCGATTGCAAGGACGCCGCAATCGTTACTTTTCTGGCAATTCTGCTTGGAGCCGTGTCCATCAGTCCCCGCACGCTGCTGTTTGGCTGGCTGTGCATGGTAGGACTGCTGCTGGTGCTGGACCATTTTCAGCGGACGGGAAAGGGTCTGTGGCTGCTGCCGCCGCTGTTTGCCCTGTGGATCAACCTGCACGCCTCCTGGGTCTTTGGCATGGTGGTGCTGACGCTGACGATTGCCTCCGGCTTGGTCGGAGGAGAGTGGGGTCTGGTTGAGGCTCGCCGGTGGACCTCCGGAGAGTTGAAAAGACTATTGTCAGTGTTTGCGGCTTCCCTCGCTGTTCTGTTTGTGAATCCCTTTGGCTATAGGCTGCTGCTGTACCCCTTCGACCTTCTCTTACGCCATCAAGGCTTTATGCAGTACATCGAAGAGTGGCAGTCTGTGGACTTTAGCAATTCGAATGGCAAACTGGCCCTGATCCTAATCTTCAGTTTGATGGCAGCCGCCCTGTTCTCCCGCCGCCAGTGGAGATTGGACGAGGTATTGCTGACGGCGTTTGCCCTGTGGGCGGCGCTGTCGCATGGGCGGTTCTTGTTCTTCGCGGGCCTGATCGTGCCGCCGATACTTGCGCCGCGTCTGAAGCTGTTTCCGCCCTACCGGCCGGAAATTGATAAGCTCTGGCTCAACGCCGGAATTATGGCTGCTGTGGTTGGATGGCTGATTTTCTCCTTTCCCTCCTCGGCAAAGCTGCAACAGAGGGTGAGCGAAGATTATCCCACGGCTGCGCTGGAGCTTATGCAGCGCCAGCATGTTAATGGAAGGATTTTCAACGACTACGGATGGGGCGCGTACATGGAGTGGAGCGCTCCCGAGTTGAAGCCTTTTATTGACACACGCTTGGATTTATTCTTGTACAATGGAGTGTTCGACGACTGTATCAGGGCTACAGCGCTTAAGGATTCCTTCGGGATCCTGGACAAGTACAAGATCGAGTACGTCCTGTTACCGCCCCACCAGCCTCTGACTTATCTTCTAGAGCACTCGCCGGCATGGCACTCGATTTACACCGATAAAGTTGCCGTGCTGTTCGAGCGGACGCCAGCAACTGCAACGGCAGTAAGCGCTTCCAAAAACTAGGGAAGTTTATAGGTGTCTGAGGCGGACCCGGGGCAAATCTTGCGACGCCCAGAAGTAACATTGGGAGCACTACAAACCGTAGCGTCCGCGCAGACTCCTTTCAAATCAAGCGTTTTCGCGCTTTGAAAATCATCTCGGAAAAGCCTACATACTTGCAGTCGAGCACCTCGAATCCGTTGGCCTCAATCAATTCCGCCAGAATCTGCCGGGTATAGTGCGTGATGTGTTCATCAGCGTAGCCACCTCCCAGCACCTTGCCGTACATCCATTCGAGCACAACCCAGGACCATCGGCCGTAGTCCGGAGTACCGAGAACGAGGATCCCTTCCGGCCGAAGCACGCGCCTCATTTCGTTCATGATCGCCGGGTCCTGAGGGACATGCTCGATCACCTCGGAGTTAATCACGACCTCAAAGCTCTCGCTCTTGAAGGGTAGAGCGAAGATAGAACCCTGCACAAGCTTCTCGTGGTTCGGTTTTAGGAAGCGAAGCTTGCGGAGCAGGATGTCCATGCCGACGGCGTCTTTGAGATCAAGGATGATTTGGCTCGAACCACACCCGATATCCAGAACGGCTGAGGAATTGCCGGTAAACTCCAGGATGATTTCGTGCCGCCTGCGTTGCCAGTACCTTTGCAGCCAGATCGGGCTATTGAACGCACGGTAGTCGTAGTCGGCGGATTGGACCGAGTTTCGAAGCCGCCACATGCGGCCCAATGTCTTCAGATATGCGACGGCAAATTTCAGCAGCTTGGCATGAGATTTCTCGGAGCCGCGGCTCACGTAGCGGAAAGGGATCTCGGCAATGCTCCAACCTTCGGCGTATACCCGAAGCAGAATCTCCTCCAGCATATCGAAATCCCGGGCGTGGAGCTGCAACTGCTTCACCGTATCAACGTGATATATCCGGAAGCCACTGGAAAGGTCCTTGTAAGGGAGAGAAAGCACACGGGCAAACGTAACGTTAAGAATCTTGCTGAGCAGCCTGCGGAACCAGGGCATCTCCGCCGCACCACCAGGCACATAGCGGGAGGCAATCAACACGTGGGCTTTCGAGCGTGACCGCCAGAGTTCGGCGATGAAAGAGGGGCAATGCGACAGGTCAGCGTCCATGGTGAGGACGAATGGTGCCCGCGCCGCGGCAAACCCGGCCAACAGCGCTCCGCCATAACCTCGTTCCGTCTGTTTGACCACACGCAGGCCGCGGCTCTCCGCTACCTCGGGTGTGCCGTCCTGTGATCCGCCGTCAACCAGAATGATCTCAGCATTGACCCCGATGGAGTTGAGGACGTCCCAGAGAGCCGGGATCAGAAGCTCTACGTTTTCTCGTTCATCAGTGGCTGGGATTACAACGGTGAGGCTTGGAACTCCTCTAAAGCTGTACAATAGGATCCTCCACGACTATGTTAGGGCTCTTGGATCAGGCAGTTTTTCGAAGTTTGAAACGAGTATCGTATCGACACCGTATCGACTACGCCCTACTAGAGTCGAAACAGCCGCTGGCGTACGTCCTTGAGTACTCTCCGGCATGGCGTCCGATTTACACCGATAAAGTTGCGGTGCTGTTCGAACGCACGCCAGCAAACGCGGCAGCGGCACCTGTGAAAGTCCAGGCGAATAAAATAGAAATGAGATAGGCGAGGACACCTTTTTGTCAATTATGTCATATGCGCCGTCAGAAACAGCCCCACCGGCCGCCGGTACCTCCTGGACATCCTTGGCGGACAGCGTCTTCTCTTTCCCCGTTATGTGCATGTTCCTGCTGGCTGCAGTGATCTTCGGGTTTTCTGTAAAGCAGATTGCGGAACCGGACATCTGGTGGCATCTGCGCAACGCCGCCTATCTTTTCCAACATCACTCGTTCCCGAGTGTGGACACCTACTCGTTCACCGCCGCGGGATCGCCCTGGATGAATTTCGAGTGGCTCTCCGAAGTGCCGTTTTTTCTAGCCTTCAAGGCTATGGGATTGCAAGGCCTTCTGCTGGTATATTTCTCGCTCTTGGTGCTGATTTACATCGGCGTTTATCACCGTTCGTGCCGCGCTGGCGCCGATTGCAAGGATGCTACCCTCGCCACCTTGTTGGCTATTTTTCTTGGCGTCGTGTCCATCGGCCCTCGCACGCTGCTGTTTGGCTGGCTGTGCATGGTGGGGCTGCTGCTGGTGCTCGACCGTTTTCAGCGGACCGGAAAATGCCTGTGGCTGCTGCCGCCATTGTTTGCCCTATGGATCAATCTGCACGGCTCCTGGATCTTTGGCGTGGTGGTGCTGGTCCTGACCATCGCCTCCGGCCTGGTGGAAGGGGAGTGGGGTTTGGTTGTGGCGCGCCGGTGGACCCCCGGGGAGTTGAAAAAACTGCTGCTGGCTTTGGCCGCTTCCCTGGCTGCGCTCTTTGTCAATCCCTTTGGCTACAAGCTGCTACTGTTCCCATTCGACGTTACTTTCCGCCTGCGGGGTGCTGTGCAATACGTCCAGGAGTGGCAGTCTGTGGACTTTAGCACCGGGGATGGCAAGCTGGCGCTGATCGTGATCCTGGCGCTGCTGGCGGCCGCCTTGCTCTCCCGCCGCCGCTGGAAGCTGGATGAGGTGTTGCTGACGGCGTTTGCTCTGTGGGCGGCGCTGTCGCATGCGCGGTTCTTGTTCTTGGCGGGCCTGGTCCTGGTACCGATCCTGGCGCCGCGTCTGAAGCTGTTTCCGCCCTACCAGCGGGAATTGGATAAACCGTGGCTGAACGCCGGTATCATGGCTGCTGTCGTGGGCTCGCTCATCTTCTTTTTTCCCTCTGCAGCACGGCTCCAGCAGAAGGTGGACGAACAATATCCCACGGCTGCGCTGCAGTTCATGCAGCGACAGCACCTCAAGGGAAGGATCTTCAACCAGTACGTGTGGGGCGGGTACATGGAGTGGAATACCCCCGAGTTGAAGCCTTTTATTGACGGACGCGCATTTATCTTCGTGTACAACGGCGTACTGGATGACCATCGCAAGGCGACGACGATCGAGGAGCCATTCCAGATCCTGGACAAGTACCAAATCGACGAAGCTCTGCTGAAACCAGAATGGCCTCTGACGTATCTTCTGGAACACTCTCCCGCATGGCATATGATTTACTCCGACAAGGTTGCGGTGCTGCTCGAACGTACGGCTGCGTCTGCGGCTCCTGTGACGCCACTGAAAGTTCAGGGGAATTAAACGGAAATGAGGTCAGAAAGGACATCTGTGCCGGTCACGCCGTATTCGCCATTAAAAACAGTCCCGCCGACCGCCGGCACGTCGTGGGCCGGTTTAGCCACCAGCGTCTTTTCCTTCCCGGTCATGTGCATGTTCTTACTTGCAGGGGCAATCTTTAGATATTCTCCACGCGGCATTGCAGAATCGGACATCTGGTGGCATCTGCGCAATGCGCAAAATCTGGTGCAATACCACTCCTTGTCGCGTATAGATACCTACACCTTTACAGCAGCGGGGTCACCTTGGGTTAGTTTTGAGTGGCTCTCGGAGGTTCCATTTTTCCTGGCGTTCAGGGCGACCGGCCTGCGAGGCATCCTCCTGGTTTATTCCACTCTAATGGTGCTCATTTTTGCCGGCGTATATTACCGGTGCTGCCGTGCGGGCGCCGACTGCAAGGACGCTACTGTCGCCACATTAGGGGCTATGTCCCTCGCAGGCGTGTCGATGGCCCCCCGTACGCTGCTTTTTGGCTGGCTGTGCATGGTAGCGCTGATGCTCGTGCTGGACTATTTCAGGCGGACGGAAAAGGGCGTCTGGCTATTGCCGCCACTGTTTGCTCTGTGGATCAACCTGCACGGTTCCTGGCTCTTCGGGATGGTGGTGCTGGTGATGACGATCGCCTCCGGACTGGTGGAAGGGGAATGGGGTCTGGTAATGGCGAAGCGTTGGAATCCTGTGGAATTGAAGAAACTTCTGCTGGCTTGGGCGGCTTCGCTGGCTGCGCTCTTTGTCAACCCCTTCGGTTACAAGCTAGTGCTGTTCCCATTTGAACTTCTTTTCCGCCAACAAACCGCTATTGAGAACGGCCAAGAGTGGCTCTCCGTGGACTTTAGCACCGGGAATGGCAAGCTGGCGCTCATGCTGATTTTCGCCCTGCTTGCCACCGCGTTGTTCTCCCGCCAGCGCTGGAGGCTGGATGAGGTGATGCTGACCGTATTTGCCCTGTGGGCCGCGCTAGTGCATGCGCGGTTCTTATTCTTCGCGGGCCTGGTCATCTTGCCGATCCTTGCGCCACGTCTGAAGCTGTTTCCGCCCTACCAGCGGGAACTAGATAAACCCTGGCTAAACGCCGCTATCATGGGCGCTGTAGTGGGCTCGATAATCTTCTTTTTCCCGTCGTCGGCACAGCTCCAGCAGAAGGTGGAGGAAGGATATCCCGCGGCTGCGCTGGCGTTCATGCAGCGGCAGTACTTCAACGGAAGGATCTTCAATGAGTACCGGTGGGGCGGATATATGGAGTGGAATACACCCGAGTTGAAGCCGTTTATTGACGGGCGTGCGGTCCCATTCGTGTATCAGGGGATCTTCGATGATTATGGTAACGCTGTACTGATCCGTCAACCCTTCGAGGTCCTTGACAAGTACCGAATCGAGTATGCTCTACTGGAACCGAGAGCACCGCTGACGTACCTTCTTCAGCACTCGCCCTCGTGGCGTTTGATTTACTCCGACCAGGTTGCAGTGCTATTCGAACGCTGCCGCAACTGCGGCGCTACAACACCGGTGAGAGCAGAGCCGAACTAAAGCCATGGGTACGCCTGTTGAGCGTGTTTGATCGGGGGGCGAACCAGTAACAAGGTCGCGTTCGGTGCGCTTTGGTATCAGCCGGTAAATTGACAGGCTCCATGCGAGTACCTGCGGGTAAAAGGAGTTGGCCGCTTTCCGTGGTCTTCCCCAACTCTCGACAACAACACGCTCCGGCTATGAACGTGCCTTGCCCGATCTGTCAGTCTCCGTCTGCGTTCTTCGCACACCACCCCGAAACTGATCTCTACCGGTGCAGACGGTGTACGCACGCCTTTAGTCACCTGGAGGCAATGCAGGAATTTGAACGGTACGACGATAATTACTACGATACTGCACATAAGCGGTGGTTCAATCACCCTAACACGGCGCTGTTCGAGCGCATCGCGAAAGCCATTCCGCCTGGCGCCTCCGTACTTGATGCGGGCTGCGGACGGGGTGATTTCTTGCGCTATCTAAGAAAGCATCGTCCCGATCTGCGCCTGTCTGGGATCGATCTAAGCTTTAATCCGAGTGTAGATGGTATCCGGTTCCTTCAGGGCGATATCATGCAGACGGGGGTCTACGAGTGCTTCGATGCGATCGTCTCGCTTGCGGTCATCGAGCATGTCAGCGACGTGACAGGATTCGTCCAGCGCATTCATGACCTGATTAACCCTGGCGGCATTGCGATCGTGATGACACTTAACGAGAACAGCTTACTCTACGGTCTGGCACGCATGGGCCGTAACCTGGGCGTTCCGTTAGCTTTCAACCGTCTCTATTCGCGTCACCACCTTCACCACTTTACTCGCGAGTCGTTTAGGACGGTGCTCCGCAACGGGGGCTTCTCAATCGAATCTGACTTCGTCCACGCAGCCCCGCTGGCGGCAATCGACCTTCCCGTGCAGGGCAAAGTCGCCGATGCAGTTCTGCGCGGCGGCACTTGGGTCCTGTTTAGAGCGGGCGCTCTGACTAATCGGAATTATTTCCAGACGATCATCGGCCGCGCTGTAGTGGCTTCACATCTAGCTCCTCTGTAATTCAGGATGTTCGGACATCAATTTCTCGCGCGTGCTGGAACGTGCCGGCTTCCCCGCCGTGCTCTTAATGATCCACTTCGGGGGCTTCAGATACACAGTGCGAACCGCGATTCCCAACTTAGATGTCAGCAACTTTAGGCTTCCTCAACAAGCAACAGGTCGAGTATATTCAGGCCGAGTTACCGTTCTGTATGTCCAATCCAGATATGGCCCCTCCACAACTCGGGTCGGTTGTGAGCGACGACGGTTCGCTCGAAGTAATCTCGCTCGTCGTCCCAGCTTCAAACCGCACTGCAACAGCAACATTTTGCGTGGTGTTCTTTGCCACGACCATGTTCCTGAGTGCATTCTTACTGTTTTCGATGGAGCCGATGGTCGCCAAGATGATCCTGCCCCTTCTGGGCGGCGCGGCTGCGGTGTGGAACACTTGCCTTGTCTTCTTTCAGGCCGTGCTGCTGGCTGGGTATGTTTACGCTCATGTATCTGCACAACTACTCAGTCACCGGCGTCAAATCGTCTTGCACTTATCGGTGCTTCTCATAGCCTTGATGGTGCTGCCCCTTCATATTCCTGTTGCATGGGTGCCGCCTGTTCGACAGAATCCCGCCCTTTGGTTGCTCGCCTTGCTCTCAGTTTCAGTTGGGTTGCCCTTTTTCATACTTTCCGCAAGCACGCCGATCTTGCAAGAGTGGTTCTCTCATTCGGGCGATCCAGGAGCGAACGATCCTTATTTCCTCTATGCCGCGAGTAACGCCGGGAGTCTAGCTGGTCTGTTGACCTACCCATTTGTGCTTGAGCCAACACTTCACCTGACCACACAAAGCAAGATGTGGAGCTACGGTTACGTTCTGCTTTTTCTGCTGGCTTGCGGCTGTGCCGCCATAATCTGGAGAGTCCCGCAAACACTGATGCAACCGGAGCATCCGCTGAGAGAGGAGGCAATGTCTGATGAAACCGGTGAAAACGCTCGTCCTAGCATAAAGACGCGATTTCGCTGGGTCGTCGTCGCCTTCGTTCCCGCCAGTCTCACACTGGGTATCACTACAGCTCTCACCACCGACATGCCTGCGATTCCTTTGTTCTGGGTCCTGCCGCTGGCGCTTTATCTGCTCAGCTTTGTTTTCGTCTTTGCGCGCAAACCTCTTGTTTCGCACGACTGGTTGATTCGGAGACTCCCGCTTCTGATTCTCGCTGCGGCTTTTCCGATTGTCTCTGGATCGAGGCTGCCGATCCTGGCATGGATCCCGCTGGATCTTCTCACACTCCTGGGCGTGGCCATGGTCTGTCATGGCGAACTGGCGCGCAGCCGTCCATCCGCAAAGCATCTCACCGAATTTTATCTCTGGATTTCGGTCGGCGGAGTCTTTGGCGGGATTTTCAATGCATTGATTGCCCCAGTGATCTTCAACTCGGTGATTGAACTTCCACTGGTCCTGGTCCTGGCTGCATTGCTGCGTCCAGCGATCGATGTCAAGGAAAACACTCAGCGTGCCCGTAGGCTGGACTTTCTGTTGCCGGTCATCCTGGGTCTAAGTCTGCTGGCCGTGATTTTGATTTTGCAAGCTTTGGGACGGAAGCCCGGGCTCGCGATGGGTGTCCTAATCTTTGGCTTCTCCCTGGAGTGGTGCTTGTCATTCGGCAGACGCCCCATCCGGTTTGCTGCCGGCCTGACAGCCATATTTCTCGCCAGCACCTTATATACGGGATCGTATGGCCACCTACTGCATGCGGAGCGAAGTTTCTTTGGGGTATATCGAGTCACCGATGACGACGAGAGGCAATTCCGACGGATCTCTCATGGAGGGACGATACATGGTATGCAGAGCTTAGACCCAGCAAGGGTTAAGCAGCCGCTGGCGTACTATACAAAAGCTGGACCTATCGGACAAGTGTTCGACGCCTTCGCTGGGAGTTCGGATGAGAACCAAGTCGCCATTGTGGGTCTTGGCGCTGGTTCAATGACATGTTATGTAAGTCCCCCGCAGCAGCTGACCTATTACGAGATTGATCCTGCGGTAGAGCGCATTGCCCAAGATCCCCAGTACTTTACTTTCCTTCGAGATTGCAATCCGAATGTTCGGGTAGTGCTCGGCGACGCCCGGATGTCGCTCAAGGCGGCCCCGGACCATTTCTATGGCCTCATCGTCATCGATGCTTTCAGTGGGGACTCCATCCCTGCGCATTTGCTCACCCGGGAGGCATTACAGCTTTACCTCAAGAAGCTCAAGCCAACTGGGATTTTGGTCTTCCATATCAGCAACAGCTACCTTGATCTTCAGCCGGTGGTTGCGAGCCTTGCTGGGGACGCCGGTTTGATCTGCTTGATCGAAAGGGACACACGCATCAGTGAGGCCCAGACGAAGAACGGGACGTTCCCGTCTGTTTGGGCGGTCATTGGACGCAATTCAAACGACTTGGGCAAGCTAGTCGCAGATTCGAGATGGAAGCCGTCAGTTGCCAAACCGGGAGCCAAGGTCTGGACGGACGACTTTTCGAGTGTCATAAGCATCTTTAAATGGAAGTGAACCGGGAAGCTGTGTGGGTCCTTCGCTATCGGAGACCGCTGCCCCAGTTCGCGTCACCGCTGCTCAGCTTCCGAACTCAGTCGCTGAACGAGACCCGCCGCTCCCCTTATATGCGAGATGCGACCCGTCTAAGCAACCAGTGCGGCCATGAACGCGCCTCCGCCCTTTCCGCCTCAAGGCACAGCCGATGGTATGTTCGCTAGTGCATTCCCCTAGCAGCCCGTGGTGTAAGTAGCTGATTTTCGACACGGCCAGCGGCGTGTTTGGTTTCGTAGTCCTGCGAAGGATTTCGCGCAGGACATCGAGATTTGGCTTCGGCAGAGGCGAGTGGAATCCTTG
>Ga0187864_10004517_pt1 | contig 10847 bp, 7 predicted proteins | sample June2016WEW_11_4_FD_132985 | JGI IMG/M metagenome (GOLD analysis project Ga0187864, IMG submission 132985) | Peatland microbial communities from SPRUCE experiment site at the Marcell Experimental Forest, Minnesota, USA - June2016WEW_11_40 | ecosystem: Environmental > Terrestrial > Soil >... | reverse complement strand
GTCATCACCATATACTTCTGGCCGGCTTGCTTGGCCAGCTTGGCCCAGGCCCGCGCCGCGTTGGGCTGCGGCTTGAAAATCTTGGCGAGCTGTTCGTATTGGGGCACCGGGATGCCCTCCATCTCCATGGCCCACTCATGGTGGCCAATCGTGCTGTAAAGGCCCCAGTGAATAAACATGCCGAATTTGGCATCGTGCCACCACTTCATGCGCCGCTCGCGGTCGGCCACGGCCTCAGGGCTTTCCACTTCCGCCTGGGCAGGTTTTTCCGCGGGCGCCTCAACTTTCCCACAACTTGCACTGAACCCCGAAGCGGCAAGCGCCGCTCCGCTTCCCATCAGAAACAATGAATCACGCCTGGAAATCTTGGTTTCTAACATGGCTGGACCTCCGTCATTATAGGCTCTCTCGCCCGGTAAGCGCCCAAAGCTTACTGCCCCGCGCACACAGTGTCAACGATTTCAAACTAATGCCCTTGTTTGAATCTGTAGCGGCGAGTTTACCTCGCCATCAGGCGGCGTAAAGCCGCCGCTATGCCAAACTGAGACGCTACCAAACAAATCTGGCATTTCGCGGGAACTTTAAGTAAGGTAAACTCTGCTAGCAGGAGTTGGAAGCGTTTCCAGGAGGAACAATCAGATGCCCGCTAAGAAGGAAGCGATGGTAGGTATCGATATGGGGGGAACGCGCTTGCGCGCCTTGGTGGTGAACGCGGAGAACAAAATCCTGGGGATGCACAGAGCGCCGACCAACCCAAAGCAGAAAACCGATGGGCTAGTCGCGGACATCGCTGCTCTGGTTGAGGCCGCGGTGCGGTCCGCGTCCCTGAAAGTTTCTGACTTGCGCGCGGTGAGCATGGGCGTACCGGGAGCGGTCGACGCTGTGAGCGGTATGGTCTTTCATGCTCCAAACCTGGGATGGAAGAAGGTGCCGTTGGGATCCAAGCTGAGGGCTCTGCTTAAGGTCCCGGTGTTTGTCGAAAACGACGTCAACGTTGGCGTGATGGGGGAATACGCCCTGGGCGCAGGCCAGGGAGCGCGTGAGCTCGTGGGAATATTCGTCGGAACGGGAATTGGAGGAGGCATCGTCAACGGAGGACGGCTCTTTCTCGGTTCGCGCGGTGCTGCCGCGGAGGTCGGCCATATCGTCATCGAGATGAATGGGCCGCTTTGTGGCTGCGGCAACCGCGGCTGCGCTGAAGCCCTGGCCAGCCGCACCGCGATGGAGCGCGACGTAAGGGACGCCATCCGTCGCGGAGAAAAAAGCATCGTCCTGAAGCTTATGGCGGAACGGGGCCGGACGCGCATGACCAGCAGCATCATTCAGAGAGCCTTGAAAGAACACGACCCGGTCATGGTACGGGTTATGGAACACGCGCAGCTCTGCCTGGGCATCCTGGCAGCGAACGTCGTCAATATGCTCGATCCCGAGTACGTGATTATTGGAGGAGGAATCGCCGCTCGGCTGGGAAAGGATTTTGTGACGCCCATCAGGCAGACCGCTTATCAGTATTTCCTCCGCCGCCACGATGCCCGGCGCGTAAAGATTCTCCCCGGCATACTGGGCGACGACGCGGGACCCTTCGGCGCGGTGACCCTGGCCCGGCAACGCCTTGCGAGCAAGCCCGCAAATTGACAGCTAACGTCTGACGACCATCATGCCTCGCCCTCAATACGCTCGAATTGCTGTCCTCGTCGTCTTCGCTATCGTGTTGTACCTTGTCTACCGCATCTTAGAGCCTTTCTTGCCGGCCTTGGTGTGGGCAGCAATTCTGGCCACGGTCTTCTACCCGCTGTTTTCGTTTCTCTCGCGCCGGATGCGCCACCCCCGCCTGGCGAGCGCGCTGACCTGCGTAATTCTTACCGTGGTCATTGTGCTGCCTGCGCTGTTTCTCATCCTCGTGCTGGCAAAGGAATCCGTCGTTGCCTACAAGGCGCTGGAAGAGGACGTGTCGGGCGGCGGCCCGGCATCCTTAAGCGCCCTCCAGAAGACATCCGCTTACCAATGGTTTCTTGCCAAGAGCAGGAGTCTAGGAATGCCGGAGCCTGGGCTGAGCTCGGTGGCGCCGAAAGGCATAGGCATCGTGAGCGAGTTTCTTGTCAGCCGCAGCGCCAAGATCTTTTCGAGAATCACCCGCTCCGTCATCAACTTCCTCGTGATGCTCTTTGGACTGTATTACTTCCTTCTGCGTGGTCCGGACATGCTTCGTGCACTCCGGGAGTTGAGCCTTCTCCAGCCCGAGCATGGAGAACGGATCATCGAGGAATTCCACGCCATCGCCGTTTCGACCTTTGGAGGAAGCCTCGCCACAGCCGCGATCCACGGCACTGCGGATGGGATTATTTTTCTCCTTTTTGGTTTGCCCTCTCCGTTGCTTTGGGGCGCGGTGCTGGCCATCTTATCGTTGGTCCCGGTGGTCGGGACATCCCTGGTCTGGATTCCTCTTGTGGCTTATTACATTTTGAAGGGGCAGGTGTTGCGGGGAATCCTCTTGCTGGTCGCTTTCGGAGCAGTGGCAGCAATCGTGGATTACCTGGTTAAGCCCTTGCTGATCCGGCGGGGGACAGAGATTGACTCCATCTGGGTTCTGCTGAGTGTGCTTGGAGGCATTGGGGTCTTTGGTTTCCTGGGTTTGTTCCTGGGGCCTTTTCTGGTCGCGCTGCTCTTAGTGTTCCTTGAGATTTACAAGGCAGAGTTCCGCCAGGAGCTGGGCGGGAATATAACTGTGTAGCGGGGCGGAATCGGCTTGTCATTCTGAGAGCAGCGAACCGGCTTAGGTTAACAGACACCTCAGCGCATGACTGAGGTCGGCAAAGGATTTAGCGAATGGCAAGCCGGCGCGATTTTCTCACCTTTTCCGCCGCCACCGTCCTGGCGGGCCGCATCGCTCTGCCGGATGGCACGAGCACGGGCGTCGATCAGTCTGGAGACGAACCGAGCAAGTTAGCCGCGGACCCTCAGCGGCCTCGATATCACTTGATGCCACCGGCAAACTGGATGAACGACCCCAACGGGCCCATCGTCTGGAAGGGTCAATACCATATGTTTTATCAGTACAACCCCCGCGGGGCGTTTCCGGAGAGCATGCATTGGGGGCACGCTGCGAGTGCCGATTTGGTGCACTGGAAGCACCTTCCCATCGCGCTTGCGCCCACCCCTGGCGGGCCTGACAAGGACGGTTGTTGGTCCGGCTGCACAGTGGTTGAGGGGGGCATCCCGGCGATTCTTTATACGGGTGTTTTCCCGCAGGTCCAGTGCCTGGCGAGGAGCGAAGATGGAATGAGAACCTGGCAAAAACTCGCCGGAAATCCCATTATCGCCGCTCCGCCACAAGGAATGCAGACCACCGGCTTCCGCGACCCTTGCGTATGGCGAGAAGAGGACGAGTGGTTTCTGGCGATCGGGTCGGGCATTGAAGGCCAGGGCGGCGTGGTCCTGCTTTATCGCTCCAGAGATTTGATCCATTGGGATTACCTCCACTTCCTGTGCAAAGGCAGAAGGGATGAACTCCTGCCGGGAAAAGATCCCGTCAGCACCGGTGAGATGTGGGAGTGCCCGGATTTCTTTCCCTTGTCTGATAAGCGCGCGCTGCTGGTCTCTACGCAGGGCGCAGTAATTTATTCAGTCGGCGCCTATGAGAATCACTACTTCCGTCCTGAAGTTCAGGGCAAAGCAGACCTCTCGGACTCCTACTATGCCGCCCGGAGTATGCCCGACGGCACGGGCCGCCGGATCTTATGGGGCTGGATCAGGGAAGGGCGCAGCGAGGCCGCACAGCGCGCCGCCGGTTGGGCCGGAGTGATGTCACTGCCTCGCGTTGTTTCGCTCGCGGCTGACGGGAGGCTCCGCGTCACTCCTGCTCCCGAACTTGAAACTTTGCGGGGCAAACATCACCACTTCGGTGGACAGCCGGCGCGCAACGAGTTCTCCATTCGTGGAGACAGCCTGGAGATTCAAGCCGAGTTCGAGCTGGGAACTTCTGATGTCGCGGGCTTGACCGTGCGTAGTTCACCGCGTGGGGAAGAGCATACTTCCATCACCTACCATCGAACGAGCGCCCAACTCCTGGTGGAACGCGAACACTCCAGCCTGAGCCCGGATGTGGATCGCGGACCGCAGGGCGGGTCATTTACGCTTGCCGAGAATGAGACACTCAAATTGCGTATTTTCCTGGACGCTTCGGTGATAGAAATCTTTGCGAATGATCGCGCTTGCCTCACCAGCCGCGTTTACCCGTCACGGCCCGACAGCCTCGACATCGGCAGGCTTGCGAAAGGGGGCAGTGCCCGCTTGAAGGCTCTCGACGTTTGGGAGATGCGCTCCATTTCTGCAGACAGGCTAACGACATAGCAATCCCCCTCTCACCGCAACTTGCTGCAGCGGAGGTTCGCCTGCGCCATCGGTGGGCGGATTCAGCGGTAGACTTCTCGACGGTGCCCGATATCAAAGATTCGAATCTCTTCGGCACCATCGTCAATCCGGTAAAGAACGCGGTAGTCAGCGACTCGAATCCTCCATCCTTCCTTGAGCTTGCCTCGGAGGAGTTTCGCTCCAGAAGGGCGGGGACTTGCAGATAACGAGAGGATCGCACCGTCGATTTTCTGGATGATAGGCTTGGGGAACTTCTCAAGCCTTTTTGCCGCTCGAGCGTCGATTAGAACGCGAAAGCTCACAACTTACCAACTCGTTTCAGGCGCTCGCGAACTTCAGCATAGTCAACCAGATTCGTGGAATTGTTTTCGGCGCGGTCGAGGGTCAAGGCGTCCTCCAGGTCCTCGATTCGGCGCAGCAAGCGGCGATAGTGGGATCTCCGTATCAATAGAACATCGTTTTGCCCGCTCTTGCGCACAGCGACCTGTGCTTTGGTATTCGCCATGAAACGGATTTTACCATAACCTAGAGCGAATCCATGAAAACCATGTAAGACGAGCCCCAGAGACTGGTGGGAATCGACCCATGGGGCTGGGCGGTGATGATGATATTGTAAGTGCGCGGCCCTGCGGCAATCGCTGAGAGCACGGAAGGCGCGGAAGCGTCGAGCACGGGCTCGATGAGCGCCAGGGCTTCGAGTGTGGGGTAGATGATCTCTGCGGAAGGAGCCATCGGTGTCTCGTGCCCGTTGGTGAGGAATTGCAGGTGTGCGTCGATCTCGTAGAAGTGCCAGGCCAGGCAGGCACAGAAAGTCACGGCCCTTTCGAATTTTGCCAGCAGGCTCGTGTCGGCGTGGGGCAGGTGCGCGTCAAAGACCAGCACCAGGCGGCGCTCGTCCTCGCGCGTAAACTCCCGCACCTTCACGGCATGCGCCTTGGCACTTGCCTTCCAATCCACATGCCGCGCGGAATCGCCTTCCTGATAGTCGCGGATGGCATAGAGGTCGTTGCCCCGTCCCTTATAGAGACTCTCGATCTCGCCCCCAATCATGGGGAGAATTTCGTAAAACTCCTCGGTGGGCTGAACGTTGGGCAATACCAGAATCTCCTGCCGGGTGGGGACTTCATGGGACTTGCGCACGAAGCCAAAGGGGAATTTGCTGCTGACGCGAAATCCCTCTTGAGTGTAGCGGCCGCGGCGCGGAAAAGTGACTTCGACGTGCTGTGTGACAGACGAACGGTGAGGGATATAAGGGACGTATATCGGGGCATCCAAGATCTGCCGTGCCGGCGGCGCCGCGTTCTTCCTACGTTTCCTCCTCTCCGCATCACGCGCCGAGACCGTGATCGAAAAAGACGGAAAGAGCAGTTTGAGATTGCTCACGGTCAGCCGCGAAATCATGGGCTGCTCGGCAAAGATGTGGTCGGGCAGCACAAATTCCAGTTCCAGGCGCGATAGTACGATTTGCGAGAGAATGCCGGAAACCAGGATTGCGCCGAGCAGGCTGGCAAGGATCAGGAAGAGAAGGTTGTTCCCGGTGTTCAAGGCCGCAATCGAAATCAGACCAATGATGATCAGGTAGACCACTCCTTCGCGGGTGAATTCGTACTTCATCCTCACCAGCCAACGGTTCAGCGCGGTCCGGCGTGCCAGATAGGGAACCACTTTCACGGCGACGATGGTGGTGAGCAACAGCGAGGTGGCCGCGGCCCAGACGGCTGCCCCCACGCGTCCCGCCTCGGAGAGCGCGGTGGAATAGAGCGCCAGGCAGAAGGCCGTGCCCAGTCCGAAGAGCCCCTGGAAAAACCGGAGCCATCCCGCGCGGTCGGTGTTCGCCCACTGCTCGCGAACGCGAAGGCGCAAGTCGCCCGTAGTGCTGCCGGTGGTTGAAGGCGGCCTTATCATCGTTTGGGATTGTAACGTATCAGTCCGGCCATGTCATTCTGAGTGGAGATGGGCCCGCGGCCCGTTCACGGAGATGAAAAGTCGCTGTCATCCTGAGCGAAGCGAAGGATCTGCAGTGGAGTTCCGAGGCGAACTCACGCAGATTCTTCGCTTCGCTCAGAAGGACACCGAAGCTGTGGACTTTGAACTGTCGACTGTCGCCTGCCCTTTACAGCGGCACCGGTGTGCTGTTGATAATCTCTTCCACGATGGCCCGGGCCTGGTCGGATTTCTTGAGCGTGGAGATATATCGCGAGCTCACCACGCAGCGGTGGCAAAAAACGGGGATTGTAAGGCGTTTGAAGTCGTCGGGGATGCAGTAGTTGCGGCCTTCGACGAAAGCAAGGGCCTGAGCGGCGCGGTAAAGCGACATGGAGCCACGCGGACTCACACCCAGGCTGAGATATTCATGCTGACGGGTCTTTTCCACGATGGCCAGCGTGTAGTTCACAAGTTCTGGATCCACTTTCACCCGGCGCACCCGATTCTGGATCTCCACCACTTCCGGCCCCGTCATCACCGGCCTGACATTTGCCAGCGGGTCGGAATCGGCGAAGTCCTGAAGGATTTCTTTCTCGCTCTCGGCGCTTGGGTAGCCGATCTTCACCCGCATCAGGAAGCGATCCAACTGGGATTCGGGAAGCGGATAGGTTCCGTGGTGTTCGATAGGGTTCTGAGTGGCCATCACCATGAAGGGTTGAGGAAGCGGTGAAGTGTGGTTATCCACCGTCACCTGGTTTTCATTCATGGCTTCGAGCAGCGCGCTCTGAGTCTTGGGTGTCGTGCGGTTGATTTCGTCGGCGAGGACTATGTTCGCAAAGATGGGTCCCGGCCGAAACTCGAAGCGCTGCGTTTGCTGGCTGAAGACGCTCACTCCGATAACGTCGGACGGAAGCATATCGGAGGTGAACTGGATGCGCTGGAAGGCGCAGTCGAAGGAGCGCGCCAGGGCGTGAGCCAGCGTCGTCTTCCCAACTCCAGGAACGTCCTCAATCAGCAGGTGGCCGCGGGCCAGCAGGCCTACGAGCACGAGTTGAATGACCTCGTCCTTGCCTCGTATCACCGATTGGACGGATTGTTGCACTCGGATCAGAAGTTCGGGAACCCCTGCCACGTGATCGTTTACAATCGTGTTTCCCATGTTATGCTATGCTGGATGTTTCCGCGTGGGCGGTTAACTCAGCGGTAGAGTGCTATCCTCACACGGTAGAAGTCAGAGGTTCAAATCCTCTACCGCCCACCATTTCGGCTGAGCACATTCCACCGCGTTCATTCTACCTAAACTTCGAGGTCACTTCAATGACACCGATCTCCTTCACGCGACGACAGTTTATCCGTCAATCCGGGAGAGCGGGTTTGGCGTTGGCCGCGCTCTGGTCGGCCCCGGAACCGGCGCGCGGCGCTTCAGAGCCGTCATCACCGCAAGGTGCTGCACCCGCCGGAGAAGCGGCCAAATTGAAAGACCTCTTTCTCCACCCGCCGCAATCTTCCCAGCCCATGACGCGTTGGTGGTGGTTTGGCGGCGCGGCCACGCCGGAGGAGATTACGCGTGAACTCACCTTGATGTCGGAAAGCGGTTTGCGGGGCGTGGAGCTTCAACCCGTTTATCCGCTCGAGGTCGATGACCCGAAGCGCGGCATTCGCAACATCCGGTACTTCTCTTCGGAATGCTATGAATTGCTGCGCCACACCGTCCAGGAGACTCGCCGCCTGGGGATGCAGTTTGATCTCACCTTGGGAAGCGGCTGGCCTTACGGCGGGCCGTTCATCCCCGTCGAGTTGGCGGCGCGCCGGGCTCGCGCCCTGATTCAGGAAACCGCGGGGCCAGGGCGCTTCTCGTGGCGCCTTGCTCCCGAGTTCACCGAAGACGAAAACATCGTTGCCGCCCTGGCCGTTCCGGTTCTGCCCTCGGGCCATCCGGATCTCCAACACTCGCGCGTGGTCTGGGACCAAACGCGGTTTCCCGGCGCGTCCGCGGAGTTCAGCGGCAGGGGATTCGATAACTGGGATGTTCCGCCCGGCCTGTGGAGATTGGTGGTGGTCATCGATTGTCCCACGGGCCAGCAGGTGAAGCGGCCCACGCTGGGCATGGAAGGTTACGTTCTCGACCATTTCAATCGCCAAGCCATGGACCTTTTTCTCGCCGCGGCGGGCGACCAGGTCTTGAACGAACTCAAGACGGTCGCCGACCCTCCCTTTCACTCGGTCTTCTGCGACAGCCTGGAAGTTTACGGCGCGGACTGGACTCCGAACCTCCTGCGAGAATTCGAAAAACGCCGCGGTTATGCCTTGACGCCGTATCTCCCCGCCTTGTGGCAGGAGGCCGGTCCGCTCACCGCGCACATCCGCTTCGACTATCACCTCACTCTTTCGGACCTCATCCTGGAAAACTTTTTCGCGCCCTTGGCCGATTGGGCCGAGAAGCGTGGCATGACGGCACGCATCCAGGCCCACGGCGCTATGGGAGACGTGATGCAGGGCTACGCGCTGGCGCACATCCCGGAGGGCGAGCACATCGAGGGAGGCGACCGATACGCAGTTGATATCCAGCATCGCCGCCTCGCATCCTCCGCCGGCCATATCTATCGGAAGCCCGTCGTTTCGGCGGAGAGCTATTCGTGGCTGCGTTTTCCCCTTTTCATGGTCACTCTCGAGATGATGAAGGCAGCTTCGGACGCGCAATTCCTGGACGGCATCAATCAAATCGTAAACCAGGGCTATTCCTACTCGCCGCCTCAAGTCGGGCAGCCCGGCTGGACGTTCTATGCCTCGACGGTCGTCAATCACAATAATATCTGGTGGCGCCACTATCACTACCTGACGCAGTACATCCAACGAGTTTGCAATTTGCTTCAGCAGGGAGTCGCGGTGAATCCGGTGGGCGTGTACGTTCCGCTTGCCGACGTCTACGCCAAGTTCGGCATCGGCGGCCTCAACATGGACGTCGAGATCGAAACCCAACTCGGGACGCAGTGGTTGCTTGAATTGCGGCGCTCCGGCTATGACTTCGACTTCCTCAACGACGACGCCCTGACGCGATTGGCCTCGGTCGAGACAGGCATGCTGCGCGCCGGGACCAGGGCTTACCGTGTGGTGATTGTCCCGGATGTTCAGTACATGCCCCCGGAATCGCTGGATCCGTTGCTGAAGTTCGTGCAGGAGGGCGGATTCCTGATCTTCGCTGCGCGCCTGCCCGCGGCAGCCCCGGGGCTGAAAGATAACAACGCGAGGAGCACACAGTTACGATCGATGCTGGCTAGCCTTTGGGGAGGCAGACCGCCCCAGCCAGGCGTCGTCACAACGAGTGGTAAAGGCAAGGTGGTGTTGTGCAGTGATCGGTCCACTGTCCTGCCAAGCCTGCGTGCGGCGCTGCAGCCTGATTTCGAGATCCTCCACGCCGGGGACTCGAGCGATCTCGCGCGTCAACGGGCTCGCGACAATGTCGGGTTCCTCCACAGGAAGACGGACGAGTCCGACTTCTATTTTGTGAGCAATATCTCCGCTTTCTTGCAGGACTTGCGATTGCAGTTCGCAGTCGGGCACAGGCTGCCGCAACGCTGGAACCCCGAGACCGGAGACCTCGACGAAACGCTTGTCTTTTCCCACTCCCACGCAGCCTCGAACTCACTGGTGACGGAGGTTCAGGTCCGGCTGGCGCCCTATGAATCATGCTTTGTGGTCTTCGGGTCCGCTGAAAATGCTCCCGTCGTCACCCATACAAACTGGCCGGGCCCGCTGAAAATTGAGAAAAGCGACGACAGAACTCAAGTGGCGGGCCTGGTCCCGAAGAACGGGGAGTATTCTCTGACCGAAAAGGAAGGAAAGACTCACCGCTTTAAAGTCGAGGGAGTCCCGGAACCGATCCTATTGAAAGGCCCGTGGCGATTGACGCTCGGAGATAAGACGGTGCCAGGGCTCGCGCAGTTGCAATCCTGGAACGCTCTGCCGGAGGGGAAAGATTACAGCGGTTGGGGAGTCTACGAAACAGATCTCGAACTCACCACTTTGGGCGAACAGATCGAGTGGGCGCTGGACTTGGGCACTGTCCACGAGACCGCCGAAGTGGTTCTGAACGGAATTAATCTGGGAGCCGCTTGGAAGGGCTCACGAATCGTGCCGTGCGGCAAGGCTCTAAAGGTGGGGACGAACCATTTGAAAGTCGAAGTCGGGAACCTCTGGATTCATCATGTCCAGTCTCTCCCCAAACCGGACCGAAAAACTTTGGCTGAAACGTTTGGCATCCGCTGGGGCACCTACGGTGAAGTCAAGCCGGCGAGCATCCCTCCCTCCGGCCTCCTCGGCCCCGTGCAACTCCTGCCGCAAAAACAGCGGGTGGCGACGCTCTAGCCTCTGTATCTCGGGAGTAATCGCGCTTTGAAAGAGGACACCGTCCCGCGGCGTGGCGGAAGAATAGGGACTTTCACGTCCCGGCGCCTGCGGCGTACAATAGATGCGTGCCAGAATTAAGTCGATTCTTCGGCATCATCATCCGGATGTTCGCGGAGGTAGGTGCGGAACATCATGTTCCACAT
>Ga0187864_10004516_pt1 | contig 10849 bp, 6 predicted proteins | sample June2016WEW_11_4_FD_132985 | JGI IMG/M metagenome (GOLD analysis project Ga0187864, IMG submission 132985) | Peatland microbial communities from SPRUCE experiment site at the Marcell Experimental Forest, Minnesota, USA - June2016WEW_11_40 | ecosystem: Environmental > Terrestrial > Soil >... | reverse complement strand
TACCTAGATTGATCGACGGTGGCCTGAGAAGGTGACCGAGGTTGGATCATGAAGATAATTACTTGGAACATCCATGGCGCACAAAACGATAGCGCCGTCTGGGACGTACTACTCAACTTCCATCCGGATATAGTTTTGCTTCAAGAAGTTGGCGTGTTCCCCGCGCAACTTGCCGATACCTTCGACATCGTATCGAGACCCGCGATCTATAAGACGGGCAAGCCGCAAAGGTTCAGTACCGCCGTGTTGGTCAGAGGCAAGATTCTTGGGGAAGTTGCACTCTCGTCAGACTATGCATGGGTTAATCATGAACTTGAATTCTTCAGAGGAAATTTGATCAGTTGCAGGGTGCAGCCAAAGGATCACCAACCGCTTATAGCGGTATCCGTTTATAGCCCAGCATGGCCAGTCGGCAGAGAAAGACTCAAGGAGGTCGATGTCTCTCAGGTGAAGACGAAAGTAAATCCAGACGTGTGGGTTACCGACATCCTCTGGGCCGCACTACAAAATACTATTTCGGGTAATGACGCATGGGTTGTCGGTGGCGACTGTAATAGCTGCGAAACGTTTGACGCAGATTGGCAGGATAGAAATAAAAGAATGTTTTCTATACGAAGCTCCGGCAATGCTGAGATGCTTCAACGGATGTCTCGACTAGGATTTACTGAATGTCTGCGCAAAGCTAACGGCGATAGTATTATTCCAACCTTCAGGCACGCCACCGGATCAGTCGAACATCAACTCGATCATCTGTTTGTCTCGAATGGTTTATTTTCGAAATTGGATAAATGCGGTGTTGGTGATCAGGCGATCATTTTTGGCAAATCATTGAGCGACCACCTTCCAATCATCGCGGACTTCCACACAAACTAGCAACTCTAGTTATGAAGAAAAGGTCACTTAGTTCAGCATTGACGGCTGAACCGTATACAATCGCCGCTGTTTCGGCGGGCGGAACGGATCATGCGGAAAATTGACGCTGGATTAAAAGGAGGGCGCTTGGATGATAGGGCTTGAGGAGAATCTAGTCCCGCTTTTGGAGGTTGAGGACTGCTTGGCGAAACGGCGATTATTGCCCTGCCTTTAAGGTCAGAGACCATGTTCTGGTAGTGGTTGATGTAAGCATCGGGAGTGGGTACCCTAGCGACCGTCGAGCCTGCCGTCATCGCCGTGACGACCGCAGCGGTCAATTCCTCTTTTGCCAAGAAAAAGGACCGCTTGCGCTGCGTCCATAAACCGCGCTGGCTGCATAGCTGGTACTTGAAACCTCCACGTCCTCCGTTAACTCCAACGTGCCGCCCGGTTGCAGCATCAGCTTGCTCGTGCGCTGAAGTTCATTCCGAAAGTTAGCAACGCTTTGCGGGATGCTTGGGGCTACGTTTTGACGCAGCTTGCTGCCCGCCAATAGCGTGCATGTGCCCGCATCGTCGATGCGCATTTTGGCATCCGCGCCTTTGCCATCGACGATGAAATATTCGCCCGGTGGCATTTCGGTTGTAGCGCGTCGTTCAGCAGCTTTTCTGTGATCGCGTGCCACAACGTCTTCACGTTCCACAAAAGTCAGAAAATCATCCCACGTGTAAAGGAAACACGGGCTCGTTTCCTCGTCGTTCGGGCTATACACCACGAACTTGCGGCACCGCAGACCGATGTCGCTGGTCGCCCATGCGTTTTGGCTTTCGCGTGTGCGGTCACGGTCGCACTTCGATTCCACGAACAGCATTGGAAGGTCTGCATCCGGAGGCGGTGCACCCATGAAATCTAATTGGCCTCCACCAGCAGTTTTCCCCCAAGCGTAACCCGGAAACATTTGCTTGAGGTACGCCAGAGTTTTCTCTTCTGATTTTGTTAGCCCACTGGCCATTTTACTGGGACTCCTTCTCTTTCATGCGCGGCTTGCGCTTCGCCTTTGTCAATGCGCGTACCTCTCGCTGCTTGTCGAGTAACTTCCTTTCAGTCGGTGCTGCACTCAGCCAAATGAAACATCTTCAGAGAAGTCCCGATTCTCGCAAGGCGATCTCGGCGCAAGAACCCTGTCAAAATAACTCCTTGCCTCACGCAAGACTCTAGCAGCGTACAACATTGCTTTGCCTAGCCTCCGTGACCAGCATCACAGTGACTCTGCTTGCCTCGCGCTTATGCTGAAACCTGCGAGGCTGACCAGACAATGACGCCCCGGCAACTAGCCGCCAAAATCCGCAAACTGCGTGCCCGAGTTCCGATGACGGACGAGTTCGAGCGCGTTCTGACGAGGAGTGGTATTTGGAGCAGGAGTCGCGCTTCGTACACGTCACAGAAGCAACACTGGCTCGGGTGGCTGTCTGAGTACGATGGACCGGGATATTACGGTCGAAAAAACTCGCGCCGATCAGCAGACTTTGTTTACAACCACATCGTATGTCCGCCAATGGTGCTGTGGCTTGTTGAAGCATCGGGCATCCCGAAGGCGAAAGTTGCCGAGGCCAAGCAGGCTGCCATGTCAGCCAGACCGCATCTTCCTGCTCAAAGTGCCGCTATAAGAAAGATTATTCCTTGGAAAATCATCGAGGTTCGCCTCGAAAAACGTGGCAGGTAAAAAGGGGGCGAACCGGGCAGAAGGAGCCGCTGGGTCCTGTTCCCATTGCTGCCAACTGTCGCAGGCGAATTGATGATCTCTACGGTGCTATAGTTTTTAGTTCATCGAAATAGAATTCAAAAATGGTTACCGGACAAGTTGGAGAATATCCAGTCGGGTCTTTGGTTCGCGTCCGCGAACGAGACTGGGTTGTCCTGCCCTCAGACGATTCCGATATTCTTTGCCTTCGCCCGCTGAGCGGTAGCGAGTCAGAAATCTGCGGAATTCACCAAGCCATCGAGGGACGTGACCTAAAACACGCCGAATTCGAACCGCCCAAGGCAGAACAGGCTGGAGACTTCATAGCCGGGAAGCTTTTGCGCAACGCGGCCCGTTTAGGCTTGCGCAATGGAGCAGGCCCCTTCCGCAGCCTTGGTCGTCTCTCGGTTCGCCCACGCCCCTACCAGTTTGTGCCTTTGATAATGGCGCTCAAGCTCGACACGGTGCGGATGCTGATAGCTGACGACGTTGGCGTTGGGAAGACGATAGAAGCTGCGCTGATCGCTCGCGAATTGCTCGACCGTGGCGATGCCCAAGGGCTGTGCGTCCTTTGCCCACCTCACCTGTGCGACCAATGGCAGGAAGAGCTAGAAACGAAGTTCCATATTCACGCCAAAGTTGTGCGCACGAGCACACTGGCACGGCTGGAACGAGACTTGCCTCGTCGCGACCTTAGCGTCTATCGCTACTACAAGCACGTGGTTGTGAGCATGGACTTCGTGAAGCGAGATTCTCGCCGTGCTGCCTTCCTTGCCTACTGTCCAGACCTTGTGATCGTTGACGAAGCGCACACAGCGACGGAGCCCGGTGGCGTCGGTTCCAGTGAACAGCAGCAGCGCCATCAACTCGTGCATGAGGTGGCGAAGGATCATACACGACATCTCTTGCTGCTCACGGCAACCCCACACAGCGGCATCGAGGGAAGTTTCCGTTCGCTACTCGGCCTACTGAACGACAGATTCGAACATCTGGATATGCAGCAATTGACCGATCAGCAACGACGGTCTCTTGCCCGGCAGTTTGTTCAGCGAACGCGGGGAGATGTTCTGTCCGCATGGCCCGGCGAAGTGCGTTTTCCCAAGCGTGACCCAAGCGAGGGTACGTACACCCTGACCGGAGAGCATCAAAAGCTGTTTACAGATGTATTGGGCTTTACACGTGAGACGGTGCAGGACCCCAAGCTCAGCCAACCACGCCAGCGTGTGCGCTACTGGGCGGCACTTACGCTGTTGCGCTCTCTGATGTCCAGCCCGGCCGCGGCGGCGAAGGCTTTCGCAGTCCGGGAAAAGAAGCTGGCGGAGCAAACGGCCGAGGCTGAAGAGCAAGAAGACCTCCGCGAGCGCGAGACGATGGACCCCGTGGACGTGGAACTCACGTCCGACATGGTGCCTGAGGCGTCCGTGGAGTTAGGTGCGGCAGACTTTGAAGAGCGCGACCGCCGTCGCTTGCGAGAATTCGCCCGACGTGCCGAAGCCCTTAAAGCTGGGAACGATCCTAAAATCGCGAAAGCCGCCGACCTCCTGTCGCCTCTGATCAAGAAGGGCTTCCACCCAATCGTCTATTGTCGCTTCATTCCAACGGCTCAGTATGTGGCGGATGAATTGAATCGACGCCTGCGCGAGCAATGGAAGGATTTCCGTGCGGTTGCGGTGACCGGAGCGAGCGGCGGCGACGAGGAACGGAAGGCGCTGATCAAGGACTTGGTTGAGTCCGAGCCCAAGACCGACCATCGCGTTCTGGTGGCGACGGACTGCCTCAGCGAGGGCATCAACCTTCAAGATCACTTCGATGCAGTCTTGCACTACGACTTGCCGTGGAACCCAAATCGACTGGAGCAACGCGAAGGTCGTGTAGACCGATACGGACAGCCGCGACCTGAGGTAAAAGCTGTACTGCTGTACAGCGCAGACAATGTGATCGACGGCATCGTGCTGAATGTTCTCATCCGCAAGGCCCGTGAAATCTACAAATCTACAGGAGTCAGCGTACCAGTTCCGGTGAACAGCGAATCCGTGATGAAAGCTGTGATTCGAGGGGTGTTCGAGAGCAAAGAGCCGCAACAAATGACCCTCGATCTCGGGGTCCCAAAGCTCCACGAGGAATGGGACATTAATGCCCAGCGCGAGAAGATTAGCCGAAGCCGCTTTGCGCAGCACGCCATCAATCCGACAGAGGTTGCAAAGGAAGTCGAAGCAACGGACGACGTACTGGGTGACCCCACAGCAGTTCGGAGTTTCCTCGTAGAAGCTGCCTCTCGCGTGGGATTCACACTCACGCCTCGCAACGGCCACTTTGTCCTCGACCCAAGCAAGCCCTTTTCGGAAGTTGCGAGTCGGCTCGGCTGGAAAAAGCCTCCCGAGGTCGTTTTCGACGGCCCACCACCGCAAGGATTGGAAGATGCCGTCGTTCTCATTCGCAATCATTCCTTCGTTGTGGCACTCAGCGAAAAGGTCTTTGGAGAAGCTTTCAAACCCCAACCAGATCAGAAGTTTGCTCGGTGTGGGGCGGCGTTCACAGATTCCGTGAAGACACGCACTGCGGTCGCGCTGCTGCGCATCCGTTACCGCGTGACAACTCGCCGCCACAAGATCGATCAGTTCGCTGAGGAAGTCGTGACAACTGGCTTCTCCCGAAGTGACAAGGGGTTGGTCTGGCTGCCGACGAACGACAAGACGACGTTGGCTCTACTGGAAACCGTGGTTCCCAAAGGTCGGATCACCCAGCAGGAGCGCATCGAGCAAGTCTCTTGGGCGCTTCAGACGATCGAGAGCGCCAAGTCTGATTTGGAGCGCATTGCCCACGAGCGAGCAAAAGAGTCCGAGGCTGCTTATGCTCGCCTGCGCGAGCAGATTGGCGGATCACAGATCACGGTCACGCCCGCTCTCAATTCCCCCGACATACTCGGGCTTTACGTGCTGCTTCCGGGGGGTGGTCGTTGACGCAGTATGTCGGCATCCGCTCGGAAGGCGGTCTGATCCCTTACGACGTTCTCGACAAGATCGCCATGGAGGAAAGCGGTCTTGGACAGCAGTCCAAAGATTTCGAACTCGACGCCGGACGTAGGCTCACCGACGAGATCGCTCGCGCTTGGAGCGATGCCCAAGACTACTGGCACATATTCCAGCGGCGGATTGCAAGCCTGCCGGAAGGTGAAACTGGAACAACCCTCACGCGGAAGTGGGTTAGCGATTTGCTGAATGAACTGCTCGGGTATGAGCTTACGTACCAGCCGAAAGGTGCAGTCATCGTTGGCAAGAACTACCCGATCTCCTACCGTGCCGGACCGGGCGAGGAATCACCTCCTGTCCAGATTGAGGGATTTCGCATCGATCTCGACAAAAGACCTGAAAAACGCCGCCAGAGCCCGCAGGCATTGGTGCAGGAATACCTCAACAACAGCGACGGCCACCTTTGGGGCATCGTCACCAATGGTCATCTCTTTCGGCTCCTTCGAGATACCTCCCGCACATCCCGCCCCTCGTATCTGGAATTCGATCTACAGAGCATTCTCGACGGGAATCGGTTCAACGAGTTCGCTCTCTTGTATCGCGTCTGCCATCGCACGCGGTTTCCGCGAACCGCTGAAGACTCAACATCATGCTGGCTGGAGAAATACTTCCAGCTTTCCATCGAGCAAGGCGGACGAGTCCGCGACAAGCTGCGGGACGGGGTTGAGGATGCTCTCAAAGCTCTCGGTACTGGATTCCTTCGCCATCCTGAAAATGAAGCTCTCCGGGAGCGAGTCAAGACAGGCACACTGGCTGCTGCTGAGTTTCATCGCCAGCTTTTGAGGCTTGTGTACCGCCTGCTGTTCCTCATGGTGGCGGAGGAACGGCGGATGATTGTGCCGGAAAGCCCCGAGGCTGATCGCCGCCAGAGCCTGTATGACCGCTACTACAGCGTCGGACGTTTGCGGAGCTTGGCAGAGAAAGCGATTGAGCAGAGTACGTTTGGTGATCTTTGGATCGGACTCCAGCAGACGTTTGCTCTATTTGAGGACGGCGACTCTAACCCGCTCGGCATACCTCCGCTGAACGGTGATCTTTTCAGCGCGGTGGCAGTGAAGGATTTGCAAGCCACTCATCTGTATAACACCGTCCTACTCACTGCCATCGGACGGCTCTCTCTATTCGAGGACCACCGCGTGCGCCAGCGGGTGAACTATAGTGCGTTGGATGTCGAAGAGTTGGGGTCGGTTTACGAAAGCCTGCTGGACTTTCAGCCAGTGTTCACGGAACAACCGGAAGGCATGACTTTTGAGTTTCGCACGGGGAGTTAGCGGAAGTCCACCGGGTCGTACTACACGCGACCTGAGCTTGTACGCGAATTGATTGAAAGCGCCCTCGTGCCCGTAATGCAGGATCGTTTGGCTGGTGCGAAGGACACTGATCCGACCAAAGACAGGGAGAAGAAGCAGCAAGCGGTCTTATCCATGAGCGTCTGCGATCCTGCTTGCGGCTCTGGGCATTTCCTGCTAGCAGCAGCACGCAGGCTGGGACGTGAATTGGCGAAGATTAAAACGGGAGAAGACGAACCAACTCCCAAGGAATTCCATCTTGCTGTCCGCGATGTGATCGCCCATTGCGTCTACGGAGTGGACGTGAATCCGTTGGCAGTGGACTTGTGCAAGCTCGCGCTATGGCTGGAAGGCCACTGGACGGGTAAGCCGCTCAGCTTTCTTGATCACCGGATCAAGTGCGGTAATTCCCTTCTTGGAGTGCTCGATCCGAAAGCGTTGAAAGAGGGCGTGCCGGACGACGCTTTCACCCCAGTCGCGGGCGATGACAAGGAAGTAGCGAAGGCATTCAAGAGACGCAATCGGGATGAGCGTAGAGGGCAGCCGTCTTTGCCTTTCGACGGTGCACAGCACGTACACGACTACTCGATTGAATATCAGGAGTTGACCGATATTTCTGAGGACACTCCTGCGGGCGTTCGAAAGAAAGCAGTCGCGTATCGAGCATGGCGCGGACGCAAAGATTGGTGGCATGACTGGACAGCCTGCAATATTTGGACGGCAGCCTTCTTTGTTCCGCTGGCGAAGTTTGATGACCCCACAGTTCCGACTCATGAGCGCCTACTGCGGTTCGTACAGCGTCAGGACAGTCAGCCCCAAATGGTAGCCGCAGCCAATGCCCTCGCGACCGAAATGAGTTTCTTCCATTGGCGGCTGGAGTTCCCGGAAGTCTTCGAGCGCGGAGGATTCGATGTGGTGATAGGCAATCCGCCATGGGAAGCAGAGGAACTTGTCGAGAAAGAATTCTTCGCGAACTTAGCTCCGCATATCGCCAGCGTGCGGACAAAAGCAAAACGCGCTGCCCTGATAGCGGATTTAGAGACCGCTGCGCCACAACTGTTTCGCGCATGGAAGGATGCCGTTCGGCAGTTCGAGGGTCGGATCAAGTTCTTACGCGATTCAGGGGCTTATCCTCTCGGTAGCTCAGGGAAGCTCAATACGTACAGGCTTTTCGCAGAGTTGGCCGCGCACCTTGTAGGACCCCGTGGTCGATCCGCTCAACTTCTCAAGAGCGGAATTGTTAGTGCCCAAGACGGCCAGAAACTTTTTGGAAGCTGGATAAGACAAGCGCGAGTAGTGGAAGTGCGCGAGTTCATCAACACGAAACTGATCTTTCCTGACATCGTGGCGAACGAGCGCTTCTGCTGGATTGTGATCACCGGCTGCGGGGAAAAGAGCAGGTCAGCGACTTATGCATTCGGGCTAGATCGTATAGATCAGGCAGCCGATACATCCCGGTTGTTCTCCGCGCTTCCGGAGGAACTCGCTATCCTGAACCCCAGTGACAGCAGCGTCCCCCCAGTATCATCCCAGCGAGACTATCGTCTCGTCCTGCATATTCATCGGTCCGCAGAACCGCTGAGATTGGAAGAGCAAGCTTTCAACCCGTGGAGTGTTCACTATTCTCAGGGGCATCTTAACTCCGCTTCGGACTCGGGTTTGTTCGCGGATAACACACTGGAGCAGCTACTGAGCACAGGCGCTACGCTAGATGACAAACAATGGTTCCATCGAGGTGACGAAGCCTTCATGCCCTTATACGAAGGGAAGTACATCGCGCAGTGCAACCATCGATTTTCATCGTTTGCGGAAGTACCTGTGCAGAACCGATTTGGTGTAAAAGCAGAGGCGATAAACTCATCGACTTCTCAACTTGAAGAGCCAAGTTTTGAAATCCAACCTCGATATTGGCTTGCTGCTTCTGTCGCCGCGCGATGTTTTGTGACCAAAAAAACACAATATGAATGGCTGTTTGGTTTTCGGGACGTGTGCAGGGCTATTGTGGATGCTAGGACAGTGCAGGCGTGCATTATGCCAAGATTACCTTGTCTCGATGGTGTGCCGTTGCTGGTGTTCGAGGGACAAACACAAGAAGCCGCACAAACCGCGCTATTGTTCAATGCTCTATGGTCGTCATTCCCCTTCGACTACGTGGCTCGTCAGAAAATCCATGGTGCCCACTTAACGAAAGCAATCGCTTATCAGATGCCCGTGCCAACCTACAGTGCGCTTGATCGGAATGAGATTGGAAAAACGTACAGAGAATTCGTGAGCGAACGGTCACTGGAATTGACCGTAGTCTCATACAGCCAGCTGCATTTTGGCCGCGATTTAGGATTTGCTGGCCCACCCTTCTGTTGGAGTGAGCACCGGAGATTTCTTCTCCGCTGCGAATTGGACGCAGCCTTTTTTCACCTCTATCTGCCGACTGATGGCAATGGTGAGTGGCAATTAGTGCGGGGACAGACTGCGGAGGAGCTATCACGTCTCAGTGCAATCTTTACGAGGCCGCGCGATGCCGTAGAGCACATTATGGACACCTTCCCTATCGTAAAGCGCAAAGACCAAGAGCGCTTTGATGGTGACTACCGCACTAAGCGCATAATCCTTGAAATCTATGACGCGATGACCCAAGCCATCCGCTCTAAACGTCCATATGAAACGCGGCTTGATCCGCCTCCTGCTGACCATCGCTGCTGCCATATGATGAGGAGTGAGATGGCAACGCAGACAGAGAATTGACATGAACCCAAAACCAATACCCAGCGGCTTAAATTGGAGGCGGCAGAGTCCAAGACGCCTCGCGATGAAAAAGAAATAGAGAAGATCAAGCTGGCGATTGAAGATACGACTCAGAAACTCAAAGAAAACGGTTGCTGAAATTGCTCGCTAGATCAGCACGGAGATTGAAGTTTGCGGCTCCGTGACATAGAGGAGTTGTCGATGGATGTGTTTGCACTTCGCGAAAAGGTGGTTTCCGATTATCGGCACTACATCGAGAGCTTCGTCCGCATCAACGACGAACGCATTGACACCTTCGTCAAGGAGCAGTTTGAGAGTGGTGCCCTTTGGCCGGATGCCATCCTTCAACTAAACCCTGCCTACGAGCCCGGCCCAACTCTCGATGAACTAGCCGCGCAGGGCGGCATCCTCAAATCTACTGCCGAGTTCTTTCGAGGACAGGGCGGTAAGCCACTCCGCCTTTACCGCCACCAGCAGCAAGCTATTGAGATCGCCCGCCGTTGGGAGTCTTACGTCGTCACCACTGGCACTGGCTCTGGCAAAAGCCTCACGTACCTAATTCCCATCGTGGATCATGTCCTCCGCACCCAGCCGGAAAAGCACAAAGTCCGTGCCATTATCGTCTACCCGATGAACGCGCTAATCAACAGCCAGCACAGGGCGCTTGAGTCTTATGCGGCTAGTAATCCGGGAATCCCAATTCGATTCGACCGCTACACCGGGCAGGAGAAAGAAGAAGCCCGGCAGCGGATTCTCGATGATCCGCCGCATATTCTGCTCACCAACTACGTGATGCTGGAATACATGATGCTCCGCCCGGTCGAGCGCGTCTTCACCGACGCCGCGACCTCGCACCTAGAATTCCTTGTGTTGGACGAACTGCACACCTATCGAGGCCGTCAGGGTGCAGATGTCGCTATGCTGATGCGTCGTCTTCGGGAACGGAGCGGCAACCCGAAGCTGCTGAACATCGGCACCAGCGCGACATTGGCCAGCGGTGGCAAACGTGATGACCGCCGCCGTGCAGTCGCTGAGGTCGCAACCAAGTTGTTCGGCACTGTGGTTCCTCCCGAGAACGTGGTCGATGAAACCCTGCGCCGTGCGATTCAGGTTCTAGCACCACAGAACACCGCAGACATACGAAGCGCGGTCGCGACTCCTCCACTCTCAGAAGACTTCACGGGTTTTGTCGGCTC
>Ga0187864_10004514_pt1 | contig 10850 bp, 13 predicted proteins | sample June2016WEW_11_4_FD_132985 | JGI IMG/M metagenome (GOLD analysis project Ga0187864, IMG submission 132985) | Peatland microbial communities from SPRUCE experiment site at the Marcell Experimental Forest, Minnesota, USA - June2016WEW_11_40 | ecosystem: Environmental > Terrestrial > Soil >... | reverse complement strand
GGTGGTCCTCATTCCATAAGTATAGAGACGAGCGATCCGGGGATCGGAGCGTACTGGCTTTTTCCCCTTACCGGGAGCCTTGGCGACGACGTTGTCTCTCAGAGCGAAATAACGGTGAGGCCGGGAATCCGTTTGAAGTCGCGAAGATTGCTCGTCCCCACCGCGTAGCCGAGTTCCAGAGCGCGGGCTCCGATCACAAGATCCCCAAGCGGAAGATTGACCCCTTTAGCGGCCTCTTCGCCCCCGAGCCTGGCGATGATCTCGGCGCTTACTTCCGTCACCGGATGGGTCGGGACCGTGGCTTTGAGTTCATCGAGGAAAGCCCGCCTCCTCTGACGGATTTCCGGCGTGTTGGCGCGATAAATCCCGTGGCCAATTTCAGCAACGCTCAGAACGCAGAGAATGAGGGGAATGTCGCCGACAGTTTTCTGAATCGATTCGATAGCTTGATCCGGTCTGAGGTTCCGGCGTTCCGCCGCGATCAGCACACTGGAATCGAGGACTAATCCCAGGAGGGTGGATTCCATGGCTCCCGATGGGCCTTGATACCTTCCTCAATATCGCGGGCAAAGTCCTCGTCCATAACCGCACTCGATTGCCGGGCCTTCAAATCTGCAATCACTTCGGAGATCATTCGCCCCGCAGGGCGTGATGGTTTGATAACGGCAACGGCGCGGTGGTCCTCCTCAACGACAACCTCGACGCCTTGCCGGACCTGCGCCAGCACGGCGGCTATGTCTTTCACCACTTCGGCCTCGGTCATGTGGAGGACTGCCATGCCTTCGATCATAGCGAGTTCGGGAGCGCTGGTGTTCCAGTCGACTGAAATGGAGAATGGGTTCCGGCGTCAAGACGATAGGGCGAACGCAGGAAGAAGCAACAAAAGCATCCCACGCCGGAGAAAAGTCGCTTTCTCGATGGGATCTGCTGGCGCTGCGCTTAAGCGCGATCGAAAGAAGGACTTCAAACCTTCGAGGGTGGAAGTGATCGACCGGGCGAACGGGCGGGTTGTGGTGTACCTTTTCCCATGACGAACGAACTCACGAAGGGCGACCACCGGGTCGGTTGGACGCGGCGGTCTTGCCGGGACAAGTGCCTGGGGCTTTAACTTTTGGGGAGCGCTTCGACAGCGGCTTTCATATCTTTCAACATCTTCTCGACAGCATCGTGCGTGCGCTTGGTTCCCCACCATCCAAAGCCGGTGGGAACAGGGCGTGAGAGAGTCATACTGTCCAGTTCCACGTCGATCCCGTCATTAGCATCCCGGACGAACCAGAAGGTATTGGTGCGCCAGAGGAATCCGTGGTCGTCGCCTTCGGGATAGTAGCCCTGACTGACATCTTTCGGGTCGCGCCACTCCTTAATACTCGCGGCCGAGGATACGGACGCCCAGCGATGCGGATCGTAGTAGCGGTAGTGGGTCTCGTAGACGCAGTCGTATGAAACGGCGATCCAGAGAGTGGACTGGATCAGCGAAATGTGTGAAGTGTAATGCTCGTCGTCAGGTGTGCTGTCGGGGCCTTTCACGCCGGAGCCCTTACCTACATCCGGCTTGAAATACTTTGGATAATTCGGGTAGTCCTGCATGATCTGCCGGACGTTGGCGATGGTTCCGCGGGCGATGTGGATCACTCCGGAAAAGTGATGGATGCTGCCCCCCGCGATGTCCCGGTTCTCGCGGGCCTCAACTACAGGTTTACCTTCCGCGAAGGCGGCTTTGTGCACGCAGCATGCGGAGTCGTCGATCCACATTTTCCCGGATTGGGCGTAGGGCGCGGCAACATTTCGCTCAAACTGCGCCACGTACTTCTCGAACGCCTGGAGTGCCGAGGGGTCCAACTGGAAGGTTGGGAGGATCGAAGCATGCAGCGTGGCACAGAACGCGACAGCGCCGAAGCACCTCGCGAGCAGAGAAAACTTCATCTTTATCACTATACCTGGCACAACTGCGCGGAAGGGCCGGCGATTCACCAGCGAACAAGATCGCCGGCGCTACTTTCCATGGATGAGGGAAAGAAACTCGTCGCGCGTCTCTTTGTTGGTGCGGAACGCCCCGAGCATGGCGCTGGTGACCGTGCCCGAGTGCTGCTTCTCCACGCCGCGCATCATCATGCAGAAATGCTGCGCTTCTGCGATCACACCCACGCCGAGCGGGTCGAGCAGATCCTGAATGCACTGCGCGACCTCCTGCGTCAGCCGCTCCTGAATCTGCAGGCGGCGCGCGTAGGCGTCGATAATACGGGGTAGTTTGCTCAGCCCGATCACCTTGTTGCGGGCGATATACGCCACGTGGACCTTGCCGTAAAAGGGCAGCATGTGATGCTCGCACAGGCTGAAGAACTCGATATCCTTCACGATCACCATCTCGTCGTATTTCACTTCGTAGATGGCGCCGTTGACGATCTTGCCGATATCGGTCGCGTAGCCGCTGGTCAGGAAACGCAACGCCTTTTCGACCCGCTCGGGCGTGCGTAACAGACCCTGGCGGTTCGGATCTTCGCCGAGCTCCTCGACAATCTCCTGGATTAAAGGGGCAATCGGCTTCGCCGGCGCGGCCGAAACGACTTTCAGCGAATTTGGATTAACGGCGCGTTTCTTCATGGTTGGTTTTCATTGCCGGTTTTCTGCCGCAATTTCACAGATGTTTCGTTCGGTCTCCCAGATGCGAACCTTTTCGAGATGGGGACCGCTGCCCGGGAAAGTCTTCGGCCAGGCCTCCCGCAGCCGGCGGTCCACTTCGGCGCCGAGATTCTCCGTAGTGGGCACTGTACTCCGGAACGCTGCAACTTCTTCATTCAAATTGCGATAGCGGAACGGTGCGAGTATTTGTTCCTCCGCCAGACGGTCCAGCAGGACCAGGTCGACCACACGACCCGTGATCGGATCCACTGCACCGCGCACGGTCAATTCGACCTCGTAATTGTGCCCGTGGCCATGAGGATTATTGCATTTTCCGTAGGTGGCAACATTCTCGGCATCTGTCATTGCGGAAGAGTGAAGCCGGTGGGATGCGAAGAATTCGTAGCGCCTGCTCAACCGGACTGTCGGCGTTCTCACTGTCATTCTGCACCCCGGTACTCGACCGATAAATCGCTGGTTTCGTGCACACGAACCGAATAGAGCCGCGCGCGTCCCTGAATACTGGGGGCGATCCGGTTCCAGATGTCGATGGCGATATTCTCGACAGTGGGCACGATTCGATCGAACGGGCTGACTTCCCGGTTGAGGAGCCGGTGATCGTAGACGTCGAGGACCTTTTCGTCGAGGATCTCTTTGAGGCGCTTCAGATCCAGAATCATCCCTGTAACAGGGTCCGGATCGCCTTCAATCGCAACTTCGACCACATAATTGTGCCCATGACCGAGCGGATTGGCGGCCGGGCCGTAGACGCGCTCGTTTTCGGAGTCGGTCAACTGAGACGACCGGCAGACATGCGACGCCGAGAATTCGACCTTTTTCGATATCACCATGCGGCGTTTGATTCAATAGAATTATAGGAAACCAGCTATGAAGGTCGATCGCATTCTCGAGGCCGGCATTTTCGTAATGCTCCTGGCGTTCGTCGGCACACTGTATCTGTCGCTGCACGACAACGTGGTAAAGGTGGGGGACAGAGCCCCGGACTTCAGCATTCAAGCCGATAATGGGAAGACGATTACGGCCCGCGATTTCGGGGGAAAGCTGCTGATCCTGAACTTCTGGGCGACGTGGTGTCCCCCGTGTGTCGATGAGGTGCCGTCGCTGAATCAGTTGGAGAGCGCTTTGGGGCCTCAGGGCGTGGTTGTCCTTGGCGTCAGTGAAGACGAAAGCCCTCAGGCCTACCGGGACTTCCTTGCCCGGTTTCACGTGTCCTATCTGACGGCGCGGCAACCCACTAAAGACATAAGGTTGAAATACGGCACACTCCAGATCCCCGAGACATATCTGATTGACCGCAACGGCAAGGTAGTGGAAAAGGTCGTTTCGGAAGTCGACTGGTCGTCGGATCGGATGATTCAGCATGTCAAATCCCTCCTCTGAGGCAGTTCTGGAAACTGCGCCATTGGAAAGAGCCGGGCTTCCAGCCGCGGCGAAGAGGCAGATCATCGAACTGGCCGGACCGGGCGGCTACCTCGACCGTCCCGAAGACCTGACGCTTTACGAGTACGACGGCAGCGTCGACAAAGCGCGCCCGGAACTCGTCGTGTTTCCGCGCACCACAGACGAAGTGGCGGCGATTGTCAGGATCACGGCCGAGCACGGCGTTTTCATCACGGGCCGCGGCGCGGGTACGGGGCTCAGCGGCGGGGCGATTCCGCGGAAAGGCGGCGTGCTGATCGGCTTCTCACGGATGAATCGCATCCTTGAAATCGATATTGAGAACGAGCGGGCCGTGCTGCAGCCGGGCGTGGTGAATCTCGATATCACGCTCGCGGTGCAGGCACTGGGTTACTTCTATGCGCCGGATCCTTCCAGCCAGCGAGCCTGCACGATCGGCGGGAATGTGGCGGAGAACTCCGGGGGACCGCACACGCTGGCGTATGGGGTGACCACCAACCACGTGTTGGGTCTGGAATTCGTATTACCCGACGGCTCGGTCCACACGACCGGCGGCAAGGAATTGGATCAGCCCGGTTATGACATCACCGGCCTTCTGGTTGGTTCCGAAGGCACTATGGCTTTGGTGACGAAGATCATCGTGCGGCTGATGCGGCAACCCGAGAAGGTGAAAACGCTGCTGGCTGTCTACAATTGGGCCTCGGACGCGGCGGATACAGTGGCTGAGATCACGGCCTGCGCGATTACACCCGTTGCAGTCGAGATGCTCGATGGCGAGATGCTGCGGATGGTGGAACTCGCGACGCATGCCGGGTATCCGATGGATGCCGCAGCCGTGCTGCTGATCGAGCTGGAAGGTTTGATGGAAGCGGTCGAGGAACAGACCGAGCAGATTCGCGAGGTTTGCGGGCGCTGCGGGGCGCGTGAGTTTCGCGTGGCCAAAACCGCCGAGGAGCGCGAGTTGCTTTGGAAGGGCCGCAAGAACGCGTTCGGGGCGGTGGGCCGGGTTAGTTCTTCGTATTACGTACAGGACGGGGTAGTGCCCAGGACACAGGTGGCTCCGACCCTGCGTTATATCGCGCAAGTAGCCGAACGGCACAAACTAAGCATCAGCAATATTTTTCACGCGGGCGATGGTAATCTTCACCCCATTATTCTTTTCAACTCCCGCATTCCAGGAGATCTCGACCGGGCAAAAGCCGCTGGCGAAGACATCCTGAACCATTGCATCTCCGTGGGAGGCTCGATCACGGGCGAACACGGCGTGGGGATGGAAAAGAACGAATTGATGGGCCGCCTGTTTCCGGCGGAAACCCTGGATTATATTGGGCGATTCAAGGATTTGTTCGATCCGAAGCAGCGTTTAAACCCCGGCAAAGTTTTGCCGACCGGCCGGGGATGCCTCGAAATCCGGCAAGCTCCCTTCACGCGCCGCAGTGCGGTGTAAAAGCCCGGTTCAAAAGAACTGCGTGCGACTGAAACTCGCCTGGAGTGCGTGGCGCACGCACTCAGCGTGCCGCGTCGGCACTCGTGCCGACGCCCGTACCATTCGCAGAAGCGGGTGTCGAGAAAGTCTCGACACGGCACGCTGAGAGCGTGCGCTACGGTCAAACCTGCTGGAAGCTGACCGTGAACCCAGCGACGGATACTAAATCAGCGCGAAGGGAGGCGGGTTGTGAACAACAGTCGCAGCGGCGTTTACGGAGTTCTCGGCGAGCCGGGTCAGTGCGTGGTCCGCGGCTTTCTCCTCGGCGAGGCTGTCATCGAGCAGACGTGCCACTTCCTCAAACCCGAGGGCGCGGGCAAATGCCGATAGCGATCCGTACAAGCTGATTTCATAGTGTTCGATCTGATTGCCGGAGAAGATGAGTGCGGCATCCAGCAACGGCGAGCGCTCAAGGTGCGAAATCATCCTCAGGCATTCGTCCATAATGATCCGGGCGGGTTCGCTTTTCTCCGCGGCGGGAGCGCGATCGAGCCGCGTAAAAATCTGCTCGAGGCGATAGACATGAGTCTTGGCTGCCACGAGATGCAGATCGAGCATATGTTTCAGTTCCTGCGAGGAGGCCGCCTCGACCATCTTCGGTAAGTCCTTTATGAGCAGGCGTTCGCAGTCCCAGGAATATTCCAAGCCACGCTGGAAGAGATCTGAGAGGTTGTCGAGCAACATTTCGTGTTCTCCTTCCGTGAGATGGAGCACGTTCAGAGCCAAAACGCTCCACCATTCCGGCATTTTCGTTTAATTGATCACAATTCCCGTGAGTTGAGAGCGGCGGGAGGGAACGCCGCGCACCGGACGAGAAGGCATATCATGGTTCTCACAGGTAAAACCGTAATGAGAGCAATCGACGAAAACACAATCACCGACGCTGCAATCGAGCAGATGTCTTCCACGCGGAATCCGCGCCTCAAGGAGATCATGGCGGCCGCCGTGCGTCACCTGCACGCCTTCGCGCGCGAGGTGGAACTCACGCCGGAAGAGTGGCTGGAAGGGATCAAATTCCTGACCGCGACCGGCCAGATGTGCACGGCGTACCGGCAGGAGTTCGTGCTGCTCTCGGACACAATGGGCTTGAGCAGCCTCGTCAACTCGCTCCATGACAAGCGCGGAACGGAAGCGAACACGAAGTCAAGCCTGCTCGGACCGTTCTACCGGCAGGATTCGCCCACGTTTCAATTGGGTGAATCCATCGCGGTCAAAGCGAAGGGACCAGCGATCGGGCTTTACGGGCGGGTCACGAATACCGCCGGCGAAGGGGTGCCGAACGCATCGATCGAGATCTGGCAGCCGGATGAAGACGGCGATTACGATCTGCAAAAGCACGATCCCAAAGAAATGGACCTGCGCGGCAGGTTTTTCACGGATGCCGAAGGCCGGTATTACCTGCGCACGATTCGTCCGCTCGGTTATATGATTCCGATGGATGGTCCGGTGGGCGATTTGATTCGCGCCCAGGGACGCCATGGATTCCGGCCCGCTCACATTCACTTCCTGATCGGGGCGCCGGGATACCGCGAAGTCGTCACAGCGTTGTATCTCGCCGGCGACGATCACATCGATTCGGACACCGTATTTGGCGTAACGGATTCCCTGGTGGTGGACATCCGGGACAAAAATCAGGATTCGCCATTCAACGGAATCCCGAGCATCCGGTACGACTTCACTCTGGCGGCGGCGAAGGATGGGCATTCGGGCCGGGTCGGGGCGGATCCTTCGCAAATCGTCGCATCCGGACAAAATGGGAAGGCCGCGATTAAGAATTGACTTCGGGCTCCCGCTTCCGTGCCCCGATTTCCTGCGTGCTGGTTTTGTGCGCGCTGGCCGGACTCGCGAGCGCGCACGACGTTTCACGCAGCGATTCGAAGATTGAGATTCAGGGGCGCGAAGTTCGGGTTACCTTCACGCTGAACCCCGCCGAATTGCTCAATACGCCGTTGGTGGATCAGTCAGCGCCGGTCCCGGATATCGTCCTGCGGCACTACTTCGTCACCAGCCCTGCGCCTCCGGTCGCCACGACGGTCGGGAAATATTCGATTCTGCCAGGCTCACTCGCGCGGATGGAGATTCTGTACGTCTTCCCGCAGGATGTGACGTCGCTCCAGGTGCGGTCGACACTTTACGAAATCATGCCGGCCGGGCATCAGCATCTGATCAGCGTCAGGCTCAACGGAATCCTGCACGAAGAGATCCTCGACTCACGGAAGCAGCAGACCACGTTCACCGGCGTTAAAAGCACCAATCTTCAGACGATGTGGACGTTCGTGCGTCTGGGAGTGGAACACATCTTCACGGGATATGATCATCTGGCCTTCCTGCTCGGGCTTCTGGTCGCCACCGCTACGCTGGGTTCGCTGATCAAGATCATTACGTCGTTTACAATCGCGCACAGCATCACGCTGGCGCTGGCGACGTTCAATGTAGTCATCCTGCCGTCAAGGCTGACGGAATCGCTGATTGCGCTGAGTATCGGCTATGTGGCGGCGGAGAACCTCTTCAATTTCCGGGCGATGAAGCGCTACTACATCACGTTCCTTTTCGGCCTCGTGCATGGGTTCGGTTTTTCGAACGTGCTGCGGGAGATGGATCTGCCAAGAGCGAGCCTTGCGCTCTCTCTGTTCTCATTCAATGCGGGCGTTGAGATCGGGCAGATTACCTTCGTTATGCTGATCTTCCCATTCGTGCAGGACCTGACGTCTTCGGGCTGGAAGAGGCTGAAGCCGGCAGTCTCGATCGGGATCGCCTGCCTCGCGGTTTACTGGTTCGTACAGCGAGCTTTCCTAAGCTGACACCTGCGAACTCATTCGCCGGTCAGTTTGAGAATCATCCCGGTATCGGTCGCGATCCAGAGATGATCTTCATCCGGGCCGGCGATGATTGCGCTGTGGGCCACGGCGCGATAATCGACCTTCATTTCTTCCCAATTTTCCAGATCGTCGCTGGTCAATACTTTCAATTTCCCGGGAATCGGGCTGCGATAGATCGTCCCCGCGGTCTCATATCCGGCGATCAGCCCACGGGTCGAGCCCGCAAAAATGCGGACGTCGGTAATGGCCCGGTCCTTCGCGCGAAACGAACTCTCGCTCTTACCCGTGTGGAGATCGATCCGGTACACTTCGCTCGGATAGTCGAACGCGTCCTTGTATTCGTTCAATCCGAGCGCGGTCCCCTGCGGCGTCATGCTGATGCGCGTGACTTGCCCGAAGACGGACGCCTCGCTCTTAAGCCACGTTTTTCCCGCGTCCGTGGTCTCGAGCAGAACTGAGTAAGTGGGGAGTTGGCGCCGCTTACCCGCGCTTTCGGGCTCCATCCAGTTGGGGCCACCCGGGCGCGGTGGAATATTCCAACCCGAAATCATTCCGTTCTTGCCCGTAAACGCGATTTCGCCGAAAGTCGTGTAGGTAGGATCGCCCTGGACTTCTTTCAGGATCGGCAGAAGCGTCCAGGTGGCTCCGCCATCCGTTGTTTCGAACGCCCGCTTTTCCAGGCCCGCGGCGTAACCGTGCTTGTTGTCGAGAAACCAGACTCGCAGCATTCCCTCGGGGGCTTTTGGCAGTTTTGTCCAGCTATGACCGGATTCCACCGTTTGCCAGATGCCCTTCTCGGTGACCATCCACCCTGCGGAATCGTCCAGGAAGAACAACGACAAGCCCGTTTCTTTCACTGATGTTTCAGACCAATGTTCGCCGCCGTCGCTGGTGAGAAGGACGACCGGGCGTGCGTTGTCGCGGCGATCGGCGATGGAACCGCACGCAATTCCACGCATGGCCGAGGGAAACGACAGAGCGTTAATGGTGAGCGTGCTGTTGATTTGCTGGTAATGGTATTGGAGGTCCCAATGCCGATCCGCTCCGGACGCAATGGCGCTCAGGGCCAGAAATGCAATGAGAGGTTTAAACATAACTGCCCCTAGCGGGGACGTACGGGTCCTGAGGCGAGGACCAGTTCCGCATGGTTGATCGACGCCACCGTGGATGAAGCCATACGCGCCAGAGCAAGCGCGCAGCCGACCTGTTCGCCCAGCGTCGTGAGCACCTCCATTTCACCGCCGCTGTGCTGGTGTACCTGGCGATGTTGCACATTGATTACACCGACCACTTTGTTTCGCGCGATGACGGGCGAAGAAAGGAAAGCTTCGAACGTATCTTCGGGAAGCTCGCCGAAATATTTGAACCGCGGGTCGCGATATGCCTCGCGCGAGATGGCGAGAAGACGCCGTTCGCGGGCGACCCATCCCGTCAGGCCCTCGTTGAGCTTCAATCGTATACGGCCGATCTCGGCTTCATGGTGCGTATTCGAGGCGCAGAGCACCAGATCGTCGCTGTCGCAGAGATACACCAGGCAGGAATCGCACTCTGTGTATTCCACCACCAGAGAAACAATTCCCTGTAAAACCTCCTGCAGGCTCATTTCGCGAACCATGAACCGGCTTACCTTCTGAAACAAGCGGAGTTGTTGTTCAATCCGCTGCAGGCGGCCCTCGAGTTCTTTTGCCTTCGGCACGGTTTCATTATAGTGTAGGGTTTGGGAGCCACTGGTTTACCGGAGTACTTCTCACGTTCTTTGCCGATGCCCGAAATCACCCGCTTATCCGACCCTCAAGGCAGATTCCAGATCGAATATTCGCGCCCGGCCATGGAAAAGATTCGCGCGCTGGCGCGCGAGGGCTTAATGGCGCTGCCGCGCGTCGGGATGGGGGTCGGAGGTCTGCTGCTGGGCACCCGGCAGGGCCGCGTGATCAGGCTGGTGGATTCGGTCGAAATCCCGTGCTCGCATACCGGCGGACCGTCGTTCAATCTGACAAACGAAGAGAAGCAACTGGTCCGGGAACTGATAGCCGGCGCGGGTCAGCCGGGCGTCGTCGGCTGGTACTGTTCGAAAACCCGCGGGGCCGCAGCACTCGGCGATGCCGAATTGGCGATCTACCGGGAATTCTTTTTGAAGCCCGGACAGATTTCGCTCGTGCTGCGGCCACGCGCGGCGGAACCCACCCGGGCAGCGTTTTTTTTTCGCGATGAGAAAGGCAACGTTGTAAAAGGAGTCGAATGTGAGATCGAGGAGTGGCGTCCGGCCGAGGCAGAGATTGAACCTGCCCCTGAGGAGCACATAGAGCAGATCGCGGAGGTCAAGCCCGCACCCTCAAGGGAAGAAGAACGTGTTGCGGCTCCGGCTGCCCCGCCCAATCTCGTCGTCAATTTCGTTTCCAACCCTGTGCTGCCTGTCGTATCCAATCCGGCGGTCGTCGCGTCAAGTCCGGATGTCGTGTCCCATGCGGAAACGATGCCGATCGCGGCGCTCCCTGAACCATCACCCT
>Ga0187864_10004511_pt1 | contig 10855 bp, 6 predicted proteins | sample June2016WEW_11_4_FD_132985 | JGI IMG/M metagenome (GOLD analysis project Ga0187864, IMG submission 132985) | Peatland microbial communities from SPRUCE experiment site at the Marcell Experimental Forest, Minnesota, USA - June2016WEW_11_40 | ecosystem: Environmental > Terrestrial > Soil >... | reverse complement strand
TGACCCTGGCCATTACCTCAAATTCCATGCCGCTTTCTCAGGTTGAAGACTTGGTGGACACGCGCCTGGCGCCTAAGATTTCGCAGCTCAATGGGGTAGGTCTGGTAACCATCAGCGGCGGACAAAAGCCCGCCGTCCGCATTCAAGCCAACCCTACGGCTCTGTCATCTTACGGTATCAACCTGGAAGACCTGCGCACGGCGCTGACAAATGCCAGTGTGAACGCCGCCAAAGGGAACTTCGACGGGCCCCGCCAGGATTACCAGATCGACGCCAACGATCAACTGGTCACCAGCGGCGACTATGGGAAGGTTGTCGTTGCTTACCGCAACGGTGCGCCGGTGATGCTGACCGACGTGGCACACATCGTGAATGGCGTAGAGAACAATAATCTGGCCGCGTGGATGAACCAGACCCCTGCGGTGATCCTGAATGTGCAGCGACAGCCTGGCGCCAACACCATCAGCGTGGTGAAGAGCATCAAGGGACTCATGCCGCAGTTAGAGGCCAACCTGCCCACGGGCATTCTGGTGAACACGCTAACCGATCTTACAACTGCCATCCAAGCATCGGTTTCCGATGTCGAGTTCGAGTTGCTGCTGACGGTTGGACTTGTCGTGCTGGTCATCTTTCTCTTCTTGCGGAGCCTCTACGCCACCATTATCCCCAGCGTGGCTGTGCCGCTGTCACTGGTGGGCACGTTCGCGGCGATGTATGTCCTGGGTTACAGCCTGGATAACCTATCGCTGATGGCGTTGACCATCTCCACCGGTTTCGTTGTGGACGATGCCATCGTGATGATCGAGAACATCGCGCGGTACATCGAAGCGGGCGATCCGCCCATGGAAGCGGCGCTCAAGGGCGCGGAGCAAATTGGCTTCACCATTCTCTCGCTGACCGTGTCACTCATCGCCGTGCTGATTCCGCTGTTATTCATGGGCGACGTGGTGGGGCGCCTGTTCCGCGAGTTTGCCGTCACACTGGCCGTCACGATCATCGTTTCGGCAGTGGTCTCCCTTACGCTCACGCCCATGATGAGTGCGCGAATCTTGCGGCATGAGCCAAAAGAGAAGCAGGGGCGCGTCTATAGAGCCACGGAGCGTGCTTTCGAAGGGATGATCGCGTTCTATGGCCGGACGCTGAAGGTTGTCCTTCGATTCCAGACGGTTACGCTGCTCGTCGCCGTGGCGACCCTGCTGCTTACGGTTTTCCTTTACATCGTGATCCCAAAAGGGTTTTTCCCGGTGCAGGACACGGGTGTCATCCAGGGCATAACGCAGGCGCCGCCGGCGATTAGTTCTGGGGCCATGGCAAAAAAGCAGTTGGAGGTTACCAAGGCAGTTCTGGATGACCCAGCGGTGGAAAGCGTCTCGTCGTTCATCGGCGCCGATGGAACGAATGTAACGACCAACAGCGGTAGAATGTCGATCAACTTAAAGCCGCTCAACCAGCGCAATATCAGCGCATCCGACCTCATCCGCAGGCTCAACTCCAGAGTGAGCCAGGTTCAGGGAATCCAGTTGTTCATGGAACCGGTGCAGAATATTACCGTGGATGACCGGGTCAGTCGCACGCAATACCAATACGCACTGGAAGATCCCGACGCAAATGAACTGAATGACTGGACCAACCGTTTCGTCGACCGGCTGAAGCAGTTGCCGGATCTGGAAGACGTGGCCACGGATCAACAAATGGGAGGGCTGGCCGTATCCCTGGTCATCGACCGGGTCACCGCTTCACGACTGGGCATCGCGCCTACGACCATCGATAATACCCTGTATGACGCCTTCGGTCAGCGCCAGATCAGCACGATGTATACGCAGGTCAACCAGTACCACGTTGTTCTCGAGAGTGAGCCGCAGTTTCAGAAAAACCCCAACAAGCTGAACCAGCTTTACATTCAGTCCAATGCGTCTTCGGGCGCCAGCGGTGCGGGAGCCTCTTCCTCTTTTGCGTCCTCCGGATCATCCTCCGCGGGATCCAATGGGTTGACGACTTCCGCCCTGTACACTCCGGCGGCAAATACCCTTGCTCCTCCTGCCAACGCGCTTTCGGCGAGCGGCTCCGCGAGTAGGGGAGCCGGCTCTGCGGGTGCCACCAGTTCGGCCACCAGCAGCGCTATCCCCCTGAGCGCTATCGCGCACTTTGAGAACACAACCGAGCCGCTCTCCATTAACCACCAGGGTCAATTTCCGGCCATCACCGTGTCGTTCAATCTCGCACCGAATGCCGCGCTGGGCAACGCTATTACGGCGGTCGACAACGCGCAGAAAGACATGCACATGCCTCCCAGCCTGCAGGCAGGTTTTCAAGGCACCGCGGCATCCTTCACGAATTCGCTGGCCAATGAGCCGTTGCTCATTCTTGCTGCGCTGGTCACTGTCTACATCGTGCTGGGTGTTTTGTACGAGAGCTTTATCCACCCGATTACGATTCTGTCAACGCTACCGTCAGCGGGGGTGGGCGCTTTCCTCGCCTTGCTTCTTTTTCACGAGGATTTGAGCGTGGTGGCGATCATCGGCATCGTCCTGCTGATTGGTATCGTGAAAAAGAACGGCATTATGATGGTTGACTTCGCGCTGGAAGGCGAACGGAAGCACGGAAAGAACGCGACGGATGCAATTTACGAGGCGTGTCTGCTCCGCTTCCGCCCCATTATGATGACCACCATGGCCGCACTGCTGGCGGGGCTCCCGCTGGCGCTGGGAACGGGTTTCGGTTCTGAGTTGCGCCGGCCGCTGGGCATCGCCATGGTAGGCGGACTGCTGTTGAGCCAGGCGCTCACGCTCTACACCACCCCTGTCATCTACATCTTCTTTGACAACCTATCACAGCGTTTCGCGCGCAAATCAAACAAGCCGGAAACCGGGGGCGCAGAACTGGCGGGGCCGGCATGAATATCTCCGAACCCTTTATTCGCCGTCCAGTGGCTACAACGCTGCTAACGGTGGCGATTGCCCTTGCCGGGGCGGTTGCGTACGAGGTACTGCCGGTAGCCCCCCTGCCGGAGGTTGACTTTCCGACTATCTCCGTCAATTCAGGCTTGCCGGGGGCCAGCGCCGAAGTTATGGCGAAATCCGTCGCCACTCCTCTGGAGCGGCAGTTCGGCCATATTGCCGGGGTCGCGGAGATGACCTCCACAAGCACGCTTGGCAGCACATCGGTCACTATTCAGTTTGACCTCAGCCGCAACATTGACGGCGCCGCGCGCGATGTGGAGGCCGCCATCAATGCGTCGCGAACCTATCTGCCCGCCAATCTGCCGGGCAATCCGACTTTTCGTAAGGTCAATCCCGCCGATGCGCCGATCATGATTCTCGGCCTTACTTCCGACAAATACGGTACCGATAAACTGTTTGACGAAGCCTCCACGGTCATCGCGCAGAAGTTGTCGCAGATCCAGGGCGTAGGGCAGGTCAATACCGGAGGTGGAGCGTCGCCGGCCGTGCGCGTGGAAGCCAATCCCACCCAACTGGCCAGCTACGGGCTTACCGTGGCGAATTTGCAATCCGTGCTGAGTCTGCAAAACTCCGACCTGGCCAAAGGCCAAATCTCCGATGGCATTGTGACGGCAGACATCGTTGCGAACGACCAGATCTCGCACGCCGCCGACTACAAGCCGCTCGTGGTCGGTTACAAGCGGGGCGCGGCGGTCCGCTTGTCCGATGTCGCCCAGGTGACAGATTCCGTGCAGAACGTCCGTGCAGCCGGCTATTTGAACGGCAAGCGCGCGATTACCATGATGATCTTCCGCCAGCCCGGCGCCAACATCATTCAAACGGTCGACGCCATCCGCGCGCAACTTCCCTTAATCCAGGCATCCATTCCGCTGGGCATCGATACCACCATCGTTCTTGATCGCACCACAACCATCCGCGCCTCGGTCGGTGACGTCGAAAAGACGCTGCTGATTTCCATCGGCCTCGTAATCCTCGTGGTGTTCGTCTTTCTGCGCAACGGGCGCGCCACGCTCATCCCCGCCGTCGCGGTGCCGGTCTCGCTGATCGGCACGTTCGCCGTGATGTATATGTTCGGATATACCCTCGATAACCTCTCGCTGATGGCCATGACCATATCCACGGGATTTGTGGTCGATGATGCCATCGTGGTGATGGAAAACATCACGCGCCATCTGGAAAACGGCGTGAGGCCCTTTGCCGCGGCGCTGAAGGGCGCGGAAGAAATCGGTTTCACCGTATTCACCATCAGCATTTCGCTCATCGCCGTCTTTATTCCACTTCTGTTGATGGGCGGAATCGTCGGCCGTCTCTTCCGCGAGTTTGCGGTTACCCTCTCGACGGCCATTCTCGTGTCCATGGTCATCTCACTGACCACCACGCCCATGATGTGCGCCTACCTGTTGAAAAACGAACGCGGGGAGAAACATGGAGGCATTTTCACGGCCAGCGAGAAGTTCTTTGAGTGGGTGCTGTCGTTATATCGCAGCACGCTGCATTGGGTGCTCGACCATCCGGCCCTCACCCTCAGCGTGCTTTTCCTTACCATCGCGCTCAATGTCGTGCTGATCTACGAGATACCCAAAGGCTTTTTCCCCGTGGAGGACACGGGAGCGATCTCCGGGGGTGTGCGAGGGCCGCAAGATTCATCCTTTCCGGCGATAAACAACGCCCTTCAGCAGATGATCGATGTCATCAAGAAAGATCCTGCCGTCGCCAATGTGACGGGGTTTTGTGGCGGCGGTGGGGCCACCAATACCGGCTCCATGAACATTGCCCTCAAGCCGCTGACGGAGCGCAATGTCAGTGCCGTTCAGGTCATCGACCGCCTGCGTCCCCAATTGAACCGTCTGCCGGGGGCTTCGGCGTTCCTCCAACCCGTGCAGGATCTGCGCATCGGCGGCCGGTCCGGTAATGCGATGTACCAGTACACGATCCAAACCGACACGGTGCAGGATCTATCCAAGTGGGGACCGATCCTCATGGGTGCGATGAAACGCCTGCCCGGCATGCAGGACTTAAGCTCCGACCAGCAGAATGGCGGGCTGGATGAGTTGCTGACCTATGATCGCGTCACGGCGGCGAAGCTTGGCCTTACCGCAAAGTCGCTGGACTCGGCGTTATACAGCGCCTTCGGCCAATCGCAAGTGTCCATCATCTACACGCAGTTAAATCAGTATTACGTGGTGCTGGAAGTTGCGCCCCAGTATTGGCAAAGCCCGGAAGGATTGAAAGACATCTATCTCCTATCGTCGGACGGCAGGAACATTCCGCTGGCAACCGTGGCCAAGGGACAAGCCAACACCACACCCCTGGCCATCAACCATACGGGCTTATTCCCATCGGTCACCGTTTCCTTTAACCTCGCGCCGGGCGTGTCTTTGAGCGATGCCACCTCGAGCATCGTCCAGATGCAAAAGCGGCTCGGCACGCCTTCTTCGCTGCAAGGGTTTTTTGCCGGCACGCTGTTGGCCTACCAGCAGTCCCTGAGCACCGAACCCCTGCTGATTCTGACGGCGCTGCTGGCGGTATACATCGTTCTCGGCATTTTGTATGAAAGCCTGGTCCATCCCCTGACCATCATCTCGTCGCTCCCGTCGGCAAGTGTGGGCGCCATGCTCGCCTTGATGCTCTTTAAAGTGGATCTGAACATCATCTCCATCATTGGCATTGTGCTGCTGATCGGAATCGTAAAGAAGAACGCCATCATGATGATCGATTTCGCTCTGGAAGCAGAGCGCAACCAGGGGAAGCGCCCAGCCGACGCGATTTTTGAAGCGTGCATGTTGCGCTTCCGTCCGATCTTGATGACGACGATGGCGGCGTTATTGGGCGCTCTGCCGCTGGCGCTGGGCACGGGCACGGGGTATGAGCTCCGCCGACCCCTGGGCATCACGATTGTGGGAGGGCTGATCTTGAGTCAGTTGCTCACTCTCTATACAACGCCGGTCGTCTATCTGACGTTCGACCGGCTGCGGTTACGGATTCAGGGAAAGCACCACGACATCCTTGGCCATGGGGCCGGACCAGCCCCCAGCGCTGCAGTTTAATGGGAGCCATCATGGGGTGCATACAATTATGACTTCTTTCCATTTAAGAGCCAGAATGTCTCTCACCGTGACCGCTTGCCTCCTGGCAGGGTGCACGGTCGGCCCAAAGTACCACACACCGCCCGCGGAAACTCCTGTGGCATACAAGGAACTCACTCCCGCCGACTACAAAAATACGGACGGTTGGAAAGTGGCGCAGCCGAAAGATGATGCGCTTCGCGGTAAGTGGTGGGAGATTTTTGGCGATCCTCAGTTGAATGCGCTAGAAGAGAAGGTTAATGTTTCAAACCAAAACATCGCCGCTGCTGCCGCAAGCTTTTTTGCAGCGCGAGCCTTGGTCAAGGAATTTCGATCCCAGCTTTTCCCTACAGTGGCGACCAACCCAGCCATTACCGTGCAGCGGCCGTCGGCCACATTATCCAATGGCAAAGCGGGAGGTTCCTCAAATTCGGGTTCTGGTTCTGGAACAGGTTCCACATCCTCCGCGACGGGCACCTTTACTGAATACACCTTTCCATTTGATGCAACATGGCAGCCAGATTTGTTCGGCCGTATCCGGAACTCGATCAAATCTGCCGCCTACGGAGCGCAGGCGAACGCGGCGGATCTCGAAAATGTCCGCCTCGCTGCCCAGGCCGACCTTGCTATGGATTACTTTCAACTTCGCGGCCAGGATGCCTTAAAGCAGTTGTTGGATGCAACGGTGGTCGATTATCAAAATTCGCTGGATTTTACGAGGGCTCAGTACGAGACAGGTATCGGGACGGACGAGGCCGTGGCGCAATCCGAGACTCAACTCGAAGCCACGCAAGCACAGGATGCCGCTCTGGGCATCCAACGGGCGCAGTTTGAACATGCCATCGCCATGTTGACCGGCCAACCGGCATCCACGTTCTCAATCCTCGTGGAGCCGCTCACCTCAAAACCTCCGGCGATTCCCATCGGCGTTCCGTCGCAGCTTCTTGAGCGGCGCCCCGACATCGCCGCGGCGGAGCGCTTGATGGCGCAGGCCAACGCCCAGATCGGTATTGCCAAAGCAGCCTACTTCCCCAACCTCACGTTGAGCGCCGCGGCAGGATTTGAAAGCTCTTCCTTCACAAGCTGGTTTTCATGGCCGAGCCGCTTTTTCTCGGTGGGCCCGGCAGCAGCGGAAACCCTATTTGACGCGGGGTTGCGCCGGGCCACGATGCAGCAATACCGAGCCCAGTACGACGAGACCGTGGCAAACTACCGGCAGACGGTACTAACGGCTTTTCAGCAAGTTGAGGACAACCTCGCGTCGCTGCGTATCCTGTCGGTGGAGATTCAATATCAGGACACGGCGGTCAAATCGGCGGAAAAAAGTCTCGCGATCGCCAAGGATCGCTACAGCCTGGGAATCGATCCTTACCTGAATGTGCTTACCGCTCAAACCGCATTGCTATCCAATCAGGAAACTGCGGTCAACCTTCGAATTCAGCAGATGACGGCCAGCGGAGGGTTAATCGAGGCGCTCGGTGGAGGTTGGAACGCCTCGCAGCTTCCGTCGCCTGCGCAACTGGCAAGCAAAGTACCCTAAGACTCAAAACTGACTGCTTATGGCTTCGTATTATTATCAACCCTGAGCAAAAGCGAACATCTTGAGGAACGGCATTCTGGCAGAATTCGACATGGTGATTCACCAGATTATCTTCGGGCTCGTGGTAGTCGCGAATTTCGCAGCCCAGTCAAGGCTGGCAAAGGCGCAATCGCTGCTCGATTCTGGAGATTCCTCCGGCGCTGTTGCCAGCACCACGCCGGCGAAACTGGACCTGACGTACACGCGTCCGACGCAGGCGACGAAGATCCGCAACTACCTCTTCGATGCGTTCGGCCCGTATCCCATCGTTGGCGCCGCTCTCACCGCGGGCTTTCAGCAAGCCAGGGATGCGCCTTGGATGTGGGGGCGAGGCGCAGAGGGTTATCGCAAGCGGCTCGGGTCCGACTTCGGCATAGCAGGTATAGGCATCACCACCCGTTATGTGCTGTCAGAAGCCTTCAAGGAAGACACGTTGTACTACCGCTGTGATTGCGAAGGCGTGTTGCCGCGGCTGCGCCATGCCGTGATTTCGACCTTGACCGCACGCCGCGGCGAAGACGGCCACCGAGTCTTCTCTTTTGCGGCGCTCGTCGCGCCGTATGCAGGCACGATGACGGCGGTCTACGGATGGTACCCCCGCCGCTATGGCGCCAAGGACGCGCTCCGGATGGGCAACTACAACTTGCTGGAATTTATGGGCGGGAACATCTCCCTCGAGTTCCTCTATAGCGGACCCCACTCCTTGCTCTCTCGCATGCATTTAAGCAATGGGCACTTAGCTCCTGATCCGGGTTTGGAACCATAACCAAAAAACGAATTCACACATGCGGCGGCAGGCGCGTGCGGCTTAACAGCCATGTAAGGCGTTCTGACCACACGTCCCGCGGGGCGGGATCAGCCGAGGGCAAAGGACTCGCGCGAGAGGGGAACGCGCGAACTATGAGATGAGAATGGCGCTCCTACTGCTTATCGTGATCGTGATCGTGGTCGCCGCCGCAACTCCTCTTTGCCTCCTCGAGCTCGTGGCGACGTTTCTCCGCCTGGCCGCTGTGCTCACCGTAGCGGTCAACTGCCTTTCGGAGCTTTTCCTCGGCCTTGTGGATACGTTGGTCGCAATGGCGGTCGTTATCACTCGCCTGCGTGCGCGCCACGCCACCAGCCAGCAACAGTACTCCTAAGGCGGGAACAAATAGAATGCTCTTCCAACGACTTACCTCATGCGACATGCCTTCCTCCTCAATAGTGACGATTTTCGTGCTTGCTCAACCCTAGCCGGGATTCCCATTCTGGGTTGATGCGTTGCTGACAGTCTGCCTGGACCTCCCAACCTGAAATCCCAGGCAACTAAATGTGCGCGAACTCTCGGCGATGTGTCTGTTCTCGATTGCGCACTGTAGTGGAACCCTCACAGGGAACGCTTCCTCATCCGAACGGCTTAGAGCAGGAAACCTCAATGCGGGAGACGCAATCCGCCAAACACGTATACGACGGCCAGAATGATCAGCACCGCTCCGACGATTCCGATGCCTCCTCCCGAACCCCATCTCCGATATCCGTAATAGCCTCCGCCGCCGGCGAACAAAAGCAGCAGAACAACAATTAGCAAAAGCAGCCCCATGGGAATCTCCTCTCAGCTAGTAAAATACTTCGATCAGAATTTCCAGTTTGACTTCGCAACCGAACATTTACCTGTTCTAGGGGCACTTCCTCATTTTGCCTTTGGCTTGATTCCGTGTCAGTTCAGAACCGCTCACCCTTTTGGTCAGAACCGCTCATTCCACTTCATGGAGTCTGCTGTGCAAGATTGCTCAGGCCATTGGTCGTTTGTGAACAGACAACGCATTTCGGCGGGAATATCCTTAACGAGGTCACTGAGTGTAGATTCGCCGACACGAACCTGTTTGGGTTACTCGTTTGCGATAATCCCTCGCCCTCAGCCCAGGCCCAAAATAGGAAGGAGTCAATCACCGTGCGAATCTGGATACTGATGATGCTGGGCACGGCCCTGGCGTTTGGGCAGACTCAACCCGCCGATACCGTCCAAAGGTGCCGGAGCATGCTGAACGACGCCTCCCATGACGCGAATCCGGACGTTCGAATAGGCGCGGCGCAGGCCCTGAGCCTGGTGGGGGTTAAAGATAACGCTCTTGAGTCCCTTGCCCCGATGCTCGATGACCACGACGTTTCGGTCCGGATTGCAGTGGTTGTAACTCTGGGTGACTTCAAGGATAATCGTACCATTGCCCTCTTGAAAAAAGCTCTACAGGATCCCGTTCCCGAAGTTGACTTCGCTGCAGCCAAGGTGCTTTACCACCTCCACGACCGAGATGGAGTGCAGTTTCTTCTGGCCGTGGTTAGCAAAGAGTCTAAAGCGTCCTCAAGCTATCTCAGCAAAGAGAAACGGAGCACCTTGCGCATGTTGCACACTCCCACCAAGCTTTTCATTTACATCGGTATCGAGGCAGCAGGTTTCGCTCCCGTGCCGGGTCTCGGGTTCGGATTATCTTCGGCACAAGGCATCCTGTCAGCTCCTGATTCTTCGGCCCGGGCCGCCTCTCTGTTGCTCATCGGAGGCTCGCATGATCCGGCCCTGGCTGATGCGGTGGGATCGGCGTTGTCGGACAAGGAGTGGTCAGTGCGCGCTGCGGCCGTTCACCTGGTTGCGATGCATCCTTTCCCGGGATTCCGGGAGAAGTTGGTCCCCCTGCTGGACGACAAGAAGGAGGCTGTGCGCGTACGCGCCGCCGCGGCCTACATCAGGCTGCACCACGTGTTGTAGGTTGAACCCATGTCCTCGACTGCGAGTCCCAACACGGCTCGGATCAACGGATTTTTCGAATGGTTCGGAGAACTGGGCCTTTTTTCTTGGCAAGTTCTGCGGTCTGGCCTGACGCCGCCCTTTGAATTCCGCGAGCTTGCCCGGCAAATCGATGAGATAGGATCAAAATCGTTTCCTCTCGTGGCGTTGGCGGGGGCGGCCATCGGGGCCATTTTCTCCTTTGAAACCCGCGACAGCCTGGTTCGATTCGGCGCCAGTTCATTGCTTCCCGCCGCCGTGGTGTTCTCGATCATCCATGAGATCGGTCCTGTCGTTACCGGCTTGATCGTCTGCGGCCGAGTGGGAGCTGGCATCGGCGCGGAGTTGGGATCGATGAAGGTCACGGAGCAGATCGACGCCATCGAGGCCTCAGCCGTAAATCCCTATAAGCTGCTGGCCGCAACCCGCATTCTGGCTTGCATCCTGGTTTTGCCACTGCTGACCCTGGCTGCCGATTTCTTCGGGGTGGTCA
>Ga0187864_10004509_pt1 | contig 10856 bp, 11 predicted proteins | sample June2016WEW_11_4_FD_132985 | JGI IMG/M metagenome (GOLD analysis project Ga0187864, IMG submission 132985) | Peatland microbial communities from SPRUCE experiment site at the Marcell Experimental Forest, Minnesota, USA - June2016WEW_11_40 | ecosystem: Environmental > Terrestrial > Soil >... | reverse complement strand
ATGAGAAGGCCCTTACGTGGAGCCGGCAGGAGAGGTGCGTTCTTGAAAAAGCCGATATCGTTAACCCGTTGGAATTGTTATGAACGAACTTTTTGCTTGACAGGAGGGATATAGGATGTCCCCTTGGGGTTTCCCTTTCTTAAGGATGCCCCCCGCTTACGACCGCTCGATTGTTATAGAGAATAGAGGGGTCAGCCATTGACAAGGGGCACCTCGGGGCCGTAGTTGACCAACGTGACTTATCCTCTCTCCTGCATGATCTTCCACACGCCCGATTTGGTGACGTCCATTGTCAAGTCAGTCAGCTACGACCCCGACCTCACCGGCGATCCGCGAACAGCCGATGGTCATCCTGTTTTTGAAGTCAGCTCTCCCTCTATGTATCGATGGATTATGCCGGAAATGAGGGTTTGATAGGGTATACCCATTTCCATCGCCTTTTTTTGAATGCCCCGATAGTCGTGGTCGTAGAGACGTATGGTGATCCGTTTGTCCTTAACCGATGTCTTTTTAGCCATCGTCTTTATCGCTTCAATCTCCTTTTTTGACGGAGTGGAAAGCTTCATCTTCCCTTTCTCATAGGCGTCGATAATGGCCTTTTCTTCCTTGTCATATTTCATCTCTTGTTAACCCTCCTGCTCCTTCTTATATGCCCTGGTTGCCTTTCGGCTGGGGATAATCGTCTTCAAGAAAACGTAGTCTTTCTCAACCACGTGAGGAACCAGATAGATGTATTCCTCCACAATGACGAAATATATTTTTTGTCCGGGGTAATTCTCTTGGTCGGGATGATCGGCAAGCTTCCACACGTCGCCTCGCGCCAGATGGAAAACTATCTTCTCGAATGATATATCCCTTTCTGCTTTCAGAGACTCATTCTTCTGTGGTTCCCATTCATATCTCATGTTTCAAGTGTACATCATTTGTCTGCACAACTCAAGGCCATCATTTCGATTCTTGGGGGAGAAACGGGACGCTCTGTGCAGGCGCTAGGTACGTTGTTTCATCCGGTAGTTGAAATCGGTATGTGCTTTTTTACTTCCGGGGAGTATCAGCGAGTTACAGGCTGATAGGACCCGGATCGGGTGGACGCGGGGCACCCGAGCGACCATCGGCGGGTCGATGGAGGGATCGATGAGATGTCGATGCGATCTGAGCCTTGCTGCCCGTAGGCGTACTGAACGTACGTCGGAGGACGCAAGGCGAAGAGCGCGCGGCAGATCGCGATTCCTCCAGGCCGCCGGCCGACCGACAAAAGAGAAACACAAATACAGAGACAGAGATAGCCCCACAAATCTGCTACACTATACGCATGACGGCCGGTCACCTGCCCATGTCGAAAGAGGAGATGAAAAAGCGGGGCTGGGACGTCCTCGACGTGCTCCTCGTCACGGGCGACGCCTACGTGGACCACCCTTCATACGGGACCGCGGTCATCGGAAGGGTGCTCGAGGCCGCAGGTTACCGGGTGGGAGTGATCGCCCAGCCGGACTGGAGAAGCGTCGAGCCCTTCACCCGTCTCGGCAGCCCCAGGCTGTTTGTCGGCGTCACCGCCGGCAACCTCGACTCCATGGTCTCCAACTACACCTCGCATAAGAAACCGCGCCTCCGCGATGCCTATTCCCCCGGGGGCACACCGGGTCTCCGCCCCGACAGGGCGACAATCGTCTATGCCAACCGCGCGCGAGAGGCCTTTGGCCGCATTCCCGTCGTCCTGGGCGGTATCGAGGCGAGCCTTCGGAGGCTCGGGCACTACGATTGGTGGGACAACAAGGTGCGCAGGTCGCTCCTTCTCGACGCAAAGGCCGACGTCCTGGTTTACGGAATGGGGGAGGCGCAGATAACGGAGATTGCCGCAAGGCTCGGCCGCGGCGCGAGCCTTATCGGCATACCGGGTACGGTCGTCGCGCAAAAAACCCCGCCCCTTGCGGACAACGTGCTGGAGATCCCATCTTATGAAGCGGTCAGGGACGACAAGGACGCTTTTAACGAAGCCTTCAGGCTCATCGTGCAGAACCAGGACCCCTTCCGGGGAAAAGTCCTGATTCAGCGGCACAATGACCGTTTCGTGATACAGTTCCCACCCGCCGCACCGCATCCCGAGCATCGGCTTGACGCCATCTACGGGCTCCCCTACGTGAGGACGCCTCATCCTTCATATGGCGATGAGCACGCTGTTCCAGGCTTCGAGACGACCCGGTTTTCTCTTATATCACATCGCGGCTGCTGCGGCGCGTGCAGTTTCTGCTCCCTTTCCATGCACCAGGGAAGGATCATCCAATCGAGGAGCGTCGAATCGATCGTCCGGGAAGCGCGGGCACTCTCCGAAATGAAAGGGTTCACAGGGACGATTACCGACGTGGGCGGGCCGACGGCCAACCTCTATCAGGCCAGGTGTCCCTTATGGACGAAGGCGGGCGCGTGCGCGGAGCGGGACTGCCTCGTCCCTGAAAAGTGCGAACGCCTTAAGGTAGGTTATGGAGAGGCCCTGCGCCTCTACCGCTCGATCATGAGCGTGTCGAAGGTGAAGCATCTGTTCCTGCAGAGCGGCCTGCGATACGACTTACTCGTTCAGGCGGACGCGGCCGCCTATTTCGAGCACGTATGCCGGCATCACGTGGGGGGCCAAATGAAGGTCGCGCCGGAGCATTCGGTAGACCGGATGCTGCGGATCATGAACAAGCCCGGTTTCCACGTGTACGAGCGCTTCGTGCAGCGCTTTAAGGAATTGCGCGAAAAGACGGGAATAGACGAGTATCTCGTCAACTACTTCATCAGTGCTCATCCCGGGGCCACCCTCCGGGACGACGCGGCCCTCGCGTCATATCTCAGACAACACGGCATGCGGCCCGAGCAGGTGCAGGATTATACCCCCCTGCCCCTCACCTTGTCCGGGTGCATGTACTATACTGAAAAACACCCTTTCACCGGGGAGAACCTCCACGTCGCCAAATCTTTTCTTGAGCGCACGCTGCACCGGGCCTGCATTCAAGGCGCGCAGCCCCCTGTCGACCGTTCGGAGAGGACCGCCGAAAGCCGTAAAGCCCACCCACCCCGGAAGCCGCCGAACTTTCTACGGTAATCGCGCGGCCTCATGAACCGTTTTTTGCGCCCATCCCACCGGGTCACGAACCAAACAGACTCCCGAGCCTCATGAGCAGCGTGAGGTCCCCTTCGGCCTTATACTTTCCGGTCATGAACGCCGACTGACCATTCATCTCGCCTCTCGATACGGCAAGCCAGATGTCCGCGGGCGATTTGATGGTCACGTCCGGTTTCTCGTGGGGCCCGTCGACGTAGGTGCAGCGGCCGTCAGCAATGCTCAGGTGGGCCACGAAGTTCTCCTGCCCATTTATCTCGAACTGATAGACCGCGTTCAACGCCCCGGCCGCCTCTTTCTTGAACCCGAGAGGCATCATCCGGAGCAGCTCCCGGCAGGTTGCAGCCGACTTCGGGCCGGAAGGCCGGTCCGTCGCCTCCCCGGCCTTTGCCTGCCCTTTGTCTGCCTCTTTGGCGATCATGCCCCGTATCCATTCCTTCCGCGCCTGATCGTTGGCAGGGGGAACCGAGAAGCTCTGGTCGACATATGCCCCGAAGCCTTCAAAGAAACCCGATTCCTGCCAGTGCCTATAGTCGTCAGCCATGAACGCCTTCTCCCGCTCCACGAAGTCCCTCATGAAAAGATAGAAGAAAAGGTCGTTCTCGGTGGCGGGATATCGCCGCTTTTCCTTGATGGCCCTTGCAAGATCCAAAGCCATGTCCTTTGCCCTCGCCTCGACGAGCTCTATCCCCATGAAAGCGCCGGGGGCGACTGCTATCGCCGTGAGGCTCCCTATCGAAAAAGCCCCGTAAGTCCTGAGCGTACCCGCCAGATACTCTGCAACCGCCGTCTCCCCCATCCCGCCCGATACGCTTATCGCCATACCCGGTTTCCATGCGGTGCGGGGCTTGTGCGCGTAAGCCACGGACCGGTCGATAAATGTCTTCATCTGGGCCGTGACATGCCTGTAGTAGACGGGCGAGGCAAGAATTACCCCATCGGCGCCGAGCATCTTCCCGATGATCTCCGCATGGTCGTCCTGTCTCCAGCACGCGCGTTTCTCCATGCATACGGCGCACCCGACACAGTATTCGATGCGCATCGAAGCGAGAAAGACCTCTTCCAGATCGATCCCGACACCCGCGAGGACGGGCTCCATCATCCGCAGCATCAGGCTCGTATTACCTATCGCCCCATGGGGCGACCCGTTGATCGCCACGACCTTCAGTCGATTCGACATGACTTCCTCCTTTTCCGTTTTTGGATTTATTGCCTGAACAAGGTGGTCACCTGTGCCCTGTGTGTCGCTCCCGACCCACGGCCCTGGGGGCCGTGGGCGCCCCGGCTTCGTCACAGGGCCTCCTCGTCTTTCAGGGTCTTCGCGGCAGCGACACGGTGTTGGAAGACCCGGTCGATCACATAATTCCGCAGGGTCCTCGCCCCTCTGGTAAGCTCCGTGGTTACCCGTGCATCCCGGTCATCGGGCAGGCGCCCTGTGAGACGCCGGCGAAGGCTCATCTCCCGGTCAACCAACTCATTGGCGATGGCGGTGTAGAAGGCAAGGTCGCAAGACCCGAGACCCAGGGTGAAGGCCCCTGCATATACCCTGCCCGCGTCAATATCATCCTGTCTGAAAGCACCCTTTTCCAGCGGCATGAGCAGGTGCGCCTCCAAAAGCTCCGAAACCTGCGGCGACGTGAGGCCGGTGGCGCTCCGAAACGCCTCTTCGTGGAGGGCGGCCCCGTCGGACGTGCCGAAGACGACCGTGTTCAGCTCGATGAGCGAGTTCGTGTCTTTCCCTTCATCTCTCAAGGAGAGCAGTGTTTTGATCTTCGCGAGGGGGAAGAAGTACGTGGACTGCAGCGCCTTGACATACCTCGCCCGCTCGATGCACGCAGGGTCGTAGAACGCCATGTTCCGGCTTGTCCGCACGGGCTCCGGCAGCAGCCCCTGTGCCACGTAGTGAAGGATCGTCGACTTGGGCAGACCCGTTGCCCCGGTCAGCTCTTTCATGCGCACACCTTTGTTGACGTTATCCGAAAAAGGCTTCTTCATTGCAGTATCCCCCTCCCTGTCCGGCCGGTCGTCTCTTTCCCGGCTTCTGAGATAATAGTACATCATTAAGTGTACTGTGTCAAGTGTTACTTTACACTTTCTTTTTAGACGGATAGTAGTGTTCAGCGTCCCCGACCGGGAACATGAAAGAAGGCGGTTCTTCCGATCCCGCCCAGGCCCGCCCCGTATCCCGCGCCCCTGGTGCGCAAGTAATTTCCCCCGGTTAGGGCCGTTTTCCACAACGAATGTGCAAAAGATGTAGACAACCTGTGGAATTCCCCTCTTAAGCTGTGATTATTATACGCTTTTCGACGTTCTGCCTTTTCCTTAAGCAATCCGGAAAGCCCAATTGTTTCAAGGAGTATTCAGAAAACTGAATGTGTCTCTACGCCGTATCGGACAATCTACGCCCGAAGATAAATACCCTATAAAATGGCTCACTTGCCGAGTGTTGGTTTTCCGCCCACGTTTCCGGGCGTCCCTTATGGCTTTCCGGGTCGCGGACTTTCGAGTGCCTTTTTACCATCAAATACCGGCAAAGAAGGCACGTCGCAAAGTAGTGGACGCCCTCTCGCCGGGATAAGGGCGGCAATGCGGGGAATATCTGCGGCACCCGGGGGCCGGCTTTCGTCAGAGGCATTTTTGCAGGTATTGGTGGGCCTGCAACGCGGCCTTCGCACCCTCCCCCGCAGCTACCACAATTTGTTTCGCCGGCACATTCGTGACGTCTCCGGCTGCGTAGAGCCCCGGAACACCCGTCTCGCAGGCGCAGTTTATCAAAATCTCGCCGAACTCGTTCAGCGTCAGCATGCCCCGCACGAAATCGGAATTGGGTATCAGCCCGACCTCCACAAAGACGCCGCCCACTTCCAGCATCTGCTCCCGCCCGCTTTTCATCTCCTTCACCCGTATGCCGGAGACCATGCGGTCGCCTACCACCTCCATCGTCTGATGCTCCGTCATGATGGTGATGTTGGATGCTTCCGTTGCCTTCTCTCTCAATATATTGTCGCCGGTAAGCGGTGTCAGGGAGACAAGATAGATACGCCTCGCTATCTTCGTCATATCGATAGCTGCCTCCAGGGCTGAGTTTCCTCCGCCTATTACCGCCACGTCCATGTCCTGAAAAAGCGGACCGTCGCAGACCTCGCAATACGTGAGGCCCCTGCCCCGCAGCATCTCCTCTCCGGGCACGTTCAGCATTCTCGGTCGCTTTCCGCTGCAAATAATGGCTGTCCGGCCGAGATACTTTGTGCCGTCCACGTCCCCTACCTCGAAACCGTCACGCACCCTGATGACCGATTCTACGGCCCGTCCGATCTTTATATCGATAGGGAACTTCCTTACCTGTTCTTCAAATTTGCGTATCAGATCTATCCCTTCTATGAATTGATACCCCATGTAGTTTTCAATGCCCAGGGTCCAACTGAGCTGTCCGCCTACATCCCTGGCCAGAAGAAGGGTCTTGGCCTTCTGCCTCGCTGCGTAGACGGCTGCCGTCATACCCGCCGGACCCGCGCCTATAATGACAAGATCGTACACGCCCCTCACGATCTACAAACCCAGTTGCTTTTTCAGGGCGGCCTCGTCGAAGCCCACGGTCGGGACACCGTCGATCTCAATAACAGGCACGCCCATTTGCCCCGTTTTCTTGATCATTTCCTCCCGTGCGGCCTTGTCTGCGGCAACGTCGACCACCTGAAACGGAATGGACCGCTCCTCGAGGAACTGTTTTGCCCTCTTGCAATGCGGGCACGTAGGGGTCGAATAGACCACGATCTTCTTCGGCGCATCCATCTTCCACCTCCACTTTTCTGGTGACAAACAAGGGCGTTTAGCTTATGTTAAATATTATCGTTTCCCTGATAGTTGTCAACCCGCGATTCCCTTGACCGCACATGAGGGCGCACATTTTCCGCAAGAGGTGACTATGGCATCCATATTCAAGGCTTACGACATCCGTGGAACGTACCCGCACGAGGTAAACGAAGCAATCGCCTTCAAGGTCGGCGCTGCCTTCGTGAAGCTGCTTGCGGCGAGCACCGTCGTGATCGGCTATGACATGCGTCTCTCTTCTCCCACCCTCGCCGACGCCTTTGCGCAAGGCGCGATGAGTGCGGGCGCCCGGGTCACGGACATCGGCATGGTGACGACGCCCCTGCTCTACTTCGCCATAATCGACGGCGCCTATGACGGCGGCGCCATGGTGACGGCGTCCCACCTGCCCGGAGGATCGAACGGCTTCAAGCTGTGCCGGGAGAAGGCCATACCCCTGTCCGGCGACGCGGGCCTGCCCGGCATCGAACGTATGGTGAACGATATGGCCGGCGACGCGCCTGCCGGAAGAGGCGGCGCGTGCAGCCGGCGGTCGGTGCTCCCTGCGTACCTGGACAGGCTCAAAACTTTCGTCCATGAGCCCATGCCCATCAAGATGGTGATCGATGCGGGCAACGGCGCGGTGGGGCCCGAAGTGCTCCCCCTGACCCAACAGTTCCCCATGTGGCAGGTAGTGCCTCTCTACATGGAGCCCGACGGGCGCTTCCCCCACCACGTGGCAAACCCCCTTATCCCGGAGAACACGGCGGACTTGCGCGCCATGGTCGTGGAGGAGAAGGCCGACATAGGCATCGCGTTCGACGGCGACGCAGACAGGTGCGGTTTTATCGACGAGAAGGGAGAGCGGATACCGGAGGACCTGGTGACAGTCCTCATCAGCCAGGTTTACCTCGCGAAATCGCCTGGGGCCACGATCCTCTACGACCTCAGATCGAGCCGGTCCGTGCCGGAGACGATCACCCGTCTCGGAGGACGGGCCATACGCTCCAGGGTCGGCCACGCCTTCATAAAGGCCGGTATGAGGGAGCATGACGCGATCTTTGCCGGCGAGCTCTCAGGACATTTTTACTTCAGGGATGCAGGTTTCACCGATAACGCGATGTTTGCCATGATCCAGATGCTCAACCTCCTCGCCTTAAAAAAAACCGCCGTTTCCACCCTCATTGCCCCATTGAAGAAGTACTCCGCGACAGGGGAGATCAACATGCAGGTGACGGATAAGGAGGGTATTTACAAGGCCCTGGAGGCGCGGTACAGGGATGGGCAGCAGGACCACCTGGACGGCCTGAGCGTCGATTACCCATCGTGGTGGTTCAATCTCCGCGCCTCCAACACGGAGCCGCTCATAAGGCTCAATCTGGAGGCGGCCGGTCCCGGCGAGATGGAGTCGAGAAAGGGCGAGGTGTTCGAGACCATCCACGCGGCGGACCCCACCATGCAGGTGAAAGCATAGGACCGGTCCGTGTCGCGGTGCGGACGCGCCGCCCAGGAATTCCCGCCGCCTGCGTCTTTGACCCGGAAAGAGCCTGGTTTTCAGCTACTTCGGGTAGGCGGCCACGCAGATAAAGAACGTATTCTCGCTCGTATCGTTGATGAGCCGGTGGGGCTCTCCGGCCGGGATCCATATGGCGTCCCCCTGCTTCACCGCCTGCTCCTCATCCCCGACCTTCATCAGCCCGCCGCCGTAGAGGATAAAGTATATCTCCTCCACCTCGTCCACGTGCTCCTCGATGGTGTTGCCGGCGGGAAGGGCCGCCCATGCAAAGAATTCCATGGACCGCAGGTGCTCCCTCGTCAGGACCATACGGGCGATACCACCCCAATGCGCCCTGTAGGTAGTCGCCTGCACCACCGGATCGTCAATATTCCTCACAAGCATCGGCTATCCCCCTTGAGCGTTTCTTTTTTGAATTATAGCTCTTTTTGTTCGTTCGGCATACCTTCATCATGTTTCTTTTTCCCAATTCGAAATCACGTCCCCCTCCCCTGGAGCAAGCCTCTCCATGATTGCGAATTGGGTGGGATATTTTAAGGTATTGAGCTTCGGCGCCCTTTCCATTAGACTATGGGATGCCTGTAAAGCTCATTATTTTCGACCTTGACGGCACACTCGTCGATTCGAGCGTCGACGTCTCCAATGCCCTCAATTATGCGATCCGCCCTTACAGTTCCTTGGAGGTGAGCGTGGAGGAAACGATTGCCCTCGTCGGGGAGGGGGCCACCGCGCTCGTGGGGAAACTGATCGAGGAGAGAGGTTTGGACCTTGACCCGCCCACGCTGCTCCGGAGATTCTTCGACCACTACCGCACCCATATGACCGATCACTCCGCGCCCTATCCCGGCGCTGAAACGATGCTGCGCGCCCTCTCCCGGCAGAAGAAAGCGGTCGTCTCCAACAAGCTCGAGGCCCTGTCGATCCAGCTCCTCAAAGCCCTGGACCTCCTGGAGCACTTCGACTATGTGGCCGGGGGGGATACGAGTCTCCAAAAAAAGCCTTCCCCCGAGCCCATCTTCAACGTGCTCTCCCGGTTCGACACCCTGCCGGGGGATGCGCTCTTTGTGGGGGACAGCATCTATGACATAACGGCGAGCCGGGCCGCGGGCGTGAAGAGCGTGGCCGCCCTCTACGGCTATGGCTTTCCCGGCTTTTCGGACGGGGCTGATTATTCCATAGAGCGCATTGAAGAGTTGATAGACCTGGTCGCGCGGCTCGCAGTCTGATCCGGACCCGCCGCACGGCCGAGGGCGCTACCCTTCCAGATAGGACCGGGGGGTTGTCGTCATGCATCTCACCACGTAATCCGCGTCGAAGCCGGCTTCTATGAGGCGCCGGCCTGCGTCTGCTATTGTCAGCGATCCCCCTGATAATATGCCTTTCTCCACGGGGGACGTCTTATACCGAGCCGCCTTCTTCGCCCCATCTTTGTTGGCTCCTCGTCGCTCTCCTTGACGTGCTAACGTGTACGCCTGCGTCGGCTCCTTGTCGCCGACTCGATGTGCCTTCGTATGCGACTCGGTATTCCCGGAGATATCCGTATCCCGAATGGAATCGGAGACAAGAACGACTTTCCCGGCGTCTTTCAGCCGTACAATAAGCTCGACAGCGCTCGGGTGGAGATGCACGAGATCCCCGATGATCTCTACGTAGACGTCTTTGTTGAGCAGACCGAAGCCGGCAATCCCCGGCTCTCTGTGATGAAAACCGCGCATGGCGTTGAAGAGGTGCGTAATCCCCCTCGCGCCGGCCCGAAACCCCGCCTCGGCCTCCGCATAGGTCGCGTTCGAATGGCCCATGTTGACCCTGATGCCCGCGTCCGCCATCTGCCTGATCAGAGGGACGGCCCCGCCCATTTCCGGCGCGATCGTCACGATCCGCACCACCTCCTCGTAACCCTCGGTCAGTTCCCGGAACACGCGTTCCCCCGGCGGGATGAAAGAGCCGGGGTCGAGGGCGCCGGCCATCAGCGGATTCAGGAACGGCCCTTCGATGTGAACCCCGATGATCCGCGCCTGTCCCGCGCCCTGCCGCGCCATGGCAGCCTTCACCGCAGCCGTCTGCCCCCGCATGACATCCAGGGGGGCAGGGTAGATGGAGAGCATGATCTCCGACACGCCCGCCCCACCCTCGATCTCCGCTATCCTCAGCATCGCGGCGGGATCCGTGGTCCGTGTGTCGAATCCCGCGATCCCATGCATGTGCAGGTCGATGATCTTTGCAGGCGCCTCACCCATCCTATGAGGATAACAGAAAACAAGAGGCGCGGGTAGACAGTTTTCAAATCGTTTGCCCGTGCCGGGTGCGCCCAGCAATTCCCGGCGAATATTTATTCCCCCTCTTTTTGCCCTTTTTAGAGGAACAGCGAACTATTTTTTCGCAACCGCCTCATGAAAAAGGAGAGTGTAATACGTAATATCACTAGACTTT
>Ga0187864_10004508_pt1 | contig 10857 bp, 9 predicted proteins | sample June2016WEW_11_4_FD_132985 | JGI IMG/M metagenome (GOLD analysis project Ga0187864, IMG submission 132985) | Peatland microbial communities from SPRUCE experiment site at the Marcell Experimental Forest, Minnesota, USA - June2016WEW_11_40 | ecosystem: Environmental > Terrestrial > Soil >... | reverse complement strand
GCGGCAGGCAAAACCGCAGGAATCAATGCGTAAGCTTTGTTGCTCGTCATGCTGAATTCCCTTCTCGCCCTACTCAGTAATTAAGGATACGGGAAGTGTCTCAGCTATATTGGCACGGAGGGCTGTGTCGCTAATCCGCCAGCGAGGCCTCGCTGCCTCTTGGCACGCTGGAGCGTGTGGCCCCGAAGAAGCGACGTCTGGTGCTGCCAATGCAGGTGCGTTCATGCCTCATATTGTCCTGACGATCCCGTCCTTGAGGTCTCCCACTCATGCCTCGGGCCAAGGTTGACCGTGACGGGGTTTTTGTTCTTTTCCGTAAAATGGCGAACGATCAGACCAATCGTTACATCAAGCGACGTCGACGGGCGCCACCCAGTGTACTTCTCAATTTTCTCGATCGAAGGAACCCTGCGCAACATGTCCTCGAATCCCTCCTCGTAGGCCTGATCGTACGGGATGTGGCAGATCTCCGAGTTGCTCTTGAGCTTTTCCTTGATCAGCAAAGCCAGATCATCGATTGAGATTTCCTCAGAGCTGCCGATGTTGAAGACCTGACCGACCGCCTCCGGGGTTTCAACCAATTTAAGCAAGGCCGCCACGACATCTCCGACGTGACAAAAACACCGCGTCTGTTTTCCGGTGCCAAATACCGTAATGGGTTTGCCGTCCATGGCTTGATGAACAAAATTAGGGACGACCATCCCGTAGCGGCCTGTCTGCCGTGGGCCAATGGTGTTGAAGAAGCGTCCGATGATGACTGGAAGCCCTTTCTCCTTCCAATATGCAAGAGCCAAGAATTCGTCAAGAGCCTTCGATGCAGCATAACTCCACCGGCCCTTGTTCGTCGACCCCAAGACTAGGTCCCCATCTTCACAGAAGGGGATACTCGCGCTCTTTCCATAGACCTCGGAAGTTGAGGCAATGAAAACAGGCTTCTTCTTCTTTTGAGCAGCTTGAAGCACCAGCTCCGTTCCCTTTACGTTGGTCTCAATCGTGCGAACCGGGCTCTCAACAATCAAACGTACTCCAACGGCTGCGGCAAGGTGGATTACCAGATCACTCTCATCAACGAGTTCGGCAAGCAAAACTCTGTTCATGACGGAATCGATCCAGTAGTGTAGCCTGGGCTCGGCTTTGATGTGGCGGAGGTTCTCCATACTACCCGTCGAGAGGTCATCTACGATGAGAACCTCATCGCCCTTAGCCAGTATCGCTTCGGCTAGATGGGAACCAATAAACCCTGCCCCACCCGTTATCAACACACGCATACTCATTCCTCCTTCAACACGATTTCCCTCAAGACGGCATTAAGCTCTGCTCAGGGTAGCGTAAGTATTTTAGATACTCGAGGCGCCGCAGGCAAGAGGCGAATGCCCGCAACGCAGCATGTTAAGTGCTGAGCTGCGGTCATCTTTTGCGGAACACCGCCTCAATCGCCGCACCGTGTCCTGTTATTGCCGCCAGCCGACGGAAGGGCGACAGAAAGCCCAGGCGGAAGGCTTTGCGAAATGCTTTCCAAGCTATGCTTGGTGTGGCGCCGCCGGCCGCCAGAGGGCTTCGCGAGATCCCGACTTTCATCAGCAGATCGTCAAAGACGTAGCGAACGCTTTGCTCGACATAGCAGTCGGCGTTCGTATGTAACAACAGCTCCTCAAAGCCTGAAGGCTCAAAGAGGCATCTCAAGGACGCCGGAGAAAAGTGGCAGAGGTGTCGCGGTAACTCCAGACCATACCAGTAGGACCGGAAAATGGACGCCTCCAGTGACTCAATATTCGGAACCGCCAAGTAGAAGATGCCTCCGTACTTGAGCCAATCCCACGCCTTCGAGATGGTCTCCACAGGGCGATAAACGTGTTCGAGAACGTGGAAGCACGTGATGACGTCGAAACTCCGTGAGGGGAAAGGGGCGTCGAGGACATCGCCCACATGAACGCGGGCGCCGGTGCTCACTTCCGCCTTCCGAGCCTCTTCGGCCGAAATCTCGATTCCGTAGAGATCCCAACCTCCGCCTTTAAACGTCCTGAGGAAAGCATCCGAGCTGCAGCCGATATCAAGCAGGGCGCCTCCGCTTGCCATTTTCAACACCCTGTCCCTTGGAGCACGCCACCGTGCATCAGGCTTCGTCTCGCCCGAGACCGTAACGGCCCTATGGTATGCCTCCCCGTAGTGATGGGGCATCTCCTCTGGTGCGGGCGGGTTCTCCAGCCAGACCGGTGAACACGCGGGGCACCTGACAAGCTGATAGAGTTCCTTCCCCAGGTGAAACCGGTCCGGAGCTTGCAGATGCGGCACGGATCCCTGCTTTCCACAAATGGGACAAAGTAGTGGGGTTCTTATGGAGGATTCGTCCACAGTCCGGGTTGGCACAAGGAGGCTGGAAGCCATCACTTTTCCCTTCCGGCTTCGGCACCATGGGTCGTTTTGTTATCTGCAAGCCTAGATCCGCTCGATGGGGCTCTGCCAAGGAGACGCCTAAGAACCCGTCTCAGACCCAACGGCAGCCACACCGAGGCTGCTCGGAGTAACAGGACGGGCTTTCGTGTCTCCTTGAAGCCCTGAAAATAGATAGCACTCGCGTCCTTTCGTCTTCCTAGGTATACCCAGTGCCCACCCAGGCTTCTAGTGTGAATTGATATTCCGCGATTGATAGCCGCCAGAGCTTCCCGATCATTCTGCAGACGGGCCTTTTCCTCGGTGAATACTTTCAACAAGAACAGCTTGTCCTGCTCGAAAAATTTCTGGTAAGTGCTATCCGAGGTGCGTCTTTGAATGACCAAGGGCCGGTTGAGGTATCCAAAGCGAGCCGAACGGGAAAAACGCAGAAACAGGTCCCAATCGGTACCCGACGGCCAGGCTTCATCAAACGCTCCCGCTCTATCGAACATTTCTCGTTTTACAATTAAGGCTGTTGGCTTAATCGGGACTTCCTCCAGCAAGCAAAGGTACATCTGGCGACCGCTAAGAATAAATTCGTCAACCACACGGTTTGCCTTGAGGAGTTTCGGAAAGGCCTTCATCAATCCGATTAGCGACGGAATGACCGTCTCGCCCCGTATCTCAGTGTCAGTGAAGACCGCATCTACCTCGGGATGTCGTAACAGAAACTCGACCTGACGTGTGAGGTAGTCCGGTTGCCACAAGTCGTCGGAATCCAGGAAAGCGACCAATTCTCCAGTAGCCGCCGCTATCCCCGTGTTGTAGGCAGCGCTGCACCCCCGGTTTCGCTCGTGGCGGATGTAGCGGATTTTCTCCTGGGGAAGGCTCGCGACGATTTCGCGAGTATTGTCTGACGATCCATCATCAACGACGATAAGCTCAAAATCGCGATAGGTCTGCCCGAGCGCGCTCTCAAGCGCCTCCCGAATGATATATGCGCGATTGTAAGTCGGCATGACCACCGATACCTTCATTAGCATGTCTCCTCAACCAATCAACAAAAACGGATGGCTTGCATGTCACCGATCAAGCCAACCCGTTGGAAATGGCCTCTCGACCGAAACTCCTCTGTAACATTCCTCGGACAGATTGGCGCAAACTCGTCTCGAGGGCCAGCAAAACCATGATTCCCACCGCTCCCCCCAGCGCAACCTCGGCAAGTAACAAAACCAGAGGTTTGCCGGATCTCAGCCAACCCGAGGATTCAAACAGAGCCAAGGCGGCAACGACGCTAACGGCAGACGTCGCCGATGGCCACACCGTCAGAGCAAGCTCCCGAAGAGATATCTTGCAGAGCCGCAGCAGCAGATAGAGAAACACGGGAGTCACGAGAAGTGCTCCTGTGGCAAAACGGGCGAGAGCAATCCCCATCAACTGCCGAGTCATATCGCTGTGACGAACCAGCACGCCGGCCAACACCAGAATCCCGGTCCCGACCGCGACGCGCGCCCACTCCAGTACTGCGAGCTGGTGTGGCCGGGAGAGAGCTTGCAGCAACGGACCTGTGAAGTAGGCAAATATCAAGGCCATGCTAAGTGCACACAGAATCTTGAGGACGCCTGATGCAGGTAACCAACTCGCGCCAATAGTGGCCATTAAAGGTCGACTTACGGCTGCTAGCCCGGCCAGCGCGGGTAAGGTTATCGCCGAACTGAGACGAATGCAGGTGAGGACACTGCGCCGCAACTCCTTGGGTCGATTCTGATGCCGGGAAAACTCCGGCAACGAAACCGCCTGAACGGATGACGTGGCTGCATTGACGACGGAATTGCTTATTTTGTCGGCCAGACGGTACAATCCCACTGATACGGGTCCGAACAGCAACCCCAGCAATACTGAACTTGATTGAGCTTCCGCGAACAAAGCAAGCTGAGCAACAAAATTCGAAACAGAAAACCCGGTCAATTCTTTCAGATGCTTCCATGAGAACTCGAAATTGGGGCGCCAGTGACTCAGCCTCCAAAGCAGCACGAGGGCAACGAACTCCTTGGAGATCTGCTGTCCAACGAGCGCCCATACCCGAAGTCCCGCGAAGGCCATCCCCAAGCCAATCACGCCACTTGCCAATACGGAGATATTGGCCCGAATCGCGAGACTCTTGAAGTCCATCTCTCTCTGGAGAATGGCATTTTGTATACTCGCCAGCGCCCTGATCGGTATGCAAAGCGATAGAACAGAAATGATCAAACCAGCGCCCGGAGCGTGGTTTCTTGAAGCCCACCATCCGCCAAAGAATATGCTCGCACCGACCAAAACAACACTGAGAACCTGGTCCATCCAGAACACCGCATCCAGGTGCTGAGGCTCCAACTCTTTCCTTTGGATCAGGGCCGTCATGAATCCCTGGTCCAAAAACATCGAGAGAAACGCCACGTACACCGTCGCGATCGCGACGACACCGAAGTCTCGGGGTCCAAGAATTGCCGCCAAAACGACGGCAAAAAGCGACGAAAACCCCTTTTCCCCCCAGTTTGCGGTGTACGACCACTTGATTGAATTTAGAAACGATTTATGACCGGACATAATTACTAATCTCTGGCGGCTAACGCCAATTCAGATTAGCGGCTGGAGATCGCCCAGCGGACTCCGAAATGTGCACTACGAGGAGCTAATCAGATTTTGTGACTTTAGGCTGTACACTTGCTCGATTCGTAGGGGCAGGCAGACTCACCTATCGCTCCGGACAGCGTCACCAGTGTCGCGGTACCAACCCCTAAACAGATAGTACCTCGAATAGCTCCAATAGCAAGTTTAGACTATAACTTGCTTGCAACCACAAGGAATTCAGGCGAAAGAAGATGGTCCACGACTCCCAGTGTCAACACGTCGGCGGCACGTGACCGGCGGCAAACGTTGATGGTCTTTTCAACTTCCATTCCGCCGGTCCGAAGCCACTTCCGGAGCGTGCCGCGTGAGGTCGCGTGCACACCCGTCTGTTCATAGCTCGCGAGACGCTTGGGGTGCCCAGAGCGACGGATCCCCTTAAGAAGCATACGGAGCCGGCCAAGGTTCGGAACCGAGATGATTACCAGCGAGCGAGCTGCCAGGAGAGCTCCAAAAGAACGAAGGACACTCGCGGGGTCCGGAACTAAGTGAAGCACGTTCAACAGCAAGAGACAATCAAAGCGCTCGCCGCTCAGCTTCTTCTGCACAGCTAGGAAGTCGCCGTGCACCATTTCCACACCTTGGGCTTCCGCGCCGCCAGGGATCACCAAATCCAGGGGCACGGCCACTACCCGTCGACCCCTTTCGGCAAGCCACGCCTCCGTAGCGCCCCAGCCACAGCCGATGGACAGCAAATTCCGGGCTCCTTCGGGAATGGCGGAGAGGACCTCCGGGCTGGCCGGCTCGTAATAATCCTTCGAGTACCTACACCCTTTCAGTCTCGTTTCCGTCTCAAAGAGAGACACCGGGTGCTGGCCATTCTGCCCGATCTTAAGGAGGGCTCGAACCTGGCGCCGTAACTCCGGGTCACCCACTCCGTACCTGGTCCCCACATATTTGTTCGGAAGATGATGCACCAGGAAGTCGTCCAGGTGCGAAATGCAGACGAACTTCTTAAAACCGCACTGTGTATAGGGGTCCGTCGCCGCCGTGCAGAGTAGATCGTACCGTCCCTCATGAGCATCCACCAGGTACCCTCCGGACTTGATGGCGCGGCGGAGCTGCTCTTGCGTCAAGACGCAGCAAGCCGCATGTTCGTTGGTGAAGAAGGCCAACGTATAGGGGCCACGCGAACGAACCGACGCAGGATCCCAGTGAAAATGGGAGTGCACATCGGGATAGTTGATATTGCCATCCGCACTCTTTTCATAGCGAAGGAAACCCGGCAGTTCGTCCTCGGGCAGAACCGCGGAAACTTCCAGGAAGGCCCGAAGGTTCTTCTCCCGGATCAGAATATCGTCTTCGGAATAAATGAAGAGATCGTAGTCGTTCAGCCGGTCGGCGGAAATCCGCTTGTGGGGAAAGGGAAGTGACCAGGGATTCTTGCCACGCAGATCGACCACGCAGACTTCCACTTTCGAGGCCACATTCTTCGGAATATTCGAGAGCACCACGATGTCCACGTCGAAAGACATGGAGTGATACTCTTGTACGAGCTGGAGCAAGTAGTGGTCGTTTCGGGTGCCATGGCTGGCAATGGCGACGAGAATTTTCAAGGCGCTCCTTTGTGGTTGGATCGGGGGCTAGTCGACGGCAGTTGGCCGAAGGAAGTGCTGCTGGTGCCGATATGCGCTTAAAGGCACGGGCTGTCGGGTTTGTCCAGAGGCATCTGTGGGGCCCACACAGCCGAACCCGCACCGCAGTCGTTCTATTTGGAGGGCAGTACCGACTGGCTCGATAGATTCCCAGGGCTCATTCTAGTGTGCGACGGCGGCTACGCCGGTCGGCGGAGCCGGAGCTGTAGCCTGGTACTCGTAGGCTCCTGCATCCCACGCGCCGCTGGCTGGACGCGCCACCCCGTTAAATACGGAGCCCACACCATAGGTTGAGGGCGCTCCGTAATTGAGCGGCGTAATGCCCAGGCTTGTGAGGTTGGCACCAAGTCCGATGGCCGGGGAACCAGACTGCAAGTAATAATTTGAGGTCAAGTTGGGATTACTAGTTGAGGAGGCATCGTCGCAGGTTCCCGAGCCGCCGCCTGTGCCACCCTTGCAGCCGGAGGTCCAACCTGCCAGGGTCTGATACATTACGCCGTTCCAGTTCCAACCATTGCTGTTGAGATCGTAGAAATCGTTGTAGTTCGTGAACGTGAGCGTGGACCATGGTTGGTTAGTGCTCTCTTGGTGCCACGCCCAGGCGGTGCCATTGCCGATGAAGATGTTGTTCTCGAAGGTGTAAGGCGTAACAGTATCACCGTCCATATCGAGCGAAAATCCCCGTTCACTAGCGTGTTATTGTAGTACTTCATGGGGCCAAGGGCGCTTGCATGAACATACATCCAGGCATCGTTGCCAGACAGCATAGAGCCGGCCCCCACCAGCAGATTATTGAACACAGTGCAGGCGCTGCCACCGTTGGTGAGATTCGTAGCGCAGTAGATCATGCCAGTAGGACTGCCAAGGCCAAGGTCACCGTGAAAGTAATTGTCGTAGACGTTCGGGGCCACCTCGGTAGTGCTATCGCTGAAGGAGATCATCCCATCGGTGTGGCAGCCATTTCCCGTCCCTGGCCAAATCCAATCTGACCAGTTGGACACATCGTTCATCCAGATGTTGATGGCCCCTTGGCCGTTGGGCTGGATGTGGTGGCAATGATCTGCAAGGGTATTTTGAAAGATGTGAAAACCTGACGGCGTAGAGTTCGACGAGCATGAGGGAGACAGGCTGGGACCGCCAGAGTCAGCGGTATCGGTCGTAATCCCGTAGTAGGAGTTCCCCGTCGAATTGTTGCAGATGTAGGTGTTCGTGGACCCGTTATCCACGCGGATTGCTGCGTTGTTTCCCTCAGCGTTGCTTGCATCAGAACAGTTCGTTGCGCCGCAACTTATGTAGATGTTGTTAATAGTAAAGTTGCGGATTATGTTATAGCTTCCACCGGCGTACACACCAACACTTGCCTGCTGATTCGAGCATGTGCCCCCCAGACAAGTCATCGTAGGACTGCCGTTCAGGGTGTTTTGGATGACTCCATTCGTGCCGCCGTCGATGATGATGTATTGCCTGTTGATGGCCTGGATTGCCCCACAGTCCGAGCTACATGAGCCTTCCTGCGGATTTCCAGGGAAATACGGAGCCTGCATAACCGCACCAGCGGCAAAGACGAGTGTGATAGGGTTGCCGCTCGTACCGCTTCCCTGAAATGTCAGCGCGGGCGAACCGGCGGTGAACGTCCCCGTGCCGCAATAATGAACCGTAGTTCCCGGCCCAATCTGGGTTGAGCCGCTTCCCCAATTGCTGCGCGTATTGAAGAAGCTGGCGGCGTAGGCGTCGTTACAATCCGCACCGTCTGCCGCTCCAGCCGCGCTCTGGGCGATGTATATGTTGGCTGCGCTGCCCGCAGCAGGTATACCGTACCCCAATACTAAACCTACGAGAGTTATCGCCAAAATCAAACCTTTCGGTAACAATCTCATCGCGACTCCTTCCCAACTAGCCTGGTGACTCCCTGCAGCGCCCTATCTGCGACATACACAGTCAAGTCTAGCAGATAATATACAGAGCATGGCCACTGTGTCAAGTATCGGGACCTGAGCCAAACCTCCTGCCATGACGACCTCGTAGCACAACAACCTATACCTGCAACCAGACAGTCCTTAAACAGGATACCGCGACAAAATTGCAGCGCAACGGTACCGAAGTACTAAGCCGGAATCTCCATTATCGAGTCCCAGTCCGATCGATAACATACGCATGACCGCCGCTGAACGCAATTGTCATTCGGGTTTGCAGTACCAAGTGCTTCCACAGACCACGGAACGGGCCGGTTTTGCCTCCCCGGAGAGTGGTCAATTTAGAGCCGCCAATGGGGTATTTCGTTGGTGAGAATTCGAAACAGGAAGGCCGGGAGGAACAGCGCGATAGCTTTGGGATTCTATGTCTTCGGAATAACCATCGGACGGCGGACGTTGATCGGACTCCGCTTCAAACCCTGGGTAAGAACGAGCCGAGGAACTCTGGCGTTCAGGAATGGCAGGGCCGCAAAAAACCTGCTGTCGGGAGCATCGTAAGGTTCGTAACCCGCCCAATCCTGCGCCCCACAATGAGCCAAAAGGTTCCGGAGTGCTTCTTCCATGTCATTTTCCGTTACGCCTGATTGACCCCGAGTCATAAACATCGAGCGTCAAGCACAAGATTGGGAAGTAAAAGACTGTGGCGACACGGTCCGTTTGTTGTACGCGCTAATCAGAACCTCGAGGATGCGTGTCGCCGCTTGACCATCCCATTTCTCCGGCATGCCACAGCCGTCCTTCCTCCCCAACTGTCGCTGAATCGCGGCCGCGATTTTCTCTTTGGTGGTTCCTGCGAGGATATTAGTCCCACGCTCGAGGGTCACTGGCCTTTCAGTGTTCTCCCTGACCGTGACGCAGGGAATTCCGAGGCATGTTGTTTCTTCCTGGATGCCGCCTGAGTCAGTTATGACGAGCGTCGCATGCTTCATCATACAAAGAAAATCCAAATAGCCGAGGGGTTCGGTCAAGATGATGCCGCCCTGCCTACTTCGGGAGTCTCGCGCATCCTCTTTTATTCTTGTTTCATTAATCTCCAGGCGGAGCTCGGTCCCGAACTCCATGATGCGCTGCTGGGTCCGGGGATGGGCGGGGAATATGATGGGGCAGTCCTCGGCCAGTTCCTTCAACCCCGAAAGGATATCCAAAAAGGTATCCCGATTGTCGACGTTAGACGGGCGATGCAGAGTAAGGAGCGCATAATGCTCGATCGGGCTGCCTTCGCCATTACCACCTGCCTGGGCTCGTAGCCCCAGTCTCTCCAATATGGAGGAGCTCTCGGCTCTTTCTTTGAAAACCAGGAGCGAGTCGATCATCGTGTTTCCGACAAAATGGATCGCGCGGGGGGAGATCCCTTCGTTCCGTAGGTTCTGAATCCCGCTCTCCTCAGTTACGAAAAGCAGGTCGGAGATATGATCGGTGACAACACGGTTGACCTCTTCCGGCATTGCTCGATCGAAAGAGCGCAAGCCCGACTCCACATGCGCCAGCAAGGGGCGCGTGCCCGCCAAATCGAACGCAATCTTGGCAGTGACTAGGGCACACGCAACAGTGGAATTGACGTCCCCAACCACGACGACTACGTCGGGCCGCTCCCGCAATAAAACTGCCTCAAACCCCTTTAGAATCTCCGCCGTCTGGACCGCGTGAGACGCGGAGCCGACGCCAAGCTGGATGTCTGGAGGGGAGAGGTTCAAATCCGCGAAAAAGGAGTCGGACATCAGCACGTCGTAGTGCTGGCCTGTATGAACCAGGATGTGATCGATCGAAGGGACCGGAGCTTGGTGGGTTAGCTCAGCGCCAGCCTTGGCTACGGCTTGGTTGTACTTCCAAATTGCCGCGATGATGGGAGCGGCCTTCATGAAGTTAGGTCGTGCGCCCACCACCGTCATGATCTTCATCTTTAATTTCCTGTAAGCTTGCACTGGGGATATCTATGGAGTTTTGTGCGGATAACAACGAGCTGGCCCCTAGGAAGCCAGGCTCACCATGCGAGCTACGTCAGGAGCCCGCGAGATACTCTCCGCCTCAGCGAAGTCCAGTACCTTCCGAGCAATTCGATCCTGCTGCGCCGCGGAGAGACCTGCGAACATGGGCAGCGAGAGGATGTGTGAAGCAGCCTCTTCGGAGACTGGGAAATCACCCTGTTGGTAGCCAAGGTCTTTATACGCTTTTTGCAGGTGGAGGGGAATGGGATAATGAATTCCCGTCCCAATCCCAGCCTCACCCAGGTGTTTCTGAAGTTGTTCCCG
>Ga0187864_10004507_pt1 | contig 10858 bp, 11 predicted proteins | sample June2016WEW_11_4_FD_132985 | JGI IMG/M metagenome (GOLD analysis project Ga0187864, IMG submission 132985) | Peatland microbial communities from SPRUCE experiment site at the Marcell Experimental Forest, Minnesota, USA - June2016WEW_11_40 | ecosystem: Environmental > Terrestrial > Soil >... | reverse complement strand
TTCCCGGCCTCATCACTGCGGGATCTAGCATGTCCGGCCGATTAGTGGCTGCGATTACGAGAACGTTCTGCAATGTTTCTATGCCATCAATTTCAGTCAGAAGCTGACTTATCACCCGTTCGCTGGCTCCAGAATCACCGTATCCCAACCCGCGTCTCGGCACTATGGCATCCAATTCATCGAAGAATATTATCGCAGGAGCTGCAGTTCTTCCTCTCCTGAAGGCTTCGCGAATAGCCTTCTCCGATTCTCCAACCCACTTGGAGAATATTTCTGGACCTTTTATTGAAATGAAATTAGCCTCGCTTTCTGTTGCTACCGCTCGTGCCAGCAGCGTCTTACCGGAACCAGGTGGCCCGTAGAGCAGTATTCCACGCGGCGGATTGATTCCCATTCTCTTGAATACTTCAGGTTTCTTAAGCGGCCATTCAACACATTCCATAAGTTCCTGTTTGACTTGCCTCAAACCACCAACCTGATCCCATTTCACTTGTGGGACTTCGACGTAGACTTCGCGCATTGCTGTAGGCGTGATCTCTCGATATGCTGACGTGAAGTCCTCCATCTTGACAACCATTGTTTCGAGGATTTCAGGCGCAATACGTTCCTTCTCCAAGTTGATTTCTGGAATGTACCGTCGGAGCGCCTTCATCGCCGCTTCTCGACATAGCGAAGCAATGTCGGCTCCAGTGTATCCATGCGTCACGTCTGCAAGTCGTTTCAAATCCACGTCTTCACCGAGCGGCATATTCCTCGTGTGAATCTGGAGCGCTTCATATCTTCCCGCCTTGTCTGGAACACCGATCTCGATTTCGCGATCGAATCTCCCGGGTCGACGCAATGCTGGGTCAATTGCGTTCGGCCGGTTGGTTGCACCAATTACTATTACGTTACCGCGAGATCCAATTCCATCCATAAGTGATAGTAGCTGTGCGACGACTCGACGTTCCACCTCGCCCGTTACTTCTTCACGTTTTGGTGCGATCGCATCCATTTCGTCAATGAAGATTATGCTAGGCGATGTCTCCTGAGCTTTTTGGAATATCTCTCGTAACCTCGCCTCCGATTCCCCATAATACTTTGACATTATCTCCGGTCCAGAGATCACGAAGAAGTTTGCGTCAGACTCGTTAGCCAAAGCTTTTGCGAGCAGCGTCTTGCCGCAACCTGGAGGTCCATACAGAAATACTCCTCTAGGCGGCTCGATACCAAGTCGCTGGAAAAGTTCCGAATGTCTGAGAGGCAGTTCCACCATCTCACGAATTCTTTGCATCTCTTCATGCAGACCGCCTACGTCTTCGTATGTTACTATCGAGATCCCTTTCTTCTCGGGCGTCGGCTCACTCAATACTTGGACATGGGCTGCTTCTGTAATCTTCACAGGGCCACGCGGACGTGTTCTCGCAACTATCAACGGAACGGCGCTTCCGAAGATCGAAAAAAGGGTCATGTCCCCTTCAATAAATGCCATGTCCATGAATCGTCTTTTCACGAAACGCACAAACTCCTCGTCCACACTCAGACGTACGTCTGTTGGCGCGAACACGATCGCTTCGGCCCCTTTCACGTCTGCCTTTCTAACGTTGACGTACTCGTTTAGAGCAACACCAGCATTCCTTCGAACAAGGCCATCCATTCTCACAATTTCTTGTCCCTGCTCTTCAGCATACGCGGGCCATGCTACAGCTACAGTCATCTTTTTCCCATGAATCTCAACAAAATCCCCTGCAGTGATCCCGAGCTTCTGCATCGTGTCGTTGTCAATGCGGACTTTGCCCTGCCCAACATCGCGCTGCCTGGCGTCAGCAACTCTCAAAGAGGTTTCTCTACTACTCATACTCTCATTCTCTCAGAATCCATTAGGATTCGCGCCGATCAGACCGAATCTCCAGCCACGTTTCCAGACCTTCCCCGCCACAGGAAAGGGGAGCACGGCATTGTAGAAGTCAAAACTGGGAAAGCCAGGTATCGGAAGAATGAGGACGCGGGATGGCTTTCCTTCGGCATGGGCTGTGAAAAACCTACCCGTTTCACTGTCGATCGTATTTACGAGCACTTCAGCTTCTGAAGTGTAGACTCGAATATCTGTTTGGCGGGTTTTCACCCCCTGAAGATGGTTGCGTGTCAACAACTACGAAAACCGCCAGTTTTTCATGAATGCGCAGTCTCAGCGGCGCGAATATCGATAGTTTGAACGGCGACGGTGCCTTGGAACGAGCACCAGCCCCTGAACGTTCAGGTTCTTTTCGTCAACGATCTCCAAGAGCGGTATGCCGAAGGCAGCGGTCTTTCCAGTTCCAGTATGTGCTTGACCAATCACATCGCTTCCGTGCTGCAGAAGCGGAATAGTTGCTTCTTGAATGGGAAACTGTCGCTCGAATCCAAGTGCTTTGATAGCATCCAATATTTCTGGGCTTAAACCCAGTTTCTCGAAAGTACTCATTGATCATTTCTCCCTATCTTCCAATCACGTCGCAGGTATGAGATGAAGGCCGAAGGCTGGTTCCGTCTTTGACTTATTCCGGAACGAGACTTCGGTTAGTTCCTCAGGCTTCGGCGACTTCCATCAGTTGCAGCAAGAAGAAGAACATGCGGGCAATCGTTGTAAATGACTCGCGTCTCTCGTTCTCGACAACTAACTTTGTGTGTTCTTGTCGTGGTTCTATATAAGGGTAGAAAGACAAGTTTCGTGAGTAATCTTAGTTGGAAGATGAAATCGTCTATCTCCTCAGTAACAGGAGATACTGCATCGTTAGCAGAATAATGTCCCACGTCACCACGTTTCCCGATTAGTTACCGGTTATTAGATGAAAAAGTCGCGTTGGACGTGATGGGTGCGGACAGGCTGGTCTGACTCATGGAACCTGTCTGAGCGTGTCTCCCCATTCCTATGTGTCAGTGAAAAGAATGTTCAGTGATTCCTTGAGCCCTTTGTATCTGTTTCGAACAGTAACCTCGGTTACGTTCGCAACTTCAGCGATTTCTTTCTGTGTCTTCTTTTCTCTTTCCAAGACGCATGCAACGTAGAGCGATGCAGCCGCAAGCCCCATCGGATCTTTGCCCGTGACTATTCCTTTCTTCTTCGCTTCATTTATGATTCGTATTGCTCTGTGTTGAGTTAGCATAGAGATTTCCACTTTCGTAGCGATCTTCGAGATGCACTTCACTGGGTCCACAACAGGCATGCGCAAGTCGAGCTCTCTTACAAGCAATCTGTAGCATCTTGCGACGTCCTTTTTACGGATCCTGCTTGCGGCCGAGACATCTTTCAGAGTCCTTGGAGTTTCAGACATCCTGCAAGCGGCATATAACGAGGCTGCGGTTATTGCGGCTATAGCTCGTCCTCGCACGAGCGATTTGTCCAGAGCCTTACGATAAACCATTGCAGCACGTTCTTTGATTGAGGCTGGAATGTGAAGCATATCTGTCAAGCGGTCAAGTTCAGCCATAGCTTGAGCCAAATTCCGTTCAGCTGACGAATGGACTCTGGTTCTGATCTGCCATTTCCTTAAGCGGAGCATCTCTAACCTTCTGGCAAGTGGAAGTTGGCGACCGGAAGCATCTCGATTCACACGATCAATAACAGTGGAGAGACCTTTGTCGTGAATGGAGAAGGTCGTCGGCATGCCAACTCGACTACGTTCATCTTTTTCCTCCTTTGTGAAGGCGCGCCACTCAGGTCCTTCGTTCAATACGTGCTCGCTCAGAACAAGGCCACAATCATGGCAAATCATCTCCCCTAGATCATAATCTTCAACGAGGTTTGCGCTGCCGCATTCTGGGCAGTTCCTGACTTTCCCAATCTTTCTGATTATCGTACTCGCACTCATTTTTTCATCAATCCACACTATGCTTTACGCTCGAGCCGTCTCTTCAGTAGAACGCGCGTCGTTCTGCCTCAAAAACCGTCCGGCCCAGCGTGAGCTATCCACCCTGATGTGCCAGTGATAAGAGTGTTTAGAGTGTCGAGGCGAAGAAAAAACAGGATCAAAGTCGAGGGAGAGAACAGATGGATAATTCTCACACAGAAGGCGAGTAAACGAACAGTATTAAGGCGCTAAACCTAGTGTGGAAGAATTTTGTCCCAGTTTTCGAGCAGTTTCAACATCGACGACACCTCGCTTCCTGCAGGCGAAGCTGCATTCGCGCTGGGGCGTCAATTGATATGTTGGTTATGCCTGAAGGCGCAACTTTGTATGTGCAGGGCTTCTGCATGACTCTCCAAGCCACATACCCGTGAGCGGAGATGCCAGGGTTTTCGTGTATCTCCTGTAATTTTGGGTTCTGTAAGGCCGTTGTTTGGTGGATCGATCCAAAACGGTTGTAATAATCTGTTTGGTTGGTGGCTCATTTGTGATGTTTGCGCTTAGCGTTTTCGTGTTTGAGCTTGTGCGTAGTTAGATCGCGGAAGTGAACGGTTCCTTTGCATATTGGACAAGTTATTTTTGTCATATCTTGTCCAAGGATGACTAAGTATTTACGAGCTTGCATTTTGGAGGATCGTTAACCATCCGTATTTGCCTAAAATTCGAATTCAAGATGATTCCAACTCACATTTATCCCGAAATGTGGACTCATCGAACTTCCGCATGAAAACTAGGTGGCAATAAGGTGGGACAGGATTCATGTGATTGGAGTTTTCTTCGCCCCTTCGAGGATGGTAAGTCTGCCTGTCTTCTTAAGTGAGAGTTGGAGTTGGCCTCTGAAACTTCTAACTATGGCATCGCGAACCTCGACTCGGTCTCCCTTGGAGATTGTTCCTATCTGATTGTTCCATATAGAGAGAGGAATTTCTCCGGTACCATCAGAGAGCGTAACGGAGCAGACCAAGAGGGGAGCCCCGTCCCTCGAAGTCACAGCTCTCACTTCTGATTTCTTGACCACAACCGCCTTGAAACATACATTCTTCCACCCTAGCTTCAGATCTCTAATACTCCTCTCACCCTTCGCATCAAGTTTGTTTGCTTCGCCTTCTTGAATGACATCAATGTAGCGTGAAAATCGTTCCGGCGGATTCCTCAACATTTCAACTGAATCATTAGGGATGTCCGCTTGCGCCCACCACTCGCCCTCAGCCGAGAACATGTACGTTGAAGAAGCTGCACCGTGTCGACGCGTTTGAATAGAAACCTTTCCACAGCGTGAGTTACCGCGGTTTCGTGCAACTAGAATCGAGGCACGAAGAAGATTGGGCTTTAGATTATGTTTCTTTGCGATCTGAAGTAGGTAGATGAAGTCTTTGTCGAGACCGCGTATCCCTGTTAGGTTCCTTAGCGCAGTTAAGATATTTCGTCTCTGAATCAATAGGACGCCATGAGTAATAAAACGACCCTCAACATCAAACCGCCACAGGAATCATCGATCAAACTATGCCAAGCATTGAATTTGATTTTCGATCCGCTTCTCCTTGAACGTGCGGTTCAGTATGCGGCGAACAGATTTACAGGGGCACGAATCACGAAAATACTGCTACTAGGAGCGGATGTAGTTCCACTAGGCGCGGTCCTCGCGCATGGGCTAGGGGTAAGCTGGTTATCGCCAACAATACTGGAGAGGCAAGAGTGAGCGCGTTCTTTGAGGAGGTCAACGTTCCCTGTGACGTTCCCAGGAACGGTCGCGTCCTAACTGTAGAGAAGTGCAAGACCTCAATTCTCCAAGTTGATGTCGGTTTCTGCGATATGTTACATAGGTGAGAGCGCTATTTCTGTTACCTTGATCGTAGGCCACGCATGCGAGATAGTCAAGCAAAAGGTCCATCTGTGGGGAACCGCAAGTAGTTGGTGGGCGCGTAAGAATGGAGAGAGTTGTTCCTGGGTGTCCAGGCTGCGGTGGAAAAATGATTTTCTATTCTAGTGACGCTTATTCGGAACATTACATCTGTCCGGATTGCGACCGGTTTCTGGGGATTCCAAGACCGATTGACTTCTTCCGTAAGTGAGTCCTGCCATCATTGGATCTAAAGGTCTTGCACAGCATTCCGGACACGGTTCCCGTAACGTCAGGCCTTCGTGTATGTGGTTCCCTTGGTGCGCACAGCCACAAGTACTAGGTCACTTTTTATAGTCGCCTTGCCGCTTGCGCAGGCGGTATACTGGAGATCTTACCTGCGTGGATGATGGGAGGGCCGTCAAGCTCGTGCCGATTATCGCGGCAAGTATTATCTTTCGTATAACTAGAAAATTGGGACGGTGGAAAACGAAATGGGTTATGAGAATAGAAGTTACGGTGCCCCGAGGCAAATGACGAAAGTCAAATGCTCCGACTGCGGCGCAGATACAGAAGTACCGTTTGTGCCAACGGCGGGTAAACCGGTCTACTGTAGAGACTGCTACCAAAAGCACCGAAAATACTAGGCAATCATCCTAGAACTGATGTGAGTCCGGAATTTCCTGCTTTTTATTTATCTTCAAATGTGCGTTCTGTAGGGGTCCCTGGTCTAGATCTGCCATGATTAGGTCTCCCGATCTATCTGTACCGGAGGCGGCCGATCCGCACCTCGAATAGACACGGGTTTCTCTCTAACTGAACGAATCTTCTACAGTATGGATACAACAAAACAAATCGTAATGACGAGAAAGGAATGAGGAACGAGCGAAGGCGTAGCGAAAACGCGCGGTGTATCATAGCTGAACCGCAGCACTGGGCGGGCGATGTGGCAATTGGCAGAAGAAGATGTAGATGAAGAGGAAGAAGACGAAGAATCCTGGTAGAGCGGACAGAATTTCGTAGCGGTCGGAAGTGTTAAACCTGTAATAGTGACATTACATCTACACGTGATTTCTGTGCCTAAAGCGAAGAAGAAAGCAAAGAAGAAAAAGTAACCAAAGAACCAAGCATTGCCATGGCGGCAACGAGGAAGTAGGAAATTGGAGCCCCCGCGAAGCTCTTCCGCTGAAATCCTGCTGCCCCTAGTAACCTGCATTTGTTTTTTGGGCGATGAGTGTCGCATTCGCGGGTGCGGTGCTCTCTGCCTGCACCTCGAAGCCACACTACGCCCGGATTGGACTCCGCTTGTCAGATTCTGGAGTAGACGGCGTGGCTTCTTGGTTCTCTGGTTAAGGCAGGTTAAAATTGAGAGTCGAGTTGTCACCTTGTAGGATAGGCCGTGTTGGTTGGGAAAGAGAAAGGTCCTTTCAGAGGGAGACATTAATCAACTCGTTCTTCCAGGAACGGGCCAGCTGCTTGGGATTGTAACCCAAATGTTCGGGTACGATCGGATAATGGTGAAGTGTTCAGATGGACTCGACCGAGTCTGCCGCATACGAGGCAAGATGAAGAGGCGGACCTGGATCAAGAACGGCGATGTAGTCTTAGTTGCTCCCTGGGATTTCCAAACCAGTCGCGCGGACGTGCTCTGGCGTTACACACAGAACCAAGCGCAAGTACTTCAAAGCAAGGGCATCCTCACGATGTAGCCCCAGTGCAGGCCTGCATTGCGAACCGAGAGACTATCGAATGTCCTTCACATATCTTTGTTTATGGCAAGCATCAGTGTAGTCGTACTGCAGAATCATTGACGAAGTCACTGTCAACCGCATCATAGAAAAGCCTTCAGAAATCTGCTTTCCTTCTTGGAATTTTTCCAGTCAAGCGCAACCAAAACATCGTTCGACAGTTTACCTATTAAGCTCTGAGGCAGGCAGGACACATAGAGTTTAGTGGTCTCCTTTGGAGAAAGACGATGCCATCTTCTTTGCGCTTTTGAGAATGGGTCATGAGTGCACTCGCGCCATTATTCCACATCCCAATACGCTAAGCAAGAAGATCGAAAGCGCATGGCTCATCGAAGTTGAACATGGCCATAACGATCTAGGAAAACATGGACAATACACGTTTTGTTACAAGATCGTTGACGATCCAAAGACAGCGGTGGGAGAATGTAGGAAAGGGCTTAACGACTTGACCTAGCTCTTGCGTTCTGAATTATCGTTATCCACCTAATAGCTGACAATAATTCCTGATGTGCTACGTATTCCATCGGTTGAAGATTCTCGGGAAACTAGGAGCAAAGCGAGACAACGAAAAGCAATCTAAACTCAAGACCTAGGAACAGAGGCTTAACTACCCATAAATTGGGCTCAAAATCTCCTTCTCCATCTCTGAGACTGGTATAATGGCACATCTTCGATCATTGCCTGGGCTTTGCCAAACCGATCAGTTTCTCCGCTGGCAGCTCAATTACCAGCGGGCCCGCCACTCTAGCGGTTCCAGTTTGGAGTTTGGAATTCTGGCTGTGGCCGGAATGCTGGGTGACAGATTTCCCGAATCCGAGAAATTCAACTAGGTAGGCTCATGTCCTACTGGCCCTACCCTACCTAGGCGAATTTTTTGAAACAAGTGGTTAACTTTGATTCAAAATGCCAAGAAAAGCTTGGGCGAATCTGCCTAAAGCTCTTACTGCTTTTCTATTTGCAGAATTTGCACTTCGTCAGTAGCGAAACCGCGGTAAGTTCGAAATCGACTTGGAATCTGCTCAATGTCATTTGCCGCATCTTCAAAAACCTCTACAAATGTGGGTGCATCGGGCGCGGCTGAGGCCTTGTGTGTACGTTTCCAAGTAATTCGGTACTTGTAGTTAGTCATGGCTGTAACTCGCGAAGGGTCAGCTTGCGATTTCGGCTAATAAGCTTTGGAAATGCCTCAAAAGTCCCGACAGGTAACGCCCGAAAACGAGTCATTTTCATTCTACATTCTCTAAGAAGATGAAAGCCTTTCCTCCATAACAGAGTCTAAACAGGGCGTATTGGCGTCCACGATACAGGGTGCTCTTAATAGACGTGGAATAGACATAGATATGTATAAAGCTAAATATATAACTTTATACCGTGCTTGCACCTATATAGTGTGGTAAGATAATCTTTGGGAAGAATCTACGTAGTGCTCTCGGATGACGTTGAGCGCCGGCTCCGATTGGCAATCGTCGTACGGCTCGGAGGTAAGAAAGGAAACCTGAGCGGCGCGATAGAGGACGCTGTCGAGGACTGGCTAGGTAAGAACTGGTCAAAGTCTGAAGTTCGAGTGTAAGAAGGGGAGGTGAAGAAAGAAATGACGATGACGACAGGTTTTGATGAGTTCGACAGCAGAATCCGTGACTTGGTTGAACGGGAAAATGAGTGTGACGACCTGTTCAAAGATATCAAGAATGGCAACGGAGAAAATTCTCTGCGCTATCTTACTCTAAGAGATGCCTGCAAAGAGCTGAGAAAGGGAATACTCAGAAGCGCCATGTCAGCAGGGTTAACGAGGGAAAGCATCAACATGGAGATCAAGAAAGTAAGACGCGTGACGATCGGTACTCACGCGAAGCAGACGTAGGAAAAGTCAGCAGAATCAATCGATTTCTTACAACAGGAACCAGTATGCCAATCGACCTACAACTAGACAGAACCGCCCAGAACTTTCCAGCAAAAACATGAACTGAGCCTATGGGTGGAAGAATTTCGACCTGACGACCTCTTTTGGCGACCTGAGCCTATCGTTCGTCGAGAATGTCCGCTACGGTGTTAAGCTCAATCTCTAACCCCTGTTCCAGTTTGGCGCGTACCACTTTTTCATACGCTCCTTTGCCGAAGATGATCTTGGCTGACGAAGAATCGGCCTGTACGTTTTCGCGGGAACCCGCGATATGCGCTTAAAATTTCTGCCAGTATTCCCACGATTCATAACGACCCAAATGTTTGTTTGATCTTTGCTATTTCACTATTAACTGTCGCTTGTGTGATTGTGTACCGATAGGCAAGGTCTTTGAATCACCCGAAAAACTGGAGCGAGAAGGTAAATCTTAGACGAATGAACAACGGAACGCAATGGAGAAAACGATATTGGCCACTAACCAAATTTGTTTGCCCCGTTCTCCACTTGTCGTTTATCAAAACAACGGCGCTACCTGGATAGATCTGATAGCTACTTCAAAGGCTGTTAGGTTACGGTCATGATCGCTTAAGTTGAATACGAGTGTAGCCGAATTAGTGGTAGTGTGGCCTATGAGTGCACAAAGACATGCCAAAGTCTACAGACGCAAAGGCTACCGAAGACGAAAGAAAACTCGGTCTTTGGAAGAAGAGAAGGAAAAGCAGCGTGAAGAAAGAGGATGTGGCTGTTGACGTGACGAGTGATGGCTTCTGCGTTGAGGCTCCCAGAGAAGACTTCGAATACGCAAGCTGCATCAGGCCGCTAAAATGCATCATTTTTTGGAAGGAGAGTCAGGGTTGTGCTGCGTGGTCTCTAGCCTTCTGGCTATCGATGAGTGAAATCTTTGATGCGTAATCAGCAACGGCTTGCTGTATGGTATCATTAGTAACTCTAACAGTTTGGGTGGGTGCACCAACTACCGACATTGATAGGATGACTTGATAACTTCCGTCTGGTCGCTGAGTTCCTGGAATTGGGGTTGCTATAACCGTACCAACATCCGTCTGAAACTCGACGGTTGTAAACTTAGTGAACACGTATGGCGAGCTTGGCCACCATGGAGCCTGATATGGTGGAACTGTCAGAGTTGCTGGACTTGGCCCATAAACCAACCCTAAGTTTGCAAACAGACTCAGGCACAATAACATTGACAGTACAACGAGTCCAGTTGTGGGTGCTCGCCTAATGAATGTCATTCGCATCCGTCTCGAGTCTATCTTATCATGAGTTACGATGCTAATAAAAGGCGTCAAGTCGAAATGTCCAAAAAGCTTCATGTCCTCTGGCATTCTTCCGTAGATAGTGAAGTGTGCTCTTTCCACGCTGCTTGACATGTGTTGGGTCTAGGTGACTTGATCTGTGCTTGTCCGAAAAGCACGCATTGCTAGGCGCCATGATGAAATTCACCATGACCCTTGCCGCCCTACTAAGCATCGCATTTTCATTT
>Ga0187864_10004503_pt1 | contig 10867 bp, 8 predicted proteins | sample June2016WEW_11_4_FD_132985 | JGI IMG/M metagenome (GOLD analysis project Ga0187864, IMG submission 132985) | Peatland microbial communities from SPRUCE experiment site at the Marcell Experimental Forest, Minnesota, USA - June2016WEW_11_40 | ecosystem: Environmental > Terrestrial > Soil >... | reverse complement strand
CTCCTCGACGACTGCTCGCGGCAGAAACGCGACATAGGGCGTCACAAAATAGTCGTAAAAAAGATTTCGAGCACCGGCCCAGGTTCGCCGGCCTCGCGACCGGACGAAATGAATGAGGAAGTAGGGCGTCTGAGCGAATGCAGTGACGAAGGGTTTGGCCCATTGGCGGCGCAACCCGCCCCTAATCACTGCGCCCGGATACTTGTAGAGCCACGGATACCGGCCCGATGGTTTGTAGACCCCGAGATACATCCGTCCGCCCGGCTTCAGGACGCGGCAGTTTTCGGCAAACGCGGCTCCGGGATCACCGGTGTGATGGATCACGCCGTCGGAGATTACAACATCGGCGGTTCCGTCTGCAAACGGAAGATGCAGGTTGTCCCCGACGACGCCCGGCCTGCCATAGCGCCCCACGGCAAGTCCCACCGATATGCGACTGCGATCGATCCCCACGCACCGAACTCCTCGCCGCGCCAAGAAACCCAGCACGCGACCTGGACCGCAACCGATGTCGAAGACGAGCGAGTTCGAATCCAAGGTTTCGATCAAGTCGGCTAGTGTCCACGAAACGACCGAGCGGATCGATTCGCCGGGATCGGGCGGAACCCAATCGAACGGGTGCTCGTCGTAAAACGTGACCGGCTTAGTGGGCTCCATTGGTCTTTGCCAGCGCGGCGGCGTAATAGCCTTCCATCTGCTCAGTCAGGCGGTCCCAACTCAGTTGATCGGCGACCCGGCGGCAACCCTCCTTCAACTGCGCATAGAGGCCCTTGTCGCAAATGAGCTTCCGGAGCGCTTCGGCCAGCGCTTCCTTCTCCGGAGCAATAACGAGGCCCGCTTGACCGTCCACGAGCGAACGGATGCCGCAGGAATCTGTGATGATGACCGGAATGCCGCACGCCATAGCTTCCGCCGCGGCGTTCGCGAAATTTTCGTAGCGGGATGGCAGCACGAAAACATCAGCGTCCGCGAGCACAGCCTTCTTTTCCTCATCGTACAGAGGACCTGTGAAGAGAACTCGCGTTTCCACTCCGGAGTCCCTCGCTCGCTTTTCGAGATACGCACGATATCCGGGTTCTCCCTCCGGCCCGGCGACCACGAGCTGGCCGGATCCAGGACATGCCTGCGCGAAAGCTTCGATCAGGATGTCGGCGCCCTTGCGTGGAATCAAGCGGCTCAGAAACAGAATCAGCGGCTCCTCCGGTGAAATGCCCCACTTCGCACGGAAGCCGCCGCGGCGCGGAAGTAATATGAGAGATTCCGGATCGATGCCATTGTAGCGAACAACCAACTTTGCTTGCGGGATGCCATCCGCCAGCAGTTCCTGCTGTTCCATCTCGGAGGTGGCAATGATCTCGGCTGCGTTTCGCCAGAACGAGCTGCCCATGCTTCGGTGCCACAGGAGTTTCAGCCGGAAGCTTCGGTCGATCGGACGATACATTCCCATCGGCTCGATCACGTACGGCACCCTCTGGCGCCGGCAGAAATAACTGACCGCCGGTCCGAGCAAGTCGTACAGGCCGTAAAAATGGACCAGGTCGAACCTCCTGAGGGAAGCCCGGCAGAATGCTATCACACGGGGATTCAGAGTGAGGGCGCGATAGTGACCAAGCGTGAAGAGATAGATGGCTTCGACGCCATCCTGTTTGGATCGCCAACCCCACTCGCAGCGCTCAACCCTTATGCTGGATCCGTTGATTGCGCGAAGCCCCAGATCCGCCGTCAGGACAGTCACCTCGTGCCCGCGCTTTGCAAGCCCGCGCGCCAGGGCGCGAACCTTGACGACGGGTCCGCCTCGGTCTTGAAAGGGAAAGTAAGCCTGCACTACCTTCAAGATATGCATGGGCCTCGGGATCGCGTCGTATACGTGAATAATACCCTTCCTTCCAGTTGAAAGCTGGGCCGTCACGCCAAGAGGGAGATACAAATAGTAATCTACCGAGGTTCTGGAATCCAGATCGCGGTCCTCCAGAATTTGCCCGGGCTCGGTTTGAAGGACTCCGAAGCGATACCTGCGGCGGATGATTTCAGCGCGGTCGCAACAAAGCACCGCGCGAAGTGATTCATCGCGGGAAAGCCGTCGATTGCTCGTGGCAGTCGATTGGGCGTCACGCGGCGGAACGAGCAGATCACTAACCCCGTTTTCTGCCCGCCCCCGTCCCTCCGCAAACAGCTGCGAGAGCCGGCCCGACGAAGGCCAGTGCTTCTGCTACGCAAGCGGCGAAGTTCTTCTGGAAGGAAAGAAGCACAAAGAGATCGCAATCCACGAGTGCGGATCTGTTTTTTTTTGGTCGCCATGCAGAAGGCCCATACAAATGGCTCACGATTCTACGCCTCTGGAACGAACCGACTCGCGCGTATCTGCTCCACAAGATTCGGTTCGTCCTCGAAGCCGGCCACGACGAGCCAACCGCGTTAGGGACATGCCAGGGCAAAGGAGGAAGTCAGTAGATCCGCGCCTTTGTGTGGGATCAAGCGATCCAGACAACGGACCATGGGTTTATCCTGGGGATTGCTAACTGGCTCCGAAACGCCCCTCGAGGCGACAGCGTGGCAAGATCATCCCAACCCACGTCAGTATGACGGAGCACCACCTGTTGGCGCGGGCATCCATCGTGCAGTAATTCTCTTTCTTCCTGCTTTGACGTTGTGATGATATCGGAAGCATGGCGGAGTAGCCGCATGCCGAAGATTCATTGCTATTTGCGCCTCACCCGGAAACTGCGGTTGATCGACCGCGACATGCCGAGCGGCTCGACCACGTAGAGAATGCCCCTGCGGTCTGGGAAGTGAGCGCGGTGTTGCGGTGCCGCGACTCTCCCGGCCGTCGGCAACGGCGCGAACCTTCACGGTCGGCTCGCCCCGATCGAGAAATGGACTAAAGGACTGGGTGAAATGAAGGATATTCATCGTTGTCATCCCATGCCTGGCTACTCAATCACGATGCAGGCCGAACCTATCGGTATCCTCTGTTGATGACAAACTAAACCGCCTGCGCTTACGAGCCAAGTTCGAACGCTGACCACGAAACAACGGGATCCGCCTAACTTGGCATATCCAGCATTTTTGTCAGTCTCTCTTCAAAACGCGCGACGGTGAAGTTCTCTTCGATGTGTTGGCGTCCTGCTTCTCCCATTTTCTTGCGGAGCGCTTCGTCTTGCAAAAGTTGGATCAAGCGGCGGGTCAGCGCTTCGAGATCGTCCGGATTGACCGAAAAGCCGGTCACGCCGTCCTGAACAATCTCTGGCGCGCCACCATGGTCGCCGGCAATCACGGGCTTGCCGAAAGCCATCGCCTCGAGAAAAACGATTCCAAAGCCCTCCTGGCGGCTGGGCATAACGAAAACGTCGGCTCTCGAATAGTAGCCTTTGAGTTGTTCGAGCTGAAGTTTGCCAATAAAAAAGATGCGATCGCGGACTGAGCTTTCTCGAGCCATCTCTTCCAGGCGGGGCTGAAGGTCGCCTCCCCCGATGATTACATAGAAGAGGTCCGGAACGGCCTTCATCACCTTGGGAAGTACCTTGATGACCGAGTCGACGCCTTTGCCAGGCTCCGAGGAGATCAATCTGCCCACGGTTAGAAGCATGCGGCCACCCGGAGGGAGAGGAAGTGAGACCCCATCGCACGGATCTTGCGTGAAGCTTGGGTCGAGAGAGGGAGCAAGCACAAAAATCCTTTGCGGATCGAGCTTCTGAGCTTTCACGATTTCGCCCGCGGTGTACGCACTGACCGACATCACCCTGCGGGCGTGTTGCAGTCCCAGGCGGCGCAAGGTTGGAAGCGGCTCCCATACCTCTACCCCGTGAGTCACGACCCAGTATTGTATGCGAGGGCGAATGAATCGAAGAAGCAAGCCTAACGGCGCCAGATTGACATGGCCGAGATACAGAGTCTCGATACGCGGCACGAATCGGAAAAGAAAGGTTAATAGGGCTATTTTGTCACGCCCAAAACCCGTAAATTCGTACTCATGGGTGCCTACCTTGAAAGTACCTTGCCCGCGAGCGTCATTTAGTCCAAGTAATTGACACGGCAGGTCTCGCTCCCGCGCATGTTTGACGAGGACGGCGCCCACGTGCCTGCTAACTTGCTGGATGCCGCCGACTTCGGAAAGCTCCGGAAATACCCCAACCCACATTACAAACCTAGCGGTTCCGACACATTTTTGCGCGCGATCGCGAAGAGAAAGTATCCAGCGACCGAGAGCGCGCATTCCGCAAGCCCGTCGGGAAGAACTCGTAGGAGAGCGTGCTTCACGCGGCCGCTCACTCCCTTGCCGGGTAGCGGCACTAGTTCGCTTTTTTGCCCCAAGACTTGGGTGTCGACCTGGAAGAAGCTGCAACGCATGAGAAGTTCGCGTAACTCGCGCCGCGTGTAAAAGCGGGCCAGATAGCCATCGGTATAAAAGCTGAGGACTTGTTGCACAGACATTCCCTTGAAAAATTTTCCAGTGAACAAGCCGCGCGCCAGGCAATACAGTGCGCTTAAGGAGCGCCGATGATAAACCATCAACCGAAACTCGCCGCCGGGTTTGAGAACGCGGAAAACGTTGCGAACAATCCGCTCGGTATCCGCTGAGTGGTGAATCACTCCCCAAGACCACACGAAATCAAACTCGCCCTCGGGAAAGTTCATATGTTCGGCATCCATCTGGCGGACATCGGCGTGCAGCCCCCGCAGATCCAATCGCCGGCGGGTGTTCGTCACTCCCCTATCCGTCAGGTCGATGCAAGTCAAGTTGCATCCGGCCTCGGACAAAAGCTGAGCATGAGCGCCTAGCCCGCAGCCGATCTCCAGCACGCGTTTTCCTTTGAGTTGATCGAAAGGGATCCATTTTTCAAATGGCCGCTTTCCGCGGTAAAAGGAAGATGACGTGAAAAAACGGCGATCAATCCCGTCGTAGAACTCGCGCGTTCCTTCTGGCGCCTGGAGGGTCCTGTGCCAGTCGTAACTCATAGCGTTGGTTTCCCACCAGCCCTTGCTTTCCGCCTGCAAATGATCGTGAGGGAGCGCTTCAATCCGCTTCGGCATGCGGTCTTCCTCCGGTGAATCCGCAGAGGTTGAAAGTTAACCTAGGGCAACGCAATTAGCCCACTCCCTGCTCTCCAGTATACACTTCGCGATGTTCTCTGGTTCTCAGCGCACCCGGCGAGGTCACGGGGTCCGCCGGTAGCCGTGCGAGGGTCGGGTTTAGCATTCGGCGTTTCCTCAATCCGCTGTGTATTGAAAGTGCTCGCCCGCCGGATGATCCCATGCACTTCGTAACCTTTGGAAAGCAGCAGTTCTGCCATATAGGACCCGTCTTGTCCCGTGATTCCTGTAATCAGCGCCCGTTTCATGAAGGTTCTCCTTTCGCCTTGGTAAGCAGGGAGCTGAAAACTCTCTTCATCTGCTTGGCCACAACCTCCGGCGCATGATAACTCAGATAGCGCTGCCACGCGCCGGCTTGGAACCGGCGCAAAGATGCCTCAGTGTCCAGGAGTACTTCAAGCCTCTCCGCCAGAGCTTTGGCGTTCCCGGAAGGCACGACAAACCCGACCTCGTTATCGGGCGCAACCTCGGGCAAAGGTTCCAAGTCAGACAAGACAACGGCGCAACCATACGCCATCGCCTCGACGGCCGCGAGGGCGTAGGTATCCGCCCGAGTCGGCAGGACGAAGACATCCGCCCGTGCCATTAGCGAACGGACGTCCACATTTGGCGATGAGAGGTGCAACGTCGCGCCCGGCAAAGCGGAGATCTTCCGCCTGAGATCCTCCCGCGGGCGACTCACGATGTCCAGCAAGAGGTTAGCATGCTTGGTACGAAGGCAGCGGTAGGCTTCTACGACTTCAGGCAATCCTTTCCGCTCAGCATCCACCCCCACGAATAGGAGACGCACCAAACCATCGCGTCGCGAAGGTTTCTTGGGAAACTGAAGCGAGTCAACAAAAACCGGCGCAGGGACCACATGAATCTTCGCCACTAGCTCGGGACACCATTCTATGACGTTCCGCGCGCAAGCGTGCGTGGAGATGACAAGAGCATCTGCCTTGCGGCCAAGTTCGCGGTACATCCAGGCGACGTCCTCTGCCGTCCATTGATTTCGGTTGTAGTAGCGCTCGTAGTAGGCGGCCGGCGAAATACCTTGCGAGCTCCAAACGATTGGACTCCGAGCGTCCGTCGTCCAGGGGAACAGCAGGTGCGAAAAGACCAAGTCCACGCGCTCGGTTGCCTGCCGCGGAACATACAGAAACCGCGAGATGAGAAATAGTCGTCGCCGAAGGGAAGCAGGTTCCCACGTCCGGCAAAGCTTTTCGAATCCCTTGCGCAAAAACACGCTCGACTGACGCCCACGCTGCGGGGCAAGGAATTCGAATTCGAGATCACGTCCCGGCAAACGGCGCCAGTCGCGGTAGAGCGTAAAGTCGCCACCGAGCTGGTCCAGTTCCGCGGCTGTCGCGTTCAGTAATATCCGCATCTTATCCGGCGCCGTTCATCCTGCACGGTTCGAGCAGGTTGAATGGGAACTGCCCGCTCCGGAGAGCTCCGTCGAGCTCTCTCGAGCGAAAGATCACCGCGAATCCGGTGCGGGCATATCCCGATTCCATTTCGACCGAATAGGACGGAAGGAAGATTTCGCCAATGCCGGTGGCCAGCAGGGCAGGCCGGATCATATTCGGCTCCAGCTTGGCCGGGCCGTCGGGGCGGCCACCGGGCACCTTGCCCTGAACCGCAAAATCATCGATCGCGACCAGAAACGTCTCCAGCTGGAAGATCTGGGACAGTTCCTCTGGGACAGGCCAGCTTGCGGGGTCGGCCTCTGGATGCGCGTCGAGATAAAAGAACGGGCGAGCGCTCTTACTCTGTCTTAGCCGTTCAACTTCGCCCGACAGCCAAAGTTCGCTCCGGGCCTTTGTGATCTGAATGCCGGAGAGGCCACACGTAACAAGCTTTGCCACTAGAAAATTGAAGAGCAACGCCTCGCAACTCCTCACGGGAATGCGCAGCGAATTGTGCGCGCAGATTGCAGTGGCGCCATGATAGGTCCCCGTTTCGACGAACTCGGTGGCCCGAAACAGCTGCGCGAGAGAATAGAGGATCCGTAACCGGATGGCGCTCGTATTGAATCCCAGCAGGCAGTGGCGCGCGGTCCACGTCAGTGTTTCGTCCAGGCTCTCGAGACTCGCCAGATCATCCAGATTTTGGCGCCGGCTGCGCCAAAGATTCATGAGTCGGGAATACCGCTCGATCATCGGCAGAGCGCCGGCGGTCGGAATGTGCTGCGCGACGAGAGGGCGCGTTGACTCGTCAGGCGGTCGAGAAATGCCATCATATTCGCATAGGCGCACACCACTTGTTTCGTCGCGACCGCCGCTTCATACACCTCTGGCTCCTGCCCGGCTGGGGTGCTCAGCAAAAGGCGTTGGCCGTCGCGGGGGTTGCGCCGCATCCCACGATGGGGAGGGAGTTTTCAAGAGCACAGGCAAACGGAAAAGAATCCCGATCAAAATCCACAAAAAGGCGGCAACGATATAATTCTCATACGTTGACAATCCGATGTACGTCAGCGGAAACAGCACCACAAAGGCGTACCAGAATATGGCGAAGGCGAGCGGAAACACGGGGGTCCTGCGGAGACGCTTGACCACGCCCCAACAAGTGTAGAGCACGGCTGAAGTGAACGTGAGCCACAGCATCAATCCTGGAATGCCGACTTCGAGTAGCAGCTGCCCATAGCCGTTTTCCACCGAATCGCCGGCCGGCGGGGAATGTAGGAACCGAGTGACATATTGAGTGCCCAACGAAGCAGTGCCCAGGCCCCGTCCCCACTGCCAATCTTGCAGCCTGAAGGTGTGCATAAACTCGCTGATCGGATAGGCCCATCCACGGCTCTCGAGCTCGGATCCTTGGCCCGTGGGCGAAAGCGTTTCCGTATAAAATGCCCACCGGCTGGCCAGCGCCGAAGGGTAGAGCAGAGCCAAGCACAACACGCCCGCTGCGGGCAGCAGCGCAAAACGGGAAACCGCTTTGAGCGTGCGCACCAGTTGTTCCTGGCGTTGCGGCATGCCCCACGCGAACCCCGCGATCAATACGGGCGTGCTGATGAGGCAATAAACAAATGCCGTTCGCACGCCAGTGAGTATGATCGCCGAAAATATCAGCCCAAAACACGCGTAAACGACCTTGCGGCCGCTCCAACTTCGCTGGGAAAGGTAGCCGATCGCTCCGAAGCCCAGCACGTACATCAAAATCAAGTACGCCGAGAATCTTCCGTCGCTCACAAAAACCGACGTCGGGCGGTTGAACACCAGACCTGAGATGGGCGCCGTACGAGTCAAATTTCCGAGGTCGCGCAGGTTTTCGTCCAAACTCTGGGGATTCAGGAGTTGCTGCCCAAAAATCGCTTGCGCGATACCCAGCAGAGAGACGACTCCGGCAAGGAGCAGGTTGAACACAAGGAATCGCCGCAGGTCCAATTCCGAGCGGATCAGCTCGTAGCCGATGAACAGCAGCGGCACGTAATAGAAATAAAGCTTCAGCCCCAGAAGCCCGTAAATCGCGCTGGGAGTCTTGGGATTGAACGCCTCCATCATCGCCCACAGGAAGAAGCCCAACAAAGGGAACCAGAAGCGGGGCCGCAATAGTTTCTCCGTCTGCTGCTTACGGCCGAAGAAAAACGCCACATAGACGACGGCTACCAGGATGTCTTTCCCAAAGAAGGCGTAAACGCTGTTGCCCAAATACTTTCGCGGGAAATCCTCAAAAATGACCCAGACGAGAAAGAGGTACAGCCCCAGACGCCATCGGGAGAGAGTGACGATGGCAAGCGCCACGCCCGCGAGCACCATCGCGTCCACAGCCTGCGAAGTCAGGTCTCCGTACAAAAGCTTGTTCACCGCAAACATGGCCAGAGCCAGCGTTCCCATAAGCCATATCAGGGCTTCCAGTTTTCGATTGCGTTGCGTGTGGCCACCGAAGCGAATCATAAGTGAAGGGATTAACCGCAGCCTCCATCCGGATTATTACACGTATCGGCGGCGGCGACAATCGCGCCAAACTGCGGCATCCACGAAAACGCTTGCACGAAAACGAGACTCTACGGCTTCTTCCAACAGCCGCAATAGACGTCCCACGCCTGAGGCGCCGTCGTGATCTGATCGAATGAGCAGAATCTCTGCAATGCCACGCTGTAAAACGCTTCCTCGATACATGTCAAATCCAGAAGACGTTCCCTCAGCATCTCACGGCTATAGATGCGATGCGCGTTGAATCCGACGGACGGCTCAGCTCGCGTGATGATTGTGGTAAGAATCAGGTGGCCACCGGGCTTCAGCACGCGGGCCATTTCGCGCAGCCCCTTGCGGTCCGCCTCAAAATCGAAGTCATCGCCATATCGCGCGAGTCCCAAGTGCTCGAGCGTGGACAACGACAGGACAACATCAAACGCATGATCCGGAATAGAAAGCTTCTTGGCGTCGCAAGTGACCACGGTTTCCTTGGCTGATATCGGTGCCCTGCCTCGAACGTCAACTGTTGTAACGTCGAAATGCGCCAGCAACCCCAGAACGAAATGGCGATACGACCCGATGTCCAGAATCGAGTCCGGCTTAACCGCGGCGATTTGCCGGGCTGCGAACATACACTCGCCCTCCACATAACTCTCCGGATGCGCACCCACGTCGTACTGTAAGTCCTTGAAAACTCGAAATTCATTTGGGTCTCTTTTTAGCTCCTCCAGGTTGCGCCTGTACGCCGCCATAAAATCGGAAGGTGGCCGGATCACGCCCTTCATTCGCGAGAGCCGCATGCCAAAATGAAACAGTATCTCGTTTACCCAGTGCATCGCACGATCCTCTACGCTGCGCCCTTTGACGGACAAGCCGCCTCGTAAGTTCTGGCAGCAGGCTTCAGATTTTTGCCACTTCCGCCACGAACCGTTGCGCAATCCCGTCCCATGAAAAGTACTCTGCGTGAGCCCGCGCGCTGCGTCTCTGTAGTTCACGCCGCAGCCCGTCTTCGGCGATCACCCGCGCGAGTGCAACCGCGAGTGCCTCACGGTCGCCCTCGGGGACCAATTCCACGCCTGCTTCGGTGACGGGATAACCGGTTTCCGCCCCGGCGTAGGCGACCACCGGCAGGCCGCAAGCAATCCCTGCAATGGCGCTGCCTCGACGGCTCGAGAGACACCCCCGGACGAAAAGCATCACGTCAGCATCGGCAAGAAGGCCAGCCACTCTCTCCGCGCGCAGCAATCCAAGCACCGAGATTTTCACGCCAACATTCCGCAGCGCTTCCCGCAGCGGCCTTTCGGCCTCTTCCGAGCCTCGCCCGAAAACGACAAGGCGAAGTGGCGACGTTCTCTCGGCCGCGCGCTTCACTGCATGCGCGATATCCGACACTTCACGGAGAATTGTCTCACGATCCCTCACCGTGACCCCGAAAACCGCGACCGTCGGCGCGATCCCCGCTCGAGGACGCTCGTCTGCGCTGCCGCGCGAAATCTCGGGGATATTGGCACCGATGGGAATCATCACGATTTTCCGGCGCAGCCGATCCGTCTGAACCCAAGGCATCCCCTCGGCTGGCAGGGCCGAGATCGCCCGGTCGGAACGCAGTGCCAGCCGCCGCATCACCCACGTTTGCAGATTGTTTCGCATCCCACCGTAGAGACCTTTTGCCACAAATGGCACGGTGTCGTGGAACACGACGGCGACGCGGGCGCCGCTGTGGCGCAGGATCGCCAGCACCGCGAGCGCACCAACCGCAAACCCGCGGCGTGACCATGCCAGCGCCGTGTATTGCAGCAGCACCCAGCGGCCGCGCCAGCCAGCGCTTTCTTGCGAGAGCTGCCTCAGCGCGCCGATCCAGCCCTTCTCGGCCCACG
>Ga0187864_10004502_pt1 | contig 10868 bp, 6 predicted proteins | sample June2016WEW_11_4_FD_132985 | JGI IMG/M metagenome (GOLD analysis project Ga0187864, IMG submission 132985) | Peatland microbial communities from SPRUCE experiment site at the Marcell Experimental Forest, Minnesota, USA - June2016WEW_11_40 | ecosystem: Environmental > Terrestrial > Soil >... | reverse complement strand
ATTGCGTACCCCCCTGGCTCTGATCCGTCTCTATGCCGAGACTTTGGAGCTTGGGCGCCTCACCGCAAAGGAAAAATACCCGGAGTATTTCCGCATCATTCGCGAGGAGAGCGAGCGACTCACAGCTCTCATCAACAATATCCTCGACTTTTCCCGCATTGAGGCCGGTCGCAAGATTCGCCACGCGGCAGAAGCGATCACGCCCCGGTCATATCCAAGCAATCAGCAAGCGATCCGGGTGATTCGTGAAGAAGTGGATCGAATTGAGTGGGCGTTGAGCGACATCATGCCTCGGTAGGCGCATGCGGTGGTCGCTGGCTGGATCGCGGCCATGAACGCGCCATATGCGGGGATAGTGCCCGAATCATGGGTCAAGGAAGCTCAGAGCCAGCGCACTCCGTCAGATTTGTTCAAGAGAATCGCTTGGAGGGAGAACTAACATGGCTCGTCGATGGTTACAGCTCGCTTCCTTATTGATACTTTTGGTCGCGTCGCCGCTCGTTGCCAGCGGTCCCACCGGCACGATCACGGGCACAGTAACGGATCCCTCCGGCGCCGTCATCCCAAAGGCGCGGGTGATTGTGCGCAACGAGGAGACCAACGCCACCCGCGATGCGGAGACCAATGAAGACGGCGACTACACCGTCGCGCTTCTGCCCCCGGGTCGCTATCGCGTCGCCGTCGAGAAAGCGGCTTTCCGCCGGAGTGTCTTCCACGACGTCAGCGTGGACGTAGATCAGACGGTGCGCCTCGATTTCGCACTTCGGATTGGCGCAATAACCGAGGAAGTGATCGTCACCGCTACTCCTCCGATCGTGCAGACCGACACCTCCACCCTGGGCCAGGTGGTCAACAATCGCCTGGTTCAGGACCTGCCGCTCAACGAGCGCAATTTCCTGTCCTTTGCCCTGCTGGTGCCGGGGAGCCAATTGCCGGCAGAAGGCTCCGAAAACTCGACGCAAGGCGGTGCCCTCAGCGTCAACGGCGCCCGCGAGCAGTCGAACAACTTCCTGCTCGACGGCGTGGACAACAACGATCCCTACATCAACCAGTATGTCGCCCTGCCTTCCATCGACGCCATTCAGGAATTCAACGTCCAATCCAGCGATTACTCGGCCGAGTTCGGCCACGCGGGCGGCGCCCAGATCAACGTCATTTTGAAAAGCGGCACGAACCAGTTCCACGGCACCCTCTTCGAGTTTTTCCGCAACCGGCAGATGGACGCCAAGAATTACTTCGACTTTCCCAGTTGCACCGCCGACTCGGTGCCGGGCACGTGCGGCGACATTCCGCGCTTCGATCGCAATCAGTTCGGCGGAACACTGGGTGGGCCTCTGCGCAAGGACAAGACTTTTTTCTTTCTGGCTTATGAGGGGCTGCGTTTGCGGCAGGCGACTACGCGGGAAGCTACCGTGCCCTCAACGGTGCAATGGCAAGCGGCCGCAGGCTTAGCCCAGACTTTATTTGGGTGCCCCCTCAACCCGTCCTGCCAGGTCGGACAGAATGTGTTCAATCTATATCCGGCAGCCAACGTTGGCACTGACCTGGCAGACTCGAATACCTTCCTTTCTGCTCCGATCATCCGCAACACGGAGAATTTGGTCACGGCCAAGGTGGACGAGCACGCCAGCCCCGCCGATACTGTGTCGCTCCATTACTCGCTGGCAGAGGAAAGTCTCTTCAGTCCGTTCGATCCCGTCAATGCCTTCACTTCGCTGCCCGGTTACGGCAGCTTCACCCTGAATCACGGCCAGAACGCCGGACTGGAATGGACGCGCGTGTTTCGCTCGACCGTGGTCAACGAATTTCGCCTGGGCTTCATTCGCATGCGGGCCACCGTGCTGCAGCAAAATCATGGCGATGACATCGAAGCACAGTTGGGCTTTCCTGACGTCCTGACCAACCCGTTGGATCTCGGGGCTCCCAATATCAACCTGATTGGCTTCGACGGCATTGGCGAGCCCATCAACTATCCGCAGGACCGTCACGACACTACTCTGCAGCTCTCCGATAACGTGGCTTGGACGGTTGGCCGCAACCAGTTCAAGATTGGGACCGACCTCCGCCGTGTTCGGATTGACGATTACCTCGACTTTCTGGCACGGGGCGACTGGTTCTTCTCGGGGCTGACGTTAGCCGGCTCCGGGGCGCCTTGTGACCCTACGATCTGTTCTCTGGCGCAGTTGCTCGCCGGTGTCCCGGACTACGCTCTCGCGGTGAGCGGCAACACCTACAACAGCTTGCGCAGCCACGGAGTCAGTGCTTACGTTCAGGACGATATCCACGTTATCCCGCGCTTTTTGCTCAACGTGGGCTTGCGTTATGAATTCAACAGCCCGCCGGTCGAGGCACTGAATCGCTTCAGCGTTCCCGACCTCATTCCTTGTCCCGAGCCCTGCTCTGACACACCCCAGTTCACCGTGGCGGGGACAAATGGAATTCCTCGGGCTACGTATAACCCAACCTACAGAGATATCGCCCCGCGGATTGGAATCGCGTGGCGGCCGTTGAAGTCAGAGCGCTGGGTGGTCCGCTCCGCCTATGGCATCTTCTACGACGTCCCCATTTCCCAGATCAACATTCTTCCTCGCATCAATCCGCCGTTCTACGACTTGGCCGCGTATTTCCAAAACCCCAGCAGTTGCCCGGGTGAGTTGTGCACGGTTCAGGACATCCTCAGCCAGACCGGCCAGCAGTCGGGCGTGGTCCAGGGCAACATGATTTCTCCGAATTTCCGCGACGGATACATGCAGCAGTGGAACGCCGACCTGCAGTATGAGGTGGGACCCAATTGGATGATCGACCTGGCATACGTCGGTTCCAAGGGCATCCATTTGGCAAACGTGATCGACCAGAACCAGTCGAACCCCTTGACCGGTCCGCCATACGGCCAGTTTTCCTCGGTGCTGTTCGTGGAATCGAACGCCAGCAGCTCGTACCAGTCCATGCAGTTCCGCTCGGAGAGACGTGTAAGCCACGGGTTGACCTTCCTGGCTTCGTACACGTACTCCAAGTCCATTGACGACATTTCCTCGATCTTCGGGGGCAGCGCGGGCTCCGGCTTGCCGCAAGACTCGCGGAATCTTAGCGGCGACCGCGGCCTTTCCGACTTCAATGCAGCGCAACGGTTGTCCCTGAGCTTCCTCTACGACTTGCCCTTCCGCCGCATGTGGGCCAAGGGCCCGGGCTGGAGCCGGAGACTGCTGGACAACTGGCAGTCGGCAGGAATCCTCACGGCGCAGTCGGGATCCCCCTTTACCGTGGTCCTGCCCGGAGCTCCTGCCGCCTCCGCCGCGGCTTTCGGCAACCCGGAGCGGCCCAACCTTGTTGGAGACCCATTCAAAGCCGGACCCGTCGAAGCGAACCCAACTTGCCACGCCCCCGCTGAGGTGGGAACGCCACAGAACTGGTTTAACCAGTGTGCATTCGCCCAACCGGCCGAGGAAACCTTTGGTCCGGCTTTTGGCACGGAGGGGCGCAACATTCTCACCGGCCCGGGCTATACCAATCTCGATTTCTCCCTGGCCAAGAGTATTCCGCTCCGCGTCGAAAGCCATCGCCTGCAGCTTCGAGGTGAGTTTTTCAATTTACTGAACCACCCTAACTTCGACATCGCGAATCATACGTTTGACTTGACGGCCTGTGCGCAGAACAACAGCCTGCTCTGCCCAGCGGGGAATTTTGGCTCCATTCTCTCGGCGAACGCTTATGGCGATAAACCTCCGCGACAGATTCAGTTGAGTTTCAAATACATCTTCTGACATCAAATGTCTCCTAGAGTCTTCGCCCACGCGCTGTCCCGAGGTTTCCGTGAGCCTGTCAGTCATCGCCATATAACCGTTGCGACCATCGCTGCACGCCCCAACCCTCGCCGACGAAACTGCCGTTCGCAACATCACTCAGGAAGGAATTGCTGCTTGGAATTCCGGTGACGCCGTCGCCTACGCGGGCAACGCAGACCCCTATTTCGCGGGCCTGTCCGCACTGCGTGGGCTATCCTTTCATTTATGCTCACCGTTTTCTCCACTGACCGAGTCTTCATTCTTGCTGGGTCAGGAGTGAGCGCGGAGAGCGGCATTCCAACCTTCCGTGGCGTGGGTGGACTCTGGCGGAACTACCGGATCGAGGAAGTCGCTTCGCCCGAAGCTTGGCACCGCGATCCCCGGTTGGTGTGGGAGTTTTATTCCATGCGTCGGCGGGTTGCTTCGGCAGCCAAACCGAATCCGGCGCACTTCGCTCTCGCCAAACTTGAAGACGCGCTGCAAGATCGCCTTTTCGTCTGCACCCAGAACGTGGACAGACTTCACGAGCAGGCGGGTTCGAAAAACGTCGTTCACATGCACGGAGAGCTTTTCAAAAGCCGTTGCGATACTTGCAGCCGCCCTGCATTTGCCGACACGAATCTCTACGCGCCGCCAGCCGAAGCCCCCCGGTGCGGATGCGGCGGTCGGATTCGTCCCCACATCTGCTGGTTCGGCGAAGTGCCGTTCGAATTGGATCGAATCTATCGCGCATTGGATCAATGCACACTCTTTATGGCGATAGGAACGTCGGGCGTGGTCGAGCCCGCTGCCAGCTTTGTGGCTGAGGTTGCTGGTCGTGCGCGGACAATCTACATCGGACCGGAGAATCCTGCGAACGCATCCTCGTTCACGGAATGCCATTTAGGGAAAGCTGGGGAGGTTCTGCCTGACCTGTTCGCTTCCTTGTGATTGATTGATAGCCGAACTATTGCAGCTTTGCGTACTCCGCTTTGGCTTCCTTCAGGATGGGAATGTCGGGGTCGGCGTCTTTCCAAAGCGTGAGGAAGTCCATCTCCGGTTACTTCCTGTTTGCTGACCATCTGGGAGTTTAGTGACCGCAAGCGCGTTTTCTATGAGCAGGTCACTGGAGTCAAGGTTTGTTTTTGTTTTTTGTTTTTTCCTTTCACAGGGCTTTTGCTTTTGCTCTTGTTGGGGTCGCGACGTAGGTTGCTCTCCACCGGGTTTCTATTCGCACTCTTAATGAGCTCTCTTCATGGAAGCTCGGTGCCGTTTGGGGTTCGAGAGGAGAGTCGATGCTGCCATTTATCGGCCGGCCTGGAAGGCCAAAACGCCCTCGCAGTCATCGGAACACGGGGTCGTCGCAACAAGTAAACATGATCATTCCTCAAGCAGCTTTTGAGTAGAAGGGTATGTATGGCTCTTGCGTGGTCCAGATGCGATGGAGCAGAACGTGCCAGCTTGCGTGCCACTGCAACAACCGCCTTGTTCTTCCTGTTTGCCACCTCGGGACGCCAGACGCAGATCCCATTCCCGAAGTGCCGAGTCCTTCCCATGCGGGCGAAGAATATGGTTCGCACACTCGATCAGCAGACTTCGGAGATAGACGTTGCCGGCCTTTGTGATGCCGAGTTGAGGATCACGATCACCCGACTGGCTTCTTCGTGGTCGTAATCCGAGATAACAGCCAACATCACGACTGCGCTGGAAGCGCTGCTTATTTCCCGAGGTAAGCACGTAGGTCAAAGCCGTGATGTGGCGACACCGTGGACCTTCAGCAGCGCCTGTGTCTCCGGGTACTCCGTCTGGGTCAGTTGCTGGATCTGTCCATCGTACTGCTTGACCTTGATCGTCATCTCTGCGATCTGTTCGAGCACCAGACTGAGCGCCAGCGCGAGACCGGGCGGCATCACGGCCAGACTGCGCTTGGCAAAACAGCGCGTCGAAGAAGCTGGCATCCGATGGCCGCAGGACTTCGTCAATCCACGTACGGCCGTTCACCGGGGCACGGACGATGAGGTTACGCGCACGGATCAACGTAAGGGGCTTCCTGTTGCCGTACCGTCCGGTGCGCAATGGGCCGTAAGATCTTCGGATCAAGCCGCGCGAAGCGAGCCAGTTTCTCGGCATCTACCTGGTCGCTCTTACGATCACTATGAGAGATCGCCCGCAACTCACGGACGTTCGCTACGATGACTTCGTGTCCTAGTTCCTGGAGCTGCTCGCTGATCCAGATCGAATGGGTCTCTGCCTCCATGGCTACCCGCGCCGGAGGCAGATCGGTAAACCACTTCTCGACTCCCTTGGGACTGGTTCTGAAGCGGCCGCGATCGACCTTGTGATGAACAGGCACAGCGGCGAGCCGAAATGCGCCTCCGTAAACAGGCAGCTCGACTCGGCTTTCAACTCCTTCCTATCCCAACAGGAGAATAAGAGTTAGTTCCTCAGGAGCCAGTTTCGGGACCGTGTCACGTTTACGGCAGCGGCGTTAGAAAACCTGACCAGAACTGCTCCGGTGGAAGCCCCGTAAAGATTGGCCTTCTTGATTTCGACACCTGGCGTTAGGATGCGTAGTTTTCTAATCCGGCCATAGCAGAATTGCGTGGACTCGTTCAAAACCCGTCAATGAGTTCTATAAAAAGGGATGTCAAGAAAAAAGCTCCGCCACGACCGGAGGCCGAGAAGATTTTTGTCTCGAGATACAGCCCACTGCCTGGACGTGTGCCCCTCGATTCGGTCGAGAGGTTTTGCTCTGGCTGGTTTGCCATTCCCGCGGGTTTCATCTGCCGGTGGTGAACACGCCAATCGAGTCTTGAAACTTGGCAAGCGGACCTGGTATTTGAGTGTCAACCATGGTTCTATCAGAGGCTCGTGGCCTGTCGCTTTTTCGGATTGCCAGGCGGGCTTGGCATATCCGGTACAAGTTCCGTCCACAACGGCATAGTCCATCTGGTCCGGCCCGCCTCCGCCCGTGGCCCGCCGGCTGGGAGCCTCGCTAGGGCGCGGACTGCGAGATTTGAATTGCGCAACCGCTGCTGCCGCCCGATGTCACGCAAGTCTGGTTCGAGAGCGCTGAAAAATAGATGTTCGATTCTCCCGTGGCGGACCCCGCGTTATCAACTATGATTCCGCTCGCACCCCCGGCGGCAGGCGATGATCCTGTCAGCGTCGAACCGGAGATTGAGCCGCTCGTCACGTCGAATCCCACCACGCAACCAATATTGATGCTCGGCGTTGTGCCACACCCTGAGTAGTTGCTGAACGCGATCGTGCTCAAAAAGATGTAGTCGGTGCCGCTGTTGAAGAACTCGCTGACGCCGAGCCCGGCGGCGTAATAGCCATTCGTGTAGTTCAGAGCAACCACCGGACCCGCGATGGATGTCGTGCTCATCATGTTCGCGGTAATTGATATCTGGTACAGGGTGTTGTTTGCCGGACCGGTGTTTCCGACCACATACATGTGGCCGGTCGGGCTAGAAGCGTTTGTGGATGTAAAATACGCGTTGTCGAGCGTACCGCTCAGCAGGAAATCATAGCCAGGACCAATCGTCGCCTCGGTGCCGCTCGCGCCGTTCGAAAATCTCGTTGACAGCTGAAAGATCCCGGCGCAGGGCGTGCCCGTTCCGCAATGCGTTGAAGCTCCGAGTTCACCATCCGAACCCACGGCCACGTAGAGCTGGCCCGCAAACTGGTCCAGTACCGGCGTGTCCACGATCCCAAAGTTGTAATCCAACTGCGCGGATTTGGCGTTCAACGTTCCCGTCGAAGAATTGTAGGAATAGAGAAATCCGCAGGGGGCGGTTGTAGTGGAAGACGACGGCGTACAGGCGGAATCAGTCGTCAAATCGTAATCACCCACAAACACGTTTCCGGTAACTGGATCGCGAATTGGACCGTTCAGCGGTGACGCGCCAACCGTAACGGGCCAGTCGCCGGTTGTCACCTCCTCCGGCGACCCTGCAAAAACTCCCGTGAACTGGTGAAGCATGCCCTTATCGTCGCCCACCCAGGCTGTATCCAACGCGTAGTCGTACCAAGCAGGTGATCCGCTGTCGCTCGCGCCGCCGCTGAAATTCATGCTGAACATACAGGGCGCCATGCAGCCGCGATATGCGCTGCCGGAAGCTTGGTTCGAAAGTGTGGTGGGCAGAATGAGCGTTCCGCCTGTGGCCCACTTCAACTTCAACACGACGAGGCTAGCAACGCCGGTTGAACTGTTCTGCACGAACGCAATCTGCGTTCCATCGAGTGAAAGGACCGGCGACGTGAGAATTGTGCTGCCGGTACCTGTGTTAAACGCCCAATTGACGTTTGGGACGCTCCCGCACGTGCCCGAATACAGGTTCGTGAATGCGATGATCGTTGCTTGCGACATGCCTCCGGCCAGACCCGTGCCGTACACCACCCAGTCTGTGCAACTTGAGGTCGAGGTCGAGAACGAATATTTTGCGGGATAATTCCCCAGGCCCAGACTTCCCCCGGTTCCCAGCGTTTCGCTCCAGTCCACCTTCTCCCCGTTGTGGCGCCGCTTCCTGCGTCCCGGCGGAAACTTTGGCCAGTGGCCAAATTTAGGATTCCCGGTGCCGTCCCATGGCGGCGCGATGGTTGCCTTGATCAGGCCGCGGGGAAGTCGGCTTCGCGGAGATCACCGTTGACCTCCTCGAAGCCCGTTTGTAGACCACGTCACGTTTACAGCAGCGGCGTTAGAAAGCCTGACCAGAACTGCTCCCGTGGAAGCCCCGTAAAGATTGGCCTTCTTGATTTCCACACCTGGCGTTAGGAATGCGTAGGTTTCTAACCGAGGTTCTTGGGTCTGTCTCAAGATTCGCGTCGCTTGCATCTTGGTCCGAACCCGCACTCATTTGGGACCAGAACACTCTGTGCTCGCGCGATGCTGCCCCTCACGACAGGCTTGTAGCCACCGTGTCAGAAACTCCCGTAAACCTTCTGGCGGCCTGATCCACAGGGCGGCCGCAGTTTCGCGCCATCCGGGGCGAACCAGCACGCTTAGGCCCAGGGTACCAAGGGCGAGGAAAGCCCGCTCGTCGGTCAAGTCATCCCCCAGGTAGGCGACGGGAACCTCCGGGCCGATTTCATCCAGGATGGTGCGGACTGCATCCCCTTTATCCCTACCTGGCATGCGCATTTCAATACCGCCATCGAACTCCAGCAGTTCCATGGGCGTGCTTTGAGCAATGGGGAGCCAGCCCAGCAAGACTTGGCCGCGGATTTCCGCCGCCGTCGCATCATCCAGCCCGCGCCAATGGATGGCGACGGCGCCGGTCTTGAACTCAGCCCGGTTGTGTAGCCCCTGATACCTTAACCAACGATCTGCGTCAGCCAGTGCGTGCAGCACAGGCTCGTCCGCGCGGGATGCCTCGTAGGTTCCATCCGGTCTCAACCGCTCCAACCCATGGCACCCCCAGATCTCGAGACTGGGGTGAATCGCAAGCAACGGGATTACTTCGTGAGCGTTCCGACCGGTGACGATGACGACACGGGTGCGGCCATTGACGATGATCTCCTGCAGGAGTTCTGTCATTCCCGGATAGGGGAGAGCCTGCTGGCGATTGAGGCAGAAGGGTGCGAGGGTACCGTCATAGTCGAGCAGAAGCGCGGAAGCCGGCGACTGTGCCACTGCGTTCATGAACTGCTCGACTTCGACTGGATCGACCTTGCGGGACAACACATGCTCCTCATCCCCAGGCAGCACTGCTCGCCCGAAGATTCTCCTTGCTCTCGTCCGACGCGTCCAGGCGCAGCTCGCAGAGTTCCGCGATGAGGCTTCCTGCCCAGCGGTAAACGTTGTGTTCCCTGACCGTCTTCCGCATGTGTTGCATACGCAATTCCTTTTCCTCCGGCTCCATGTTAAGAGCGAAACGAATCGCCTCCGCCGTCTGGTCGATATCGTAGGGGTTTATCTGCAAGGCGTCGCGCAGCTCGCGGGCGGCACCGGTGAAGCAACTCAGGATTAAAACTCCCCTTTCGTCTTGCCGGGCTGCCACGAATTCTTTCGCCACCAGATTCATGCCATCGTGCAATGATGTAACCAGGCATAAGTCTGCGGCGCGGTAGTATTTTTGAATCTCCTTGTGATTGTGCGACCGGTTTAGAAAGACGATGGGCTTCCAATTGTCCGTCTGGAACCGCCGGTTGATACGATCGGCTTCCGCTTCCACCTCCGCCATCAGATCATGGTAGCGCTTGAGGTGGCTGCGACTTGGAGCGCCAATCTGCACGAATGTGAACTTGCCCTGGTAGGGAGGATACTTGTCCAGAAAACGCTCAATGGCCAAAAAACGCTCCAGAATGCCCTTGGTGTAGTCAACCCGGTCCACGCCCACACCCATGAAGGTAGCCTCAACCCCCAAAGCCTTGAGCAAGGCAGAACGTTCGGTGTAGGAATCCGATATCGACTCCGGCCGTTGCACGTCCGTAAAGTCCACACTGATGGGAAAGGGTCGCACCAGGGTGAGATGATCCAGACGTCGTACCGAAAAATGTTCCCAATCGACGCGTGCTTCGACGACCCGGTCCACCGTATGCAGGAAGTTATTGCAGTGCGACTGGATGTGAAACCCGATCAGATCGGCACCGAGCAGACCATCCACAAGTTCACGCCGCCACGGCGAAATGTCAAATGCCTCCGGGTTGGGCCAAGGGATGTGCCAGAAGATTGCCACCTTGGCCTCCGGTCTTTTTTCTTTAATCAGCCGAGGCAGCAGCGCGAAGTGGTAATCCTGCACCAGCACAATGGGCTTTTCCACGTTCCTTATCTCTTCGAGCAGCGCATCGGCGAACTTCAGGTTTACCGCCTGATAGTATTTCCAGTCCTCCGCGCGAAAGATCGGCCGAGTGTGCGCGATATGACAGAGAGGCCAGATTCCCTCGTTGGCAAATCCGTAGTAATAGCCTTCTTCTTCCGCCTCGTTCAGCCAGACCCGGCGCAATGTATAGTGAGGATCTTCCGGAGGGACGCGCAGACGGTCGTGCTCATCAACCGTTTCGAGGTCGGCATCGCCATTGCCATGGGCAATCCAGGTTCCGTCACAGGCGCGCAGTATGGGCTCGATCGCAGTGACCACCCCGCTGGGCGGCACCATCACT
>Ga0187864_10004500_pt1 | contig 10871 bp, 9 predicted proteins | sample June2016WEW_11_4_FD_132985 | JGI IMG/M metagenome (GOLD analysis project Ga0187864, IMG submission 132985) | Peatland microbial communities from SPRUCE experiment site at the Marcell Experimental Forest, Minnesota, USA - June2016WEW_11_40 | ecosystem: Environmental > Terrestrial > Soil >... | reverse complement strand
AGTTTGCTCTTAAATTCAGCGTCTTCACTTTTAGGTTCATCAGCGTAAACGTCTACTGCGGCGCCTGCGATTTTTCCTTCTTTAAGTGTTTTATATAGTGCTTGTTCGTCAACGTTACTTCCTCTTGAAGTATTTATCAGGTAAGCAGTTGGCTTCATTAAGGCGAGTTCTTTTTCCCCGACAACCATTTCTTTTCCGCCTGTGTGAATGCTAACATAATCGGCTTTTGACAGAACCTCTCGTTTTGTTATGAACTTTATGCCTGATTCAAGGCATGGCTTTATGTCATAACCGATTACTTCCATGTCAAAGCCGCGGCGCGCAATTTCTGCAAGCCTTTGCCCGATTCTTCCGCAACCCAAAATACCCAATGTTTTGTAAGACAACTCAGTTCCTTTGAACTTCCCTTTTTTCCAAACACCAGTTTTAAGTGAATAATGAGCTTGAGGAGTATTTCTTGAAATGCTTAGCATTAAACCTATGGTTAACTCTGCCACCGCGTTGGTGCTGCCGTAGGGGGCAGATTTTACAACTACGCCATTTTCTGAGGCAGCTTCAAGATCTATGTTATCGTAGCCTACTCCTGCTCTTCCAATGATTTTGAGTTTTCCTTTGGCGCCTGCTTCGATAACTTCCCTGGTTACTTTTGTGGCGCTTCGCACAATTAACGCGTCAAACTGCCCTACATCGGCGATTAGCTTGTTTTGGTCTCTTTTTTGCGTGTCTGTCTCTATGCCAGCGTCTTGAAAGAGTTTTAATCCTTCTTTTTCTAAGCCATCGTTTAACAATACTTTCATTCTAGCAAACTCCTTTAAGTGGTTATCAAGGTTGGAGATTTAAGTTGATTGGCAACCAAGAATATTAATTATTCTGAAAAACTGACGATTTTGCCCTTCCTTTGGAATGCTTAAGCTTTGTTTTTTAAGCGGCAGCTTGTTGTTTGCTGATTCTGGTGGATGCTATGTTGAAGGTTGATACTGCATGACAGTAAGGGCAATGCAGGCGCCTTGTGTTTCCACGGTACAATGAAATAAAGCTGGCTCCGGGAACCCAATGGTAGTTGAATTTTTTCTTGCATTTTGGACATGTCAGCCTTGATATGGTGTGCGGCCCATACCTTGGAAGCAATATGAAAAATACTATAAAGACTACTGCTGTTATGACTACATAAATTAAGAGAAGATCTACCATGTGATTTTCAGCTTCAAGAGGAGAATGTTGGCTTATTAATATTTAGGCTTAAATTTTTGGTTTTACTATATTTTTTGGCGCGTGATAATTTTTTTGAATCCAAAAGCTAAAGTCTATTTGAATCATATTTAAACATCTGACAACATTAACTCTACGTTAATTGTGCCAAAAAGTACATGAATAATGCACCGTTTCATTTTGAAAGTGCGGGGATTAATTCTATGTTGAACTATGTTGAATAATATTTGGACCCTAATAGGACCATATAGTAGACCGGGGGGAAGCTTGAGCACACGCACAAATGCCCTAAGACAAAAGCCAAGAGTTGAAGGTTATATTAACCGAGCAAGCGCATTCTAAAATCATGAATGCCTGCGTAGTTTACTTTTCAAGAATAGGAAACACCAAGCGTTTGGCACAAGCAATAGCCGAAACCACAAAGGTGCCCATCTTCGAGATAACAACGACCGTCCCATCAGCCATAACCAACTCCGTTGAAGGCGCCAGTCCAGCAAAAGAAACGGTGGCTTTTTATAGAAAAAATGCCTAATTTTGAAGGCAAGAAAGCTTATCCTGTTTTGTACCCACCGCCTCTTCGGAAGCGGCAGAACTCTCAAAATAATGGAAAAAATGCTGGATTGCAAAGGCTACAAAACAATCCTGAGCGTTTCTAAAAAGGGCATGAAACCCGATAAACAAGTTGATTTCTCAAACGTTCTCAGTGAAGTAAGGAAGGTACTGGAAAAGCAGTAACTACAATAAAGTAAGCAAGACTTTGTTAATTCAAAATTTTCGATCCAAGGCTCCTTATTTTTTGCCGCTCAAATAATCTTTAATCATTTTGTCATGTTCAAACGCCATCGGGCACGGCAGTTCCTTTAGGCTGAAGATTTGGATTTCTTGGATTTCGTTCTCTTGCCTTTTTATTTCTCCGCCGACTGTTTTAACAAGGAAACATGTAGGATAGTACTCGTAGTCTACATCATCCTTTACTCCTTTCTCAACATACTCACCTATTTTGCAAACCACAGTTACGTCAAGACCTGTTTCCTCTTTGACCTCGCGAACAATGGTTTGTTCAACGGTTTCGCCGGGGTCCATTCTGCCGCCGGGCAAAGCCCAGTAACCCTTGAAGGGCACAGTATCCCTTTTAAAAAGCAAAATATTATCTGGTGGAAACGGTATTATTGCGGTTGAGGTTTTACCAGTATACTTCTTCATATTTCAGCGCCAATTAAACTGTTAATTTCATTCTTCAGTTTACTACCGTGAGGAACGCAATAAGTTTTTTGAAACCTAAAAAATGCCATTTTCATTTAGCATAAACCAAGCTACTGCTTAAAACCTGATACTCTCTGTCTGAAAGCCAGCCTTGATGTTTCAGGTAAACTAAGCCTTTAGTTATACTGTCACGAATCGATTTTGTATTCAGCAGATTATTTTTTTCACCTAAATCTCTAATTTCGTTATCTAACAAGCTGTCTTGTTTAACAAGCACTTGGACTTTGTCAATTAGAGCTGTTATTTCTTTGAACCGTGGAATAAACAGTTCTTTAATTTTCGACATTCCAAATGCACCTTTAAGTTTGGCAGTGAAACCGATTGGGCTAGTCATTGATGGAGGCAGAAAAATGAAGCGTTTAGATAATCCTGCTTGATAGCAAGCAACGTAGAAGGGCACATAAAATAAAGCTGGGCTCTTCAATTGCTGTTCTCTTATGCCTAGCATTTCAAACCTAGCGTTCACTGTCTCTCCCAGTTTAATGGCGGCATTAAGTCCTTCGATTGCAGGTTTTTCTTGTTTAAGCAACTTTTCAGTTTCTTGCTTAAAAGTTAGCATTTTAGCATCCCGGGTAGCTTCAAGGTCAAGCAAGGGTTGGCGAGCCAGTTTGATTTCAGCTTCAAATTCAAGCTGTAGCCTGGATGTTTTCTCTTTTTTTTGTTTGTTTAGATTTTTAATGCTGTTTTCTATTCGTTTTGTTTCTTTTTTAATTCCATCAAGCTCTTTTTTAGTTTGGCGGCTTTTTTCTTTCCATCTCTTCTCATAAATTAAATGGTTCTTTTGGGCTTGGGTTTTCGCTTCCTTTTGGTAAAGCCTGATTTTTTCTTCATTATTTTGGATTAATTTTTCGGTTTTTAATTTCAGTTTCTCGAGACTTTCAAGTTCTTCGTCAAAGCTTCTCGTCACATCGGCTATTTGCCGTTTATATTCGTTATTTTGCTTGGTGATTTGGGGGTTTACGAGTTCTTCTTGAGCTTTGATTTTAGCGTTCGCCTCGTCCCTTACTGCTTCTGAGGCATAATCGAGTTCTGTTATGTATTGGCTGGTTGTTTTGTTAATGAATCTTAGGCATTCTGCAAGCCTCTGGGCGTCTTCTCTGAGGAACGATTGTAACTTATCCAATTCAGCTAACATAGAAAAAATCGTTGCCTCTTCTAGGGTTGGAGCAAGCGGTGCTAACTTTGCAGGCTGACCAGTGATTTCTACGGCTTCTTTGCGGTAAACGCTGAATTCCTTTTTAAAATCCACGCCAGCGATTAAGCCCCTCAGTAAGAATTCCTTCTCTTTCTTAGTCTGCTGAAAATAATTGTCATGGTCAGACAGAAAAGCCATGTAGTCTTCATAGGTTTTCGAGTTTTCTTCCAAGCTCTCAATGAATGTTTTAGCTGGGGGCACTTCAAAGTAATGCACGCTAATACTGGAACCGTTTAATCCGTTGAAGATGTATGCGTTTTCATTGTTGGGACTCAGCCACAGCGGATAACCTATTTTCGTTATGAATAGAAGTTTTTCTTCAGGTTGCTTTACTATTAAGCCACCACCTTTAGCCCTCTCAAGCTCTGAAAGCGCATAAACAGCAGCTGCCTCAACGTCTAAGCTAAACAGTTCTCTACTTTTCCCTGGTGAAAAGGGCAAAATGAACCGTTTAACTGCAGAGTTTAACATTGAGCATCAAGTCAGAGTATAAGAAGTTGCTTTTTAAAATTTGTTGTTTACTTAAACCCGAAGAAGTCTGATATTTTCCTTTGGAACAGCGCCCGCTTTAAGAGTTCACTTTGCAATATCCACCTTTGCATCGGAATTTCAAATCGTCCACCAATAAACTGCAGAGATTCAGCGAGACTTTTGAAAAGATATGGTTTTTGCCGCATTGCGTTTCTCACGTTCTCGCGTACTTGCCAGACGCCGATGGGCATGATGTATCCTGGTCTTGCTTCTCTGAGTACAATGGCGGTGGCTTGGCGCTGTTCCTTGACTAATTGCTCGCAAACTGCTAGGCGAGCGGAGTAGTAGCAGCCGCCTATCTGCGCGTACGTGGTTCTTCCACCGTTGCCTTCCCAATCAGAGAAAATCGCTATGCTGGTTCCATTCGGGTTCCAAACGGTGCCTGGATACCACGCTTCCATGGACTCGTAACTCCACTGCTGTGGAATCATCAAAATATCAAAAATGTTGTCCATGTAAATTGACTCGTAAACTCTGTATTCATTGATTTCGGGAAAAGTTTTTGCTTTTTCTCTGAGGTTTTTTGAGATGGTGTCGTCGACTGCTGTTATGCTCCAGCGTGTAGGAACCAAGCGCCTGTTTTTTTCCAGTCCAAAAGCGCCGACGCTGAAGGCTTTTTGGATCTTTGTTACCATGACGCCTCGATTGTAGAGTTCCACCACTGCCTGCTTAGCTCGCAAATCCGTATCATAATACGCTTTCTCTATCTTATCATCGTACCGTGCGTTGCCAACGTGCAGGTCTCGGATGGGCGCTGAAGGACCAAACGGTTGAACATTATCATCCATGAAAATTGAGCCCCGAGGCTTTTTTGTAAGGTTCAATTCGATGTCTACACTGCGGTCGGCAAGGGCTAACTCGCGTGTTTGATCCAGTATTTTTCCCGCATCCATAAATTTTTGCACATTAACCCGATGTTTACCACGTACAAGCATACTTCGGAAACCAACAATTTCATCCATTGACTTACCAAACCAGCTTTCAGGCAAATCGTAAATGCTTGTGTCTTCATGTATGGGCGGCACAAGTGGACCCGCGTAAACGTTGGGGTAGCCGATTCTTCCAATGAAAACGCTTGGCGGAGACATGCCATTGATGTCTTCACTTGCCATCAGCGGCACGCTTTTGAGGAAATAGTTAACTTTAACCATTATTGGGCAACGGGTTTTGCCACATAGAAACCGAGAGCCCTTGCACAAGACACATAGACTGTCCTCTCTGGCTCGAGCAACTATTTGGCTATTATCTGCTAAGTTACTGCTCTTCAGAATGTCTCTTAACCAGTTATCTGAAGCACGAATGCTTTGCGTTGGTTTTGAAGTGAGAGTCATATTATATTTGCATGATGCTTACATCAGCTTGATATGTTTTCCGCATAGCAAAATGTAAAAGATAAACCTAAACTGTTAAGTTAACCCTAAACTTTCCTAACTTCCCCTAGCGCGCGCTATGAATGCGCCATCAACGCCTGCGCTGTCTAGTACATTGAGTTGGTCAACGAGTTGGCGTGCCTGCCAGCCCTCATCTCGTACATGGTTACCTTTAATCTTCGGTCGGACAAATCGACCAACGAATGGTATTGTGTGCAGGAATAGTGTTATGTTGTCTACGTCTTTCCCCACGCTCTCAGCTGCAATCTCGGCACATTGATAAGTGCCATAGCCGAACTCAGTTATGACAACTGGCTTTCCATAGGCAAAAAGCGGCTTTAGCATTTCCACATATCGATCTTTGATGCGGCTTGATCGATAATGATCAACGCCCACAAAATCAAAGAGTTTCCAATCAACTGCTTCCCAGATGAGTGATGCATACGTGACTTTTCCGTGAAACTCTTTTCTCACAGCATCGTTCGCTCTGGTCAAAAATTCATTGAGTGGTTTATTGTGCTCCCCAGCTTTAACGCGCACCCAATTTTTGGGATTGCGTAATCGATCCATAAGCCGTCTACCTTCTATTATGCCCTGCATGAAGAGAGTGAACTCGGAACCGATGCTGAACACTATTTGATCTGGCCATCGCTGGTGCAATGACTCTGTTGTTGTAGCCGTCTTCTTAATGTACTGAAGCGTCTTCTCTTGACTTTTGTCCCACAGTTCTGGCGAAAGCCAAACTTCCAGTCCCTGTTTTAAGGCGTCCTCGGCGGCAATCATCAGGCGGTCGATGTTAAGACCGCAGATTCTCACGGCATTGCAGTGAAGGTCCTTTTTAATAATCTCGAGTTCACGGTGCACAGTCTTTGGGTCGAAAATAGGGTGCCAGTTGATGCCCATCACGCGTCCGACGTCGTAGCTGACTCCTTTTCGGTTCATTATTAGTTCACTCTTTGTTCTGGATGAGAAATAACAAGACCAGGATCAGAGCGGCCACACCTCCAACTCTGTAGGGACTCTTCCATGTGTAGTCTAAAGTTTCGATTTTGGATTCATCATGTTGACTTGGTCCGACCGGCATGTTCATCGGTCAGACGCTCCGTGCCACATCTTTGCAGCTCTATAGTGTCTGGTTCCCCATATAACCCACATCAAGCCGATTAGTAGACCTGCTATAGCCAACGAGACCATTGTCACGATGATGTTCTGAAACAGGCTGAAACCATTCGACCAAAACAGTGCATAGATAAGGATAAAGACAAGCCACGCTATTACGCCGACTATCGAAAAAACGATGGGCGCGATGGAACCTTCGGACTGCCATTGAAGTTGGGCAGTTTCGATACAAGTATCCTGATAGATCAATTCCATTCACCTTTAAGGTACATGTCAATTTTTCACGTTATAACATTATCGTTGGCGAACACTTGGCGGCGGTAACTTTGGCTAGGAGGGTTCGCGTTTTGTAATCAGTGGCAGAATTTTCAAGCCAAGCCAACCAAGATGATGCCAATAATGTCCACATATTTGTGAATTCTATCAAACTTTCCATCCCTGTAACCTATATAAATGAAAATTGACGCTGTTGTTAACCAGCGCAGGAGAGCACCAAGCGTGGAAAAAACTGATGAGTATACTAAACAGAATGAAGAGCTGTGGGATTCGAGAGCTGAGACCTATGATAAAAGATTTGGTTTTACCCGCTGGACGCAAAAGAAATTGGTCTCCATTTTGGAATTGGGAGAAAATCCGTATTTTCTAGACATAGGTTGTGGCACTGGTTGGGCTGTGCGCTATGCAGCCAATTTGACTAATGGAAGAGGAGAATTCTATGGCATCGATAATTCATCGGAAATGATTAAGAAGGTGGAAGCAAGCTCTTCAAGTTATAAGAACATCCATTTTTACAAAGCCAATGCTGAGAGCCTTCCTTTCGGCAATAACTTCTTTGACCTCATCATTTCCACAAATGCCTTTCATCATTTCGCCAGCCCTGACAAAGTTTTAAAGGAGGCATACCGCGTGTTGAAGCCAAAAGGGAGAATCTACATTTTTGACGTTACTGCAGACAACTTCATGATTAGAATCTTGGATAGATTAAGTAAGAAGATAGAACAAGGCCATGTAAAAATATATTCAACCCGGGAATACCAAACTTTGTTTGAAAACTCGGGCCTACAATATATGGGTCACAAGTCAGTAATAGTTTCCATGAAAACTCACATCGGCGAAAAAGTCTCCCAGTAACCGAGTCATCTTTTTTATGTTGGAGGAATCGGAGGTGTTATGCTGAGTTGTGAGTTCTTAGCGTTGCGAGGGCTTTTTCTGCCCATTTCGAATCACTCCAAAACGCTCTGCCTACTGCCACCAAGTCAACTTTTCCTTCACTTACCAGTTTATCCGCGTATACAGGTTCGGTGATTCCTCCCACGCCGATTACGGGAACGCTAACTGCTTTCTTAATTTCACTTGCTTGTGGAACAAAATAGCCTTTTATTTGCCGTAGCTGTTTAGGTTCGCTTCCGCAAATGCCCCCCGACACGTCGATAATGTCCACTCCAGATTGCTCAAGCTTCTTGGCAAGCGTAACAGAATCTTCGATGTGCGTTCCACTGGGGGCTAAATCGTCCGAGCCTAACCTGTAGAGCAAAAGTTTACCTTTGAGGCGTTCACGCACCTTTCCAACAATCAACAGGGGAAAGCGCATCCGGTTCTCTAAAGAACCACCATACTCATCCCTACGCTTGTTAAATAAAGGCGAAAAGAACTGGTTAAGCAAGTAACCGTGTGCTCCATGAAGCTCAACCCCGTCAAAACCCGCCTTAACCGCACGCTCAGCAGCTAAAGCAAACTCATCAGCGATAGCTTCCATTTCACCTACTTCTAGCATGCGCGTTTTATCCCTTGCTGATGGTCCAACCGGTTCCGTGCCGATGACTTTTTTGTTTGTGACACCGCCAGCATGTGATATCTGTACGACTGCGGGAGCACCGATCTCATGTAACTGTTTTGCAAGCTTCTCAAAACCGCTAATTAAAGAGTCATCATAGATTCCAAGTTGCTTAGGACCTATTTTTCCAGTCGGGGAAACATAGGCATGCTCAACAATAGGCAAACCTAACGCCAATGAGCGTCGAACATAAAAGTTAATCAACCTGTTAGTTACAGCGCCTTCAAAAGTTGCCCTTCCAGTCTGCATCGGCGGCATAACAATGCGGTTCCTAAGAGTTAACCCCTTCACTTTCAAAGGCTCAATTAAACCTGGCAAACACTGACACCGTTGCAATGAATGGGTGATGCGGCGCTATAATAACGTATCAATCAGCCAAAGTTTTTCCGAAATTTATCGGTAGTTCAGGTTGCATCTACCCAAAAGGTTTATTTTTCTTTTGCAAAGTATTTGAAAAAGACACGCCGCTATTTTGGATTTTTAGCGCACCGCTTTATTGATTTAGTTCACAAGGTCGATCACACATTTTGGCTTGTGCATTGTTGTCTTTTGCCAGTTTGTTCCAGCCTCGATTGCCGAACAGACGTGACACACTCTTGGCCACAAAAAGCGGTAAGAAAAGTGTCGAAGCTAACTCTTCCGCTTCTTTTGAAATGGGCTGCCCTTCTGAAAGGTTGACGGAAGCTAACGAAAGACCAGCCGTAAGTTTTCTTGTCATTCCTTTCTTTTCTTTCAAAGGTTCGCTGTTGAGAGCCATGCCCCAACCAACGCGGATTCCTCCTCCCCACTTGAAATTTGACTCTTGAGCAAAGTTTTGGATGATTTTGAGGGCGATATCCATCTGTTCCTTTTCTGGGAAGCCGCTGTTCATAATTGCAACCAACATCTGCGACTTCGTTGAGAACACCGCTTTTCGATGTTCAAAAATTAGTTCCAAGGCTTTGATGGTTGGCGAGGGAAGACTGTCAACGTATAATGGAGTGGCAAGGACTATTATATCAGCGTTGTCAACGGACCTCAATAATCTTTCAGCGCCTTTCTGTGTGTTAACTAAACGGGCAGCAAACGCCTCTTCAGGCAATAGGCCTTTTTCTTCCAGTTTGTTTACTAAGAATTTTCCAATCGCATAAGAGTTGCTTCTTTCACCTCTTGGGCTTCCGATTAATAACAGAACTTTTCTGGGTTGGTTCATGATATTACCTCTACCTTCTTCAACTGTTCTTCAACAAATGCGGGTATTGTTTTTGGATCTGTATCTCGTTGGAAGACGCTGACAGCATACGCAGGCGGTCGAAAATTGATGCTGTTCCGTTCAGCCAGCGCCATAAAGGTTTCTTCATAGTCTAAGCCAGGTTCTTGCGCTCCGATTATGAGGAGCTTTGTATGTTTCTTGTAGCGCATCTTGTGATGGATTTGCCCATGGTAAGATTGGAAATACGGCAATAAGAGCGGTATAATCCGGTCAAGTGCCTTCTTCAGTTCAGAGGAGTATCCGCCAAACGTAACTGGTGTCAGCCACACCATCAAGTCACTCTGGATGGCTTTCCTAGTGGTTTCCCGCCCATAATCATTAATTACGCAGGTTCCCGGGGTCTTAACCCAACAGCCGAAACAGCCTAAACAAGCAGCGATCTGCATGTTTCGCAGTTCAATAGGCTCAACCTCCCACCCCTTTTCGGTTAATTGATCAACAATGCTTTTTTCAATCGCTTTAATGGTTAGATCGCCTTCTTCGGATCCGTTAAAGATTACCGTTTTCATTTTTTTAGTCCTCCAGTTTTTTGGTTTGAGTATTCTCTAGCGAACTGCGCAACGCTTGCAGCGTGGACTTAATCGCAGCATCTTTGTCTGCGCCCGCCTGTCTCAGAAATATCTCAAAACCTGGTGGAAGAAGTATCATTGCTCTTGTCGACTGAATAAGGAAAATGGATGTCAGCATCGGGTCCAGATCAGGTTTTATGGAGCCATCCTTTATGCCCAAGACCACAGCATTTAATACTATTTCGAGGTTTTCACAACTTACTTTTGTCAATTCCGTTGCGTTTACATCGTCACTGTGCGCGACGGGCAAGTTTTCAGCTTCTGCTAACATGCTAAAATATTGGGTGTGGCGCTTGTAGAACTCATAATAGGCTTCACCTATTGTAAACCCTTTTTCTAATCCGCTTTGGCGTTGGCTAGCTGCTTCTTTAAACATTGTGTTCATTATATGTGCTCCTCTTAAAGCGACGGCTGAGTACAGCGCTTCTTTGCTCTTAAAGTACATGTATAATGTGCCTTTCGCAAGCTGAGACTTCTTCGCAATTTCCTCTATAGTTATCTCGTCATAACGTTTAGAGAAAAAAAGCGT
>Ga0187864_10004498_pt1 | contig 10875 bp, 9 predicted proteins | sample June2016WEW_11_4_FD_132985 | JGI IMG/M metagenome (GOLD analysis project Ga0187864, IMG submission 132985) | Peatland microbial communities from SPRUCE experiment site at the Marcell Experimental Forest, Minnesota, USA - June2016WEW_11_40 | ecosystem: Environmental > Terrestrial > Soil >... | reverse complement strand
GACGATGAGCGCCGCGTTGATTCTTCGCGAGGCCGACGTAACCAAACTTGCCGCATGACCACTGAACCTTGCCAAAAAAACAAGATGCCACAGCTTTGCAATGCAGAGACAGACGCGGAGAAGCAGCACAAAAAAGCGAATTTTTCTCGGTTCTTCTCAGCGATCTCCGCGTACTCTGCGGTTAAATATTGGATTGAACGGTTGACGAATCATCGGGTCCTGATAATCGTGAAAACTGTTGCGGACGTCGGCAGGCCGCTTAGCGGCGATGGGTCATGGCGCGGCGGACTTCGCGATCCTGCTCTTTGCGTTTGATGGCTTCGCGCTTGTCGTGGCTTTTCTTGCCGCGGGCGACGCCCAACTCGACCTTGGCGCGGCCGTCCTTGAAATAGATGGCCAGCGGAATGAGGGTCAAGCCACCCTGCGCGGTTTCGGATTCGAGGCGTCGCAACTCGCGCTTGTGGACGAGCAGCTTCTTTTCGCGGAGCGGTTCGTGGCCGATGGCGGCCTTCTCGTAGGGGTCGATGTGGCAACCGTGAAGGATCAACTCGCCGTTTTCGATTCGGGCGTAGGATTCGGCGAGCTGGCATCGGCCCCAGCGGAGGGATTTGACCTCGCTGCCGAGCAGGACCAGGCCGCATTCCAGCTTGGCGGTGATGAAATATTGATGGAACGCGCGGCGATTGGTGATGCGTGGGGCGAAGTTGTTGCCGGCGCGGTCTGGCATGGAGATGGGGTCAGTTTAGCATAAATGGGAATTTCCGATTGCCTATTTCCTATTTCCTATTGAAGAACGGATGCGGCGCATTTCAATAGGCAATAGGAAATAGGAAATAGGAAATAGGCAATCTATTGACTCGCACCAGGGGGCATTTAAGATTTGAACGAACGTTGCGGCTGTGGCGAAATTGGCAGACGCGCAAGATTCAGGTTCTTGTGTCCAAAAGACGTGGAGGTTCAACTCCTCTCAGCCGCATTGCTCCTTCCAGAGCCTGGGGGTATCGCGTACCATGAAAAAGCTATGAGTGAAGACGGCGCTGCGCTGCAAACCGATTCGACGGCGGGCGAGGAAAGTCGTGCCCGGCCGGAAGACGGAACGAACATCAAAGAGACGATCGAGTCGATTCTGGTGGCGTTCATCCTGGCGTTCATTTTTCGGGCGTTCGTGGTGGAGGCGTTTGTCATTCCGACGGGATCGATGGCCCCGACGCTGCTCGGGGCGCACATGCGGTTTCAATGTCCGGATTGCGGCTGGACGTTCGACGTAAATTACTCGGCGAGGAACGAGACCGAGGACGCGGAGATGCGAACGCCGCCGGATGCTTTTCCAATGGCGGACGTTTATTGCCCCAACTGCGGGTATCACGTCGCCAGCCCGCAGGGGCAATCGGCCACGCCGATCCCGGTGAATTACGGGGACCGGATCCTGGTGCTGAAATACGTCTATCTTCTGCATCCGCCGCGGCGGTGGGACGTGGTCGTGTTCAAGGCCCCCGACTTGCCGCAGCAATACCACTACCAACAGAATTTCATCAAGCGGCTGGTGGGATTGCCGGGGGAAAGGCTGATGGTGCTGGATGGGGACATTTACGTGTGGAACGCGCCCGCGAGCCGCTGGGAAATTGCGAGGAAACCGCGATCGGCGCAGGAGGCGCTCTGGCGGCTGGTGAACGACAACGACTATTATCCGCGGATGGAGCATCGGCCGGCGCCTCCGCAGTGGGAGCAGCCTTGGAAGGCTTGGGGCAGGGGATGGGATGAGGACAGGGCCAATCCGCGAATATTTGATTTCGACAACGCGAGCGGGAGCGGGACGCTGCACTTTGATCCCGCCGCCAACGGCACGACGCAGACGCTGACGGATTTTCTGGCGTACGACACCAGCCCGCAGCCGGGCATGATCCGCCGGCCGGGGTCGGTCGCGCTCGACGATGAAACCAGCAACGCGGTATCGGATCTGAAGCTGGTGGTGAATTATACTCGGATGAACGGGAGCGGTGCGTTAAGGATGATGCTTTCGCGCTTCGCGGATGTGGATCACTTGTTCACCGCGGAGATCACGCCGGATGCGGTGCGGCTGATTCATCGCACGAGTTCCGGGGCGATCACGAGTTGGCAGAAGCCGCTGTCGGAATTGGGCGTCAGCGGGGACAAGCCGATTTTCGTCGAATTCATGAACGTGGATTACCGGGTGATGCTCCGGCTCAACGGCCGGGACGCGTTTGAACCTATGGATTATGATCCGAACCTCCCCTGGCTGCTGGATCAATGGCGCGGCCATTCCCGGGGAAAGTCGGGTGAGGCGGAAATTGAGGCTGAGAATCAGACGTGCAAAATCGAGCACCTGAGCCTTTGGCGGGATGTGTACTACACGAATCGGTCTTATGGGCGAGAGGACCTGCATACGGCGGGGCCGGGGAATCCGGTGGAACTTGGAGCACGGGAATATTTTGTGATGGGGGACAATTCGGCCATCAGCAAAGATGCGCGATATTGGGATGCGCCGATCGATTTGCCGCACGAGGGGCTGGAGATGGCCGAGGGACGGGTTCCGGAACAGTTTTTGCTGGGCAAGGCGGTGTTCGTGTATTGGCCGGCGGGGTTCAGGGCCTACGATCATTTGTCAATCATTCCAGATTTTGGGGACATGCGTTGGATTCACTGAACCGATAAAGAAGCTGTCTTGGTTGGGAGTGGCGGGATAAAATGTGTGGGCGTCTCGTGCCTAACCCGCGGTGCTGCGCACCGCCGCCAAATAGTATGGAATATCGTCCTACCATAGCGATCACGATGGGAGAGCCGGCTGGGATCGGTCCGGAGGTGATCGTCAAGGCGCTGGCCGATCCGGTGCTGCGGCACCAGGCGCATTTCATTATCTATGGGATGAATGAATTGTTGCACTATGCGGCGGACCTTGCCGAGTTCGATGTTTTCTGGTGGCGGGACCAGTTCAACGGGCGGCTGAGGAATTATCCGCACGACGTGGTGGTGGTGGATTACGATCAGTATTCGATGCTGGGGACGGCGATTCGCGCGCCGAGCAAAATGGGGGGCGAGGCGTCGATGCGGTTTTGCCTCGATGCCATCGATGCCGCCAACAACAAGCTGGTCGATGCGGTGGTGACGGGTCCGATTTCCAAGGAGAGCTGGAAGCTGGCGGGATTTCATTTTCCCGGCCATACGGAATTGTTCGCCCAGCGGACGGGGACGAGGCGATTCGCGATGATGTTCGCGGGCGGCCCGCTCAAGGTCGTGCTGGCGACGGTGCATGTTCCGCTGATGGGGCTGTGGGGCCGGCTGAATATCGGGGCGGTTTTTCAGCCGATTGAGCTGGTTCATCAGGCCCTGGTGGAGTGGTTTGACATTCCCAAGCCGCGGATCGCGGTCTGCGGGCTGAATCCACACGCCAGCGAAAACGGCCAGTTCGGGGATGAAGAAGAGCGGATCATTGCCCCGGCGATATTGATGGCCAAGGACCAGGGGGCGGACGTGACCGGGCCGTATCCGGCGGACACGATCTTCATGAGGGCGCGGGACGGGTATTTCGACGCGGTGGTGGCGATGTATCACGATCAGGGTCTGATTCCGGTGAAGCTGCTGGCGTTCGATCAGGCGGTGAATGTGACGCTGGGGCTGCCGATCATCCGGACCAGTCCGGATCACGGGACGGCTTTCGACATCGTCGGTCGCAACCGGGCGAATCCAGGGAGCATGCGGGCGGCGATTGCATTGGCGATCGATCTGGCGATCAGGAAGCATCGACGATCGCTGAATCCGGGGCTTTCACGGAATTTGGGGAAGGGGAGATGAGCAAGTGTTATCGTCTCGCAACCGCTTACTCCACGCCAATATCTTCCAGTATTCGGGTTGGCACATCAGATAGCCGGGGTATCACTCTGGTCGGTGGAGCGCTCGATCTGGGGCCATAGGCCACGCTTTCAAATCCTGTCGCTTCGATTGGGGACCAGGATTGGCCTTATGCCGACAACCAGTCCTCGATCCTCAGCCCGGGCAGGTGGGAGAAATCCTGCACATTGTGCGTGACCAAGGTGAGGTCGTAAGAGAGCGCGGTGCTTGCGATAAGCAGGTCGATCTCCGGAGTCGGCCGGCCTTGATCCAAAAGGGCGGCACGTAGTTCGCCAAATCTTCGAGCGACATCGTGATCAACGGGAATCAGTTGGAGTTCTGACAAGAGCGATGCCAATCCTTGCAATCGATCGGGGCGGGTCTTGGCACGATAGACCCAGGAATACAACTCGGCAACGACAATCGCCGAGACGCTCAAACCGCCGGCATGCTGGATAAAGCGATTGAATACGCGGCCATCGCCTTTCAGGTAAGCCGAACAGATGTTGGTGTCCAGGAGGAAATTCAAGAGGGAGGCTTGTCTCGCTGCCGCTTCCGATCGCTCCGGATTTGTTCCAGGAACGGATCCAAATCCGCGGCGTCGTCAGCCCATGAGCCGAACGAACGGCGCAAACCGTCGCCCGAGGGCGATGCGGCAACCAGGGTTACGGATACCGCTTGACCGTCGGGAAGCCCGGGCTCCCTTTCCAATTCGATCGTTTTGCCGTGTACCGTTCCCTTGAGAATGTTGGCGCCGTTTGCGATAGCTCACCTCGTGCGGACTTTCCGTTCTTGTCGCAACTATATTCTATCATCGTCATCCGGCGGGTGGCTACTTTGGTTTGGAACAGGAGTTTTGCCGTTAGAGGCCCGGACACCATCCCTGCCACATCTTTCGATAAGCCGCTTCCATATCGCGGGCGAACCGAGGGGCATCCATCAGGGGCGACGTACGCATTTTTCCCCGCAAATTACCTCGCAGATGAGTCAAGCGCGGCAGGTCCGCGGCCAGATTGGTGGCGATCTGAACATACTGCTCCGGCGATTCGGCGATCAATTCGGGAATGCCTATGTTGGTCAAGATGCTCGCCCCGCCGCGGGAGATCGCGGTTTGGCCGCGCAGCGTGACGACGGGAACGCCCATCCAAAGTGCGTCGCACGTTGTGGTGCCGCCGACGTAGGGGAAGGGATCGAGGCCGATATCGAGGTTGTGGTATTGCTGCATGTATTGCGGCAAGGGAAGCTCGCCCTTAAAGCTCAGGCGGTTTGGGTCGATTCCCGAATCGGAAAGCTTTTGGCGCACAGTATCGCGATGGCTGCCGGGGAAAGCGTGCAGCACGAGCCGGGAATTGGGTACGGCGGTGAGGATGCGACACCAGGTTTGAAGGGTTGCCGCGCTGATCTTGCAGAAATTGTTGAGGCAGCCGAAGGTGAGAAACCCCTTTGCGGCGGCGGGGAGCGGAGTCATCTCCAGCGACTCAATCGGCGGCTGGTAGCACCAATAGCTGTGGGGCAGGCGAATCGATCGCTCGGTGTAATACTCATCGGATGAGCCGGGGGGATCGAGATGGGGATCGGTGATGCGATAGTCGATCGTGTCCAGGCCGGTGGTGCCGGGATAGGCCAGATAGCTGGCCTGCACCGGCGCGGGCTTGCGGGCAAACAGCTGCATCCGGTTCTTGGCCATGTGCATGGAGAGATCGACCAGAATATCGATGCGATCCTTGCGGATGAGTTGGGCGGCTTCCTCGTCGGAGAGAGCGCGGATATCCCGCCAGACATCGGCGTGACGCTGAATGCGGAGGGTGAAGCTGTCAGGCGAATCAACCGAGGCGTAGCAGAAGATTTCAAACTGCTGGTGGTCATGGGAGGCCAGGAGCGGCAGCATGAATCGACCGACGGAATGGGCGCTGAAGTCAGGCGAAACGTAACCGATCCGAAGCCGGCGATTGGGATCCCGGTCGTTGTCATGCGGGCGGATCAGCCCCCTGAGCGGGTGTGCGTGACGCTCGGCCCAGGCTCGGTGCTGTGCGAGCAATTCGGCCCGGCTGCAACGGGCATCGAAATAGAGCGTGTAGAGCAGGTTGCTATGAATGGCAGGCTCGTTCGGAGCCAGCTCGACGGCGTGGCGGTATGACGCAATGGCCTGCCGAATCCGGCCCATGTCCTTGAGGATGTTGCCCATGGTGTTGTGGGGCTCGGCCAGATCGGGGGCCAAGGCCATGGCGCCAGAGCAGGAGTTCAAGGCGTCGTCAAGCAATCCCTTCCGCTTAAGCGCCAACGCCATCGTGGCGTGTGCTTCGGCGTAATCGGGTTTCAAGCGGATGGCGGCGGCGCTTGCGGCGATGGCCTGGTCGAATTGGCCCTTCACTTCCAGGGCATAACCGAGATGGTTGTGGAGGCGTGGATCGTTCGGATTCAGCCGCACGGCCTCGGTGTATGCGGCGATGGCTTCATCGAGTTGTCCGCGCGTTTGCAGGGAGACGCCCAGATTGTCGTGCGCCAAGGCGGAATCGGGCTTCAGGCGGATCGCGCTGGACAATGCGGCGATGCCTTCTTCGAAACGGCGCGATTGGTGACAGGCGGCGCCCAGATTGATCAGGGCATCGACGAAACCAGGACGAAGCTCGGCGGCGCGGCGATAGGCGGTGATCGCGGCGTCAAACTGACGCTTGCCGCTCAAGGCGTTTCCCAGATCAAAGTAGGCCTCGGCAAAGTCCGGGCGTAATGCCAGCGTGTTTTGGGCGGCGGCAATGGCTTCGTCAAAACGTCCGGCCTGGAACGCAAGGACTCCCAGGAGATGCAGCACATCGGTATCCCGGGGATTATTGGTAAGAATCTGCTGGTAAAGGACCTGGGCCTGGTCCAATCGGCCCGCCTGATGGTGGCTGATCGCCAATTCCAGCTTCTGCTGGGTCGTCACGGTTGGATCATAACCCTGGCTAATCCGTTGACAACCTGGGCGTATGTCCAGTACCGTTCCGCTCGCTGTTGGACCGAACCAGCGGGGGATACGGAGACGCATGCGCACAGTGGTCAGCAAAGCCAAGGCCTATCTGAAAGTCCGGCAGAAAACTGTCCGCGAAACGATGAAGAAGCTCAACCTCAATGCCCTGCTGCTGACGGCGCCCGCTGATCTTGCCTATCTTACCAATTTCTCGGGGGACGATTCGATCGGGATCATCACCGGCAATGACTTTTTTCTGGTGACCGACTTCCGCTACACGGAGCAGGCGCAGATCGAAGCCGGTTGGTTGAACGTCGTCATGCGCGAGGGGAAGATGGATACGGCCTTGGCCGAGACCCTCCTCGCCGCCAAGGCAAAACGAGTGGGATTCGAAAGCAACCGGGCGACGTTCGGGCAGATTCACGCACTGGATAAGGCGATCGGGGAAAAGGCGGGTAAGAAGGCCGTGGAACTCGTTCCCATCGAGGACGTGCTGGTCAATATCCGCAAGGTGAAGGACGATCACGAGATTGACCTGATCCGCAAGTCGGCCGCGATTGCCGAGGAAGCTTTCACCGCCCTCCGGGACGAGATCAAGGTCGGACAGACGGAGAATTATCTGGCGGGTCTTTTGGTGTTGGAGCTTCGGAGCCGCGGGGCGAGCGACGCGAGCTTTCCGGTGATCGTCGCGGCGGGCGCCAACAGCAGCTTGCCGCACTATCGGCCGACCGATGCGCTGGTGCGAAAGGATCAGCCGCTGCTGATCGACTGGGGCGCGATTTTCGACGGTTATTGCAGCGATATCACCCGAACGCTGCAAATCGGACGCGTCAGCGCCAAGATCAGGGAAATTTACAAGATCGTTCTGGAGGCGCAGCAGGCGGCGATCCGCTTCATGCGCCCCGGCGTGACGACGCGACAGGCGGATCGGGTGGCTCGCGATGTCATCGACAAGGCGGGGTACAAGGATCATTTCGGGCATGGCCTGGGACATGGGATCGGACGGGAAATCCACGAACTGCCGGCCATGCGGCGCACCGGCGCCGAGGAGGAGCTTCGCCCGGGTATGATCGTGACGGTCGAGCCGGGAATTTATCTGCCGGGCGAGGGAGGCGTGCGCATTGAGGACGACGTGCTGATTACGCACAGCGGGTGCGAAGTGCTGACGACATTGGATAGAACCCTTTGAGGATGGCCAACTTGAGCGAAAAGAAGCAATCGAAGAAGGCGGCGTTGCCCAAGAACAGCGGGCCGATGGATGTCGCGCTGCTGGCGAGCATCGTGAAGCTGATGCAGGACAATGACCTCAACACGGTGGAACTGCGCGACGGAGAAAAGCGGGTGATGCTGAAGCGCGGGGCGGCGGAGACGGTGATGCCCGTCGCCATGCCGATGCAGTATCCGGCTGCGGTGGGTGGATCGCCCCCCCCGCCGGCGGCGGCCAACGGAACCGCGGAAGAATCGGCCAAGCTGATCGAAATCAAGAGCCCGATGGTGGGAACGTTCTATGCGGCGGCCAGTCCCGACGCCAAGCCGTTCGTGACGTTGCGTTCGGAGGTTTCGGATGAGACGGACGTGTGCGTGATCGAGGCGATGAAGGTGTTCAACAACGTCAAGGCGGAATGTAAGGGGACGATCGCAAAGATTCTGGTGAACAACGGGCAGGTGGTGGAATTTGGGCAGGTCCTTTTCCTTGTCAAGCCGTGAGCGAGCGCCGGAGGCTACATTTCGCCGACACGGATGCGGTCGCGGCGGAGGTTGGCCGGCTTCGCGCGGGTTACTCGCAAGCGGGCAACTGGTCGTTGCCGCAGGTTTGCTGGCATTTGACCGAGGCCATCCGTTTTTCGATGCGGCTGGGGCCGTACGAACCCGTGCGCGGCGGCCTGATGCGATGGCTGATGGTCCGGGCGATCCTGATCACGGGACGAATCCCCGCGGGCGCCTATGCTCCGGAGCGCATCACACCGGCAAAGGACGTGGGCGAAGCGGCGATTGACGAGTTTCTGACCGCTCTTGAAGAATTGAAGGATTATAAAGGTGAATTCGCGCCGCATCCGAGGCTTGGGACTTTGAAGCGCGGCGGTTACTTCAAATTGCACTTGATTCACTGCGCGCATCATCTCGGTTTCCTCACGCCGACAACCGGGCGACAGGCATAAATGGCGATGTTCTCGAAAATATTGATAGCCAATCGCGGCGAAGTCGCCTTGCGGATCATCCGCGCCTGCCGGGAACTGGGGGTGCAGTCGGCGGTGGTCTATTCCACGGCCGATCGCGAAGCGGCGTATCTGAAGCTGGCGGATCAGGCGATCTGCATCGGCGATGCGCCGCCGGCGGAGAGCTATCTGAACATTCCGCGGATCATTTCGGCGGCGGAAATCGCCGATGTGCAGGCGATCCATCCGGGGTACGGATTTCTGGCCGAGAACGATCACTTCGCCGAGGTGTGCCGAAGCTGCAAGATCGAATTCATCGGCCCGCCGGCGTCGGCGATGGCGGCGGTGGGAAACAAGGTGGCGTGCAAGAAGCTGGCGAAGAAGGCGAAAGTCCCCGTCGTGCCGGGCAGCGATGGAGCGATCGACGATGAAAAATTGGCGATGAAGGTCGCGTCCCAGATCGGGTATCCGGTGATCATCAAGGCGGCGGCGGGCGGCGGCGGGCGCGGAATGCGCGTGGCCCACAACGATGTCTCGCTTCGCGCCGGACTCAAACAGGCCCAGGCCGAGGCCGAAAACGCTTTCAAGGATTCCACCGTTTACATCGAGAAGTTCCTGGAATTCGGCCGGCATGTTGAGGTGCAGATCCTGGCGGACCATCACGGCAACACGGTCCACTTGTGGGAGCGGGACTGCTCGATGCAGCGGCGGCACCAGAAACTTCTGGAGGAATCGCCCAGCCAATTCCTCAAGCAGGAAACGCGGGAGAAGCTGTGCGAGGCGGCGGTGCGGCTGGCGAAGGCGGCCGGGTACGTCAGCGCCGGAACCGTCGAGTTTCTGGTTGATGGCGACGGGCGTTTTTATCTTCTGGAAGTCAACGCCCGCATTCAGGTGGAACATCCGGTGACCGAGCAGGTGACCGGAATCGATCTGATCAAGGAGCAGATCCGCATCGCCTCGGGCTTTCCGATGAGTTTCAAGCAGAAGGACGTGCAGCCCAGTGGTCATGCCATTGAGTGCCGGATCAACGCGGAGGACCCGCAGCGGAATTTCGCGCCGTCGCCGGGATTGATCGAGGAGCTTCGCGTGCCGGGCGGTCCGGGGGTGCGATGGGACAGCCACGTGTACGCGGGCTATCGGATTCCGCCGAATTACGACAGCATGATCGGCAAGCTGATCGTCCATCGGCCAACGCGGGCGCAGGCCATCGCGACGATGAAGCGGGCGCTCGGGGAATTTCACGTCCGGCCGATCAAGACGACGATCCCGCTGCAATTGCAGATCATGAACGATCAGAACTTTGCTCGCGGGGACGTGGACACGGGATTCGTGGAGCGCGTGCTGCTGGGGCGATGAGGGCTGGGGGAAGTTCGGTATATCCCACATCATTTTTCACCGCCCGCTTCGCTCGAGAGCGCGGAGATCGCTGAGAAGATTTTTTAGCCGCAGATGACGGAGAGATGCACGCAGATAAAAATCACTGCGAAGCGCTTTTTCATCTGTGTGCATCTGATTTTCATCTGTGGCAAATGTCGCATTTCTCGGCGATCTCCGCGCTCTCGAGCGAAGCGGGCGGTAAATAATCCGCGCTATCCCACCTTGGGTTCCAGGATTGGCGGAGGGTAATAGTCCTCTGACGCGTTGGCTTGCGGGCGAATTGTGGGAGTTACCGGTTTGAAACGGCTGGCTGCGGTCATCAGAATGTGAGCAGCCTTGAGGCGGATTTTGTCGTCCGTGTCGTCGAGGAACTTGGCCAGAACGCCGGCGGCTTTCTGGGCGATGGTCTGACAGCGGTCGGCGGTCGTGCCGTGAAGATAAATTCGGGCGCTGGTCAGAGCCTGGCGGTAATCCTCGTCGTGGGTTTTCCATCTCCAGAGGGTTTTGCGATCGACGGAGAGGGTTTGGGCGATTTGGGTATCGCGCATT
>Ga0187864_10004496_pt1 | contig 10882 bp, 10 predicted proteins | sample June2016WEW_11_4_FD_132985 | JGI IMG/M metagenome (GOLD analysis project Ga0187864, IMG submission 132985) | Peatland microbial communities from SPRUCE experiment site at the Marcell Experimental Forest, Minnesota, USA - June2016WEW_11_40 | ecosystem: Environmental > Terrestrial > Soil >... | reverse complement strand
TTTTCTTCCAAAACGGCCTCAAACTTGATAATCCACTGCAAGTTTCAATGAAACCTCCAAGCAACTTTGAATCAGCATTGGCAGTTGCCTTCAATGTTCTTTTGCATTCCAGCAAAGAAACAAACCGAACTCAAACGTGCGATTACTTCAACGTTTTTCTCGCTCCCTTTGCAAAAGGCGCTGAAACAGCAAGAATAAAGGACAACCTGCGCTTATTCATTTTAAACCTAAACCAGCATGCCAACGCAACATTGGGGCTTGAGCTTTCAACCCCAAAATTAACCGCAGAAAAAGAAGCAATTGGTCCTCAAGGAAAAATATGCGGCAAATACGGCGACTTCACCCCAGAAAGCCAACTTTTAGCTTCACTTATCATTGAAGTCTTCACAGAAGAGAGTTCTCAGAAGCCACTGCTCAACCCACAGCTGGTCATAAAAATTGACAAAGACACTTTAACAAATGAAAACGCAAAAGCATTTCTCCTCAAAGTCCACCGCTTGGCAGCCGAAAAAGGAACACCCTACTTTGCTAACACCATAAAGAAAGAAGCTGAGAACACAGTTTTTTCCGCTTCAGGAGTTAAACTTACACCTGACTTTACTGGAGACTGGGAAACCGACACCCTTCACACAGGCTGTCTTGGTAGTGCAACAATTAATTTGCCAAGAATCGCTCAAGAAAGTGAGAAGGATAAAAACAAGTTTTTCGATTTAGTGAGGGAACGTTTTGAACTTGCCGCCCGAGCTTTAGGAGTAAAAAACAATGCTCTCAAGCAGTTTGGAAAAAATTCATTGCCTTTCCTGCTAAAAAATGCCAATGGAGACACATATTTCAGGCTAGAAAACTGTTCACGAATAATTAATTTGGCTGGGTTCAAAGAAGCCGTAGAAGCTTTCACTGAAAAAAGCATAAACTCGGAAGAGAGCCGCAAATTCAGCGAGGAGGTAATTCAAAACATTTTGGCTTTCAAACAGAAAATCGGCAGGAAACATGGAAAACGCTTATACCCTGTAATACTTAGCAATCCTGAAGCATCAGAAAGGCTCGCCCAATTAGATATTGAGAAATACGGTGTAGCCAAAGTAAAATTCTCAGGAACACGAGAAAAATCCTATTACTCAACTGCAAGAAGGTTCCAAGTTAAAGCTGGCGAAACCCTCAGCATACAATCTGAAATGTTGGAGACCACGCAAAAAATGAAAGGGCTAAATGCTGGTGGCACCTTAAGCATTATAGAGTTGTGGGCCGCTGAGTTTAAGCCTGAAGCACTAATGGATTTGACCCGGCGCTTAATTGAAAATCAATCCTTGGAATTCTTCACTTACAATCGAATAATTAGCTTCTGCGATAACTGTAAAAAAAGCTGGCTCGGAACATTGCATAAATGTCCATCATGCGGCTCCATGAGCAATCTGGCAACTTTCGACCGCTTCACTTCTACATGAAAGCTTATTTGACTGCCCCAAGCACAAGCGACAGAAGCGCCATTCGCACTACAATGCCGTTCCAGACTTGCTGGAAATAACGTGCCTGCGGTGTGCTGTCAACCTCAGCGGCAATTTCATCTACACGCGGAAGCGGATGCAGAATTATCAGGTCTTTCTTTGCATTTTTCAAAGTTTTCAAGTCAATTCTATAGGTACCTTTAACTTTTGCGTACTCCGCTGCGTCAGGAAAACGTTCCCTCTGTATTCGTGTAACATATAAGACGTCAATTTGTGGGATTATGGTTTCCAAGTTGGCGTCTTCAGTTACTGGAATTGTATTTTTTATTGTTTGGAGCACGTCTTTTCGCATGCGGAGTGTTTCAGGAGAGACTAGATAGAGTTCTATGTTGTAGAGTGCAAGTGCATAAGCAAGCGAGTGGACCGTTCGTCCATAGCGCAAGTCGCCGATTATGGCTACTTTTAACCCGTCTATCTTGCCTTTTTCTTTGCGCATAGTGTAGAGGTCGATGAACGCTTGCGTCGGATGCTCCTCTGCGCCAGTTCCACCGTTTATTATGGGAACCTTAGAAAACTCCGCAGCCAATTTAGCAGCACCTTCCAAACTGTGCCTAAGTGCTATTGCATCAGCATAGTTCTCGACAGTGCGTATAGTATCCGCCAAGTTTTCGCCTTTCTTAACCGACGCAATTTCAGCATCCGCAAAGCCGATGTTGGACCCGCCTAGTTTTAGCATTGCTGTTTCAAAACTTAAACGCGTACGAGTGCTAGGCTCAAAAAACAATGTTGCAAGGATTTTTCCCTTAAGCATATCTGAACCTCTTGAAGCGAGGGGCTCCATGGACCGGCTGACGTCAAGGATGTAGTCGATTTCTTGGTGGGAAAAATCTCCAATGGATACAATATCTCTTCCTTGGAACTCCATTTAAAGGCACCCAAAAACAAGAAGCCGTTAACTGCTAAATAACACTTTGGATGCTTTCCGCTCGTTTTTTGTTTGCAAGTTAGTGCTTATATGCTTTTGTTGTTGCCTAGCGACTGCCACACATTTTTAATAACGACACTGAGGCAATACTAATTTAAATTAGAAATTTTGAAGGAATTTTGATGGAAGCAATTTTGGAAAAAATTTCTAAACGAGAGAAAACCCAAGAAAGTTTTAATTCACAAGGATACATGCCTCGAGTATATGAAGTTAGGTCACCATGCCAGTGGCTGGAACACTGTTATGATGGCAGATGCCCAGCATTCACAAAAGTTAATGGAAACTTTTACTGCGCACGTCCCAAACTAATCCATAGCTAAACACTGCTTTCATTAAGCATTAAACTGCGGGTTAGTATTAGCTCTTCAACGCATCTATCGCTTCTTTAACCACGGCAACTGACTTTCCAAAGCGCTCTCTTGTTTGATTAGACAACTCAAGCTCAATTATTTTTTCAACCCCGCTTTTCCCAAGAACAACGGGCACACCAATCGAAACGTCTGAAAAGTTATATTCGCCATCAAGGCATGTGGACACGCTCATAACTCGATTTCTCCCCGTTAGAATTGCGTCAGCTGTAATGGCAATTACGGCACCAGGAGCATAGATTGTTGAGCCTTTGAGTTTGATAACGTCAGAACCTGATGTTACTGTTAAATGAACTATTTTTTCGATCTGCTCTTTTGTTAGAAAGTTTGTTATGGGAATACCTGATACAGAGGCGTATTCAACCAGTGGAACCATTGAATCGCCATGTTCACCGATCACTAAAGCGCTAGTGTCTTCTCTTGAAACGTCCAATTCACTAGCAATGTATGTTCTAAAGCGTATTGTATCAAGGATATTGCCCATGCCGAATAAGCGGCTACGTGGAAAACCGGATTCTTTGAAGGCAACGTAAGTCATTATGTCAACAGGGTTTGTAACAATCATAAGCTTGCAGCCAGAAGCATACTTTACAACCTCTTTTACGACGGATCTAATGATTTGTGCATTATTATTCATCAGATCAATGCGAGTCATATCCGCCCTTCTGCCAAAGCCAGCTGTCACAATAACAAGTTCCGATCCTTGCATTTCCGCATAGTTGCTGGTTCCATGGATTTTGCCGTCAAATTCGATTGCTGGTGCCGCCTGCATCATGTCTAGGGCTTCGCCTTTTGCTTGATTTTCGTCAGCGTCAATCAGGACTACATCGCTTATTTTGTAGCGGAGAATGTCGAAGGCAGCCGCGCTTCCTACTTTGCCAGCGCCAATTATAGCTATCATGGGTGATTACCTACTGTTTGATACATAATTGATACACGCTATTTTCAATTTTAATAAGAGCTATTCTAACTTTTAATGTGCTTCGCAGAATAAAAAGAAACTTTTAAAATATTCTCCTTTTTCAGATCGAAGATTTTGATTAGTTCCCTTTTCTTTACGGCGTAAAGTAGGTAACATTCGCTTGTATGTTCACGGTTTGAGTAATCGTAGATAATTTATTGTCAAGTACAAGATAGTAAGTTCCATTTGAGTCAAGGTTGGAACTAATTAAGGCGGTTGTGGTTTGTGAACTTTGGTAGAGTGCACCGAAGTAACTGTCATTCGCATAATTGTCAAAGTTGGTGCTGTCAAAAATGTAAACTATGATGCCGCTGCCACTCTTGCCTAGTACTGTAAAATTTCCTGATACATGAATGCTTGATGAATTTGAAGGAATAGTGAACGGGTAATCTAAATATGCACCAGCGTCAACGTTGGCTGCCTCATTCACTATCTGAAACGTATACGCTATGGGAGGCGAAGAAGGTTTTTTGCTCAAAATAAAAACTGCTCCTATACTGCCAGCAACAATAAATATGATCAGAACCGATGCCAGAATTTTTCTTGGCTGAATCGCTTATCCCCCGTTTAAATTGAACCTACTTTTATTTTAACCAACTTCTTAGTGCCTCGGTAATATAAAACTTAGCCAGAATTAGAAGTAGAGCGAACAAAAAGAAACAAAAGTTAGCTAAATACTGCGAGTACAAAGGAACTATTACGTAAGTGTTAATTCTGTAAGCTTTCTCTTTCCATAGTGCTTAAGATTTAAGTCAGCATCTTCAGGAACCCAGTTAAAGTAAGAAAATTGTGATTTATCTTACTATTGTCAATGGGCAAGGTGTAAAATTTGCAACTTTCTCGCTAATACTGCCCAAAAAAGCTCTTTCATCTTACCTAATCCTTTATGCCCAACATCAATAACGTCGAAACCACTCTCTTTAGCAGCATTAACAATTTCAAGGGCAGGATCCCCTTCCTTTAACATCGACGAAACCGCCAAATTAGGCTTAGCTGCTTTCGCATGGCAACGCTTCTGCTTAAAATTTCGTCATGAATCTTGCTTAAATCCTTACCAAATACAGACGTATTGCCGCCTGAATAAGCAATTGATTCTCCAGAAACTGCACCCATTACCAGCGACTCAGAAACATTCAAAATAAGGATAGAGGCATAAAATTTTACAGCTAAATCTAAAGCAAAATCTAATGCTCTGTCAGAATTTTCTGATCCATCAACAGCCACTAAAATATTCCTAATCACCATAATTATCATCTCTAAAAGACAATTCTTAAACAGCCATTAAGCTTTCCTTTAAACCCAAAGCACTATCTCAATTGGCCTATAATTTACTTGAGCTTTCAAATGTCAGATTGCTTTTGCTGATTCCTTTAAACAATATAAAGGTAAAGTGCATTTAATACCTAAAGAGGCATGTGGGGGTTCATCAATAAATAAGCATATTCAAATTCTGATAGCCATGCTTATTATTGTGACAATAGTTTTACCAGCGTTCAATTTTCCTAGCGCCAAAGCCCAAGCAGCCGAAGACCAATCTTCATGGACCACAATGACACCTATGCCAACAGCCCGAGGCGATCTCGGTGTTGCAACTGTAAACGGAAATATCTATGCTATCGGAGGCTTGAGTGGCGATTCACCCGTTAACGTTAACGAAATGTATGACCCTATCGCAAACAGGTGGACAACTGAAACGCCTATGCCCACAGCCAGAAGCGGTTGTGCCATCGCGGTTTACAATAACGAAATATATGTTATAGGCGGGGCAGTCGGCAACGAGTTTGTTGGAAACAACGAAGTATACAACCCTGGAACGAATAGTTGGGAAATAAAGGCTTCGATGCCTATTCCTAGAGCTGACTTAAGCGCAAGTGTGGTGAACGGTAAAATCTATTTAATCGGCGGCGAAGAATATTCAAGCACAAGCCCTTATTATCGAGAAACTAATGTGAACGAAGTTTATAATCCAGCTAACGATACATGGACTACAGAAGCACCAATACCATCGGCTGTTTATGGTTACGCATCAACCGTTGTAAATGGCAAAATTCATATTATTGGCGGTTCCCAAGCTTCAAGCTCACAAGGAAGTAACATTTTCGTTAATTCAAACCAAGTATACGATCCTCAAACCAATACGTGGAGTTTAGGTGCAAACTTGCCTTCTGCAGTTACTTATGGAGCTGCTGCGGCAACTGAAGGCTTCATGGCTCCTCCATTGCTATATGTTATCGGTGGATATTTTCTGGATTCTTATAGCAGTAACGTTCAAGTTTATAGTCCAAGTAACAACTCTTGGAGTACTGGCCCTCCGATGCCTACAGCTCGGGCATACTTGGGCGTTGCTGTTGTAAACGATGTTTTATACGCAATTGGGGGATTTGACGGCCAAAACTGGCTAAACACAGTTGAGAAGTACACGCCTATTGGTTATGGAACTGCTCCACCGATAATTCAAATTACCTCTCCCGAAAACCAAACTTACAATAAAGTAACCTTAAATTTTATCGTTAACAAAGACACCGAATGGATGGGTTACAGTTTAGATAACCAAGCAAACATAACCATAAAGGGAGAAACACCAACAGAATTACTTAACTTATCTCAAGGGGCGCACAACATACTACTCTACGCCAACGACAGCCTCGGCAACATGGGTTATTCTAACAGAGTTTTCTTTTCTGTGGACATGATTCCTCCAAACATCGTGATTATTATTCCTCAAAACCAATCTTATAGCTCCACAGACATCCAACTAACTTTCGAAGTAAATAAGACACTCACATGGTTAGCTTACAGTTTAGATGGACAACAAAATGTAACCATAATCGGAAACGTAACTTTGCCAGCGTTATCCAATGGTTCACACCGTTTAACCGTTTACGCTACTGACAAAGTAGGTAATACGGGTTCAAAAACGGTTTACTTTAGCATAGCGCCTTTTCCAACAGTCACGGTTGTAGGAGTCGCAGCCACAATAACGATAGTTTTGGCGGCAGGATACCTTCTTTTTGAACGCAGAAAACCAAGTAACAAAAAAGAAGAAATAGGCATCCTTCCTAAAGGTTAGAATTATTTCGCAAAAGAAAAAGTTTAGGCAGAAAGTTATTCACAGCCAATAGATTATTGTTTTAAATTTTTGTAGTTACATAGAAGCAACAAAACACCTCTGCAAAAAAGAGAAAATTTAAGTAACATAAATCAACGCTTCTAAAGAAGGGCTCAAGTATGAGTTTCGAAATTGATTACATCGCGGCTGAAAAGTCAGGCTGTTCCTCTAAACTGGTGATTGCAGACCGAATCTTTTACGTAAAACTGTTTTCTTCTGAACCATCAAGATTTTTCTCTGGAGACCAAAAAGGCGTTATTCAAAAAGAAATCTCGAAAGCCGAATTTGAACTTTGGCTAAACATCTTAGCTGATAATGAAATTGAGGTTTTAGATATTCAAAAGAAGCTTTGTTTAGGAAAAAAATACTAAGTCCTAAATTGTTTTTTGGGTTGGTTTTGCTGAATTTTTAAGTTGCGACTTTGGGGATGGTGCAAGTTGCGACTTTTGTGGTTTGTTGTGTTGTGTTTTGTTTTGGGTTGTGGTGGTTGTTTGAGGGTTTTTTTATGGCTGTGAACGCACTTTTTCCGCAGGGGCGTTTGTGTTTGCTCGCATTTTTGTGGTTGAATTTTGTTAAAAATATTAGCCTGTCCTCAATCGCTTTGCGTTTGCTTGCACAAGCTACCCTTCGGATTCACTATATGATTCTAGAAGTGCATCCTTAGGAGCTCTAATAGGCAAGGCAGGCAAATAATTGTCATTCTGTGTTGACTGGCTGAATACGGGCGTAGGAGAAAAATACTAAGCTCCTAAACATCTTTCCATCTGGTCTTCTTTATCGCCAAGAATAGGACAATGGCGCAGACTGCTGATAGGACTACCCAATCAAATGTTATCATATTAGTGGAGATTTTGAGGTAGCCTGTTGCTGACTGCATAATTTCCGCTACATATGTCGTCGGCGAAAGGTAAGCAATATACCTGTAATCCGCAGGAACGTAGGTTATCGGGTAATATACTGGCGGCACCGTCGTAAACAATAGTGAAAGAAGCCTAGAGAAAGCATAGCTCTGAACTACATCATTTGAGAAAGTGGATAGCATGAATCCTATAGCTACTGAGATAGCGAACATCAGCAATAGTGCAATGGATAAGATTGATATTTGAAGAATCGAAGGATGCAAATAAATTCCTGCAAGCACAATAAGAATAACTAAAGAAGGAATTGAGTAAACTATTTCCGCAAGAGTCATTCCCGCCATGTATAAGGTTGAACTTGTCGGCGAGCTTACAATCATGTCTTGAAGTTTGAAGTCATTTTTTAAGTGAGAAAGGTCTGATTGAAGTGAAATTCCGCTTGAAAAGAAAGTCATTATCAATCCGCCTTCAATTGCGGTTCCAAAAAGACTGCCATGGGATATGAAGGTAATTACAATCAGAATAGAAAACGGCGCAATAACGGCACTTAGCAAAACGATAGGGTAGTTTACCATTTCATAAACGGCATTCACCAGAACGCCTGCTAAAAGTTGGCTGAGTTTACTGCGCTTCAGTTATTCATCCCTCGCTTTTTGTCCAACAAGGTAAAAGAAAATATCATCCAAAGTGACAGGAGCGATAGAGAATTTTACTGCTTGCTCAGCGAACGCTTTAGCTAAGCTGAAGGCTTCATCTTCATTGGTCATTATCTGTGCGACGCCGCTTTTGTCTGTGGTTACTTCGGCATCTTTCAACTGTGGAACCGGCACTTTAGGCGGCAGTTTGATGCTGTACTGGTATCTAACCGTTTTTCTCAGCTCAGGAAGAGTGCCAAATGAAACCAATTTTCCATCTTTAAGAATGCCTATCTTATCTGCAAGTTGCTCTGCCTCTTCAAGATAATGAGTTGTAAGAAAAATAAACCGTTCTTTGCCAAGCGCTCTTAGAATTTCCCATAGTTCTCTCCTTGAGATTGGGTCCAAGCCAGTTGTGGGTTCATCAAGAAAAATAACATCTGCTTCTGAAGCGGTTACAGTGGCGAGGAGCACCTTTCTTTTTGTGCCACCTGAGAGGCGGCTAGTCAATGCATTAGCGTATTGTTCTAAACCAAGCTTTGCAAGCGACTCATCAGCAAGCCTCTTTGCTTCATTGTAGCTGTAGCCTCGCCAAAGAAGATATGAAAAAACAGTTTGTTTGGATGTCATCCACCTTATCGTTCTTGCCTCCTGCGGGACAATCGCAATTTTCTCCCTTAACTTATTTTCCTGCGTTATTACGTCAAAACCGTTAATGCTTGCGCTTCCAGCGGTAGGTTGAAGCTCCGTGGCAAGAATTCTGATAAGCGTTGTTTTTCCAGCGCCATTTCTACCAATTAAACCGAAAATACCGTTAGTTTCCACTGTAAAGGTGACGTTTTCAAGAGCTTTTCTATGGTCCTCGTAAACCTTTGTCAACCCGTTACATTCAAGCTTGCCCATGAATCACTACTACCTGAAAATAGCACAATATCACTTCTGTATATTTTAATTTACTTCTGTAATTTTTAAAAGCATTAATTTAACAGATTACATTTATATAAAAATTCTGAAATACTGAAAAGTGAAAAGGAAGAGAAATAACATGACGGTTCATTTAATCCCTTGGGATACTAAACGTAATCTAATGATGGAGGCAAATCGTCTCTATGATGAAGCGGGAACCTTTGATCGCATACAAAAGGGTGACCTTGTTGCAGTTAAATTGCATGTAGGCGAGTTAGGAAACCCGAATTATGTGCAACCATTTTTTGTTCATGACATAATCCTCAGGGTTAAGGAGGCAGGCGGCAAACCATTCCTTACAGACTCCAACACTTACTATAATGCACAACGTAACAATGCGTACGACCACATGATTACGGCGTTAATGAATGGTTTTAACATGGCGCCGTTTATTGTGGCAGATGGGCTTAAAAGCGAAAACTACCGAACAGTTCCCACCAAGGGCATACTAAAAGAAATAGAAGTGTCAGGCGCTATCGCGGAAGCTGACGCCATGATTGTTGTCACACATGATAAAGGCCATGAACTCAGCGGTTTCGGCGGCGCCATAAAAAACCTCGGCATGGGCTGCACACCCAGAGCAGGAAAACTTCGCCAGCACAGAACAGTAGGCTTAGAAATAGACACATCCAAATGCATCGGCTGCGGAAAATGCAAAGAAAATTGCGAAATGAACCTGCCTGAAATTATTGAGGGAAAAGCAAGAAACACCTCAGCTGTATGCATGCGTTGTCCAATGTGCAAACATGGTTGCCCCATGGAAGCCATAAGCTTCACCCATCAGGAAAATATCTGCAGGGCACTCGCTTCAGCCGCTTACGGGGTACTCTCCACCTTTAACCCGAATAAAGTGTCATACGTGAGCTTTGCCAAGGGCATCACACAATACTGCGATTGTTTGCCTAATCCGGGCGAAGTCATGATGAAGGACGTTGGTATCTTCGCGTCTAACTCTCCGGTTTCAATTGACGGCGCATTCTTAGAAATGGTTGATTATAAAGTGTTCAATGGAGCGTCTCATGTTGATTGCATGTTGCAGATTCAAGAAGCTAATGACATCGGTATTAAAGGGGAAGTTAAACCAAAGATAACTAAAATAGTTTAAATGCACTAATTTTGTCTTCTTTTCATCGGGGTTTTAGCGGTTGCTTTTTTCGTCTTCGTCTAAATAGGTAAACAGCAATGATGATTACTATGGTAGCTACAGCGGTTACGATTAAGTAATGGGAGACACCAGCAACTTGCGTCCAGTTTTTGCCAAGGTACCAGCCCAAATAAATCAAAATTACATTCCACAGTAAACAGCCTGCCGTCGTGAAAGCGATAAACTTTGCCAACTTCATTTTTGCGGCGCCTGCTGGAAACGAAAATGTTGTCCGGAATCCCGGAATTAAACGGCTTATAAAAACCATTAAACTGCCATGCTTGGTAAACCATTTTTCAGCAACTTCAAGCTGGTTTGTTGACAAAAGAACTTTGCCTAAAATTTTGTGTTGCATTAGGGCTTGAACACCTTTTAACCCGATGTAATAGTCAACCAATGAACCGATTATTCC
>Ga0187864_10004495_pt1 | contig 10882 bp, 11 predicted proteins | sample June2016WEW_11_4_FD_132985 | JGI IMG/M metagenome (GOLD analysis project Ga0187864, IMG submission 132985) | Peatland microbial communities from SPRUCE experiment site at the Marcell Experimental Forest, Minnesota, USA - June2016WEW_11_40 | ecosystem: Environmental > Terrestrial > Soil >... | reverse complement strand
TTGGCGGACAGCGCGCCGGTGACGCCAGGGCGGATATCAGCCTTCAGCGTCACGCTGACCCGCGGTGCCCGGGCGGCGACGGCGTCGACGGCGCGCTTCACCACGTCCATGACCTCGTCCCAGGTCGATATGTAATTTGCTACCATTTAACCATGCTGAACGGCACGGATCAGATAGCCAAGCCCTACGACATCTACGCCAGAGTCAGCCGAGTCAAGAGCAAGAAGAAGAACGAGCCGTCCACGGGCGGACAGCTCGCGATCTGCCGCCTGAGGCTCGCCGACCTTGACCTTCCGGAGGGCAAGGTTCTGGTTGATCCGGGGCGTTCGGCATGGGACCCGACTGTCCGGCGTCCGGCGTGGGACGAGCTGATGGACCGGCTTGAGCGCGGCGTGTCCGGCGGGTTCATTGTGTTCGACCTGGAGCGGTTCACCCGGCAGCCGAAGGACGGCGAGCGGATGATCGAGCTGGCCGCTCGCGGCACGATGGTGTTGGACAGCGAGAGCGAGTACGACCTGACCACGCCGAACGGCAAGAAGGCGTTCCGCGACGCGATCAACGCTGCCGCCTACTACTCCGACCGCCTGTCCACCAGAGCCCGGCGCGGCAAGCGTCTCAAGGCAATGTCGGGGGAGCCGAACACCACAACCCGTCCATTCGGCTTCGAGGACGATTTCGTGACCGTGCGCGAAGCCGAAGCCGAGATCATCCGGGAGCTGACCAGGCGAATCTTGGCGGGAGAATCGCAGAACGCGCTGGTGCGCGATCTCAACGCACGCGGCATCCTCACCAGCCACGACAACCCTTGGGCTGAGACATCCTTGCAACGTCTTCTGCTCAGAGAGCGCAACTGCGGACGAATCCTTTACACCGACACGGAAAAGAACGTTAAGTCTATTGCTGGCCGTCTGCCTGGAGAGCCGATCGTTTCCGAGGAGGACTTCGACCGGGTATGCGCGATGTACGCCGCGCGTCGGCGCAGCGAGCCGCGCTCGGATACCTACCTGTGCACGGGTATAGCCTTCTGCGGCCGTCCGGGCTGCGGCAAACCGCTCACCGGTCACCCAGCGCCGGCTCTGAAGCCGTACGAGGACGGTTCGGTACGCCGTGACTACAGGTGCGGCCCGTCTGCTAACGGCAGGGGCTGTGGCAAGATCAGCGTTGATCAGCGTGGCTTGGATGAGGCGGCCGGAGCCATCGCTGTGGAGATTCTGTCTGACTCTCGCCATGCCGAGGCGGTCGAGTCCGTCACCCGGGAGCTTGAGAGCGAAGCCGCGCGGCTGGACTTGGCCATCGCCGAGGCTGAACGTGTCGCAGAAGCGCTGGCCGACCGCCTTGGGCGCGGAGAGCTGACTCTCTCGCGCTATGACATCGCTAACCGGCCACTGGATGAGCGCATAGCCAAGCTCAAGGCCGAACGCGAAGCGCTGGGCGACACAGCTCCAGGCGTTTCGCGGCAGCCAAGCCGGGAGCACTGGCAGCGGCGGTGGGACGAAGCCGACACGGCAGAAAAACGCGAGCTGTTGAAAATGGCCTTGCGCGGCAGGCGCCTCGTCGTCGGCCCGGCCAGCCTTAAGCGTGCTGAGCGGTCAGATGTCACCCGCCGGATCAGGATCGTCTCAGCGGAAGGCGAAGACCTGCTAGACGGGACGATGACGATCGCTGACGTGATCGCAGCGAGGGCCGAGCATGGCGGGCTCGTGTCTACCCCTAGCGCGCCGGACACCAGATGGTCGAAGCGGCGGTTTTTCACCGAAGAGTGCAAGAGCCGCATCCTTGACGAGTACGAGAACGCGACACCGGGAGAGCGCAAGGCCCTGCTGCGCAGGGAGGACCTGCACTACACGAATATCTCCTCCTGGCGCCGCAAGAGGATGGGGTAGACCGTGGCCGCCGAAATTGTCAGTTCAAACCTGCCGATTGACATCTACGCCCGTGTCAGTCAGCTCAAGCGCAACGAGAAGCGCGAACCGTCGACTGACGGCCAAGTGTCGGTATGCCGGGTCCGCCTCATCGACCTCGGTCTTGCGGAAGGCAAGGTCCTGGTAGATCCTGGCCGCTCGGCGTGGAACCCCGCTATCCAGCGTCCGGCATGGGACGAGCTGATGGAACGGCTAGAGCGTGGCGTTTCCGGTGGGTTCATCGTGTTCGACCTGGAGCGGTTCACCCGTCAGCCCAAGGACGGCGAGCGGATGATCGGGGTGGCCGCTCGCGGCCTCCTGGTGCTGGACAGCGAGAGCGAGTACGACCTGCGGACCCCGAACGGCAAGAAGGCGTTCCGCGACGCGATCAACGCCGCCGCCTACTACTCCGACCGCCTGTCAACCAGGAGCGCCCGCGGGAAGAAGCTCAAGGCGATGGCGGGCGAGCCGAACGGCTCAGCACGACCCTTCGGCTTCGAGGACGACCGCGTCACCCAGCGCGAGGACGAGGCCGCCGTCCTGCGGGAACTGACAACGCGCCTGCTGGACGGCGAGCTGCCTGACGCGCTGGTTGCGGACCTGAACGCGCGGCAGATCCCTACGGGCCAGGGCAAGCCGTGGACGCCCACGGCGCTGAAGACGCTGCTCACCCGCCAGCGGAACTGCGGCAGGATCATCTACACTGACCCCGCGTCGGGCCTGGCGTCCGTCGTTGGCCGCCTGCCAGGTGATCCGATCGTTTCCGAGGAGGACTTCGACCGGGCGACCGCGATTTACGCCGCGCGCCGGCGAGGCCGCCCGAGTTCACCGCACTACCTCTGCTCGTCCTTCGCCGTCTGCGGGCAGCCCGGCTGCGGCCACGTCCTCCACGGTCGGCCCCGCAACGGCCTCAAGCCCTACCCGGACGGGTCGGTACGCCGTTCGTACTGGTGCAACCCCAGTTCAGGAGGGTGCGGAAAGACCGAAGTGGATCAGCGGGCGCTGGATTCAGCGGCACGCGCGCTTGCGGTTGAGATCTTGTCGGACACGCGCAACGCCGACGAGATCGAGCACGCCGCCCGTGAGGCAGCCAGCGAAGCCGTCCGGCTCGACATCAAGATCGCCGAAGCCGAGGCGGTGGCGGAAGCCCTCACCGACCGCCTGGGACGAGGCGAGATCACCCTCGCCCGCTACGACCTGGTCATCAGGCCAGTCGATGAACGCATCGCCAGCCTCCGGGCCGAACGCGCCGCACTCCCTGATCCCGGCCCCGTCCCCGGAACACAGCCGTCGCTGGGGACAAGCCGCGCGCAGTGGCGGCAGCGGTGGGACACCGCCGACTACAAGGGAAAGCGAGACCTGCTCACGATGGCGCTGCGGGGCAAGCACCTGGTGATACAGCCAGCCCAACGAGGCAGGGGCGGCGCCGACCAGGCCGACATCGTGCGCCGCATCACGATCGAGTAGCGCCGCATTTCCGCCTGGACAGGCCAGTAATCGTTTCGTTTCGTTTATTCGTTACGTCACCAGATACGAAAACGAAAGGCCCCGAGATCATGGGCCACCACGATCACGGTAGGGCCGATGACCAGCAAGAAGAGCACCACGGCCGACGGCACCACGGCGCGGCCGACGTGCGGCTACCCCGGATGTAACCAGCTCGCCGCCCCGGCCGAGAAGCCCGGACGACCGCCAGAGTACTGCGCCGGACGCGGCCACACCCGCGCATCGGCCTGGAAGGAACGCCGACGGCTGAACGCCGAGAAGAACGGCACCACGGATCAGCGCGGCCGATGACGCCAGCCCGGTGACGATGGCGAAGGTGGGCGGCGCGGAGCTGCTGCGCTCGCTGCGCGCGGAGGCTGACCGGATCTCTGCCCTTGGCAAGGATCTGCGGGAGCGGATCGACGTGCTGACCGACCCGACCGCCGCCGAGGCCGAGGTGGAGGCGGTGCGTGCCGCCGCCGAGCAGCGCGCCGCGACCGCCGAGGCCAAGGCCGCCGATGCCGAGCGCCGCGCCGCCCAGGCCGACCAGTTCCGCGTGGAGGCCGATGCCGCCGCCGAGCAGATGAGCGAGGAACTGACCGCCGCCCAGAACCGCGCGAGCGCCGCCGAGGAGCGCGCCCAGGCCGCCGAGGCCGACCGGGACGCCGCCGTGGCCAAGGCCCGCGCCGACGCAGACAAGCGGATCGCCTACGCGCAGGCCGAGCGGGACGCCGCCATCGCCAAGGCCCAGGCGGACGCCGCCGACCGCGTCCGCGCGGCCGAAGAGGACAGGGACACCGCGCGGAAGGCGGCAGCGGTCGCCGAGGCCGTCACCGAGCAGGCCAAGCAGGAGGCCACCCGCGCGCAGACCGCCGCCGAGGCCGCCCAGGCGGAAACCAAGCGGGTCCGCGCCGACGCCGAGCAGACTCTCACCCAGGCCCGCGCCGACAACGCCCGCGAGCGCGACGAGCTACGGGCCGACCTGCGCGCCCGCGCCGAGCGCGCCGAGCACCAGGCCGACGCCTACCGCGCCGAACTCGACCGGGTCCACGACAGCGCCCCCGACCCCGAGCCCGCCGAGCCGCCCGTCAAGACGGCCCGGCGGGGCACGCGCGGCCAGGCCGCCCAGCCCCGGACGGCGGCAGACTAGTGAACCGCTTCGGGGCCGGGGCCCTGGAGCAGCCGAAGCTGACCGGACGGAAAGGTTAACCTACGCCATTCGTACGACCCTGACCTGGGCGGGCTAGGCTCGGACCTATGCTCATAGCGTTCTCTGTTACCCCGCTCGGCGTCGGCGAGGACGTCGGGGAAATCGTCGCGGAGGCCGTGCGCGTGGTCCGCGCCAGCGGCCTGCCGAACCGCACCGACTCGATGTTTACCACGATCGAGGGTGACGACTGGGACGAAGTGATGGCCGTCGTCAAGTCCGCAGTCGACGCGGTCGCCTCTCGCTCCCCCCGCGTCAGCCTGGTCCTTAAGGCAGACCTCCGCCCCGGCGTCACCGACGCCCTAACCTCCAAAGTAGAAACCATAGAACGCTACCTAGAACCTGAACCCGACACCGCCCGAGCTTCGCGCTGACTTGCGTGGCCGCGCCGAGCGTGCCGAGCAGCAGGCCGACGCCTACCGGGCCGAACTCGACCGGCTCCGCTCCAGCGCCCCCGCCCCCGAGCCGACCAGTGAACCGCTCCAGGGCCGAGGCCCTGGAGCACTGGCGCACGTACCTGCCGGGCAGTTACAGCGGGCTGGAGGACCCGGAGGAGTTCTTCACCGAGCTGGGCGAGCAGGCCGACGCGGAGATCGAGGACAGGTACCTCGAATACGCCGGGCCGGATATCCCCGGGGAGAGCGCGGAGGACAAGCAGGCGCTCCTCACCCAGGCGATGAACCGGGTGTTACCGTCCTCGTTATTTGAACATCCAGCGGCCGAATTATCTGGCGACGATTCCGGCAGGGTTTCGCGGGCATCACAGGGGAGCCTGACCACGTAGCGTGACTCCCGGCGAGGTTGCTGTTGCGCGCGTACCCGCCGTTCGGCGCGGCCGCTGCAGGATGAAAGCGTCGCCTGAAGTCCGCGCAGAGTGGCCGATCTGGGCGTGCTCAGAGCGAGCTGCGAACGCCGCATGCGCGCGGTTTTACAGACCCTCCCCCGCAAGGCCGTGACCAGCGCCAAAGCCGCTGGCGCCCCTGGGTTGCGCACGTATTTGGCACACGACGGGCTCGGCACCATCGAGTATCCGGCCCTGTCGCACCGATCCACTCCACGAACGCGCCGCCAGTCTCGCATCGGCCCGAACCGGGCAAGAGGTTGCCGTGGCCACAGGCTTGGCCGCGCTATCAGCTTGGGAATTTGCCCAGGCGAGGTGCAAGCTAGGCGACCTAGTGCCACGCGTCGTTAGTTGGTTTACGGTTGGTGCTGGGATGATGGGCTATGCCGAATCATCCTGCGGCTGCGCTGCCGTTGCGTGATGGGGATCGTGGCGAGCTGGCGCGGCTGACGCGCTCGCCGTCGGTCAGGCGGGCCTGGCGCAGCGGGCCAGGATTGTGCTGCTGGCCGCCGATGGGGTGTCCAATACGGCGATCGCTGAAAAAAGCCACCGCATAAAGTAAGAGAGGAGGATCGATACGGAAACTAGGGGATCAAGATGAACAGAAAGGAGATACGAAATGATAAAGCTGCGACAGGTCGCAGTACTCGCTATCGGAGTACTCGCGATTGCAGCGTGCGGAGCGTCACGACCGTCACCGGCCGACTGGTCAGATCCGACTGTTCCGGGTGCTTTCGCTTCGGCATTTTCCGGAGTAGCTCCCGGATCGGGAAGTCCCCATGCCGCGCTATATCGCGGAAATCGTCATCCGCTAATCTTCAACCCCCTAGATGATGCTCCCGACTCGGACGTCGGGCTGCCAGCTGAGCTGCGGCCAGCATACATCTCAGACGTACAGCTCGTAGTTATCGCACGTAGTACCAGCACCTGGGTAAGAACGTGCGGCTACGATCCACCAGTGGGCGTCGCGAATGACTATTCGGCAACCTCGACGTATACGGTAATAGTTGCCCGCACCGGACGCGTCGTGGAAAGAAAAGCGTTCACGTTTCCAGCACAAGCATGCCCGAGTCAGTGGGGTGGCGGCGACATCAACGCCTATATTCCGGTATACGGAGATAATTTTGGCGGCGGCAATATCACTGCGTGGATCAACGGATTCCTTACCGGTCCTCCGCGCTGAGAACGGGATCGCATGAGCAAGGGTGCAGCTCAGTACACCACCAGGCCCGGGCCCTCGGGCTCTGACCTCAACGCACCCCCAGAGCGGCAATAGCGGACATTCACCCCCAACGCGCCAATGCATAAACAGGCCACGTCCCTGGTGGCTGAGAGGTGAAGGTGTGCCTGCGCTGAACCATGCTGAAGCCATCGGGGCCGCTCCGTTAATTCTCCGTAACATTCAGGATCAAGGCGACAGGCGGCAGGGGGTCATCGGACACGTTCTCCAGAATGAAGAGGACTTCCAACGGGCAGAATGGAGTCGCTTGCGGCTGGACGACGAACTCTATGGTCCGATGCTTGGTCTTTCCGGAGGAGAAGTCGTGCCGGGCGGGCGTCCCAACGCAGAGCCCGGCTGAGGGCGCGCCAGCGGCGGCGCGCAGCGGCGCCGCCTTGACTTCATATACGGCTGGATTCGGCAGTGGTACGGACCCGAGCTTCCGAATGTCCCTGGTTGCAGCCGACGGTCTTGCAGACCGCTCCCTTTGCGGCCCCAAAGGAATGGGTCCCGCGAGGCAGTCTCGGTACGCCGAACCGGATGATCTGGGCGCGCCAGGATGCTGCGGATTGCCGATCAGCCTGCGCACGGATTCGGCGATCGGCGCGCTTCCGCTGCCAGCAGGGCTAGCCGAGCCAGCACGCTCTGTGACAACCGCGCTGCGCAAGGAGCGCTGCCGTTGATCATGATCCGATGGGCAGATAAATAGGCCGCTAACACCGGGCATCCGAGGAAGTGTTCGTGGAGCTGGTGACCCCGAGCCCGGCCAGCCAGGGCGAGCCAGACCTAGCCCCAGTTTCCGACGATCATGGTCTTCTGATGCCTGACCGCGACCTGGCCTGGCGCGTTTTCCCTGATGACGTGCCGTCCAGGTGCTTGACCCGGTCTTTACGACAGTGTATGACCTAATCTTGTGGCGAGTCTGTACCCGAAGAAGTTCGGCGGGAAGACGTACTGGTACCTGCGGGAGATGGCGCGGGTGGACGGCAAGCCGAAGATGGTCTCTGAGCGGTACCTGGGCACAGCGGCTGACATCGCCGCGGCGATGGAGGCCAGCCAGGCGGCGTTGCTGCCGGAACGGACCCGGCACCTGGCGTTCGGGGACGTGGCCGCGGCCTGGGGGATGCTGGAGAGGCTGGATGTGGCGGGCCTGGTCGATGAGGTGACCGGGACCCGGCCGGCCGGGCTCCCGCTTTCCGCCGGCACTTACCTGGCGCTGGCGGCGCTGAACCGGCTGGTGGCCCCGTGCTCGAAGCTGGCGTTCGCGGACTGGTGGAAGACCACGGCGGCGGACCGGTTCACCAGGATCCCCGCATCGGCGCTGGATCACCGCCGGTTCTGGGACGCGATGCACGCTGTCACCCTGGAGCAGCTGGAGCGGATCAGCCAGGCAATCGCCCTGCGGATCGCGGGCCTCTTCGGGCTGGACTGCTCCTCGGTGGCCCTGGACATGACCAACTTCGCCACTTTCATCGATACCGGCAACGGCAAGGCGCCGGTCGCGCAGCGCGGCAAGGCGAAGCAGAAGCGGTCGGACCTGCGGCTGGTCGGCCTGGGCCTGGTGGTCACCCGGGACGGGGGGATCCCGCTGACCTGGCACGCCTACCCCGGCGACCGGCCTGATGTCACCCAGTTCGCCACGATGATCGGCCAGCTCCGCAGCCAGCACGCAGCGGTCTGCGCCGCCACCGGGGCGCCCGCCGCCGCGGACATGACGGTGGTGTTCGACGCCGGGCAGAACTCCGAGGGCAATTTCGCGTACCTGGCCGGGACCGGCCTGCACTACGTCGGGTCGGTGCCCGCCTCCGGCTGCCCGGACCTAACCGCCCTGCCTGCCACCGCCCGCAGCGTCGTCGATGAGGGCCGGTTCGGTGCCCTGACCGCGTTCGATACCCGCCGCGAAGTCTACGGCACCGGGCGGCGGGCGATCTTGACCTACTCACCCGAGCTGCACGAAAGCCAGGCCCGCGGGTTCACCGGCACCACCTTGGCCAAGGCCGGGAAGAAACTCGATGAGCTGGCCGCTGTCCTGGCCCGCGGCAAGACCCGCCGGCCCCGCGCCAAGGTGGAAGCCGAGATCGAGGCGATCATCAGGAAACCCTGGGTACGGCGCGTCATCACCTGGCAGCTCGCGGGCGAGGAACCCCGCGACCTGCGCCTGACCTGGGGAACCGACGAGGCCGCCCGTGCCGCCCTGGAAGAAGAACTATTCGGCAAGCACGTGCTCATCACCAGTCATGACGACTGGCCCGTCGCCGAGGTCATCGCCGGCTACCGGTCCCAGTCCGAAGCCGAGTTCTCCTTCCGCCAGCTTAAAGACCCCCGCGTGGTGTCGTTCTCGCCCATGCACCACTGGACCGAGCACAACATCCGCGTCCACACCTTCACCTGCGTCCTCGCCCTGCAGATCGCCCACCTCATGCGCCGCGAAGCCGACCGCGCCGGCCTGCACCTGAGCGTCCGCGAACTGCTCGGCCAGCTAGCCGGCATCGGCGAGACCGTGCTGACCTACCCCTCCACCGGGGGACGCCCCAGGGCCCGGCGCATGACCACCGAACTCACCGGCGACCAGCAGAAACTCTACGAGATCTTCGAACTGGGCGGGCAGGCACCCCGAACTTAGGTCATACGCCCAGAAGGCCCATCGCACCCCGCCTGACCAGCAAGAACGGTCAGCACACCTCAAGATCGTCGGAAACTCGGGCTAGACGCGGGGGTTTCTCCGGCGGGCTAGCCCGCCGTTCCGTCGTGAGGCTGGGAGCGTGCCCGGTAGGCGCGGACTCGGCAGGTACTGCCGCAATAGACCGCGTCCGCGCGGCCGACGACCGGGCCGCCGCACCCGGGGCAGACCCGGGCCGTGGCGCTATCCCGCAACACTTCCAGCCGTTTCCGGTGCCGCCGGATGGATGTCTCGGCCTCGCGCAGGTGCTCGATCCACGCGGTCAGCTTTTCGGCACCCGCGAGCCTGACGATTTCGGAGAGTTCGGCGTCCGGCCAGTGCTCTGCGGCGACGCCCTGAGAGAGCACAACCTCGATCATGCGCCTTACTGGGTCGTACCTCGCCGGGAGACGGTACGTCCTTGGACGGTATCTCGCCGGGACACGGTTTCTCGCCATGAAACGAACTCATCCGTTACGGAACCGGGCTGGGCGCTGCCGCGTCATCGAGATGGGACGCCGGTTCGGCCGGACCCTGACTGTGGATTGCGTTGAGACGCGCCGCGATCCGGGCCACCGCCGCCGCCTGCGAGCTGGTCAGCGGAGGCAGCTCGGCCGCCAGCGCCGCAGCCCACGCCCTGAGGCCCTGCTCCCGTGACACCCGCCCAGGGGCCTGGTCGGGGCAAAGGTCTTCCGCCTTCCTCCCCGGCGGGTCTGCTTCACTGGGTGCTTGCGGTGCCGGCGGCCCAGCCGGTGACGTTTCGTTCGAGGGGTGCGGGACGCTGGGGGCATCGCCGGTCGGTGAGCTGGGGGCGACGGGGCTGGTCATAGGCGGTCCGACTCCACTTCATCCCACCCGGTCTCGGCGGGGTCTAGCTCGTGCTGGTCTTGCTCGTCGTGTTCGGGTTCGGTGCGCCAGGGGTCGGGGAGTACGCCGCCCAGGTCGATGAGCCTCATCGGCGGGTGGCCGCCGTGCAGCGGCAGCCATACCGGGTCGCAGGCCGGGCAGGTGACGCGCGGGTCAAGGGCGGCGGTCGCGATCTGGAGGTCGAGGGACGCGGCGGTGGCGGCGAGGGCCTTGCGGGCGGACTGCTCGCGGCGCGCGGTGGGGAAGCAGAACAGGAGCGGCATCGTGAGCGCGATGTTGGTCCGGGCGTGCTCGGCGTAGCCGGTGAGCTTGCCGACGAGCTGGGGCAGGTGCTCGGTGCCGGTGTCGTATTCGAGGAGGAACGCGATGTTGGTTCCGTCTTGCGCCCAGACGCCGAGCCCGTCGGGGCGCGGGCCGAGTTCGCGGCTGCGGGCGTACAGGTAGTCGGAGGCTTCGCCTTCGCCGTCCCACTTCAGGAGTTCACCGCCGCCGTGCTCGCGGGCGTGCCGCGCCAGGGCGACGAAGAACCACGACGCGCCGGTCATGTGTCCCAGGCGCTGGGAGCGTTCGAGGGCAAGCTGCCGGTCCGCGCGGACCATCGGCAGCCATCTTTTCTCGTCGCGGTCTTCCTGGCCGAGCTGCGCGGCGCCGATGGGGCCGAGGACGTAGTGCCATGGCGCGGAGCCGGTCTGAAGGTGCGGCC
>Ga0187864_10004491_pt1 | contig 10902 bp, 10 predicted proteins | sample June2016WEW_11_4_FD_132985 | JGI IMG/M metagenome (GOLD analysis project Ga0187864, IMG submission 132985) | Peatland microbial communities from SPRUCE experiment site at the Marcell Experimental Forest, Minnesota, USA - June2016WEW_11_40 | ecosystem: Environmental > Terrestrial > Soil >... | reverse complement strand
ATCCGTGCAGGATCAAACCCGGCGGCGCGCTTACGAGTTGTATTGCAGGCGCGGCAACCGGAAGGGAAGCGCCCTTGAAGATTGGAAGATGGCAGAGCGCGAAAGGGACGCGGCGCCTTTAGTTGGCGTGGCCGACGAGGACCGCGATATCCACATCGCCGCATTCATTCCGGACGCCAATGCTTCGGAAGTCATAGTCGATGCTCTCCCCAACGAAATCGTCGTTGAGGCGGACCGCAATGGCAAAATCGAGCGCTTTACGCGGCTCCGGATGCCGGCGCGCATCGACGCCGACCGCGTTAAGGCGCGGTTATGCGGGGCCGAACTCGAGGTGGTCGCGCCCAAAACTGGAAAATAAAATATCAACCAGCCAGACCCCGCAGCCAGGACCCCGTCGCATACGCCACGACCGCCGCACCGCCCCCTACCACAAGAGTGCTCAAACCCGAATACCACCACGGCCGGATGGACCATCGGCTCTTGAGCGCGCCGATCAGAATAAACATCAGCGCGGTTATCGAGGCCGAGACCTCGAATGCATTCCTCAAACCTGCTACGAACGGGATCAGCGGCAACAGGCCGAAAATCAGAAATGCTGAAAATGTCGATCCAGCCGCGCGCCAAGCCGAACGCACTATGGCGGGCAGCCCGTACTCGCCGCGCACCATCATGCGTACCCATTGATCTTTGTCCGCAGTGATCGCGGCCACCGCCTTTTCGAGCAGTTCCCCCTTGAGTCCGTATCCCAGTAAAATCTCTCGTACCTCTTCCCGTTCACCGGCTGGAGCGGCTTCAATGTGGCGGCGCTCGACCGCTTCGGTGTAGCTGAATTCCTCGTGTTCCGCGCGGGTGGCCAGGTAGTTCGCGGCCGCCATCGCGAAGCCGTCGGCTATCAGGCTGGCCCCGCCGAGGATCAGGATGATACCCGGCGATAGCCTGGCGCCGATGACCCCCGTCACGATCGCAAACGTCGTAACAGTTCCGTCGATGCCACCGTAAACCCAGTCCCTGAGATAACTCTGCGGGGGACCGCCCGCGATGCGATCGTGGATGGCTTCGAGGGTGTGCTCATGTTCCATGGGTAACCAACTCCGTATGCGTCGTTATGAGATACCGTTGAAACCACGCCCGCGCGAGTTCCGCGACCCGGTCGAGCGCCCCGGGCTGTTCGAATAAATGAGTTGCCCCGTGCACGATCTCGAGAGCATGCTTCGTTTCGCGAGGAAGCTGCACGATCGCCTCGCGGTTCAGGCGGAGAACCATGGGGTCGTTTCCTCCCACGATAAACAGACATGGCGCGTGTACCCGGCCCAGCGCCGAGGTCGGGTCTGCCTCCGCGGCATACGACCGCCCGCACCGCATCCGAACGCTCGGCCGCCGCGGCTAATGCCGCCGCAGCTCCGGTGCTGGCTCCGAAGTAACCGAGCCGGAGTTTATTCAAATTGTTTTGTTCACCAATCCAGGCCGTGATAGCAGTGAGGCGATGGGCGAGAAGGCCAATATCAAAACGCAACGCAGCGGTGTGCTGGTCAACCAGTTCCTCGTCTTCTGTCAGCAGGTCGATCAGGATTGTACCGATCGAGCCTCGATTCAGGACATCGGCCACCCAGCGGTTTCTCGGGCTGCGTCGGCTGCTACCGCTTCCGTGTGCGAAGAGCGCCACGGCCGTTGCACCTTGAGGCAGCGAAATGTCCGCCGCGAGATCGACTTTTCCGACGGGTACCAACACGCCTTTGGTTTGTGCATCCGGGATGCCAGGAAGAAAGGTCAAGAGTGGTCGCCGGACCTTGGCCAGTGCGCCATTTGGCGGAGATCCGGTGGCATTTCGCTCAATTTCACGCAAAAGAGGGGTCTGCGGGACGGCGGCGAGCCGATTCCCGATGGCGATTTACCTGCTTCTCCTTATAGTAAAGGAGTCAGGTCATGGTTCATCTTCCGTTCGCGGATCGTGTGGAGGCAGGCCGGTTGCTGGCAAAGGAACTTTCTCCTCACCACCTCCGGAGTGCAGTCGTGCTGGGCTTGGCACGCGGTGGTGTTGCGGTGGGATTCGCCGTGGCGGATCGATTACACCTTCCTCTGGATGTGATCGTGGCGCGGAAGCTCGGCGTTCCCTGGCAGCCCGAACTGGCCATGGGCGCGATCGCGGGCACGGCGCGAATTCTGGATGGCCAGATGATTCGGGAACTGGGAATTTGCGATGACGAGGTCGAAGAGATCGTGGCACGCGAACAGGCAGAGATGAAGCGGCGCGAAGAACTCTATCGCGCAGGCGAGCCGGCGCTCGACCTTCACGGCCAAACGGCTATTCTGGTCGACGACGGACTTGCCACCGGAAATACCATGATGGCCGCAGTTCGTCACGCTCGCAGTCTTAAGGCTGCGGGAGTCGTCATAGCGATCCCGGTTGGATCGAGGCAAGCGTGTGAGCGCCTTCGCAAGGAGGCGGACGACCTTGTCTGTCTGGCGATTCCCGAACTGTTCTACGCGGTGGGTGAATGGTACCGCGACTTCAGCCAGGTCAGCGATAGCGAGGTCCAGAATCTGCTGGCGGAAAGCCATCATCGGGTCCGGGGCTTAAAAGCAGTATGATTTTGTTCGCTTCCCCTGAGTTCGCAGCTAGTGCGATAGCTTTGCGCGAGTCCGTGGTGGGACTTGGCGCTGGCGAATTCCGGGCTGGCAGGTTCGATAACGGTGAGATGTTCATCCAGCTCGATACGCCGGTCGCCGGCGAATCCTGCCTGATCCTGGGATCCATTACCCCGCCTGAAACTCAATTGTTTTCGACACTGCTGCTCGCTCATACGCTGCGTAAGGAAGGCGCAAAGCAAGTCACCGGGGTGTTTCCCTATCTGGCATATTCGCGTCAGGACAAAAACAAGTCCGGCCAGAGCCTGGCAGCGGCGTGGACGGGGGCAATTGCGTATGCATCCGGCGTGGATCGCGTCATCACGATCGACGTGCACAGCCCCGATGACCAGCGGCTTTTCCCGATTCCGTTGATCTCGATCTCCCCGGCGACTGTCTTCGGCGCAGCCCTCAACCGGAACCAACTCGCCGGGGCGACGATCATTGCGCCCGATGAAGGAGCAATTCAGCGCTGCGAGGCTGTAAGGGAAGCAGCGGGCCTGGAACCGGCCGCAATTCCCTGGTTCGAGAAGCATCGCGCGGAAACCGGAATACAGCATGCTCGTTTTACGGGCGAAGTGGGCCTTCAGGCCGTGCTGGTCGACGACATTCTGGATACCGGAGCCACCCTGATCTCCGCTTGTCAAAGGCTGCTTACCGCAGGCGTGGAGGATATCCAGATCATGGTGACCCATGGCCTCTTTACCGGGACCGAATGGGAGCGGCTATGGGAGTTGGGCGTCAGCCGGATATTCTGCACGGACACCATTCCGCGCCGCGCCGGCATCAATGACGCACGGATTGTGACGCTTTCAGCTATGCCTCTTCTGGCGCGCGCCGTGTGACCGCTATGGGCCGCAGGATTGTACGCCGGCTCCTCCTGATCGCAGCTTTGCTCGCATTGACCATGTGCATTGGCACGGCGGGCTTCCAGCTGATCGAGGGGTATTCGCTCTTCGATGCGTTTTACATGACCCTGATTACCATCACGACCGTGGGTTATCAGGAGATACATCCCTTAAGCCACGACGGACGGATCTTCAATTCATTCCTGATTCTGTTTGGGGTAAGTGCCATGTTCTGCGCCGTGGGAGCGATGACTCAGACCATAATCGAGCTTGAGTTACAGGATCGCTTTGGAAAGCGCAGGAAAAAGCGGGCAGTTATGCAGATGAAAGATCACTACATTGTTTGCGGGTTTGGCCGCGTCGGCCGGAATGCCGCGTTTGAACTTCAGCGGGCCGGCGCTCAATTCCTTGTCGTCGATCGCAACGAACAGCGCGTGGAGCGGGCCACGCAAGCCGGAATGCTGGCTATCCACGTGGATGCCACCCGCGATGACAGTCTTCGGGAAGCGGGCGTGGAACGGGCGCGAGGATTTATTGCCGCGCTGGCAACCGACGCCGATAACGTGTTCCTGATCCTCTCAGTGAAAACGCTGAATCCCGGACTGACCGTAGTCACGCGGGCATCGGAAGAGGATGCGGAAGAAAAGTTACGCAGGGCCGGAGCCGATATTGTCTTCTCGCCTTACAGCATGGCCGGGCATGGCCTCGCGCAAGCTCTGCTTCGGCCGCACGTCGTGCAACTGCTCGATTTTGCCGGCAAGCCAGCGGGACTGGATGTGACCATGGAGCAACTTCACGTTCTACCGGGATCGAAGCTTGCTTCCCGCAGGCTGGACGATCTGGTGCGGCGCGAAGGGGGTGTGATCGCTCTCGCGATCAGAAAGCCGGATGGCAAGATGATATTCAATCCTCCGGCCGGGACATTGGTATTGGAAGGCGACGTCTTGATTGTGATGGGTGAGCAGCCGAGCCTCCGGGACCTCGAGACTGTGCTCTCAGAGGCCGGCGTCTCTCGATAAGCCAGCGTGCCGAGCCCCGGTATTTGTCACTCCGAGGCGCGGCTGGCTTTGATATGAAATGCGGACCGCCGCAATTACTTCGCAGCGTTAAGAACTTCCTTCTTCAGAGAGGCCTTCGAAACGTTAGGGGCTGTCCCCACGGACGATGAAGTATAAACATCCCCGTTCGATGGATCGATGCTCATCCCGTGCGGACGACCCTCGACGTGAATAACGTCCAGGATCTTGCCTTCCTTGACGATCGAGACGGCGCCCGCGTTCACGTCGCTGACATACACCGTATCGTCAGGCGTGATGGCGATACCGCCGCGGCACGGCACTGCCCAGCTTTCGAGGAATTTGCCATCCTTATCAAAAACGGAAATGCGTTTGTTATCGCTGTCGCTGGCGAGGATGCGGCCTTTCGAATCGACGACCACTCCATGCACCAGTTGCATCTGGCCCGGCGCGCTGCCTTTGACGCCGCCGATGATGCGTATGAACTTGCCGTCTTTGTTGAACTGCACAACGCGCGAATTGATATAGCCGTCCGCGACAAAGATGTCGCCGTTCTTTGCGAAGAAAGCGGTGGCCGGGCGATTGAACGAAGTATGAGAAGTATTGTCTCCGGTAACGCCTCGTGTCCCGATCGTCATCACGATCTTGCCGTCGGCGTCGAACTTGTCGATGACATGGTCATTCGTATCGACACCCCACAGGTTCCCCTCGCGGTCAAAAAACGCGGCATGGGCTTCTTTGAACAGGCTGGTCTCGCCCCAGGCCTTCACGAACTTGCCGTCGGTAGTAAAGACCCGAAAATACGGGGCTTTGCGCACCATAACGATCACCTGACCTTTACCGTCGGCCGCGACCCAGGTGGTCTCGCCAGCCCACGGCAGATCCGCCGGGAGTTGAGCCCACTTTGTCATATTGACGTCGTACCTGTTGAACAAGCTGGATTGAGCGGACGCACTGCACACTAAAGCGCAGGCGCCGAATATGGCTAATACAAGATTCTTCATGGATTCGATATCTCCCGTTTCATCACGCGGATTGCGTGCAGACAGCGGTTATGCCGGGCGCTGCCTGCGCCGCTGACCAAACAGTATATCGCGAATTGAGTCCGGCAACCCCGCGTGATCGCTGCCCCCCCTGATATTCGCCGAAAAGAAGCGTGATTAAATTAGTGATACAAATAGAGCAAATGTCCCGCATGGCCTTATTTGCGCTGCTGAGCGTCTCGCTGGCCTTCGGTGCGGACCCGGCTGGCTTCACCACAGGGAAAGCCGAACTGAAATCGGCCGGAGCGCTCGCGTTTGGGCCCGATGGCATTCTGTTCGTCGGAGATTCCATGGGAGGAGCGGTGGTCGCGATCGATACCGGCGATACCCATGTCGTCGCCGCTTCCAGTGAGATCGAGCTCGCCGGGATCGATCGGAAAGTGGCAGCGTTACTTGGTTTGGATTCCGATCAAATCCTGATCAACGACGTCAAAGTAAATCCCATTTCAAAGAACGTCTATCTTTCCGTTTCCCGGGGGCGCGGTCTGGATGCTGCGCCCGTCATCCTGCGCACGGACCCCTCGGGCAAGATGACGGAGCTTTCGCTGGATAACATTCCGCACTCAATCGCCGGGCTGCCCAATCCGCCTACGTCAAATCCCAAAGCAGAGAGGTTTAATCCGCGCCTCCAGACGATCACGCAACTGGCGTACGTGGACGGCAAAGTGATTGTGGCGGGACTGTCCAACGAGGAGTTCTCTTCCAACCTGCGCGTCATTCCCTTCCCGTTCCGCTCGGTGGACAATGGCGCCAGCGTCGAGATCTTTCACGGATCTCACGGAGAATACGAAACTCAGGCTCCCGTGCGAACGTTTGTTCCGTGGACCATCGGGAAAGAACGGTACATCGTTGCCGCATATACCTGCACGCCTCTCGTGCTCATCCCTGTCAAGGCGCTGAAATCCGGCGCGAAGGTAACCGGCACGACTATTGCGGAATTCGGCATGGGAAACCGGCCGCTTGATATGATCGCCTATCGTAAAGACGACCACGATTTCATGCTGATTGCCAACAGCTATCGCGGCGTCCTCAAGTTCTCCGCCGAAAACCTGGATCGCTACAGGCCGATCGTCGAGCAGGAGCAGATCGCGGGAGTTCCTTACAAACGAATTCCCGGGCTCCGCGGAGTGCGACGGCTGACCGCGCTGGATGCTACGAAAGCGCTGATTCTTGCCGATAGCGAGCATGCCTATGGCGAGAACGATTCGCTGGACTTGCGCTCGTTCCCGCTGCCGTAAAGAGCCCCTGGATTGATTCGCGCAATTCCTTTGTTATAGACTCGTTGCCATATCGGCCAGCACATTGCGGCGTGACGCGACTCGGTTTCAAGAGGAGATTTCCACTGCGGGACAAGATGAGCTTATTAACAGCGACTTCGTTTGCAACGACTTTGTTTGCGACGACAGCAATGTTGGCTGCTCTGCTGTCTCTTGCCGTGCCTGCCCTGGCACAGGACGGAGAAGGTGGGCCACGTCGACCGGTTCCCACGGGGAAGACACCGCGCACAGCCGATGGAAAACCGGATCTTTCAGGAGTCTGGAGTTTCGAGCACAATTTCATTTACGACATTTCGGTATCGCTCGATAAAGGTGAAACGCTTCCTCTGCAGCCCTGGGCGGAGAAGCTGACCAAAGAACATATGTCCAAAGATGATCCGGAAGCCAATTGCCTTCCGACGGGGGTGCCGCGGCAAAACCCTTATCCCTGGCGGATCATGCAGAGTCCGGATCTTATTGTGTTTCTCTTTGAAGGAAACATTCACAGCTACCGGCAGATCTTCATGAACCGGAAGGGGCATCCGAAAGATCCGAATCCCACCTGGTACGGCGATTCAATCGGCCACTGGGAAGGAGACACGCTGGTAATCGACAGCATCGGGTTCAACGATAAGTTCTGGTTCGACTTCGCCGGCCATCCTCATACCGAGAAGCTGCATGTCATCGAACGGTTCACGCGTACGGATCTGGGGCATCTGGATTACACGGCGAACATTGACGACCCCGGGGCATACACGAAACCCTTCCTGATGCACGGACACTCGGTTCTGCTGCCGGGCGAGGAACTGATGGAGTACATCTGCCAGGAAAACAACAAGGATGTACCCCACATCGTCGGAAAAGATACCCGGAAATAGCTCAACGAGGCGGTTCGGCGGGCGGCGGCGAGACCGCAGGCGGCATGCCTTGGGGAACAGGCGGCGTTAGCGGTTGTAAGCTCTGCAGCAACTTCTCAATCGGGATCGCTGCGCTCGGGGACGTGACTGGGACCACGCCTGTGACATCAACCCCTGGAGTGCGCGGATCGCTACTCGTGTTCGGCGCGAGAAAGGGTCTGGGGAAATTCAGCGCCGGCAACGGCTGGCCCGCGGGAATGGGGCGAACCAGTTCAGGCGTAACGATCACAATCAGTTCGGTATTCTGTTTCGACACGGATTTGGATTGGAAAAACTTTCCCAACACCGGAATATCTCCGATGAAAGGAATCTTTTCGAAAGTATCCGTGGTCCGATTATCGAGAAGGCCGCCGATAGCGAAACTCTGCCCTTCGTTTAACTCGATCTGGGTACTGATCTTGCGCGTGGTAAGCGCAGGTACGTTGAAACCGCTTACCGACAATCCATTCGTGAAATCGAGGGCGCTCACTTCAGGCGCTATTTGCAGATGAATGGTCCCGCGAGGCGTAATAGTCGGAGTGACAGTCAGGCGAACGCCGAACTCCCGGAATTGAATGGAGACTACGGGAAGTCCTCCGGTGCTCGAACTCACACTCGGGAAGGGAAATTCTCCGCCGGCCAGAAAGCTGGCCTGCTTGCCATTCTCAGCGAGCACATTCGGCTCAGAGAGCACCTGGAGAAGGCCCTTTACCTCCAGCGCTTTAATGGTTGCTCCCAGATTCAGATCGCGGCGGACCAGGAAGAGATTGAGAGCATCCGCAATCGTCAAGGTGACCGGGGAGTTTGGCGGGATCGCCACTGTTGGAGGAGAGAACTGTTCGGTGCCGAGCGATCCAATGTTGTTGCCGGCTCCGGTGCTGATGATATTCAACCCGAGTTGCGTGGTGAGACTGCGGTCGACGCTCGCAAACTTGACCCTCAATAAAACCTGCGCGGGCTCGGGTGGAACATCCACATACAGAAGGTTTACCGTCTTCCCCAGGGTGGCGGCGATCGCGACCGCACGATCCGCACTGATCACATCCCTGACGGTTCCCCGCAGGAAAACGATCCCGTTCTCGAAGCTTAGATTGACGTCCTGCCCAGGTAGTTCCCGTTCGATTTGATTCCTGGTGGCTTCCACGCGGCCGTCCGATAGAAAGCGGCTCGCCCCCACTGTAATATCGAACAAAAGCTTGGTGCCTCCCTCTTGCCAGACGATCAGGCTGGTCACTCCAGGGTTCTTGCCGTTGACGAGCAACTCGCGCGGGCCGATCGCGGTAGCCTCTGCTACATCTCCAAATCCTACGGTGATGCGCTCCATCGGCAGCGCGCTATCGACAACCACGGACTTCCCCACAGTCAGCTGGAGAGGGGAAGGGACAGCCGCCGGTTCGTCTTCGGCTGCACTCAAGAGAGCGAAGGCAAGTAGAAGCGCAATCGAAGTTGCCCGAAGCCCTCGGCGCAGTCCGGCCCTCACTGCTTCTCCGGAGCCCGCGGGAATCTTGCCTCAGTATGGACCGAACCGTTCGACACTTCGATGGTGTAAGTTCGGGGCGAAACCGGCGGCGCATCAGCATGGAGCCCCTCGACGACTGGCACTGCCGGCCGCAGTGCCGGTCTTTCATTCCGTGGGATGGTTGATGGAAGAGCTGCCGGCTCGCGGCTACCGCCGAAAAGATCCGACAGCACCGTGCCTGGCGGCGCCGAGATCCCGGTGTCCATGGGATTCCGCAATACCAATTGAATATGCATTTCGTTGCTGGCCAGGCTGAGAATCTCGGCCTGTGAGGGTGTAACCAGGAGATTGACGACTTGTGCCGGTTCCGGTTTGCCTTCCTTGTCTTTCTGAAAATTCGTGCCGGCCGAAAGGACCTGGATATTCTGCAGGAGCGTCCTGACTTTTGGCCCGTTGAGAGAGCTTCCGCCCGGCGGCAGTCCCGTGATCAGCACATCCACGCGCATTCCGGAAACGACGAATCCGGCGACCCCTACAACGTCGTTTACCTTGACAGCGCAGGCCCTCATGCCGGGAGGAATCGTCGTCGCCAAGCCACCGCCTGAGCCTGTGGGCGACAGACGATTTTCCGTTACCGGTTCACCCTGGTAGATAGGTGAGATCACACCCCGGTTCAGAAAGACAGCTCGTTTCAAGATTGCGCCCGCCGGCGGAGGTGTTGCCCACGCAACCATTTTCAAATCGGCTTCGTGAACCAGCGTGCCGGCCGCAAGATCCCTGGCAGCTACGACAATTTCCACCGTATGCGCCCGGCCCGGCATCACACGGTCGCCAATCGCCCTGTAAACCAGATAACTGGCGCAAATGGACAGGACCAGAGCGCACGAGACGATGATCAATATTCTCCGGTTCATGCCTCGGAACTCCGGATGACGGCGTGGGCGCTCACAGACCAACGCAGTGCAATTGGACACCCGTCAGTAAGCGGTCCGGGCGGTCTTTGTAGCTCAACCGGTTACGTTACCGGGGTGACCGGTTGTGTGGCCAGCCGCTTATACCCTACGGCGAAATCGTAGCCTCACGAAGACACCTCTCAAATCAACGTGAGATCAAGCCGGACAAGTTACACCTTATTAGAGACAAAGGTCGTGAAAAACCTGTCTCCAAATGATACGTTTGCTGCTTTATTCGAACGACCCGAACCTGCAGGTATTGCTTGGGCCGACGCTGGGCGTTGAGTTCTCGCTCCTGCACGAACGGCGTATGGACCGGATCAAGCAAATTATTACCGATGGCCAATGCGACGTGGTGATTCTCGATCTCGATTGCACCGCGTACCCCCTGCAACAGCAGCCGGGGTATTTCGATCCGATCTGCGATTTTGGCATACCTGTAGTTGTAATGACGGATGACGACAGCAGAGGAACGGCTATGGATCTGGTTCAGCGCGGGGTGTCCGATTACATCCGCAAGCCGCCCGCACTACCCGAACTAAGAATTGTCATCCGCAGGGCGCATGAACTTGCCCTTCTCAAGCGGGAGTTGGAAAATTCACGCCAGCGTTTTCCGGCGCAGGGCTGCGGCCCGTTGATCGGCTCAAGCGCACGCTCTCAGGCGGTCCAGGATCTGATTCGCCGCGTTGCCCATCTGGAGGCCCCGGTGCTCATCACGGGCGAGACAGGAACGGGTAAGGAGTTAATCGCCCGTAGTATCCACGATCTCGGCTCCAGGAAGAATCGTCCGTTCGTCGCTGTCTCCT
>Ga0187864_10004482_pt1 | contig 10922 bp, 12 predicted proteins | sample June2016WEW_11_4_FD_132985 | JGI IMG/M metagenome (GOLD analysis project Ga0187864, IMG submission 132985) | Peatland microbial communities from SPRUCE experiment site at the Marcell Experimental Forest, Minnesota, USA - June2016WEW_11_40 | ecosystem: Environmental > Terrestrial > Soil >... | reverse complement strand
TAGAATGCGATCGGGACTGCCGGAAGGGCCAATCAGCGGAATCCAGGACGACGTAACGAAGACGGTCTCCGGCGGCGAGCCAGGATCGCGTTGGACACTACGGGGACTATCTACCGCGTCGAAAGCCCGTCCGGTGGCGATGACGTTCTCGAGACGCGCCACCAACGGGCCGGACACATCGCCCCAAATGTCCGCGAAAGGCTGTCCGAGGATCTGCTTGCCGGGTGCGAGCGCCTGGAGCGCGGGATTCACCAGTTCATAGATGAAATCCGGCGCCCGCATAACCGAAATTGCGACGGGAGACTTCTCGATGATTTCGCTCAAGATTTGCCGCTCAGCCTGGATTCCCCGCAGGAGCTGCTCGCGTTGCATCTCGGTCTGCCGGCGCGCGGTGACGTCGCGAAGCCAGACCAACAGGCCTCCTATGGTTGAGGGTGAGACGCGGATCTCCAGCCACGTCTCCGAGGGCGGATAAACGCTATCGAAAATGACGGCAACCCGTTCCTTCATCGCCAGCCGGTACTGGCTCTCGATTTCAGTTCCGATCGTTTCGGGAAACACCTCCCATTGGGTCTTGCCGAGCAGTTCACTTTTCGATTTGCCAAGGAGCCGCTCGCCGTCACCATTCAGATAGCTGAAGTGAAACTCGGAATCGTAAACCAGAAAGCCGTCGGTCGCATTTTCGAGCACGCTCTCGGCGTCGATGGACGGCGCTGGCCGCGCCTTAAGCTGCACGACTTCGCCTTCCAGGCCGGCAAGGCGGGCACGCAGTTGCTCGATGTCGTTTTCGAGTACGTCTTCAGTCTGGCCCGGTATGTTCGTACGGACACCTCCCAGCGTCCGCCCAATCCCTCGTGCATTGTCAGAGACAAAATCGGACTTATGAAACCCCGCTTGCAATCGAGGCTGATGCCAGCCACCTTGCCAAGATGCTCGCCGAAACCAGGGAACTCAACCCGCCTGAGAAATAAGTAGAGAATGGCCGCTTAAGTCACCTTCCTGCCCCAGTTGTCGCCCAAGCCCCCCCGATAGATGGCCACGAGGCTGTGAATCAGGTCCGAACCGTAGGTCTCGACGAGTTCGAGGAAAGACTTGGTTTGGTCCGCGCTCTGCTTCAATCCGACCAGCGCTTCCGTTAACGCGGGGTTATTAACGCCTTCCACCGCCTCCTCAACAACGAGGATCGGAATGCTTGTGTAGCCGAAGACTCCGTCTGAGTTCCAGGAGCCCATTCGCCACACTCCGGCTCCAAAGCGCTTCTCCAGACGCTTCAGCTCGTCGTGCGGCACAACAATCGCAGCCTTTCGAAAGCTGCTGGCAACATCCTGCGGCAGATTGTCGCTGGACAAAATCAATCGCGGGGCAGCCATAAGGAACCTTAGCGAACACTCATCACCAGCGGGGACCCGGCTCGTCTGGCTATCCCGCTGGCGCCCGGCTTGTCCGCTTGGGCTTCGGCTAGGCATTTTGGAGGCCTCCCCGTTTTCGTCCGGCAGGACGACTGCAAGCGCTCGAGTGCATTGATCGCCTGGTTAATCTCGTCCCGTTGTCTGCGAAGTTCGGAGATTGGCTTCGTCAAATCCATAAGATCTCCTTTTGGGCACCGCCCTTCTGGCAACACCTGTATGTCAACGCCGGCACCGGAGACACGGTCAACCAATTCTTTCTTCGCAATTCGGCTAGGCGATTCGGCGGTTACGTGAGCGAATTGTCAAAGCATCCCGCTCTTGCAATCCGATCATCGCCCAGGGAAGTACTAGAACGACTAATCTATTTTAGGGGTGGATGGATTCTGATTCCCCAGATAATTCTTATATCAAAAGTTTCCATTTGTCAAGGACAATAGTTGATAAGCTAGGTGCCGCTATGACTCCGTGGTCAGGTTTGGCGTTTGCGGTTTCCGGCGGCGCCACCGTGCTTACTTCGTTTTTGTGCGTTGTCTTCTTGGACATGGTTCACCTCATCTAAGGGCGCCGGACTAAAGTACGCTCCAGGTAGCTGCCCAATGGCTTTGATTATGTGACTGTTTTTGTTAGAAGCTGGTATCAACCAGGAAAACGCCGAGGGGCAAAGCCCGCTTCAAAGGGGCCAGATTTATCTTATGGGTGAGACTTCGCGGTGAAATCGGTTCGCGGTCCATCCCGGGCGCTTGTTCTCTTGTTCTGGTGAGGCAGCCCGCGCGGGGTCACCACTCAATCGAAGATCAACTGCACCCGGTCCGGCCGCCCCAGATCCAGATTGTCACGAATGATTTCTTCGAAGAACTCACGCCCGCGCAAGGGACGGTCGAAGATCTGCGTCAGGCTGACCTCCGCCTGCCAGATGGACAAGTCCCAGTCGTAGCCCGCCTCCCGGTCTTGCGGCCGCAAGGGAAGGGGAAGTCGCTTCAGCCACTTGCGAAACACCGGTCGATTTCTTCTGGCCCCAGGGAGTCGCAGATCTGCTGCTACTTGCCCGGTTCGGCGCAAGTTTAGCGTGCGTCGTTTTGGCTTGATGACCCCTTCAGTCCCGAGGTAAGGTCCAAATGGCTACCGATATGGCCCATTAAGAGGACCTAAATGACTGATTTGATTGTGGTTCCGAAAGGCACCGAGTGGCGCCGCCTCAAGGCGCTCGTGCTCGACAGCGTATCCTCCCCGATTACCAAGCGAGTCTACAATCTCGGGCTGGACGAATTCTTCGCCTGGTACGGCCAGGAGCCCCGGCCCGGCTTCACCAAGGCCACGGTGAGCGCCTGGCGAGTTGCCCTGGAGGCCCGCGGGCTCGGCGCCGTTTCCATAAATGTCCGGATCACGGCGGTACGAAAGCTGGCGGTGGAAGCCGCCGACAACGGGTTGCTGGCGCCGGAACTGGCCAGCGGCATCACGCGGGTGCCGCAATCTCCCGGCGGCAGCGAGCGATTCACGCCGCCTCCTTCTTACGTTCCGCCGCGACCTCTTCGAACGTCCGGCCATCGCCGCCCAGCTTGGCGGATTTGCCACTCAGTGCCCGCCAGCGCTGTACGATCACGTCGATGTACTTCGGATCAAGTTCCATGCCGCAGCAGACGCGCTCCGTCAGCTCGGCGGCAGCAAGCGTCGTGCCGCTTCCCAAGAACGGCTCGTAGACCAACTCGCCCCGCTTCAAGTGGTTCAGAATCGGTCGCCGCATCAACTCGACCGGCTTCTGGGTAGGATGGTCGTATTTTTCCTCCTCCGAACCGCCCATGATGAACTTCGGGGAAGGGGACGCCCAGATGGTGGAGTTTTCGCCGGCTTTCCCGTACCAGGGCGCATTCTTCTTCCTAACGAACCAGCAGGGCTCGTGCTGGAACCAATAGAGCGTCCGCGTGAGGACCGTCCTCCCTTTGTCCCAGATGATCTGCTGGTGGTGAACAAAGCCGATGCGTAGTAGGCCGTCCAGAACTTCGCGCGTGAATTTCGAGGCGTGCCAGACGTAGGCGACCTGGAGGCTGGGGACAAGTTCGAACGCCTCCGACCAATCCGCCCGCGTGTCGCCGGAGATGGTGGTTTCCGTGTGACCCTCGGTGCGGTGCTTCATGTAGCTGGCTTCGGCGGGTCCACAACCGTTCAGCCCAGCGCGGTCGCGCCATTCCGAATCCAGTTCGATGCCGTAGGGCGGGTCGGTGACCATCAAGATTGGTTTGTGCTCGCCCAGGAGGCGACCGACATGCTCTGGGCGAGTGGCGTCTCCGCAGAGCACGCGATGTTCTCCGCAGAGCCACAGATCGCCGACGCGCGATGCCGGGTTTTCGGGCATCGGTGGCACGGCATTCGCCCGCTGGTCGTCTTCCGGGAGGGCCAAGAGATCGTCGAGCTCTTTCGGATCAAAGCCGGTGAGGCTCAGATCGAACTCCGCATCCTTCAGGTCCTGCAACTCCAGCGTGAGAAGCTCGTCGTCCCAGTCGGCCCAACTCACCGACCGGTTCACCATCAACCTGAACGCTTTGACCTGCGCTTCGGTCCACTCGTCGCAAAGGATTACGGGGATGCAAGTCGTATCGCCGCCGGGCCACGAGCCCAACTTGCGCGCCGCTTTTAGCCTCAGATGGCCGTCGACGACCTCGCCGTCGCTGCGGGCCAGCACCGGGATTTTGAAGCCGAACTCGCGAATGCTGCTGCACATCCGATCAACCGCGGCCTCGTTTTTTCGCGGATTGCGGGCGTAGAATACCAGGCGGTCGATGTGCCAAATTTGGATCTCCCACTGCTGTGGCGGTTTGATCATTTTGTTGTTCTCCTTTCTAGCCCCGTGGGGCGATACTGGCGGATTTACGTGGAGACCCGGTGGTCGCGGGTCGAGTTTCCCCAAGAAATGAGGTCTCCTGGATTCCCATACTGATTGATTCGAATAGCCTTGCTCGCTCCTGGTTTTCGCATCTCAGCACTAATCGCACAACGTCTGTCAACGAAGCCGGGCAGATCCCGATCAATGCCCACGCCCTTGAGGTCCGGCGCGCACCTGGACCGGCGTCAGGTTCTCGGCGACGTGCACCGGGGCGTCTCGCAGGCCGAGTTTCCGCGCCGCCAGCAGCCGCACGTATCCACAGATAATTACGCCATCGTGGTCCACCACGATCGGCTGGCACCCACCAAACTCTTTGATGGAGGCGACCACCTTATTCACGGCTTCCGGAATCATATCCACTACTCCTCTTCCTTACATTCGCCAATAGGACGGGCAGTAAAGGCTTTCATTGTCAATCCATGGAAAGTCGATCTGCCGGCGTGCGCCCAGGTACACTAAGGCTTGGCTCATGGCATCGACCTGATCGTCAAAGGCGCCGTTGGGAAAGGCCGCGCATTCTTCGATGAAACCGTTAATCCACGGCGCGATGCTCGGATCGGGCAGATAGACGTTGCCAGCCTCAATCTGCGGGCTGACCGCCTGTGCCCGCACTTCCTTGCCGCCTTTGGGATTGACCGCGATCAAGCCCGCAATCTCATGCTTCAGCATGGCGACGACAGCCGGACCATTGGCCTTGTCTTCGATCACTTTGCGTTGCGCTTGCGGCCATTTCTCCGACAGCCGTTTGACGGCTTGCATGGTGGCGGGGCAGTCCATGCGACCGCGGACCTGATCGAGCAGGTATTTGTCGGCCCCATTGCGTCCCCACACTTGGCCAACCACGAAATCACTGCTGCGACTGTCTTTGAAGCTGCAATCCCAGGATTGAATGACTTCCTTGAACTTCCGCGGTGCATCACGGTAAAACTTCCACCAGTGCCGTTTCAGGATGCCGCCCTCGGCCGGGGAGGGTCGCTGCTGCAGTTGGCTGGCGGCACCGTAGCTTCCCAGGTCGCGCTTCAGCCGGTCGATTTCCTCGCGACCGAACCGTTCCGGCCAAAGCAACTCGTCGGGTTCCGTGCGTGGGTCCTGCCAACCAATTGACGTCATCCGCCGGCTGCCCTCGTACTCCGCCGGCAACTTCAACTCCTCATAGTCGCCTTGCTGCAGCACGTGCCCGGCGAGGTCGTTCTCATGCACGCGCTGCATCACGATCACCATGGCGCCGGTTTTGGGATCGTTCAGGCGGGTGCTCATGACTTGGTCCCACCAGTCCAGCACGCCCTGGCGGATGGTATCCGATTCGGCCTCGCGGATGTTGTGCGGATCGTCGACCACCACTCGATCCCCGCCTTCGCCGGTGGCAGCGCCGCCCACCCCAATCGCAATCCGGTAACCGCCTCGGTCATTCTCAAACTTGGCCTTCTCGTTCTGGTCCGAAGTCAAAATGAAGCGATCCCTCCACCGCGCTCGGTACCACGGACTCTCCACCATGCGCCGGCATTTCAGCGAATCGCGGATGGCCAATCCCGCCGCGTAGCTGCAGAATAGCCACCGCCGCTCCGGGTGAGTGATCCATTCCCAACAGGGCCAAAATACTGCCACTGCCAGCGATTTCATATGTCGCGGCGGCATGCTGATCAACAGCCGGTGAATCTGGCCGCTCGTGACCGCTTCCAGGTGCTCACAGATGGCGTCCAAGTGCCAGCCTGGAACAAATGCCGTGGACGGCTCGACCACGGGCCACGCCTGGCGCACGAACTCCCGCAACCGACGCGCCGCCCGTTCTTCATCAATCGCGCCCATGAGGGAGGGCTTTAAGAGCAAGTTCGCGTAACTGTTGGAGTTCTTCATCTGTGAACCTCGATAGATCCGGTTTCATCGCCAACTCGATGGGACCGCCGCCACTGCCCACGTGTTGGTTCGTGATGACATCGCGCTGGCCCAGCAGCTGTTTGCCCAGCCACACGCCCATGGTGCCGCTGCCACTCTCCAATAGCTTCATTTGCGCGCGCCGCACCGAGATCCGGCCCCTGGAACGGCCCCGGCTCATGACCTGCGCGAATTCCGGACGCTTGCGCCGGCTTTCAATGGTGCGGGTCGAGACGCCGAACCAGTCGGCAATTTCTTGGTCGGTGCAATGCAGCGCACACAACTTCTCCAGTTCCACGAGATCGATCTGCACCGGCTTGCGGCCCCTACGCCGAACTTCCGTCATTTTTGTCTCCCTGGCGTCAAAATGGCGCGCCTCACTCGTATTCGCGATTGCCTCCCCAGGATAGCATCGCGTATACTGTAGTCAATATGAATAAGCGTATACATCAACGTATCCGGAATTGGCGCCCGAAGAGCGAAGAGCCAGTAGGCCTCGTGGACTGGGGGATCGGTTATGTACCGAGTGGCGGCTTCGCCTGGGTGGAAGGGCGGACTGGTTCGGATGCGACCCTGAGTAGTTTCTTAATTCCCCAGTCTACAACCGGAGCTTCCCAAGAGATCCCTATGGATCTGTACCTCCAGTTCGCAAGATTGGAGCTCACCCCCGAGGCGGCCCTCGAATTCGCCAATCGCTATGGGCGCCTGGGTTTGGTCAGGCGTCACTTCCATTCCGCCCAGACGGCAGTTCAATCCGCCGAATGTTGGAGCGATTGGTTGACTGAACTTCAACAGTTTCGGATGTGCCTTGAGGGTTGGTCCCTGGCCGCGGAAGACGATCGGGAAGCGCTGGTCAGCTTTCTGCGGCACCACAACTGGCGCACCCTCGTAGCGAGTGATGGCCCGTGGCTGACAGCTCAATGCAGGATTCTGGATGAAATTAATGAAAAGCTGAACCCCTTGCGAGTTTTTCCTGAGCCATGTTTTCAGAAAAGATGCAAGGGGGATCTGCTGCCCCGCCTGACTCCGTTTGTGACCTACTACTTAACTCACGTGACCCTTTTAGGCCACCCCACCGGGCCCCACGATCCCATCGCCGCCCATGTCGCGCCCACGGCCTTGCTGAGCGCCATCTGGTTGCAGTTCGCCGATTTGGTAACGGGCTCTCGGGTAATCCGTAAGTGCGAAAAGTGTCAGGAATGGATGGACATCACAGAGTGTCCCCACAAAGGTGCGAAGCGTCTGCATGAGCGGTGTAGCCTGGCGCTTCGGATGGCCCGATATCGGCACAAGAAAAAGAATAAAGCATAATGCCGTGCCAAAACCGCCTGAAGCCGGGGGCTGGGCTCCGAGCTCATTGCCAGGTCCGCCCCCGCTTTGTTGCGGTTGTTTCTTCCTTTTTATAGGACCCGAAAAAATTCAAAAATGGGCCGTTTTAGCCATCTTATTTCGGACAGGAACCCGAAAAAATTGGATAAAACTACACCAGAACGGCTTCCAACGCTGCAAAAATCGGTTCCAGTGCGCGAAAAATACGATGGAATCGCGCCGGGATCGCCCGGACTTGGCCCACGTTGAACGCGGCTGGCTGGCTTGCCGTTGGATACCAGTTGCGGCCTGGAGGCACCACGTGGCTGCAGGGGTGAGTGCAGTGAGGGTACAGTGAGTGGCAACCGCACTAAGTAGGTACATACGCCGAGCCAGCGCACCCGCCCTACTAAGTCACTAATAACAGTATAACCTTGTAAGTCGGTCACTGTTAGTACAACGGCTATTACGGCAAGTACTATTCGAGATATTACAAGCAGCAGAAGGAGTAGGAGGCACAAACGCAATCGTGGAAAACTTGAGTCAGTGCGTAGCAAGGATGTTTGATAACATCTCATCGCTAATTTGGGCACGCCCGCCTGACAAAGTTCCCCCGGTGATCTGCTTCGACCACCTATCGACTACTGATCGCAAATGATCGACCTACTGAAATCAGCCGCAAAAACGGTGGGGAACTCCTACTTCGGGCCAAAGGCAAGGGCTGAGCTTCTGTCACTGCTTGCTCAACACTCATCCGGGTCAGGCACCGACATATTGGCGATCACAAAGGCCTACAAGGGCAGCGGCTGGTATAGGCGACTCGGGGCCTTCCAAGTCGACAGCGAATTCGTAAGGCTGGTGGATTGGGTGAGCCAGCAAGCCCCAGCACGCATCATGGAAATCGGCACGGCGTCGGGCGCCACACTGCTCGCGTGGTGCCGCATCGCTTCTGAATCCGTGATTTCTGTCGACCTCCCCGGTGGCATTCACGGCGGAGGCTATTCGCGTCAAAGGCAACCGCTGTACCGCCTGTTCACGTACGGCAGGCCTAACGTGTCTTTACACCTGCTACAGAAAGACAGTCACCTTTGGGAGACCAAGTTAGAGGTTGACGCAATTCTGGGTAGCCGGCAGCTTGACATTTTATTCATTGATGGCGACCACACGCTCGAGGGGGTAACGGCCGACTACGATCTCTGGCGTACAATCGTAAAGCCAGGCGGCTTTATCATCTTTCATGACATCCTGAAGCACAAATACCTAAGTGACGTCCATGTTGATGTTCTGTGGAACCGCATCAAGCATGACTATCCCCGACTTGAGATCGTCGGCGACCCGGAACAAGGATGGGCTGGCATCGGCATTCTTTTTGTGTAGCCGAAGATCTGGGTCGCGCTCCCGCGTCGAGTCACCCGATGGCACGTCGCAAAGCGAATCTTCAAGACTAATGTCGAGCCGTTTGTAATGACACTGCCGTCGATCGCGTTGGTCGTTCCCGCTTACGAACGTCCCGGGGGAGTAGCGCGGGTGAGTACTTTCCTATACCGCGCCATCTCGGGATCTGGTAGGTTCGCGGTGGATCTCATCTCCATAGCGGATTCGCACTGTGACCTCGACAGTGTTGGGATGTTGAGGCCGACTACATGGCTCAGGGGCGTGCGAATCTCTGAGGGAACATCAGGAGATCTTCGCTTCAAACACGTCGGCTGCTATCTCGCGGAGTTGGAGTTCACAAGATATCTGCCCGGCCAGCGTCTGACCCATTTGTTGAAACAGTATGATCTGGTCCAGGTGGTAGCTGGGGCCCCTGCCTGGACACTGGCCGCGAGCCGGTGTGGGCGCCCGGTGTGCCTTCAGGTGGCTACGCTGGTCAATGTGGAGCGCCTCTCGCTGCTCCGGCGTGCGCGCGGGGTCTATCGTGTGTGGCGGCTGCTAATGACTAGGGTGACGACTATGTTGGAACAGATGGCGTTGCGCCGAGTACGCACGGTCTTCGTCGAAAACGAGTGGATGAAGGAACATTGTCGCCGTGCGGTTCCGAAGTCCGATGTGATCTTTGCGCCACCAGGAGTCGATACGTCGTTCTTTTTCTCCGCGGAGTACCAGACCGATGGTTATGTCCTCTCGGTGGGGCGCTTTGGAGACATCCGCAAAAACGTAAGGCTTCTGCTGGTTGCGTACGCCCGGCTGCGCCAGTTGATGCCGGAGGCCCCACCGCTGGTACTAGCGGGAGCGTCCGCTCCGCCGAGCGAAGATTGGGCTTGGGCCACGGCACGGGGCTTGGATGCGTATGTGCAGGTGCACACTGGTGTATCGGAAGATGAACTTCGAGGTTTGTACCGCGGGGCCAGCCAATTTGTTCTTCCCGCGGACGAGGAGGGCCTCGGCTTGGTCATTCTGGAAGCCATGGCTTGTGGTTTAGCCGTTATCAGTACCGCTACGGCCGGCGCCGCGGTCTCGATATCTGACGGCAGCACAGGGATACTCACGCCCATCGGCGACCCGGAGGCAATGGCGCTAGCCATGTACCGGCTGGCACAGGACCGCGAGTTGCGCTTCCGGTTGGGACACAACGGTAGGCAGAGAGTTGAGGAGAAGTTTTCTTTCGCCGTGGCGGCTCGCCCGTTTCTGGAAGCCTACGAACGGTTACTGGGCGTAAGTGGTTCTTCCGCCGTAGGCATCCCGACGTTTGGTCGTGCAGGTGTCGGATCTGACGAGCGATGAACGTACAAGTTTGCGGGAAACGCGCGTTCGGCTACTTGCCGGGAGCGGCATTTCTGAAGTTGCAAGGACGTCTTGGTGGGCTCGGCGGCACGATGTCATGCAACCTGGCCATAGCCGTTTGCGGAATCATCTGCGGAGTGACTTTGGCGCGCTCGCTGGGGCCGATCGGCAGGGGAGAAATGGCTGCGGCTTTGTTATGGCCGGGTGTTCTCGTGCTGCTGGGAGATCTTGGACTCGGCTTTGCGTTCTCCTTCTACGCAGGCACGCAGCCCGAAGAGATCGGAACATTGTGGACACTGACCGTCCTGATCGGTTCGGGTGTCGGCGCGATCCTGGCGACGCTCGGATCCTTCTTGCTACCCATTCTGCTATCCGCACTTACTCCAACCGCTTGTGCCGGAATGCGCATCGGGCTGCTGAGTGTACCTCTCATCCTGGTCTCCGGCTACCAGGCTTATCTGTTGTTGGGGGCAGGTTGGATTGCAGATTACAATGCGGTAAAATTGATTGCCTCGATTGCCTATGCGGTATCGCTCCCGAGCCTGGCACTGTGCGGAGCCAGAAACGTGTCGAGCTATGCAGCAGCCTTCGTTCTGTCGCAAACACTCGGATTGTTAGCGGCGGCGGGGGAGGGAACCATTTTGGCGGGCTAGAGAGCGCCACACCGCGAATGCTGGGTGGCGGTGAGTGGCGACATGGGGGCGTGTGGGGCGAATCGGCATTCCGCCCTT
>Ga0187864_10004476_pt1 | contig 10935 bp, 9 predicted proteins | sample June2016WEW_11_4_FD_132985 | JGI IMG/M metagenome (GOLD analysis project Ga0187864, IMG submission 132985) | Peatland microbial communities from SPRUCE experiment site at the Marcell Experimental Forest, Minnesota, USA - June2016WEW_11_40 | ecosystem: Environmental > Terrestrial > Soil >... | reverse complement strand
ATAAAATTGCGCATGATTCTACACCACAGCCTGCCTCATAAATGGTTTTTAGGGGGTCGGAGCTTTAGCTCCGACATAAATTGTCCTTAACGAGAGGGCTTTAGCCCCCGAGGAAGATGCTCGCTGTCCCTTGCGCTCAAATTAGGACACCATCCACATCTCGGCGGAAGTCTGCGGGCTATTGCAAGATCGGAAGCGGAGTCCTATGATACGCCGTGTCCGGCCCGCATACTGGCCGGGTGCCCGGCGAGGAGCTCAAGGTTGCTCCCTCAGGCTCTCCTGGTTCGGTCGCAACGCAGCCCATGATGTGTGGCTCGACCCCAGCACCGGTCGCAAGAAATCAGAATCGGCGTTCACGACTCCACCCATCGAGATTCGCCGATTCGCAGCTTGAAAACCGGAAGGTTTCAATTGATTGAAGGAGGATAGAGATGGCCACGGCAACACAAGCAGTTCCGCTCGATAGCAATGTAGCCAGCTATGTCGCAAAGCGCCGTCAGATGTTGATTAACGGGAAGTGGGTCGACGCGGCTTCCGGCAAGACGTTCCCCACCTACAATCCGGCGACCGGCGAAGTCCTCGCCCAGGTCGCGGAAGGCGACCGCGAAGATATCGACCGCGCGGTAGCCGCGGCCCGCGCCGCATTCGACAAGGGTCCATGGAAGGACATCACCCCGTCCGAGCGTGGACGCCTCATCTGGAAGCTCGCCGACTTGATCGAAAAGCACGCCGAAGAATTCGCGCAGCTCGAATCCCTCGACAACGGCAAGCCGCTCACCATCGCCCGCGTCGCGGACATTCCCGGCACCGTCGATCTGTTCCGCTACATGGCCGGCTGGGCCACGAAGATCGAAGGCAACACGATTCCCATCTCCGCGTACGGCGCGAAGTTCCTCGCCTACACTCTCCGCGAACCTGTCGGCGTCGTCGGCCAGATCATTCCGTGGAATTTCCCGCTCATGATGGCTTCGTGGAAACTCGGCCCGGCGCTCGCGGCCGGTTGTTGCGTCATTCTGAAGCCGGCCGAACAGACTCCGCTCTCGGCTCTCCGCTTGGGCGAACTGATTCAGGAAGCAGGCTTCCCGGACGGCGTCGTGAACATCGTTCCCGGCTACGGCGAAACCGCCGGCGCAGCGCTCTCGGCCCATCCGAAGGTCGATAAGGTCGCTTTCACGGGCTCGACCGAAGTAGGCAAGCTGATCGCCCAGGCTGCGACCGGCAACCTGAAGAAGGTGTCGCTCGAGCTCGGCGGCAAGTCTCCCAACATCGTCTTCCAAGACGCCGACATCGAAGCCACCATTCCCGGCGCTGCCATGGCCATCTTCTTCAACCACGGCCAGTGCTGCTGCGCGGGTTCGCGGCTCTACGTCGAAGACAAACAATTCGACAAAGTGGTGGACGGCGTTTCGCAACTGGCGTCGAAGATCCGCGTCGGCCCCGGCCTCGAACCGACCACGGACATGGGCCCGCTCGTTTCCGAAGAGCAGCTCAATCGCGTCTGCGGATATCTCGAATCCGGCTTTAAGGAAGGCGCGAAGGCCACGGTCGGCGGCAGCCGTCAGGGCGACAAGGGCTACTTCGTCAAGCCCACGGTGCTCGTCAACACCAACGAAAAAATGAAAGTCGTGAAGGAAGAAATCTTTGGCCCGGTCGTCACCGCCATTCCGTTCAAGAATATCGATGATCTCGTCGCCAAAGCCAACGACACAACCTACGGTCTCGCGGCCGGCGTCTGGACGAACGACATCAAGAAGGCGCATCGCATCGCGTCCGAACTCCGCGCCGGAACCGTCTGGATCAACTGCTACAACGTTTTCGATCCGGCGCTGCCGTTCGGCGGGTACAAGCAGTCCGGGTGGGGCCGCGAGATGGGACACGAAGTGCTCGAGCTCTACACGGAAGTGAAGTCGGTCTGCACCCCGATTTCGTAGGACTTCTGCCGTTCACTTTTAACTGACGGGCGCCCCGCTTTTCCCGGGTTATCGGGAAAGCGGGGCTTCTCGTTAGAGGAGTCGATCCATGAGTTCGTCGGCTGTTAGAAACTTCATGAAGCAGCAGGGATTCGCCGACGAGCCGGCGGCCGTCTGCGACATGCACTTCGCCGGCCTCTATTTTCAGCCCGGCATCGTGGGGCCAATGGTTGTCGTGGCCATTTTCCTTCACTCGCCCGTGCTTTTTCTCATCCTGTCCGCGGTGCTGTGGTGGAATGTTGCAGTACCGAAATGGAACCCATTCGAGCTTTTCTACAACCACGCCATCGCGGCGCCTCGAGCATGGCCCCAGCTCAGTCCTGCGCCTGCTCCGCGCCGCTTTGCTCAGGGAATGGCGGCTGCCTTCATGCTGATCGTGGCCGCGGCGCTCTTGGAAGGCTGGGTCGTGACGGCGTGGGTCTTCGAAGCGTTCCTGGTGGTTGCTTTTTCCGCTTTGCTATTTGGCAAGTTCTGTCTGGGTGCGTACGTCTACCTTCTTCTCCGCGGGAAAGTTGCCTTGGCCAACGCAACCCTCCCCTGGGTCCGGTCGTAGCATTTACGCTGTCACTCCCAGCCCGTCTTCGATCCATACGGCAGTATGAAACCCATCGCTTCGATTTCGTGAATCTTGCCGCCGCGAATCTTGAAGATTTCTCCCGCTTCCAGGTCGCTGGTTCCCAGGCCCGTCATCGGGATCGTATCCAATCCTGGAATTCCCACGATCTTGATCGTTCTCACGTTGCCGCGATGCACGAACATCGGAAAGCCGAAGACCAGCCCCTTTTCCTCGTCGATGATGATCAAGCGTCGCGGCCGAATCTTCGTGATGTAGCTCAGCGCGTGTGTATTGATGTTGTCCCGGCAGCCCAGCATTCGGATTTTCGCCCTCAGAGGGTCGATCGGCGCCCCGGGCGGGTCGGACGGGTCATGCGTAGGCACCGTGTTGCTCGTTGTCTGCATGCCGTTCTCGTGGCGCTCGCAGTCGTCGGCAAACGGCGCCAGGTTTCCGTCGCTGTGCTCGATGGCCTCGAAGTAGGAATCGGCGATGCGAAACATTTCATCGCGGGAGACTCGCTCCGACGGCGGAACCGTCTCCAGCAGGCCGGGCCTAGGCGTGGTCAGATTGGGCATCGACGTGTCCCTCAAATTGCGGGCCACGACGTGCTCGATCTCCGTAATCTTTCCACCCTCGATCTTCAGCCGCAGCGCGAGAATGACCGGCTTGTCGAACTCCTTCACCACCGCGAATAATCCCGCCTGGTGCGACGTGGGATCGAGCGCGTAAATCTTGAACGTTATCGGCGCCTCGGACGCGCCCACCCACAGCCCGTCTCCCAACTGCAAGGTGGCCGTGTTCTCCGTGAACTTCACGTCGTCCGCCAGCGGCAGGCCGTTGTCGTCGTGCCGTACCAGCGCAGCGAGATACTCATCGACGATGTTCTTCAAACAATCTCGATTGCAGTTGTCCCGCTGCGGCGCCGGAGCCGCCTGGGCGCTTTTCAACTCATCGCTCGGATAACCGCCTAAAATGCCCAAAAAAGCCACGAAAGTGATCGTTAAACCGAGGATTTTGCCACGCATTTCCGTCCCCTGAGTCCTCCGCCGATCATTTCCAAAACGTGGCGGATGATAACACGCGCCGAGAACTTCGCGGTGTAGAATGCTGTCTTTGCATGCAGTTACGGTAGCAACACGGGAGGACGCCGTGAGCGCAGACCCACAGCAATGGCCTTGGCCGGATTCTTTGGACGCGGTGATCGCGGCCCCGAAACACCACCGCCTCGTGTTCGAAAATGACCGCGTGCGCGTTCTGGAAGTCCGGATCCCGCCGGGTGAAACCGTGCCGGTTCACACTCACCACTGGCCCGCCGCAATCTACGTGGCCAGGCAGAGCGACTTCCTCCGCCGCGACGCCGACGGCAACCTGCTTTTCGACAGCCGCACCGCCGGCCCCCCGCCCAAAGAGCCGGTCGCGCAGTGGACCCCGCCGCTCCCGCCTCATTCAGTCGAGAATATCGGGGACATCGAAATACTCCTGATCAGCACCGAGTTGAAGGAAGGCTGAAGATCCCGAATTGCTGCCCGATGCTCGAGGAGCAGACGAGCGCGGGTCGCAAAGGTCGCCGCGCTAGGGGATGGCCGCAAAGGCTATGTTCGAATCAACGCTCTGAACGTTGTTCGAATCCACTGACGTGACCGTGTAGCTATAGCTCTGCCCCGCTTGGACAGTCGTGTCGGTGTAGGTTGTTCCCGTGATCAGCGCCGTCGTGAGCTGCACGAACGGCCCTCCCGCCGTGGAGCGATATACGTTGTAACCAGCCACACCGCTCGACGCGCCGGGAACCCACGTCAGCACCACGGAATAGGATGGCGCGGGTGGCTGCACGCCCGTACCCGACAAACTGATCGACGCTGGTGAATTCGCGGCGTTGCTCGGGATTGTGACGCTGCCGGTCACGCTGGCCGTGGTGGCCGGTGTAAATGTCACATTCAACGTCGTGCTTTGTCCCGGCGACAAAACAGTTCCGGATGCCCCGCTGGCGTCGAAGCCCGGGCCTGAAACGCTGACGTTTGAGATTGTGACGTTGGCGGTGCCGGAATTCGTGACGGAAATCGGCTGTGAGACGCCGCTGCCGATGTTGACGCTTCCGAAATTGAATGACGCGGGATTCACGGAGAGCGTCCCAGCCGCCGCTGGCACGGTGGTTCCACCGGACGAAGACGTGCCGGTGCTGCCAGTATTGCCGCCGCTTCCTCCGAAAAATGCGCCGCTGATCACGGCGTTCGGACCCGCGGTCATCGTCACGTTGATTCGCACGTGTCCGCTGACACTCCAGATCAGGTAAATTCCGCCGGAGAACCCGGAGACGCTCCGCGTGTCCAATACCGAGTTTGTCGACGGATCGACGATCTGAATCGTTTCCGCTCTCTGTTTGCTGTCCCAATCGAGGGCGTACAGCGCGAATTGATGCGCATTCCCGTCCGTGACATTCACGTCAAAGCCGAATGTCGGATAGTTGTACCAGCAGGCGGCAATCCGGCTCGCATTGCTGCCCGTTTGCAGTGCTCGCGGATCGGACGGGCTGGGGTTCCACGTGTAGTTGGCTTGGTTTTGAGGGGCAAAAGAGGCATACACAGGCACGCTCTGGGAAGCGTTGGCCACCGAGTATCCTTCGGCTCCGTATTTCCCCTGCCAGTTTCCTTGCGTAGTCGTGTCGGAACCAACGAAATTCGCGGTCGCTCCGGCCGTCAAACTGACTGTCGCCGTGGCAGTGGGTCCTGTCGCGCTGGTCGCTGTCACGGTAACCGTCTGGTTGCCTGTGATTGTGGAAGGCGCCGTGTAGAGACCCGAAGACGAAATGCTCCCGGACGACGGGCTGATCGACCAGGTCACATTCTGGCTTGCTCCGCCCGTGGCAGCAGCAGTGAACTGCTGCTGTTGACTGCGATTCAACGACATGCTTGTCGGACTCACACTGACGCCCGGCGCGCTGGGGGCGCCGCCTCCGAAGAAAACGCCGCTTACCACGGCGTTGGGCCAGGCGTTCATGATGACGTTCACCTTGACGTTGCCGCTAATGTTCCAGACCAGGTAGATCCCGCCGGTGAAGCCGGAAATCGACCGGGAGTCCAGCACGGCATTGGTGGCTCCGTCGAGAATCTGAATCGTTTCCGCTCTGCCGTTCTTATCCCAGTCCAGGGCATAGAGCGCGAACTGATGTGCGTTCCCGTCAGTGAAATTGACGTCGAAAGTGAACGGCAGGTAGTTGTCCCAGCAGGCGGCAAGCCGTCCGGAGCCACTGCCTGTCTGCAAGGCGCGTGAATCGGTCGTGCCGGTGGCCCAGGTGTGGTTTAGCTGGTTCTGCATGGTCATCGCGACGTAGGCCGGCAGACTCTGAGGGCCGTTGGCCTCGGAATACCCGTCTGTGCCGTAGACCCCCTGCCAGGTTCCCTGGGTCGTCGTGTCGGAGCGGACAAAACTGGCGCTCCCTGTGGCGGCTTTGCCGGTGCTTGCCAAAGCGAGGGAGGCGAGAAGCAAGAGGAAAGAGGCCCCCAGAACACTTCTGTGATGTGCCGTCGCTCGTATGTATAGGTTTTTCATACCCCGAGCGTATGGCTAGGCCATAGGTTGGCGCGACTGTACGAGCGGCTAGTTTTGGTACGATGGCCCGCCGGTATGCGAGCCTCGACCCTCGGGCAAGCGCCTGAGTCCTGCCACGGTACTTTGGGACCTGCGTCAGCGCCCGTCCTTGCCCGTCTCTCATTGTCAGTTGCGAAGCACGGGCTAAGTCCTCGCGTTGGCGGGGGCCGGAGCCTGTGCTATAAGTAAAAGGCTGCCCGACTCTGAGGAAATTGTGCCTTTTATTAATTTTCCCGCGCGCGAGATCAACTGCAAGCTTGTGTACTACGGCCCCGGTCTGGGCGGCAAAACCGCCAATTTGCAGTGGATTTACGACCACACCGGATCAAGTCAGAAGGGCAAAATGGTCTCGCTTGCCACCGAGACGGACCGCACGCTTTTCTTCGATTTCCTTCCGCTCGATCTGGGCACCGTCCGGGGATTTCGCACCCGTTTTCACCTCTATACGGTTCCAGGCCAGGTGTTTTACGAGGCGAGCCGGAGATTGATTCTCAAGGGAGCCGACGGCGTGGTCTTCGTCGCGGATTCGCAGGAGGAGCGGCTCGATGCCAACCTCGAAACGCTCGATAACCTGCGCGAGCACCTGAAGGAACACAAACTCGATTTCGATACGATTCCATACGTCCTGCAACTCAACAAGCGCGACCTTCCGAACATCCTTTCCCCCGAAGAATTGAAAAAGCAGCTTGGCGTCAAGGGCGAGCCCGCGCTCGAAGCCGTCGCCGTCACCGGCCAGGGCGTCTTCGACACGCTGAAGGAAGTCGCCAAGCTCGTCCTCGCCGAACTCAAGAAAAACGCCTGATACGCCCAGCCGGTGCTTATCAAAGAACTCCGCGCACCCTTCAAGACCGGAGGGCGCGGCATCCGCAGGGTCGGGGAACCGAGGTCGTTAACTGTCGGTGTGGCATCATCCGCCCGTGTCTTGATCCAATGCGAAAAATCACTCGATACGAAAGGGTCAGCCGCGAGCCGAATTGGGCACCCGTTGTATAATGCTATCTTCCGCTTCGCATGAAACCGACGCGCATATCCGCGAGTAGCACCAAACGGCTTTCGCTGACCCGTTGCCTTATTTGTTTGCTTCTATGCAGCGCGCTGGTGGCAGGGGTTTTTGATGTTCGAGCGCTGCCGGCAGCCTCGATACAGACTCCGATTGTGGCTTTGCACGTGCCGGAGCTCGAGGCCGGCTTTCACCTTCTCTACGAACTGAAGCCCGAGGAAGCTCACAAGCAGTTTGAGGCCTGGCAGAAGTCCCATCCGGAAGACCCTCTTGGGAGCGCCTCGGAAGCGGCAGCTTATCTGTTTGAGGAGTGCTATCGGCAGGGCGTCCTGACGTCCGAGTTTTTCCTGGACGACAAGCGTTTTCTGGGCAAGATCCCCCTAAAGCCTGACCCGGAACTGCGCGCGGCATTCTTCGCTGAGGACAAACAGGCGCAGGACCTGGCGCAGCTGCGATTGAAGACGAACCCGGACGATGCGAACGCCCTGTTCGCCATGTCTCTGAGCCTGGGTATGCAGGCCGACTATGCCAGCCTCATCGACAAGCATCAGCTCGACAGCCTGAAAAAGATCCGCGAAGCCAATACGTACTCCAAGAAACTGTTGGTGATTGCCCCGGACGCCGCCGACGCCTATCTTGGCCTGGGCACGGCGAATTACTTCATTGGAAGTCTGCCGGGAATCAAGAAGTTTTTCCTCAGCTTCGCTGGAATCCACGGCGACAAGGAAGCAGGGATCCAGCAGATCGAGATCGCCGCCGATCGTGGCCACTACCTGCGGCCGTTTGCGAAGATTTTGCTGGCGCTGGCGGCCCTGCGCGAGAAGAAGCCAGAAGTGGCCCGCGTCCAGCTTAACGACCTCGTCGCGGAGTTTCCGGAGAACCCGCTCTTTGCTAGTGAGCTGGCCAAGCTCAAGGTTTCTTCTGCCGCGGCCATCCCTCCCTCAAAAGTGAATTAGTCCGTACATTTTATGTTGGTATCTCGAACGTCACGGGGCGGCCCGATCCAACTTCTGCGCGACCCGATATGAGTGACCGATTCAGGGACACACAACCACAGCGATCGGACAACTGTCCGCTTTTGTACAGTCCACTTCGGAGGAGCTTGTTAGGCTAGCGCGGTCATCGTGTCCTCGCATTCACGCACGTTAGGCGTTCGCTAGGAGCAGAGCGACTTATGAAACGCATTTCTCTCCAACTTGGTGGTTTCTCGTCAGGAGCCAGCCTGGCCGGCAAGGTCTCGCACTATCGGGAAAAACAAAACATCTACACGCAAGGTGAGCCTGCTTACACGCTTTTCTACATTCAAGAAGGAGCGGTGCGGCTCACCACCCGAACGAAACATCAACCATCGGCAGTTACCGCCATCCTGGGGGTTGGTGATCTCTTTGGTGAGCTTTGCCTCGCAGGCTATCCCCTTCGTGTGTCCACGGCCGTCGCGTTGACCGCCAGCTCCATACGCACCATCAACAAAGAAAAGATGCTCCGAATGCTTCGCAAAAAGAATAAGACTTCAAAATCCCTGGTGGCTTATCTGGTGTTCAGCGTCCAGAAGTACAAGAATCATGTGGCGGAGTTACTGACTTCTTCCGCCGAACAACGGCTGGCGCGCGTGCTTCTGCGGCTAGCCCACTTTAATAAGAAAGGCCCAGCGGTTGTTGAGATTCCCACGCTAAGTCACCAAGTTCTGGCGGAGATGGTCGGCACCACCCGCCCGCGAGTCAATTTATTCATGAACCGGTTCAGGAAGCGGGGATTCATTAACTACAACGGCCGAATAGAAGTACGCAAGTCCCTGCAAAAAGTCCTTCGACGCCACTAGCGGTCACCACTGGTCTCTTACACGTAACAAGACGAGACGCGACAGTGGAGCTTAGATACGGCCCCCTACTCAGAACGCAGAGCTTCAATGGGGTCGAGAAATGCAGCTTTCCGGGCAGGGTAGTATCCAAAACTGATCCCGACCAAGGCGGAGAAGAAGACCGCGAGCCCCACTGCGCCCATACTCACTACCGTGTTCCAGCCCGCCAAGCGCGAGATGATGGCTGACGCGGCGATCCCAAGTATGATTCCGGCGCAGCCGCCCACAATCGACAGTGCCACCGCTTCGACTAGAAACTGAGTAAGAATGTCGCGAGTTTTCGCTCCGACGGCCTGCCGCAGTCCAATCTCCCTTGTCCGCTCCCGAACCGAGACCAGCATGATGTTCATGATCCCAATGCCGCCTACAATCAGAGAAACCGAAGCTACCGCCGCAAGCATAATGGACATGATGTGCGACGATGCTTCTTGCGCGGCGAAGATCTCTTCCATGTTACGGATGGAGAAGTCGTCGTCTTCGGATGGCACTAGATGATGGAGCTGCCGGAGAAGCGCTGTGGCTTCGTCCTGCGCTGCCTGGATCTGGTTGCCACTTTTCGCCTGCATCGTAATCGAATCGACGGCATCGGCATTGGCCGATTTGATCCCGATGACGTCGCGTTTCGCGGTGGAAATCGGGAGCAGGATGACGTCGTCTTGATCCTGTCCTGTCGGCGACTGGCCTTTCGGTTCGAGGACGCCCACCACAGTGAAGGGCACATCCTTGATGCGAATCGACTGGCCGACCGGGTCGATGTCACCGAACAGATTGGTCACCACGGTCTTGCCCAGCAAGGCGACCTTGTTGGCTGAATCCACATCTTGCTGGGAGAAGGGAGCACCCTCGGCCACGGAAAGATCACGCACCTCCAGGTAACCAGGAGTAGTGCCATAAACGATTGTCGCCCAGTTGTTGTTCTCGTAAACGATTTGTGCCCCGCCTCGCACCATGGGCACGGCAAGCGCAATGTCGGGACATTGAGCGGGAAGTTCACGTGCATCGGTCTCTGATAACGTCACGGCGTTGCCGGTCCCCATCCGCAACCCAGAACTGGTGAGGCTTCCTGGGAGGACGATGATGGTGTTACTGCCGATGCTTGCGATCTGCTGCTGAATGCGTTGCGTTGCGCCGGAACCGATCGCCGCTGTTGCGATCACCGCAGCAACCCCTATAACGATTCCCAGCATGGTGAGTGCGGAGCGGAGCTTATTTACCTGCAACGCTCGCAATGCGATGCGCATCGATGACACTAGGTGTTTCATTGCGACACCTCAGCGGGTACATAAGAACCCGCCGCGTCTGCATGAGAAGGCTGTTTCCGGCTATCGTTGACGATCCGCCCATCCCGGAAGGTAATGACTCTGCTCGCGAATCCAGCCACTTCATCGGAATGCGTTACCACGACGATGGTGATGCCATGAGTCCGATTGAGCTGCTGAAAAATTCCCATGATTTCGGCGCTAGTATGCGAATCGAGTTGGCCGGTGGGTTCGTCGGCGAGAAGAATTTCCGGATTGTTGATGAGAGCGCGCGCGATCGCTATCCTCTGCTGCTGTCCCCCGGAGAGCTGAGTCGGCAAGCTGCGCTCTCTTCCCGCCAGACCGACTAGGGCTAGCACCTGCATGGCGCGCTCGTCTGCATTTATTTCCGGACCGGCTGAATACAACAATGGCAACTGCACATTCTCCATGGCACTCATGCGCTGGAGCAGATTGAAATTCTGGAACACGAAGCCGATCTTCTGGTTCCGTATCTCGGCGAGTTGGTCGCGATCAAGTCCTTCCACCGGGACTCCGTCGAGCCAATACCGGCCTGAGGTGGGCCGATCCAAACAACCAAGGAGATTCATCAATGTCGATTTGCCTGAACCGGACGCTCCCATGATGGCCACAAACGAACCGCGCTCAATCGTGAGCGTTACACCTTGCAAAGCATTGACAGTCACTTCGCCAAGCGTGTAGGTCTT
>Ga0187864_10004469_pt1 | contig 10947 bp, 9 predicted proteins | sample June2016WEW_11_4_FD_132985 | JGI IMG/M metagenome (GOLD analysis project Ga0187864, IMG submission 132985) | Peatland microbial communities from SPRUCE experiment site at the Marcell Experimental Forest, Minnesota, USA - June2016WEW_11_40 | ecosystem: Environmental > Terrestrial > Soil >... | reverse complement strand
GCAGATTGATCTCGACCGCCTGGAACTGCAGCGGGTCCAGTATGAATCGGATTTGCAAGCTGCCGAGGAGAACCTGGAAACCGCAAAAATCCAACTGCTCACGCTGCTGAATTCCCGAACTCCGGTAGATCAGTTGGACGTGACCGGGCCGTTCGATTTCAATGACCAACTCCTGCCGCGGGACGAGTTCCGGAAGATTGCTCTGAACACGCGGCCCGACTTGAAGGCCGCCGTCGAAGCCGTGGACAAAGCCCAAACCGACCACAAGCTGGCGGTTGCGAACGGCTCAACCGATCCAACCTTCAGCGCGTGGTATTCGTACAACCCCTCGTTCAACAACCCGTTTGCCCACCAAACGCTGGGTGCCAGTATCGCCATCCCTCTCCGCATCTTCGACCGCAACCAGGGGGAGAAGCTGCGCACGCAACTCGATATCAGGCGCAATGAAAGATTGCGCGACGCCGCCGAAGCAGCAGTGCTGGGTGACGTAGATTCCGGCTACGCCACACTCGAAAGCGATCTGATTCTATTGCGGCCATACAAGACCAAGTACCTGCAGCAGTCGGTCCGGGTGCGGGACACGATTTTCTTTTCTTATCAACACGGCGGGAGCTCGTTGCTGGATTTCCTGAATTCACAGGCGGAGTACCGCACCGTGCAGTTGAATTACGTGAACTTAGTCGGTTCTTACTTGACGGCTGCGGCCCAATTGAATCAAGCCGTGGGCCGGGAGGTTATCCCATGAAAACCAAATTTCTTGGCCTGATCCTAGTAGCAATTCTTTGCCTGCCCTTGAGCTTACTCCTTCTTGGTTGCGGCGAAACCAAAGCAGACCCGAAAGCGGAGTCGCCGCCTCCGGCAACCGTCGAGCCTGACTTGGACGCCAACAACTTCAAAGTGGACCACCCGGAACAGTTTCCACTGGTGGTAGCGGTTGAGCATAAAGCGGCGCCCGCCCTGAATGTCACCGGCGTGGTGCAGCCCGATATCACGCGCGCTGTGCCAGTGATCTCGCTAGCCGCAGGACGAGTTGTAGAAATTAAGGCTAGGCTGGGCGACGCCGTCAAGAAAGGCCAGTTGCTGCTGAGAGTCCGGAGCAACGATGTCTCCGGAGCTTACCAGGTGTATCTGAAGTCGGTGAACGATGAGCGGCTGGCCCGTCAGCAGCTTCAAAGATCGCAGATTCTTTACGACAAGGGCGCTATCGCAAAGAGCGCTCTTGAACAAGCCGAAGACACTGAACAGGACGCCAAAGTCGACCTGGATACAACAACCGAGCAGTTGCGGCTTCTCGGCGTGGACAAGGACCATCCATCGGGGATCGTCGACATCTTCGCACCCATATCGGGCGTGATCAGCGACCAACAAGTCACCAACGCGTCAGGCGTGCAAGGATTGGGCTCCCCGAATCCGTTCACTATCTCCGATCTCTCTTATGTCTGGATCATCTGCGACGTTTACGAAAATGATCTCGACGCCGTGCACGTCGGCGAGTACGCGGATATCCGCCTGAACGCCTATCCCAACAGGGTCTTGAAAGGGCGGATCGATAACATCCTGCCAGTTCTCGATCCGAATCTCCGCACTGCAAAGGTCCGGCTCGAAGTCGCCAACCCGGGAATGATGCGGATTGGCATGTTCGTCACTGCGACCTTCTACGGTAAGCAACCGGAAACGCGGGCGGCGGTTCCAGCAACCGCCATTCTGCACTTGCATGATCGCGAGTGGGTCTACACACCGGTGAGCACGGGCCATTTCAAACGCCTGGAAGTGGTCACAGGAAACATGCTTCCCGGCAACCTACAGGAGGTTATTTCAGGGATCAGGCCCGGAGATCAAGTGGTTTCGAATGCTCTGGTACTGCAAAACACTGTGGAGCAATGAATGATCCGTCGAGCCGTTGATTTTGCCCTCAACAACCGCCTGCTCGTGTTGGCTTTTGCAATACTGCTGTTTGCCGTTGGCATCGTATCGTTCCATCGTCTTCCGGTGGACGCCTATCCTGACGTGGCAGACAACTACGTTGAGATCATTACCCAGTGGCCAGGAATTTCGGCGGAACAAATCGAACAGCAGGTCACCATTCCACTGGAAGTCGTGATGAATGGTATCCCCCAGGTGGTACATCTGCGCTCGTTCTCGCTCTTTGGACTCTCCGACCTGAAGCTGATTTTCGAGGACGGGTCCGACAATGACTGGAACCGGGAGCGGGTTCTGGAGCGGCTGGGCCAAGTCACACTGCCGCCGGGCGTGGTACCGCAAATGGGTACGGACTGGAGTCCGGCCGGGCAGATCTACTTCTTCACATTGCACAGCACCAATCCGCAATATGACGTCATGGAGCTCAAGTCAATCGAAGACTGGGTCGTGGAGAAGAATCTCAAGGCTGTTCCGGACATCGTTGACGTGGCCAGCTTCGGTGGGCCCACGCGCGAATACCAGGTTCGAGTTGATCCGAACAAGCTCATCGCGTATGGCCTCAGCCTCGCCCAGGTCGAACAACAACTCACCAACAATAACGTGAATGCCGGCGGCAGCTTCGTCGAAGCAGGTCTGCAGCAAATCAACGTTCGGGAAGTGGGACTAGTCAGAAGTGTGCGCGATATCGAAAACACGGTCATTATGACCAAAAGCGGCACCCCGCTTCGTGTGAAGGATATCGCTGTCGTGTCGCAAGGTCCAAAGATCAGGCTCGGCCAGTTCGCCAGGGCGATTCGTCACGAGGACGGAAAAGTCATCGACAACGATGATGTTGTATCGGCCTGGGTGCCGATGCGGAAAGGCGCCGATGCAGAATCGGCGCTCAAAGGGCTCCACGCCAAGGTAAAGGAACTGAATGACCATATTCTCCCTCCCGGAGTAAAGGTCGTCGCGTTCATTGACCGTAGCGATCTGGTTCACTACACCTCTCATACGGTGTTTCGCAACCTGACGGAAGGAATGATCCTGGTATCGATCGTTCTCTTCCTATTCCTCGGCAATGTACGAGGCGCACTTATCGTTGCAGCAACGATCCCGTTTTCGCTGTTGTTTGCATCGATCTGCTTGGACTTGAGACACGTTCCCGCGAACCTCCTGTCTCTCGGTGCGTTGGATTTTGGCATGGTGGTCGATGGCGCGGTGGTGATGATCGAAAACATCGTGCGCCATTTAGGCCGGGAAAACGGGACCAGAACACCAAGCGAGCGGATCGGTGATGCGGCGCACGAAGTTCAACGCCCGGTGTTCTACGCAATCGCGATCATCATTACTGCCTACTTACCGATCTTCACCCTGCAGCGTGTGGAAGGCCGGCTTTTTCACCCCATGGCTTTGACCGTGGCGTTTGCACTGCTGGGTGCGCTGCTGTTCTCCATCGTGATTGCACCCGTGCTGGCGAGTTTTGCCTTCTCGAAGGGAGCGCACGAATGGCGCAACCCAGTTATGCACTTCTTGACTGAACACTACCGCGATGCAGTCCGGTGGGCCATTCGCCGGCGTGCGCTCACCGTGGGTGTGGGCGTGCTCGGGCTTACTCTGGCGATTTATCTCGCATTCGGCGGCGTCATCGGCTCCGAATTCCTGCCTCACTTGGATGAAGGTGCGCTCTGGGTGCGAGGCACTCTTGCGCCGAGCACCGGACCGAGCGAGGGTATTCGGCTCGCGAACCAGGCCCGCATAGTGCTTTGCTCTTTTCCCGAGGTCACCGAATGCACCAGTCAAGTGGGACGGCCAGATGACGGAACCGATACGACTGGGTTCTTCAATACCGAGTACTACGTCGGTCTAAAACCGAAGGAACAGTGGCGTCCCGTCTTCCATGAAGACAAAGAGCAACTTATTGCCGCCATGAATCGAGAGCTGGACAAGATGCCAGGCGTGATCTGGAACTTTTCGCAGCCCATCGCAGACAACATGGAGGAAGCGGTCAGCGGAGTTAAGGGACAGCTTGCCACGAAAATTTACGGCGATGATTTGAAGGTTCTCGAAGAAAAGGCCGATCAGATCGTCAATGTGATGCGCGGGGTCAAAGGCATCGAGGACCTCGGAGTCTTTCGCGTCCTGGGCCAGCCAAACCTGAATGTGACGGTTGATCGGCAGCAAGCCGCCCGATATCAAATCAATGTCGCGGACGTACAGGATGCGATCCAGACCGCAGTCGGCGGCAACGCCCTAACTCAAGTTCTGCAAGGCGAGGCCCGATACGACCTGGTGATGCGCTATCTACCACAGTACCGAGACAAGAAGGAAGCGATTGAGAACATCCGCGTGCTCTCCCCCACCGGCGAACGAGTTTCGCTCGCCCAGCTCTGCAAGATCGAAGAAAGGGACGGTGCCTCCGAAATTTATCGCGAAGGAAACCAGCGGTATATTGCTATCAAGTACAGCGTCCGCGGCCGTGACCTCGGCGGTGCAGTAGAAGAAGCGATAAAGAAAGTCAACGAGAGAATGCAATTGCCGCGTGGATATCACATCGATTGGGAGGGGGAATACGAGAGCCAAAAGAGAGCCGACGAGCGCTTGCTCATCGTACTCCCGATCACCATCCTCATCATCTTCATCATCCTTTACACGATGTTCAAATCTTTCAAATGGGCGTTGCTGATCCTGGCAAACGTTGCCATGGCACGCATCGGCGGTCTGCTGGCTCTCCTGGTCACCGGCACCAATTTTAGTGTTTCCTCCGGCGTGGGCTTCCTGGCCCTGTTCGGCGTATCCGTGCAGACCGGGGTCATCATGCTGGAGTACATCAATCAGCTTCGAGCACGACGATATTCAATTGAGGACGCTGCGGTAGAGGGGGCCGTGTTGAGACTGCGGCCGATTATGATGACGATGCTGGTTGCGACTTTGGGGCTGTTGCCGGCCGCTCTCTCGCACGCGATTGGTTCCGACTCTCAGCGCCCGTTTGCAATCGTCATCGTGGGTGGCTTGATTGCGGACTTGGTGATGAGCATCTTTCTGTTACCCACGTTGTATGTGTGGATCGCGGGCGAACGCGACGTGCTTCCCCCGGCCGACGGTGTGTTCGAAGAGGGAGAGCACGTCGATTGACCTATGAGCGGGTCTTGGCTTCGCGAGGGTCTTCTGAGCCGGTCTCTTTCAAAAACTTGGCCGAAAGATAGCCTGAAACAGTCGAAAGATATTGCCTGAGCTGAAAGATAGGGTTCTCGTCTCCGGCACTCCGGTTTACACAAATGGAGTGTCTGCAGATCAACCTCGGCTCCTTACCACGGCAGTATTTTCATTTCCGTGGGACCGGTTCTTCGATCAAGGCGAGCGAGTCTTTGAGGTTGTTCTACTGGTGTTGTGGCTTGCGTTCGTCGCATTCCTTGCGTTCGCGGCGATACGTTTTATCCGCGAAAACGCTAAAAAGAGCGCCAAGCGCAGGAGGAAACGGCGTGATCGTCCAGCATCCGCAGCGCGCGATTGGCGATAGGTGGCGGGGTTGTGTGCCTAGACTCCTTCAATCGGCCACTCCTTATAGACAGGCTCTCCGTGCAGCTTCCCACTCTACGTCGGCTTCAGTGCAAATGAGCAATTGGCTATCATTACGGTTTCGTGATGCGTCGGTAGGCATAATTAGCTTGGCTCTGATTGTGTTGAGGTTGCGGTTTTGGGTGTGCCGTAAAACGTGCCAGGAACTTTTCCGCTACACCTCCACCCTGCTGTCGGTTGCTGTGTCGTCGATCGAACCTACCACTTCATACCCACGCTGTTCGATGAGAATACCGGGGGGGCAGCTCCTGTTGCGCCTCGCAGAACGTGATCCTCTACCGCACTGGAACAAACCTACACTTCGCGACGACAGCGCCCAGACTAAAGTGACTGTCGCTAAAACCAGGTTGGCACGGAAACCGCGCGAAGGTGAGTGAATTTCGCGAGCCCTACGTCAGTAATTCCTCCAGACAATGTCGTCGGTCTATCCCGGCTACCATGCAGCTCGCAGCGTTGCAGAAGTCGTCGTTGGGACGCTCTACGGAGTCGTAGACGGTCTCGTTGGCGGCGCTATCTTTGCTTGGCTTTACAATCAGTTTGCCAAACCTGGCGTCTGAGCAACAAGGGGCGTGCTGAAAGCGGACGCTGCTAAGATTCGCATGTGAGCGTTCGAGAGCAACGAATCGCGCATGCTGCTTTCGACTCGGCGCACTCGGTATTCGAGTTCGGGTGTGGATCAGGGGCATTTGCCGCTCGCCTGTTGCAGCGTGATTTGTCCGCAGACTCGGCCTTCCAAAGTCAATGCGGTGAGGTGTGCTCTTGGTGGGACATTCCCCAGAGATGAGTGAGAGCGTCCAGACGACGAGCGGGAGCGGGTGGAGAACCTGGCTGTCAGATCGCGTGGCCGAACTGCGGCAACGTGAGGGGCAGGTCTTTCTGGCTTTGGCGCTGGTGATCGGCGCGTTGACCGGGATGGCGGTCGTCGCGTTCATCTTGCTGACGGAACGAATGGGGATGCGGCTGTATCCGGTGGGCGGCGCTCCGTGGCGACGTTTGCTGTTTCCGGTCGTGGGCTCGTTGGGCATCGGTTACCTGTTGTATCGCTATTTTCCTAATGCGCGAGGCAGCGGAGTGCCACAGACGAAAGCGGCGCTGTTTGCGCGCGAAGGGCGCATCACGCTGCGCACCGTGCTGGGCAAGTTTTTCTGCACGTCGGCAACGCTTGCCAGCGGGATTCCGCTGGGGCGCGAAGGGCCTTCGGTTCAAGTTGGTGCGGGCATTGGCTCCGTGCTCGGACGTCTCCTCGGACTGCGCACCGAGCAAGTAAAGAAACTCATCCCGGTGGGAGCGGCGGCGGCGATTGCAGCTGCCTTTAATACGCCGCTGGCAGCAGTGCTGTTTTCGCTTGAGGAGATCACGGGCGACCTCTACGCCCCGGTGATGGGCGCAGTGGTGCTGGCGTCGGCGACGGCGTGGATGGTTCTGCGCGTGTCGCTCGGCAATAGTCCGCTCTTCAAGGTCCCGCAATATCAACTGGTAAATCCGGCGGAGTTTGCGGTCTATGCGGTGCTCGGGGTGGCCGGCGGTGTGGTTTCGGCGGCCTTCGCGAAGCTCTTGCTGGGCATGCGGGCGCGCTTCTTGCGGTTCCCCCAGAAAACGGTCTGGTTCCAACCGATGGCGGGAGGGTTGTTGGTCGGCGTGGTGGGTTGGTTTGTGCCGCAGGTTCTCGGCGTAGGTTATGGGTTTGTCGGCGAGGCGTTGAACGGAAGGATGGCGTTCCAGTTAATGGCGCTGCTGGTGGTTCTGAAACTTCTCGCCGTTACCACCAGTTATGCTTCGGGCAACGCGGGCGGTATTTTCGGGCCAGCCTTGTTTATCGGCGCGATGTTGGGAGGTACAGTGGGGACCGCGGCGCATCATTTGTTCCCGGCTTACACGGCGACGCCGGGCGCTTACGCGCTGGTCGGGATGGGCGCGGTCTTCGCGGGGATCGTGCGCGCTCCCATGACCTCGGTGCTGATGATCTTCGAGATGACGCAGGATTATGCGGTGATCGTCCCGCTGATGATTGCGAATATGGTGAGTCTTTTCATTGCTTCACGATTGCAGCACGAGCCCATCTACGAAGCGCTGGCCGTGCAGGATGGCATCCACCTGCCTTCGGCGAAGACGCGCCAACGATCTGGTCAGCGTCAGGTAATAAGAGTGATGCGCACCGCGAGCGAGTCGCTGCCGGCCGAGATCACAGTTCGGGAAGCCCTGGAACGGGCTCGATCGAGTGAAGTCCGAACATGGCTGATGACGGATCGACGAGGCGTGGTTGGCGTCATCAATTTTGCGAGGCTGGAGCGCGAGCTGACGGAAGGTGCGGATAAGAAGCTTGGTGAGCTGGTGGATGCGCTGGTTTTTCCGCACGTCCACGCCGACCAGGGGCTTGATTTGGCGCTCGAGCGCATGGGGGCGAATCAGATTGAAATCCTGCCGGTGGTGAGCCGTGCTGATGTGCACAAGTTGGAAGGGATTGTGACGCTGCGGGATGTTTTGGATGCGTACGGCGTAAGCCGCGCCTGATCGGGCTTCGGCTTACCAGTGGATTCCTCCCGAATCAGTGCCCGAACTTCTGCAACAGGAGTTCATCTGCTGCTTTCGGACCATCCCACTTTCCATGACCTTCGCGAATCCTCAGCTTTTCGCTTCGCCTCACCATCCTGCAGAAGAGCCTGAATGGCTGAAGTACAGGCCTAATTCAGTTCGACTGCCCGAACGCGAAGACAAGGAACGACGAACGTTTATTCGCATTTCAAGTGGACCTGACATCAGCTTGTATTGTCCGGCACCGCAGACACGGACCTGGCGACGCGCAGAATTGCTTTTCTTGGCCGTTGCTTCCGCGCAGCGGGCTTGTCGTCCAAGCCGCATTCAAAGTTCCAGAAGCTCCGGTGACGAGAATCATGGTGTTCCCTTTGTAGTCCCTCCACCAACTGAGGCGGATGCCTCCTCGGGTCTGGGGTTGTGCCAACAACCGCCTGAAGCGATGATCGCGTCAGCCTCTTTCGGCCCCCAGCTGTGGCGCTTGTAGGGGCGAGCCCGCTGGTGGGTCTTAAGGACTGGATCGACCACCGCCCAGGCGGCCTCAACCGCGTCCTCGCGGGTAAACAGCGCTCCATCGCCGGCCATGGCGTCGCCCAAAAGCCGCTCGTAGGGCGCTTCCTCTCGCGGCCGTTCTTCGAACAGGTAGAGCTCTCGCTGGTCCCCGACGAACTCCTTCCCTGCGAGCTTGACGCGAGCGGCGAGGGCGATGGCCGAGTTGGGGGAGAGCCGGAAGCGCAGGTAGTTGCCCGGGCCGGTCTTTGGAATTGGCGCGGAGTCGGCGAAAAGCCTCTGCGGCGGCGGCTTCAGCTCCACCATGACCTCGGTCGCGGTATCGGCCAAGTACTTGCCGGAGCGCAGGTACCACGGCACCCCCTCCCAGCGCCATGAGTCGATGAAAAGTCGCAGGGCGCAGAAAGTCTCGACATCGGAGCTCTTCGCCACGTCTGGCTCCTTCCGGTAGCCAGCGTACTGGCCGCGCACCAAGTCGTCGGGCTTCAGAGGGCGCATGGCTTGAAAGACCTTGGCTTTCTCGCTGTGCACGGCTCCAAAATCCCTACCGGCCGGCGGCTCCATGGCAAGCAGCGCGACGACCTGGAAGAGGTGGTTCTCGATCACGTCGCGCAGACAGCCGGCAGTTTCGTAAAACGCGCCGCGCCCCTGAACCCCGAAATCCTCGGATAGGGTTATCTGAACGCTGGCCACGTAGTTGCGGTTCCAGATCGGCTCCAGGAACGAATTGGCGAAGCGGAAATAGAGGATATTCATGATCGCCTCCTTCCCGAGGAAGTGATCGATGCGAAAGATCGAGTCTTCCGGGAACACCGAGTGCGCGAGGTGGTTGAGCTCCCGCGCAGAGGCCAAGTCACGTCCGAACGGCTTTTCGACAATGACGCGCGCATGCTCGGCCAAGTTCGCGGCACCGAGTCCTTTGATCACCGTCTCGAAGAGTGAGGGCGGAATAGCGAGGTAGTGCGCCGGGCGCCGAGCGCTACCCAGCACTCTTTTTATCTCGGTGAACGTGGCCCGGTCTTTATAATCCCCGCTCACGTACCTGAGCAGAGACAGAAGATGGTTTAGGGCACGCTGGTTATCGATCCCGCCCGATCGCTTTATGCTGTCGGTCAAGCGTTTGCGCAGACGCTCCAGACTCCACTTCGGGAAGGCGACGCCGATTACCGGGACCTTGAGGGCACCTCGTTTCGCCATCGCATAGAGTGCCGGGAAGATCATCTTGTGGGCGAGATCGCCCGTCATACCGAAGAGCACCAGCGCGTCTGAACGGGAGGCGGTCATCAGGCGCCTCCCTTGTTGGCGGCGGCCTTTTCCTCATGGCCGCCGAACTGGTAACGAAGGGCGGACAATACCTTGTCGGCGAAGTCGCCTTCGCCGCGCGAGCTGAAGCGTTCGTACAGCGCGGCACTGAGGACGGGGGCCGGAACCGACTCGTCAATGGCGGCGACGATCGTCCAGCGCCCCTCCCCCGCGAAGTCTTCGAGCGACGTTGTCCCGACCGCTCCCTCTTTGACGAGTGCCTGCACCGCTGCCGGCTGGACATCGTAAACGACGCGCTGGCGGCCGGCCCGCAGAAGGCGCCGCACCATGTTGGTTCCCATACGGCCCAGTCCGATCATGCCTAATTCCATGTGGTTTTCCTTTCCCTAAGAACCGCAACGCTCGCTCCTCGCAGACGTCAGATGTTGACCAGTTCGCCGGAACACTCGCGGTCCTCGGTGTAGCCGCAGCGGCCCCCGGACCAGCCCGAGTTTTTGTACTAATTTCCGCACGCGGAAATCCTTTGAACTGATTTTCACCGAGCACAACACATCCACGCCAGCTAGTTTCTCGATAGCCGACAACCGGGTCACAATCGCTTCTTTTTTCGCCAGAAGACGTGCGCCGACTGCCATTGCCACTGACAGCACCGTGGGCATCGCCACGGGGATCGCGGCCACCAGAAGCACCAAGGCGAACTCCAACGTGTTCAGTTGCACCTGGCTCGATGATTCAGAGCTTGCTGTGCCGTCAACACGAGGGCCTCCTCGGTCTGGGGAATCCCCAACCTGGCAAATCGTTTGTTGCAGGTTGGATTACTTTCATCCATCGCAAGCAGTCCCTGGTCGCCGGCGACCAGCGTCCTCGCAGTATCTGCGAGCTCTTGCGCATTCATTTAGGGCTGCTCCACTTCCAGTTCCGGATTTCCGGCATATCTTGGCCGTGCTTGTCGATGTACTGCTTGTGCTCGATGATCTTGTCCTGCATCTGCTGCTTCAGGTAGGCGCCCTTGGAACCTAAATGCGGCAGGCGATCCACCACGTCTTGCACCAGGTGGAAGCGGTCCAGGTCGTTCTGCACCCTTATGTCAAAGGCCGTCGTGATGGTGCCCTCTTCCTTGTAGCCCCGGACATGGAGGTTGCGGTTGGTCCGGCGGTAGGTCAG
>Ga0187864_10004468_pt1 | contig 10949 bp, 9 predicted proteins | sample June2016WEW_11_4_FD_132985 | JGI IMG/M metagenome (GOLD analysis project Ga0187864, IMG submission 132985) | Peatland microbial communities from SPRUCE experiment site at the Marcell Experimental Forest, Minnesota, USA - June2016WEW_11_40 | ecosystem: Environmental > Terrestrial > Soil >... | reverse complement strand
TGGCATTTCAACGTAATTCATCCCGCAGGCAACCAGTTGGAAATAGGTTACTTCATGGTTCCAACTGAAAGAGGCAAAGGCTACTGCACAGAAGCCTCCAACATTATGGTGGACTATCTGTTTCTCTCAAAAAATATAGAGCGCATACAAGCCCAAACTGATGTGAGGAATGTGGGTTCACAGAAGGTTTTGGAAAAAGCCGGTTTTAAGATGGAGGGAACAATCCGCAAAGCCTTTTTCCTCAGAGGGCAACTTCGAGACTCAATCTTGTACAGCATTCTCAAGGAAGAATGGCGTGAACCAAAAATACTTACAAACCGGTAAAGAAGAATGATTCTGCATTCATAATTCGTGGTGAGTGAAGGCATGCAGGACAAGTCTAAGATAGAGTACGTTTGTGGCAACGAAACATTGCTAGATGGTATTAAGCTGCTTTGGCAGAGTTTGAATCAGTATCATCTTGATTTATCCCCCTGTTTCAAGCGGGATTACGTTGAAATGAATTTTGAAAATAGGAAGGCTTATTGGCTAAAAAAAGCTGTTGGCGCCGACTTAAGAGTGGATATTGCCGTGGACGCTACAACAGGGCAGAACGTGGGTTACTGCGTAAGCAGCATTGATGAGGGCAAGACAGGTGAAATTGAATCCTTATTCGTTGCTTTCGATTATAGATGTTTGGGCATTGGGGATAGCCTTATGAGAATCGTTTTGGCTTGGATGAATGAAAAGAGAACAGTAGCCAAAATTGTTGAAGTTGCAGCTGGAAACGAGAGGGTTTTTAGTTTCTATAATCGATATGGTTTTTTTACTAGAAAAACTGTGTTGAAGCAAATAATGAAGGGTTAAAAAATTCTATTGCTCTTGGCAGTAAATTCTCATCTATAGAGTTGAAGTCGGGTTTAACATAAAGTAACATGGCTATCTCATCGATGAAAGTCTACACGATTTACCATTTGTCCTGTTGGCTCATAAGTTCTTTTTTAAGGTCTTTTTCGATTTCTCGGTAAACATCTTTCTCAGGTTTTGAAACAACTTCTATTTCAGCGCCTGTAGAGTTTTTCACGATTGGAATTTTTATGAATCTATCTTGCCTGCGTGCAGGAACATATTCTAAGGTTACTTCTTTAGAAGCGCAGTTGAGTTTTTCTTCGGAATTCCATAACTCATACATTTCAACTCTGATGATGTGCAATCCAGCGCTTATTCCTCTCATGTCTAGAGCAGCTGGTAATTCTAAATCATCAGCTGAAAGAGGACCTTGGGGAATTCGGACGGTGGTTTGATATAGTTTTTGTCCATCAAAATATAACTCCGCAATTATCTTTGAGAAGGCAGCCCTCGAGGGAATCAATCTAAACACGACTTTGAGCTCTAAGTCGTCTTCTCTTGCTTCATTGCAAATCTCAGTTATTACTATCTGCTTATTGGTACTAGCTTCAATCTTCTGGGAGGGCTTCTCTTGCCCAGTGGGTAAACTATCAAATGTTGTTTGCTTAGACTTTTTAACCTCAGCAAACGTTTTTTCTCTTAAGCGCCCAGTTTTTGTTACTTTTCCCATTTAGCTTGTACGCATTCTTGTTTAGTTATTAGTTTTGCGGTTTAGGGTAAGAAGCATACTACGTTTGCTAAATGTTTTGTAAATATTCTCATGAAAGAAACGCTTAATCAGTTTAGGTTCCAACAACCCATCGTTTGGGAAGGTTCAATAATCCTTTAACCTGACTAAGTTTCGATAGTCACTCAAAGATGGATTCATAGCGTTTTTTCTTTCTTCATTTAAAACTTTTTCTTGTACAGCAACTTATTTTCTTTCTAAGAAATCTTTACATTTACCCAAAACAAAGTTAAATTCAGAATCACTGCTTCAATATTGAACCAATTTTCTCTACCCTAACCCCCATTTTGAATTTTCTCTTTCTGTTTACGTTTTTGATGATACAAAATCCAGTTAGATGCTTGTCGTAAAATGATTTAGTAATTCAATACTGGTTCTGGGTCTCTTCACCTATTTTTCTGGAAACTCCGAGTTAGTCTCTGGAAACAAGAGGTCTGTAATAAGTAAACACGCCGATAAAGCCTTTCCAGCTCAAATTCAATGAAGTAGCTACCCTTCTTCTAGCCAAAAAATTAAAAATACATTGTTTTTTTCTTGGCTGTTCTTTTTGCGGAACACTCTGTTCTCTGGGGAGAGCTATAAGCATGCGCAGAACAAGTATTATGTGGGCAGCGGTGTATGTTATCCACTGTTAGAAGAACCAGCTTGGCAATCATCATTTCTGCATCATTTCTGTATTGTCACTATCAGCGGCAGATGGAACGCTACTTGTGCATCCTGCTATTGAGGATTCAGGGTTGTCGAAGGCGCTGATGCATCGAGGGCAAATAACATGAAAAAAACCGCTGTCCTTGCCTTAATTCTCGTATGCTTGATGGCTTCAGGCGTAGTTTGTATACGACCAGTTAAGGCTCAATATCAAGACGATATTACAATCAATCTGGACGGTAGCGTGAGTCCCTCAGGTGCACCGATTCAGCATAGCGGAAACGTTTACAGAGTAACTGATGACATTGAGGGGTCAATTATTTTAGATAAAGATAATGCGATTCTTGATGGTGCAGGATACACAGTTCAAGAAGTTGTTGGACCTCCAAGCGTTTATTCTGAGGCAACTTTTTCTTGGCAAGTAACCCCACGTTTTAACGACACAATTGTTAACTTTGTTATTGATAATGGCTATATCGGTTTTGACACGCTTATAGATTCAACAATCGCAAACAACACGATTAATGGAGGCAAATTTAGTGGCATCGGGATAGGCTTCGGCGAGGGACCATGTTCGGGATGCGTTATATCTGGAAACAACATAACAAGCAACCTCTATGGAATCACAATCTTTGGTTCAAACAACACAGTTATTGGAAATTACATAGGAGGAACTGGCACTGGAATATCGTCTAACTACGGTTCTAACAATATTTTCATTGGAAATTACCTGAAGGGTGCAATTTCCGCCGCAATAGAGTTAAACGGTTGTTTCAACAATACCTTCGTACGAAACGAGATAGTGAATAATAACGAAGGCGTCAATTGTATAAACATTATGGACCAAGGCACTAATGGTAACCTCCTCTATTGTAATGACTTCATTAACAACACAAAAAACGTAGCGGACACGGAAATTTTAGCCCCGATCGCAATTAACAGTTGGGATAACGGCACCGTGGGAAACTATTGGGATGATTATCTAGCGAAGTATCCTAACGCTACCGAGATAGACAGTTCGGGAATAGGCGACACACCATACGTGATAGACGCAAATAACGAGGATCTACACCCGCTTATGGAGCCCTTTAACGCGTTTGAAGTGATAGCTTCTACTCCGCCGAAAATATCGGTTTTGTCGCCATTAAGCCTGAAATACAATGAATCCAGTGTTTCTTTGATTTTTACATTAGATAAAGTTGCTAATTGGATTGGTTATAGTCTCGATGGGAAACTGAACATAACCGTAACTGGGAATTGTACGGTGACTGACATTTCTAATGGCTTGCACAGAATAACGGTCTACGCCAATAACACATTCGGAAATATGGGAGCATCAACCATCACCTTCACCGTAGCCAAGTCAGAGCCTTTTCCAACCGCTATTGTTGTCGCTGTTACTGGAGCATCAGTAGTGGTTTTGGTGAGTGCTGGTTTGTTGGTTTACTTCAAGAAACACAAGCATTAAGCCGTTCCTGACCAAAGCGCTTCTGCAAAGTGGTTACACTCCCACTGAATGAATATTTGGTGTCCTTAGGCTGAGAAGTTTTGTGTAATTGAAGTTACTCCAACTCTTGCGTTGATATTCAATGTCGGCGACATTTGGATTTTTATGAATGTTATTCCCTGCCAATTGCAAATGACATTATAGCTCTGGTGATTTGGGAGAGTTATGTTATAATGCCCATTTTGAATCGGTGCAGTATACGTTAAATTTGTCACTGTATTCGTAAATTGTATTTGTGTCGGTGCAATATTCATGTTAAAGGTTACTGTACCTGATACTTGGATAATACTATTTACTATTGTTGGAATTGAGGTTAGCGTTGGCGTTGGTGTTGGAGTTTGAAGCGGTATACCTGTTGAACCACTGCCATTTAAAACATAGAAACCTGCTACTGTAGCTACTATTAGCACTATTAGTATCACTGCAACGGCAATTCCAATGTTTCTGTTTCTGTTAGTGCTTATAGGAGTCGAAGTTAGAGGTTTACTCATTAATTTTCAACTTGTTTTATTTTCATGATAGAATGATGCTGTGCACATGCTTTTAGCTCTCCCCAAAGAACACTCTGTTCCTCGAGAAGAACACACTTGAATTATGCTCTACCAAAGCAACGCTTTACTGCAAACACGGATAAACGAGAGTTAACTGCTTTGGATATTCTGCTACTAAACTACTTAATAGAAGCTGTAGCAAATGTTATATGCAAATCGATTTTAGAAAAGTAGCCTATGCATAGAATTGTCTTGCGGCTACTAGCTTTCCTTGTGATACTCCTGATGGGTATGCCGATTTTGCAGTCATCCGTGATTGCACAAAATACACAAGCTAATTCAACTCAAGCTACAGTACCTACAATGATAAATGGAGTAGTGTGTCATCAATTAAATGCTCAACAAGCTCAATTATTAACTAGTAATGGAGTTGATTGGGTTAGTGCCGACATAAGTTTTGGCGGATACGACGAAAGTAATTGGAATACAATCTATAATTTAGCTCAAACTTATCACTTAAAAGTTCTTGGTATATTAGATACGTGGACTATGAATTTTACCACTTTTACTCTACCTCAATGGATAGCTGCCGTTAATCAATCTGTAACTCAATATGGTAGTGGAATATCAGCTTGGGAAATATGGAATGAACCTTGCTTTACACAGAATTATTTAGGTGTATTTCAAGGATTGCCATCACAATATGTAGAACTAATGAGTACTGCATATCCTATAATTAAGGCAGCTTATCCAAATGCTATTGTATTAGGATTAGGTGGATTACCACTGTACACTAGCATAGAAGGACCATCTAATAATACAACGTGGGTTCAATACTCGCTTAATTTTACTCAACAAGTGGTCGCTTTAGGTGGAATGAATTATTGTGATGCTATATCTTTACATGCTTATCCGTATGGAAGTTTGACTAATTATGTAAAACAAAATTGGTCTCAATCATTATCTCAATATGAAGCTATTACAGGTAAAGATGTGTGGATAACGGAAACTGGACAAGAATCTGTAGGTGAGCCAACACCATGGTCTAATACAAAAGAACAATCAAACTATATGATTGCAAGTTATCCACTCTTCCGTAGTTTAGGTGTAAAAGCATACTTCTGGTATGAACTTCAGGATAATAATAGTTTCACTGATTATACTTTTGGTTTATATAATGTAAAGGGAACTGCTAAACCTACGTTAGGAACGTATTTTAGTCTATTGTTGCCCACTCAAACATCAAGCCCTTCACCAAACACAACATCCTCGCCAACACCAGAGTTTCCAACATTTATTGCTGTTGCAATAGTTCTCATAGTCGCTATAGCAGGAATATTATCCTATAAAAAGAAAAGGATGTCCTACTCTCACCATACTGAACTGAAAACTGAAAAATTAGATAATCTAGAAGATTAAAGGCAGATTCTCGAAGGATTTTCTTGAACCAGGCTTTTCCAGCTTAAATTTTAAAGGAAGCAGCTACCATTCTTCCAGCCAAAAATTAAAAATACGCTGTTCTTTTTTACGGTTGTTCTTCTTGCGGAACACTCTGTTCTTCGGGGAGAGTAATAAGCCTCATTCACAATGGCAAGGTACTTAAAGATAGATTTGCAAGGGGCGCGGTTTAAGGATGAAAAAACGCTTGGCAACAGCTCTCTCAATGGTCATAATCATTGTTATTGTTGTGTCGGCATTTGTTGCTATAGAAAGTTCCAAGTCTGCCCCGACTTATTCCACTGCCATGGCAAGCAAGAAGCCGTTTTACGTCGGCGTCACCTACTGCGGCAACTCAACCACCGAAGCAGAACACCTTATTGACAGGGTCAAGAATTACACTAACTTGTTTGTTTTGGACTCTGGGTCACTGATCCAAAACCTCAATGCTACCGAGCAGATATGCGATTACGCTGTTAACGCTGGATTAAATATCATTGCCTATTACGGAACAAATGGCGATGAAAAAGTTTGTGATTCTTTGCTTAGCGTTGCTCAAACCCGTTGGGGTGATCACTTCTTGGGTTTATATTACTGTGATGAACTAGGCGGAAAAATGATTGATGGAGAAGTACATCTTTACGACAGCGGAAACGAGGCGGTTACTAAGGAATCAGACGGCTCCGTTGTGGTTAATGAAGCAAACGGCATATCCAACTCTACAACACAAACATTTTCGCCTTCAGGACAAATTACCATAAGCTATATTACAACCGTCAATATTCCAAGCAATGTCACCGTTGTGGGCACCAATGCCACTGTAACAGTTCCATACACATCACAATTTTCAACCACTACTTATTACCCAAACGGCACCATCACTTACATTATAGCCACTGGTTCAGTAGTCAAGGGGCCACTAATATACCAACCGAACGGCACCGTGCAAGACCAAAACGGCACTGTAGTAACCGATGAAGGCAATATCTCTCGATTTGAACCCTACCAAGAACTCTGGGATTCAAGACCAATTCAAACCTACGCTGAGGCGGCAAACAGCTTTGTAAGCTACGAGCAGTCCACATTAGGTTCAATTGGCAATCAATCAGCCGTTAAACTCTTCACCTCAGACTATGCTCTCGACTGGTTTGACTACGAAGGAGGCTACGACGTTGTGCTAGGCCAGCTTGGCTGGGGCCAATCGGGCACCCAAGACATCGCATTGGTCAGGGGAGCGGCAGACATTCAGAACAAGAGTTGGGGCGCAATGGTAACATGGCAGAGCCTGACAGCGCCTTACCTGCAAAGCGGTGACCAAATGTATAATGAAATGCGCCAAGCATATGAGAGCGGCGCAGAGTACGTTGTAGTCTTCAATTACTCCCCTAACGGCAATGGCACTGGACTACTGCAGGATCAACATTTTGCAGCTTTGCAGAAGTTTTGGACAGACGTAGTACAGAACCCCAGAGAAACCAACAACGTGGCAGGGCAAGACGCGTTGGTTCTGCCTAACGATTACGGTTGGGGTATGCGAAACCCGAACGATCACATTTGGGGCTTATGGCAACCCGACAACTCTTCACAACAGGTTTGGAATGCACTACAAGCATCTCTTACTAAATACGGGTCAAAACTAGATGTAGTCTACGACGATCCCGCTTACTCACTGGCAGGACGGTACCAACATGTTTACTACTGGAACCAAACCATCTGAAACTCTACATCACTTTTGGAATCCGCACTTGCAACATATTTCTATTGACCATTTAAAGACGGCCTTTTAACTCGGCATCTTTTTGACTTTTCTTGACGAATTTTGACTTTTATTGACGTTTATTAACTTTTCTTGACGCAACCTGCAAACAATTCAAAGCCTAAAGCGAAAAACAACCCAAAACAGCCCCATCAAAAATGCCGCACAAGTGTTGCTGTTCTCTTCAATTGATAACAGGACCAAAAGTAGAGACAGAGCAGTGCTATACAATGACTATTTATTAGGCTCGATGTTTTAGAAGCGGATTTGATTGCATGCGAAAGTTATGATGGAAAAGTTCTCATCTGCCTAACACTAATCTCAAATACGAACAAGATATTTGCTTACAGAACAACACAAAGCTACGTAAAACATATTTAATGAGGAAAGCTAGAATTTCGTCTTTAGCAATTTATGGAAAGAATAAGATTAAAAAGAAAATTATTTTTCTTGGTCTAGTTCTATTCGGCATTCGTCGCAAATGTTTTGTCCGTTTCGTTCCTTAAGGCTTTCGGAATAGACGTTGCAGCGGTCGCAGTATCCTGACACAGGCGTCTCTTCGGTTTCTTCAGTTCGGTTTGCATCTTCAATGCGTGATCTTTCTTGGATTGTTTCTATTAGTTCAGGCATTACACCTAGGATGTCTTTGCTTGAGATTATTCCGACAAGGTTGCCTTTGTAAATAACGCCAAGTCGTCTGATATCTAGCCTGTTCATTCGACGCGCTGCTTCAGTTATTGTTGCGTCAGGTTCAATTGTTACCAAGGGGGTTGTCATGATTTCTTTGGCTTTAACTGTATCAGGTTTTAGGTTCTTTGCTAAAACCCTACTCACTAGATCTCGCTCTGTAATGATGCCGATTGAATTTCCAGCTTTATTTGTAACTATTATGCTGCCTAAATCACTCTTGTCCATGACAACTGCAGCTTTATTTGAAGCTTCATTTTCATTCATAGTTACAACTGGGCTGCTCATTACGTCTTTTACTAGCATTTTTGTTCTTAATCCGATTTCAGACATTTCAATTTCACTTCTGGCAATTTTTAGACAAGGTCAGCTTCACTGCAACAAATAAAGAGCCGCATAATTTAAGATTTGCTTAAACAAAAAGAGTGTTTCTGTAAAGTTTTATTAGACCCCGAACGGATAGGACAAATGCCATATGAGCAATGTTTATGCTAAGAACAAACGCTGAAAAACTAATAAAAATATCAGTCATGGGTGAAATAGCCAGCCCAACAATCAGATCAATCTATAATATTTCCGCAACAGGGAAACCCTTGGTTTTGCCTGGAGTAGGCGGCATAACCTATAATCTAAGAGTCGGCGATCCAGCATGCGGTTGGGAAGCTGACCATGTGGAGCCAGGCGTTAGCGTGGAAAACAAGGAAAACGATGCCCGCTCAGGGCAAGCCGCTAACACCGCATTCAACGTGTTGTCATGTGTTGGAAACAAAGTTACCGTAGTTAACGGTGACGCTAAGGGCGCTGAGGGAACTGTCACAGGCAAACACGGTGGAATCGAGCATGTGCTGGTTGATTTTCCCGCCGAGGTTTTGGAGAAGCTTGTGCTTGGAGACAGGATTTTGGTGAAAGCTTTCGGCGTGGGTTTAAAACTGGTTGATTTCCCAGAAATTAAAGTCTTGAATACGGATCCAGCGCTGCTAGATGTTTGGAGTATCGAACCGAAGGGTGACAAACTTGAAGTGCCAGTTACACATATTGTGCCAGCGGCCATCATGGGTTCAGGTTTAGGAGCTAACCAAGTTAACTCGGGCGATTATGATATCCAATTGTTCGATAAAGCAGTCGTTGAGCAATATGGGCTTGAAAGTTTAAGGCTTGGCGATTTAGTAGCTATTATTGACGCGGACCACTCGTTTGGTAGAATTTACCGTCAAGGTGCTGTTTCAGTAGGTGTCGTTATCCACACAAACTGTGTTACAGCAGGACACGGACCGGGAGTTACAACGTTGATGACGTCACCTGATGGAAAAATTATCCCGCAAATAAATCAAAAAGCAAACATCGCGTCTCTCTTAAAGTTAAGGGCATATATATAAGATAGTTTATAGCATACTTGGAAAATAAGAGAAAGAGGTTAAAATAATTGCCATCTAAGCGAAAGAGCCGAGGAAGAGCAAAAGGAAGCAAAGGAAGCAGCAGCCTTGTTCAATGCGCTAATTGTGGAGCCATGGTGCCGCGCGATAAAGCAAAAAGAAATACTCGTCGTGTATCGTTTGTTGAACCTCAGTTAGCTAAGGAGCTTAGACAAAAAGGCACATATCTAGCTTCATGGGTGGACACAAAATACTACTGCATATCATGTGCGGTTCACCGCGGAATCGTTAATGTTAGAGCCGAAAGCGAGCGTCACTCACGAGCCAAAAGACGATACTAAGTAACTTACACTGTTTTTTTCTTTAATTCTTTGTAAACGTGAAATGCTCTTTGTATAACGGTAAAGTTGGAAAGCACCGCCAATAAAGCTATACCATAACCCAAAGCGGATAACCAGAAAAACGCGATTATGCTGACAGCAGCTAAAATAAGCATGCGTTCAGCTCTTTCAGCGAGGCCTATTGACTCCATTTTTATGCCCACTGCTTCCGCTCTTGCTCTAGTATAACTTACAAGTAGAGAACCTGCTAGTGTTGCTAAGGCCCAAACTGGACCCCAAACTGGACCCCAAGCCAGGTTGCATAATCCCGCGATAATTATGGCTGAGTATACTATTGCATCTGCATATCTGTCAAGGACCGAATCAAAAAAGCCGCCGAAAACTGTTACTTGCTGAAAAGTTCTGGCGATTATGCCGTCAAGCGTGTCGCAGAATCCTGACGCTAAGAGCAAAACTGTTGCTAAAAGAAGAAGCCACCGGTAGCTTGGAGCCATTGCGTATGCAACGGCTGATGCGACAGCGAGTACGAATCCGATAATGCTTACTTTGTTGGGAGTTAAACCTATTTTGTGTGCGGCTATTGCTTGTGAAGTTAGCATTTGCTGAACTTTCTTCTTCAGTTTAGTTAGCAAGTTAACATCCTGAGCCTGTTGATTGTTAAAGCTCATTATGGGTCGGGTGTAAAAAAGCCTTTCCAGCCAAGTCGCCGTCAAATGTTGAACAATTTTCCATATAGACGGTTTTTCAATGGGCTTATTAGGAAGAACCCGTATTATTTGGCAGTAACGTTTCCGTTACAAGTCAAATGCAAGTAATAGTGACGTTACACAAAGCAAACACAAAGGAGTAAAGAAAATGGCTCAAAATTCTGGCGTTATCTTCGTCGGGAATAAACCTCCAATGAGCTATGTTTTGGCAATCATGACAAGCTTCTCCTCAGAAACCTTGAATGAAGTCACTTTGAAAGCTCGAGGCCAATCCATAACCACCGCTGTTGATGTCGCTGAAATTGCACGAAACAGGTTCATTAAAGACCTCAAAGTTGCAAAGATCGCAATTGGAACGGTTGAGATGCCACCACGTGAGGGAGAGAG
>Ga0187864_10004466_pt1 | contig 10952 bp, 6 predicted proteins | sample June2016WEW_11_4_FD_132985 | JGI IMG/M metagenome (GOLD analysis project Ga0187864, IMG submission 132985) | Peatland microbial communities from SPRUCE experiment site at the Marcell Experimental Forest, Minnesota, USA - June2016WEW_11_40 | ecosystem: Environmental > Terrestrial > Soil >... | reverse complement strand
CACTCAGGGAGCCGTCCCGTAGCGAGTTCATGATATGAAGAGCCGTATGCCTGAAAGGGCACGTACGGATCCGTGGGAGCCCCAGGGGAGCAATCCCCTGGGGCCACCCGGCCCGGAACTCAGGCATGCTTCGCAGTCAGCACGGAAGACTCCGCCGTGAACTCCGACCGGACCCTCGCCCTGACTTCCACGAGTCAGATTCGCCTCAAGATCGCTCGCACAATCAGCACAGCCATCATTTTCTGAAGGATCGGCCACCGGCAGACCGAAGTAGTCGAGGGGGCCCGTCGAGAGAGACCTCGGAAATTGAATTGCGCCGGAGGGGAGATTTCATGGACAGAAACCTCGGGATCTTCGGACTGGTGTCGCTTGCCGCGGCCTTTGCTGGGCCACTGGCAGTGGCACAGGTCCGTTCCGGGGCTCCGTCTTCGTCTTCCCCAGCCGCCTCATCGGGCCTGGGAGGGATGTCAACAACCGCCCCGAGCCAGGGCGGTTCGATCGTTGGCGGTCCACCGGGGCCCTCGGTCGGGCGCATTCAGCCAGGTCTGCTCAGGCCTCCATCGGTCAACGTCGGCCCCGCCGAGGCGCTTGCCCTTCCTGCCCCGCTCCCGGCACACGAGATTCCCGTGGACCGGCCACTCGCTCCAGGCGGGGAGAACCGTCCCTCGAAGGAGGACTCCGGTCCAGAAGGCGGCATCACCCTCGACGAGGCCGTGGGACACGTGATCCACGAGAACCTCGAGCTCCGGGCCCGGTTCTCGGACATCTCCCAGGCCGATTCCGATGTCTTGACCGCAAGCCTGCGAACCAACCCCATTCTCTACGCCGATGCCCAGCAGGTGCCCTATGGTCCCTACTCCATGGGGTTCACGGGCGGGCCCACTCAGTACGACATCAACATTGTCTACCCGCTGGACCTCTCTCACAAGCGACAGGCAAGGACGAGGGCCGCCATCGTGGCTCGTCAGCTCATCGAGGCCAGCTACAAGGATGCCGTGCGGCTGACTGTAGACAATCTCTACACGGCCTACGTCGATGCGCTCATGGCCCAGGAAAGCTACGACAGGGCGACCGGGAAAAACCCCGATACCATGTCTAAGATACCGATCGAGGAGCCTTCCCAGGCGCTCTGGGACACGCAACGGAAGCTTGCCGTTCTGATGAATCTGCCCTCTGCGAACGTGGCCCGGCGTCAGCTCCACGGCCGGCTAGGGTATCGCATTGATGATGAGAAGTTACCGCCGCCCTCCCAGCTCGTGAGAATCGCGCTGGAGAACCGACCCGATCTCGCCGCTCAGCGGCTGGCTGTTTGCCTTGCCGAAGCCAACCTCAAGGCGGTGATGGCCAATCGCTTTGACGATGTGCTCGTGCTCTACCAGCCGTACACGTTCAAGAGCGGCGCTCCGTTCGACCAGAAGAACGGACTGGCCTGGGCCCTGGGTGTGACCGTCCCCCTGCCGATCTACAATCGGCAGCAGGGCAACCTCCGGAAAGCCCGGCAGATTGCTGACCAGTCCAGGATCAGGCTTGCCTCTCTCGAGCAGGCTGTGGCCTCGGACGTCCAGGGAGCACTCCTGGAGCACGAGGCAGCTCACGAGGCCTACAAGCGAACCAAGACCGAGTTCGAGGATTACGATACCTGGCCGATCCAGCTTCTCCGGAAGCTGAATCTGCCCGCCGAGGATCCATTGGGAAAGGAGTACAAGCGCCTTCAAGACCAGTTGAACGAGTTGCGGCTCGATGCCGTCACCGACAAGCTGAAGAAGCACTACGAAGCCACCGTCAGGCACAGAAAGAGCCGGCTCGCGTTCAACACGGTGACCGGCAGCCGGATCGAGGATTGACGAGAGCCGTTGCGGCGACCGTCGATCAACTGGCCAACATTTCTTGAAGTCGAGGTTCTCCCAGCCGGGTTTCTAAAGCTTCTCGAGCTGATCAATGTCGAAGGACTTATCAAAGAAGACGCCGTTCGGTTCAGTAATGTGCACACGCGCCTTTCCGTTCTGAAGGACGTCCGTGACACGGCCTTCGCGTCCTTCGAAAACTTGGTCGTCTATGATCCTCACCAGGTCCCCCCTGCGTAGAGTGGCGGTTGGCGGCCTAAAAGCCCGAGCCATCCGTTTTTTTGGCGCTCCCTTCGCGCGAGAGGGACCCACGGCTGGGGTGAGGGCCAGAGATTGGTCGCCTGCCTTGGTGAGGTGGTACCGATACGGGTTTTGCGCGCTTCCACTTCCGCTGCGCCTGATCAGATCCCGGGCGAGCAGTGAGGTGATGGTGCGGTTGAGACGCTTCTCTTCGAGCACGAATCCGTTCGGACCCGACTGACTGATCCGCGCAAGTGTGTCCCGCTGGCTAGCGCTCAGCTTGCGCGTTCCTTTGTCGGTCCCCGTTTTCGGGAGGGCCGGTTTCGTCTTCGCCTTGACTTTGGGCGCGGCATTGGCGGAACGATCGTAGCGCTTCGGTCCGCTGGGGGTCGTTCCGTCGTCGGCCTTCTTCCGGCCCGCCGGGGTTGTTTTCCGGCGGGCAGTCGCCGAGGGGCTCGCCGCGTGGCCTTTTTTCCTGGTTGCCATGATCTGATCCTCGCCGATCCAAAAAGAAGCCATCAGCAAGAAGCTTCGTCCAGGCACTCTCCGGTATGTCATAATACCGGGGTGAGACCTGTCAATGGCTCGCGAGTGGATCTCCCAGCGCGATGATAGACGGCTTACCGCTCTGGTTCCACAGAAAACCCATGCGAAATCCCCGAGCCGGCGAGCGAATCGGCTCGACCCTGGCCGTGAGATTCGGGGCTCGCCACCACCGGGCCTGCGGACCGGACGACGAGTCATCCAGCCATGGACTGGTCAAACTTTTTTGAGCGACCTTCCTGCACGAGGGATTAGCGAATGATGACGACTCATGGTGTTGCTCCATCGATCGGGTCTCGGTGGTTCGTGGCGATCGTTTCTCTCTGCATCGTGATCGAGCTCGCATGCGGCGGGGCCTTCGCTCATGGTAACCGTGAGCCTCCTCATGCTGATCGGGAAGAACGCGCGAGCGTTGAGTCAATTGCCGGCTGGCTACTGATGAGGCTCGGGGAGGTGGAAGGGCTACGTCAGGCCGTCGCCAACCAGAAAGAGGCGATCGAGCAAGTGAAAAGAGAAGTCAAGGACGTGGAGCTTCAGCTCAAATCCAAGAAAGCAGACATCAAGAAATACGAGACGAGCGAGTATCCAGAGACGAGCGAGTATCCAGGGAAGCTCAAGGAAGCGGAAGACAGGATCTCGGTGGCGGAGGCAGATATGGCGATCGAGGCCGATCGATCCCCGGGTCGGCCTGCAAACGCTGATCGGTTCGTACGCCAGACGGCGGAAGCCAGACTGGAACAGGCCAGGCAGGAACTCCAGTACCTGAACGAATACTTGCGCGGCAAGGAGCTCAAATCGCTTGGCGAGGAGGTGCAGAAACTGGATCGATTGCTGAGAGACCTGAAAAAAGAACTCGATCTCAAGCAAAAGGAACTGGTGAAGCTGGAATGTGAGGCCAAGGCCAGGAATTTCTCCATCGACGAAGGGCGCTTGATCACTCTCGTGAACGAAGTGATCCAGTTTCAGACCAAGGCGCAGCGCAAGGAGGCCAACCAGAAGCTGCTCGAGGCCTCGCGGCTCTGGCGGAGGGTGGTTGCCAGGAGATTCGAGGCTCATTTCAAATCCTTTCAGCGTCCGGATGGTCAGGACGGGCAGGCAGTACCGAACCCGCCGCCTGGTCCATGACGCCTCCACCTGGAATTCCGTAACGACCGCAGATGCGGCAGGCCCTGGGTGTTCTCGGCGGATGATCCGCTATCCGCCAGGGCGCCTGGGTTAAGTCCCACTTTCGGTGCTTGATGGCAAGACGATTCACGTCAACGCCGACGCGCTCCCCCTGTTGAAGTCGTGTCAGGCTCACGCGGAAGCCAACGGCCCGATTGAATGAAGACTCCAGTCTCGATTTGGTTATACCCCAGGTTCCTTCCGCGTCCTCTGCCATCAGTTTCGCCACGATCCCGACTTTCCCGCACGGTTCTTCTCTCGCATCCCCTCTGCCAGCGACCGGTCCCTTCTCACCTCACTTGAGCCGGGCATCAACCTGGATCGTCGTTTTGCCTGGCGGGAAATAGCTCTCGAAGAACTCGGCCATGCGTTGAAGATATTGGCCATGCACAAAATTCAATGCCCCAACAAGGAGCTAAGAAGTCAGGGGTATCGCCCCGAATCCCCCGCGTTCCTAGCCGTCTAGCGGGTCGTTGACAAAATTTGGGCGCTCGTCCTGGACAACCGAGCTTGGCTGCGTTACAACACACATGGGCCACTACAATCGGAGTTGCATCATGGCTATACCGCGCGCCCAGATCGTCGATGAGGCGGTCACGCCCTGGTACCACTGCGTCTCACGCTGCGTGCGGCGAGCCTTCCTTTGCGGTGAAGGAGCCGAGCACCGTAAGGTCTGGATCGAGCATCGCCTCAATGAACTTGTGACGATCTTCAGCATCGACTGCGCGGGCTTTGCGGTGGTGGACAACCACATCCACCTTCTCTTGCGGCTCGACTCCCGACTCATGGAAGCCTGTGTGATCAGGAGGTCGCACGCCGTTGGGCCACTCTCTTCCCGCTGCGGGACATTGCGAGCAAGCCCCTGCCAGTCTCCCAGGAGCGAGTCAGTCAGCTCGCCGGCGACGCAGAGTGGGTGACCGCAACCCGGAAGAGGCTGGTGAACCTGGGTTGACGTCACCGACAAAATTGAACGTCCGTTCAGATAGCCTGACCCGCTCTTACTCTCCGAGCGACATGGTTCTCGCCCCAACCTTCATAACTATCAGAAGTTGTGGGAGATGTTTCCTATTCGTCCAATTTGCCCCACATGCCCCGCCGGGACTTTTGTCGGAAACATCTGGGTTGGTTTATGAAGTGCCTGAAGGAGCCGCTGGCACGCATGGCCAACAAGGAGGACGGCTGCACCGTGGGGGGAGGGGAAAAGGGACATCACTGAATAGCACTTGCTTAACCCCTAATACTACTCCGTTAAGTAATCCGGAACTTTTGCATGCAAGGATGCCTGTTGTTCAGGAAAGCCCTTGTTTTCCAGGGTTTCCGTGGGACATCATGGATGAAAGAGCGAACATTTGGCGTTTCGGGTGATACCATAAATCCTTATTCCAAAAAGTCTTACGAAACTTAACGGAGTAGTACTATGCCGCTTGCATCAGGCGTTTACGTGCATCTTCCCGAGGCTCCTTCCCCTCGCGTACGGGCGATATCAGTGATGTCCCTTTTCCCCTCCCGGAACCGGCCATCTCGCCTTCGCGTATCCGGTGCGGCCCCCGAATTGAGATGGTGTCCCCGACTGCCCCCCCCGTCGGGGAGCCGGGCACCGGCGCGGAGGTTAAAAACATGGTCTGACCCCGTCATCCTCTCCACGGGGCTCACTTGAGCGGCAGGGAGTACTCCACATAGAGGGGCCGTTTGACGGTCTTTTCCCCCTCCGCGACCACTTCGAGCTGTTTATCGGCGTCGGTCACCTGAGCCAGGAAAGGCGTCAGGGCGTCCTTCTTGGGCGAGGTCCCTCGCGCCTTGCTGGCGAGCGCCTCCGCCGGCTGGTCGGCCTGCAAGACGCGACCCCGGGCGAGGTCGTCGAGGCGGGCCATCAAGGGCCTGAACGGCATCTTCGTCCACCGTTTCTTCTCGTGGGCGATGTAGACGTCGACCGGGACCATTGCCGTCAGGGCCGGGTCGGTCATCATCTCCAGCCCGTTCTCGCGCAGGGTGGCGTTGTGGCTGCCGTGGTGGCCGACCTTGTAGAGCACCGTGCGGTTGAGCAGCATTTCCGCGGTGACCGCGTGGTTGCCGATCTGCCAGACCCGCTTGTCGCCGTCGGCATCGGCGTGCCACGACTCCCAGTTGCCCACCTGGGCATCGCCCGGGAATAGTAGGACCCTTCCGTCGGGCAGTTCGAAGGCCAGCGCCAGGCTGGTGTTGTTGGTGTCGCTGTCGAGCTTCAACGCGAATTCGGCGGCCCCGACCGCCCAAGCGTTGTCGATCCGTCGCCAGTCCTCAGGGTCGTCGTCACCGCCGCCGGGTCCGAAGTAGTGATCGCGAAAGAACTCGACGTCGCGCGCGACGTCCTCGGTGATCTGGTACTTTGGGTCGAACGGGATCGTCGTGTCGGTGCCGGGCAGGTCGTCGGACGCGGGGCTATTGACGGCGAGGGCCCGCGCGGCGGCGGCTATGTGGGCGAGCGCCTCGTATGTCTCCTTCCCAGTGCGGGTCGGGAGGTCCTTGAACAGGAGACGAGTATCGGCCGGCGGCCCGAGCACGTAGAACCGCACGCCTGTCCCGGGCAGGACGTCCGTGTCGCCCGGCTTCCAGAACTTTGGGTTCTCCGTCTTCGTGCGGAGCCAGTCCATGGCCTCGGCCGTCTTGCCCCTGGTAGCCGCCTCGGCGGCCTCAAGTGCGCCTCCCGGCGGCGGCTGCTCGTCGGGATCGATCCCGAAGAAGCTGAGTACCTCGGCCGCTCGGACGACCGATTCGGCCGCTTCGTCCCCCGCCGCCTCCAGTTTCGGCCGGAGCCCGCCCACCCCGAGCCACAAGGCCGCCAGCCGATCCGTTCGCGCCTTGCGGAGTCGGTTGGCCGTCGCGTCGTGGGGGTCCTCGGTCCAGGCGAGCCAGACCTCCCCGACCTCGAACTTCTCGAACTCATCCTTGGCCTGAACGAACCCGGAGATGTGGTCCCAGTGCTCGTGGGTGCCGACGAGCACGTCGATTCTCGGCTTGGCCCCGTCCTTCCCCTTGGCGCGGTCGGCGATGTCGGCTGCCACGTCCTTCATCAGGGCTTCGGCGCTCGGGGTGCCGAGGATCACACCACAATCGATGAGCACAAGAAACTCGCCCCCCTCGGGCTTGGGGAAAGCGAGCAGAAAGCAGTCGCCCAGTCCCTGGCGGTACATCCGGACGCGGACCGCGGGGGTCACGTCGCCGGCCGTCTTCCGGGTCGTTCCGCCCTTCGCCTTGGCCCGCGCAGTCGCATCTGGCCGAGCCTGGGCCTTGGCCTTGGTCCGGGTCGCGGCCTTGGGTTTGCCGCCCGCCCTAGCTGTCTTCGCCATGGAAACCGCTCCCTCAGCTCAGCGCGCGCCATGCAGGAACGCGAATGGGTTACCGCTGTTGTCGTCGGACAGGTAGATCCCGCCGACCTTGTCGCCGAAATCGCCCTGACGGAATAGTCGCTCCTGTTCGAGCCGCTCGCCGTGGTCCTTAAAGATCGGCTTGTAGATGCAATACCGGATCTTGCCAGAATCCTGGTCAATGATCAGCGTGCACCCGCCCCGGAACTCGAAGTCCGCCTTCAGTTTGGCCTCCTCGTAGGGGATCTTCCCCTGGTCCACGTCGCGCTGGTAATCCGGGTCGAAAAACCCCAGCCGCTTCTGGACGATCTCGATGACGGCGTCTTTTTTCACCTGTCCGTCGGGGCCGACCCGGCGACAGGGACGGAGCGAGTGCACCTCGAAGATGGGGAGGCCGTCCTTACCCCGCCGGATACTCGCGCCTCTGGAGGGGTCCCGTTCGAGGTACAGGCCGAGGAAATAGTCGTACTTGTCCTTGACGTGCTTCTTTAGGACGTACTTCTTTAGCTCGTCGTGGAATTTCCCTTGGTACAACCTCATCTGGGAGTACGCGTCGCGGCGTTTGCTGTCGAGTTGCCAGCCCTCGAGTTGAGCTTCCTCGAAGAACTCCTTCGGATGATCGATCACGTCCATCTCAAGGGGGTCCCACAGAAGGCTGTCCACGGAGAGCGAGCGGACGTCGCCGGGGTAGATGCCCCAGTCGCGGAACGCCGAGACGACCGACACCCGGTAACAGCGGTCGTCGTCGTGAACGAGGTCGTAGTCTGCGGTGATCAGCGCCCGGAGGTACTCGCCGAAGGTGAGGTCAACCGGCGGGATGTAGTCGAGCGCCCGGATGCACATAGTCAGCATGTGCCGGGCCGACTTGGCGGCCTCGTCGGCCAGTCGGGTGATTAGATCGGGGTGCAAATCGCCGTTGGGAAGCACGCCGCTCCCGTTGGTCGCGATCCGCCGCAGGTCCTTGACCCGGTTCTCGTAGATGTTGGCAAACGCCCGAAACAGGGCGGCCACGAGGATCGCGCCGCGGGCGTGCGGCTCCCGCTCCGTCTGGATGGCCGACGAGTCAGGTTTGATCGCCTTCCACTTCTGCTCTTTCTCGTCCCACTTGCCCAGGTAACTCCGCAGGGCGCCGCGGTTCCCAAGGGCCTCTCCGAACTGGGCGGCCAGCACGCCGAGCATCCCTTCGCCGGCCACGTCGCCCCGGGTCCGGGCGAGCTGATACCAGAGCACCTCGGGGTGGGAGAAGTGCTGGAACAGGGCCACCACGTCGGCGAACGCTTCATGAAATGCGAACACGTCGGGGTTGCTTGGTTCGATCAGGTAAGGGTGCAGCCCATCGAGCAGGGCGTGAGTGGTCTCATGGGCAATGATGTCGTACGACAGGCAGGCGAACACGATCCCGCCAGGCAGGTTGCGGCCGACGTCGGCCCCCTCGGCACGGAAGTAGCCGAACAGCAGCGCCTTCGTCTTCGGGTCGTAATAGGCGTTGGCCTGTCGCAGCGCGTGGGGGTAGACCCGTAGTCGTTGGACGAATTCGTCGTCGAGGCGGGACGGTGCCGCGCCGGGGGCGTGATCGCGAGACAGGTGGGGGGCCCACAGCGCCACCCGGCCCAGCGCCTCCTCGAACTGCCGGATGGTGTTCATCGCTACGGCGTAGGTCATCTGCTGATGGAACTGCGGCTCGCCTTCCGACAAGGGCACCCCGTCCCGGGCCAGAAGGTGCTCGTGGTTCAGGTCCACCGGCGGGTAGAAACACCGGCTCGCCGGGTCGTAATCGACCACCTCGAGGTATTCCCCCACGGGGCCGGGCTGGAGGTTGTCGCCGTCGGCGAAATTCCAGGGCAGGCGGAGGGTGATCTGCTCGGTACCCAAGGCGTCGAGTTCGGTGGCGAAGAGCGGGTCGAACGAGAAGACCCGCAGCCGACGCTCGACGGGAGGGGGGACCTCGGGCGCCGCCGGGATCTGAGCCGGATTGACTGGCGCGGCCGCGGCGGCCTTGGCCTTCGCTTTCGCCGGGGGCGCGGCCTTCGCTTCGGCCTCGTCGAGCCACTTCTGCTGACGGACGGCGTTAGGCGACGGCTGGGGCACGGCTATAGGCTCGCGGGGCTCGGCCAGGAATAAGGGCCTCACCGCCTCGGCGGCCGCGGCCGGGACTTCTTCCAGCTTCGGCGACCGCCCCGCCAGCAGGTCGCGCACCGCCGCGATCACGGACAGCGTGGCCGGCAGCATCATATGCTCCGCCCCGCGAGCCTTGAACACCCGCGTCACGCCCGCGATGAGGGCCATCGACTCGGGTACGGTGCCGTCGCCGGGCGCGGTGAAGTCCGAGTCCGAGACGAGCTTGTTGCCGACGAATTTCACCCCGCCGACCGTCGAGTGGTCGCCCAAGTCGCCCAAGATGATCGTGGTCCGGTCGTTCAGGAACGTGGCGTCCACAAAGTGGCCCCAGCCGTACTGCGCCTTCAGGCGGCCGCAGTCCACACCCGACTTCCAGAACCCCGGGTCTTTGAGGTCGGGGCGGTGGGCCTTCACCCAGCTCAAAGCGGGATCGCCCTCGAGGGGATCGCGTTCCTGGAGAAGACCGGGGGGCCGATCCTCCAGCACGAGGCGCTGTTGCTGGTCACGCCCATCTTCGAGGTGATCCGAATGCGCGTAATCCGCCGGCTCGGTCCGCCAGGGGAGCAGCTGGTACAGCCCGGTCATCGACTGAAGGACCTGGGTGAACCCCGGCGGCACGTCGACGATGTGGTAACGGCGGATGGCCTCGATCATCTCGTGACTCCCGGCGATCGCGAAGGCGGCCGAGAACGTGCCGGCCGTGGCCGGGCCGAGCAGCACCAGGTTGTTGACCAGCCGGCGGGCCAGGTCCTCACCGACCTGTTGCAATGCCCGGCGGGCGACGATCGTCCCCTGAGAGTGGGCGATTAGGTGCAGCGGTCGAAACCGACGGTTGGCGCGCTCCTGGATCAGCCCGGCCAACAGCCGCGCCGACTCCTCGATATCCTTCCGCCAGTCGAACCCGAAGATCTTGACCTCATAGCGGCGGACCTCAAGGTCGAGCTTCAGGCCGCTGTAAATCAGGGGGACCGCCCCTCCCGCGCGGATGGTCACCCCGGCCGTGGCGTCGGTGTCCGGCCGGCCGTCCTGGAACGGTCCCAGCCCCAGGTCCAGCAGCTTGTCGGCGTTGACCACCAGTGCAGGGTCGACCCAGATCAGCGCGCCGCCGGATACGTCGGACAGCTCGCTGCCCATAAACCCGGGGACGATGATCACGTCGTCGGTGCTGAGGAACAGCCCGAAGGGCGCCTTCTGCTTTCGGACATCCCGCACCCCCTCGACCAGCCGGATCAGGTCGGGCGAGACGAGCTTGTTCGGGTCGTCAGAGTCGGCCTCGGCCTTCATGTCGTCCCAGAGGGCCCGGTCGGTAAGAGCTTGCTCCAGACCCCGGCCTTGAAGGCCGGCGATGATGCGTTGACGGCGGGCGGCTTTCTCGTCGAGAGGGGGCATGGGCGACCTCGCGCCGGGGAGGGCGACGAGCACCGGCCGGAACGTCCAAAAGGTTCGGGGACGGACTCGCGCGTCGCGATTCGAGCGGTACGGTCCCCATCCTACTAAAGCGGCAAAAAGGTAGCAATAAGAAAAGTGGCTGATCTGGAGGGTTGAGGGTTTGCCGATCGTAGGGGTGAAAAGCTGAAAATTCCTGACTCTACCGGATTGCAGGTTGGCGGTTTCTGAAGCCCATCAGTGAGGTGGACGCCATGAGATTGTGGAGCCAATGTTCATGATAGCGTTTGCCGTTGAGTCGATGGGCGGGACT
>Ga0187864_10004463_pt1 | contig 10959 bp, 5 predicted proteins | sample June2016WEW_11_4_FD_132985 | JGI IMG/M metagenome (GOLD analysis project Ga0187864, IMG submission 132985) | Peatland microbial communities from SPRUCE experiment site at the Marcell Experimental Forest, Minnesota, USA - June2016WEW_11_40 | ecosystem: Environmental > Terrestrial > Soil >... | reverse complement strand
GGTCATTGGACTCCCGCTCGACACCTTCTGGCTCGATGCGGGCTGGAACACGGGCGGTTTCCCGCACGGCCAGGGCGACCCCGAGGCGGATGCCAAGCGCTTCCCACGCGGCCTGGCACCGGTGGGAGAGGCGGCGAAGAAGGCAAAGATGCGCTTTCTTGCCTGGTTCGAGCCGGGTATCCATCCCGACTTGAAGCTCGGCAGCGCCAGACGGCGATTGACAGCGGCGCCACGTTCAACTGAAGATCAAGCGCGATGAAAAGCACCAAAGCCCAACAAGCTGGCAGACCAGGTGCATGCCTGGCGTTCCTGGTCGTCCTGACGGGCCTCATTGGATGGGAAGCCGCTGCTGCAGACCACCCGCTGACGCCGGTTGGCCTGCGTTGCGAATTTGCGGACACGCCCTTGGGAGTCGACACGCCCCATCCTGGGCTCTCGTGGAAGCTGGAGAGCCAGGCGCGCAACCAGAGGCAGAGCGCCTACCAAATACTGGCAGCCTCCTCGACAGACTTGCTGGCGCAGGACACTGGCGACCTGTGGGACAGCGGCCGGGTAACAACGAACGAGACGATCGAGATTCCGTATCAAGGCCGGCAGTTGAAATCAGCGGAACAGGTTTTCTGGAAGATGCGGGTTTGGAATCAGGACGGCAAAGGTTCGGCGTGGAGCGAGCCGGCGTGCTGGGAAATGGGGCTGCTTTCCGCTGAGGACTGGCAGGCTCAATGGCTCAACGACGGCAAGAGCAATCCCGCCAAGGACGAGGATTTCTACCGCGAAGACCCGGCGCCGTTGTTCCGCAAGGAGTTCATCGTTCGCGGAGACGTCCTGCGGGCGCGGCTCTATGTTTCGGGACTCGGCTATTACGAGGCCAGCCTCAATGGCAAGCGGGTGGGCGACCACATGCTCGACCCGGGTTGGACGCGGTATTCGGCCCGCGTGCTGTTCAGCACCTATGACGTAACCGGCCAACTGCGCCCGGGCACCAACTGCTTGGGCGTGGTGCTGGGCAATGGTTGGTACAACCCGCTGCCGTTGCGCATGTGGGGCAACTTGAACCTGCGCGAACACCTGCCGGTGGGCCGTCCGCGCTTCATCGCCCGGCTGGAATTGGGCTTTTCCGACGGAACCCGGCAGGTCATTGCAAGCGACCCGAGCTGGAAGGCAGGAGAGGGGCCAATTCGATTCGACAGCATCTACCTCGGCGAAATTTACGATGCGCGCCGGGAGGTCGCCGGCTGGGACACCCCGGGCTTTGATGATTCAAGGTGGCACCAACCGGGTCAGGCCAGCGAGCCGGTCGGCCCGCTTCGCTCCCAGGCACAGCCCCCGATTCGGGTGATCGGCACTCTGCAGCCCGTCAAGCTCACAGAACCACAGCCTGGCGTGTTTATCTTCGACCTGGGCCGAAACTTTGCCGGGTGGGCAAATCTGAGACTGACCGCGCCCGCCGGAACGAAAATCACCTTGCGCTACGGCGAACTCCTGAACCGGGATGGGACGCTCAACCCGATGACCAGTGTGGCGGGCCAGGTCAAAGGCACAAAGAAGGTCGCGGAAGGGAAGGAGGAGAGCATCGGCGGTGCGGGGGCGCCTCCGATTGCCTGGCAAAGCGACACTTACATCGCCAGCGGGAAAGGGTTGGAGAGCTACACTCCACGATTTACCTTCCATGCCTTTCGCTACGTGGAAATGACGGGATTGCCGGGCAAGGTGACGCGCGACATGCTGAGGGGCCTGCGGCTTAGCGCGGGCGTCGAGCGCGTGGGTTCGTTCTCCTGTTCCGAAGAGCAATTCAATCGGATTCAGGAGATGTGCGACGAAACTTTCCTGAGCAACCTCTTTAGTGTCCAGTCCGATTGTCCTCACCGGGAGCGCTTTGGCTATGGCGGCGACCTGGCGGCCACCAGCGAAGCCTTCATGATGAACTACGACATGGCCAATTTCTATACCAAGGCGGTGCGCGACTTGGCCGATAGCGCACGCCCCGACGGCAGGTTCACCGACACCTCGCCCTTCGTTGGCCTCCAATACTGCGGCATCGCCTGGGCGATGGCTCATCCGCTGGTGCTGGCCCAATTGCGGGAGTATTACGGCAAGAGGATGCTGATTAGGGAACAATACGAGGCTGCGAAACGATGGCTCGAACTGGAGGCCAGCAGGAATCCGAAGTTCATCGTGGAGGAGGGCCTGAGCGATCACGAGGCGCTGGCCCCCGCATCGGCCCCACTGCTGGTGACTCCCCTGTTTGCGGCCAGCGCTCGCCTGGTTGGAGGATTGGCCGGGAGCCTGGGGCGAAGTGAGGAGGCGGGCAAGTACGAGCATTTGGCGGGCGACATTCAACAGGCCTGGGTGGCGCGGTTCCTCGATGCCCCCAGCGGCAAAGTTGGTCCGGGCACGCAGGCCAGCCAGGCTTTTGCGCTCTACCTGAACCTGGTGCCGGCGCCGCAAAGGGAGGCGGTGCTCAAATTCCTGGTGGACGCACTGCGCGGGGCGGACGGCCCTCGCCTCACGACCGGTATCTTCGGAACGAAGTTCCTGCTCGATGTGCTCTCGCGCGAGGGCTATGCGAACCTCGCGGCAGCCATTGTGGCGCAAAAGAGCTGCCCCGGCTGGGGCTACATGCTGGAAAATGGCGCCACGACGCTCTGGGAGCACTGGGAGGGCAGCGACAATACCTATTCCCACAATCACCCGATGTTTGGCTCGGTCAGCCAATGGTTTTATCAATGGCTGGGTGGAATCCAGCCTGCGCCGGGGATAGTCGGTTTTGCTCACTTGGTCATCCGCCCCCAAGCACCTGAGCAACTGAACTGGGTGCGCTGCCGCTACAATTCAGTCCGCGGTTCGATCGTAAGCTATTGGCGGCGGGACCAGAATGGACTGGCGCTGAGTATCACCATCCCGGCCAACACCACCGCGACGGTTTACGTCCCGGCAAAAGACGGTGTGGCGGTGATGGAGTCTGGAAAGCCCGCTGAGCAGGCGGCAGGGGTGACCTTCCTACGTCGGGAACAGGAGGCTGCGGTCTATCAGGTCGGTTCTGGCAACTACGCGTTTGAGGTTCGCCGTTGAGATTCGCAGGATGAGGCGTCAAGGCGATGGATCGCCTGATGGGTCCAAGGCGCCTTTGACTTCAATAAGGGTTTGGCCACCGTGGTGTATGCAGTGGCGCGGTCGGACGCTGCTTACGAACACAAGGGGCAGCGGCTGGAATGCTCCGTGAGCCTGCGCAACACAAGCAAGATAGCCATGGAGTTTAACATAACGGATCGGTAGAAATAGACCCTCCCGCCGTTACCGTTCCACAGCGTCTGGTACTCCTGCGTGTGTTCAACGAACAAACCGTAGATGGTGACGTTGTCGCCGTTGACGATAAGCCCGTTCTTGTTGACGTTGGAATTCCAGCCGACGCCGCGCCCGTGGTCCGCGGGTTCAGCATGCCCGTTAGACGTAACTGAAGCGATGTCATTCTAGGATTTTGTCTTTCATCGGCGTGGAGCAATAGCCGCCATAAGGACCGCTGCCGTCGTTGTTGTTGCTGGCGTCAAACCAACCCGCCGATCCCACGCGGTGGAAGATCCACAGACCCACAGGCCTGGTGCCCAGCCCGAAGCTTGCCCAGGTCTGAACCGCTGGACATACTGGCGCTCCGATGAGCATTCGACTCGCACTCCTTTTCCTTGTGAGCGTGGCCACGGCACGCGCCGCCATGAATGGCACGCAGGAGACCTATGTGAGCAAAGCTGGGGAATCCGGTTCAGTACTTGAGTTCAGAGCCGCCCAAGGCAGTACGTCTTTGCGAAGCGAGAATTTTGACCGCGAACCCAGCAACTGGGAGGGGATCAATAACCGCGGCATCTCCTTTAAGCCAAAGAGAGTCACCCAAGACTTTGGTTACAGCAGCACGAGCTGGCATGCCGGCAGAAAACCAGGCGAGGTGGGCGGCATCATCAACCCCGCCGCTGAACCAGCCTACTTTGGGTATCGTTTGCCGCAACCTCTCAACTTGAACTGTCGGATCAACGCCTCCGGGAGGTTGTTTGTCGCGCCCGGGCCGGGGCATTTCCTGTTGGGCTTCTTCAATGCCCAGACCCTCAACGAGTGGCGCACCCCCAACACGCTGGCCGTCCGCATCAATGGCCGAGGCGAGGGTTTCTATTGTCATCTGGAGTATTGCACCGGTCGTTGGAGGCCTGGAGCAGGCGTCATCGGGGACATTGTGCCGGGCAGGCGAATCCATGCCAAGTTAATGCCCGCCGGCAGGGTTTACGACTGGCGCCTGACCTATGAGCCCGACGAGAGCGCAGGAACGGGGTTGGTCACGCTGACTTTGAGCAATGAATCGTGCATCTGCACCGTGACCAAAGAACAGCGTGCGGAGGGGGCGACCTTCACCCACTTCGGCTTGGCGCCGGTCCTCAAATCCTGGGATAACGCCGGGGAGGCCTGGATCGCTGATGTGACCGTCAACGGCAAGCCTTTGGATTTCAGCCGGGACCCCGGCTGGGAAGGAGCCGGCAATCGAACGACTTACGTAACCAGTGGTGGTTGACTTTGCACCTGCCCTCTGACGCTCCGGCGGGGCGATACCGGATGTCCCTGATCTTGCGACCGGAAAAGGCGCCACCAACAGCTCTCGAATGGCGTTTGTTGGTTCTACCGTTCCACCTGAGCCGGCCAACCGACAAGCACTGGGGCACCTGGTTCGACAGCTTCCCGCCGGTCGGCGGCTTGTACGGCCCGGCCCGGCGTGGACGGGATACGCCCGAGGAAGTCGATCGCCTGGCACGCGCTGATATGGCGGACTTCCCTCGATGAATACTACGTGGGCGAGAAAATCCACTGGCGACTCAGTGCCGTCCCAGGGATTGCCCAAGTCAAGATTCAGTTGCGGACGGGAGATCGGGTTATTTCCGAGCAAGCCGCCAAACCTGTGGCCGGCCGGTTGCAGGGAGATTTTGAAACCCGCCAGCTTAAACCTGGCGTTTACACGCTATGTGCCGCCGCTGAAGGTGAGGCGGAAGTGCCGCGGACGGCCCGACAGCAGTTTATTCTGGCTCCCGATCCATTCGATTGGCCCGGCCCGATCAATGACTGGGTAATCGGGATTTCACTTGGCTTGCCGGACGGATCTTCACCCGCTTCGACCCGCCGGGTGAGCCCCGCTACCGGTGAAGAAGGCCTGGCGGGGGACTTTTCGGCCAACAACCACAACCGTGTCGCTGCTGGCGGGATGGAAGGACGCGCTGCTGTATGTCCATAACCGGTAGGTCGCACATGACAACGCCCTCTCGAGGACTGTTTGGAGGATCGGATTCGGTAGCGCGAGGTCAGTCCACAACGGCTTCTTGACATGGCCAATCACCCCTCGCACCCTGAACCGGTCATGAGCGCGGCCCCACAAACCGGTTCTCGTCCGCCGCGGCGGGTTAAAGACCTGCGGACGGCCCAAAGGCAATATGCCACTTGCCTTCTGATATTGGTGGTCTTGATGAGCGCGAGCGTGGCGCCGAGTGGCCTTTGGGCCGGGGAAATCCACGTCCGACCGACCGGGAGCGACTCGGCCTCGGGCGGCGCGCGCGACCCTTATCTCACCATCCACAAGGCCGCGGCGGTGGCGCAGCCGGGCGATATCGTGATCGTCCATGGTGGGACCTATCGGGAATGGGTCCAACCCGTTCGTGGCGGCACGAGCGAGAGCAACCGCATCCAGTACCGGGCGGCCCCAGGAGAGGAGGTCCTCGTCAAAGGCTCGGAGCAGATTACGACCTGGACACCGGAAGGGCAAGGTGTTTGGAGGGTTGAGCTGCCGAACTCCTTTTTTGGCGATTGCAATCCTTATCAACTGACGCTCTCCGGCGGTTGGCTCGACTATGGCCAGTGGCATCACCGCGGCGACGTCTATCTGAACGGCGAGGCGCTGTACGAAAAGCAGGATGAAGTGTCCAGTGCCGAGTGCTCGTGGTGCTGCCGGGCGGATGAGAAGACAACGACGATCCGGGCGAACTTCGGGAAAGCCAATCCCAATACGGAACTCACCGAAATCAACGTGCGCGAGAGCATTTTCATGCCCAAGGTCACCGGCTTGAAATACATCACCGTCGATGGCTTTCATTTCCTGCACGCGGCCGCGAACTGGGCGCCGCCCAATTTGGCTCTGCAAATGGGCGCCGTGGGCCCGCGGATGGGCAAGTACTGGATCGTTCAGAACTGCACGATCGACTATGCCCGCTGCGTCGGTGTAATTCTGGGGCACGCGCCGGGCGTTGACTACACCGACATCGAGGCCTTCGGCGAGCACATCATCCGCAACAACGTGATCCGGCGTTGCGGCCAGGCCGGTATCGCCGGCCAGAAAGGGGCCACCCGCTCGCTCATCAGCGGCAATCGGATCGAGGATACGAACTACCGCCGTGAATTTGGCGGTTGGGAGACCGCCGCGATCAAGTTCCACAATAGCGTGGACACGGTCATCAGCAACAATCTGATTCGCGGCGTCTTTCATCAGAAGGAGGGAGCGTTCGGAATTTGGATGGACTTCGGCAACCAGGGCACGCGGATCACCCGCAATATCATCTACAATACCGAGGCCGCCACGGTCTTCCTCGAAATGGACCACGGTCCCACTCTCCTCGATAACAACATCCTGATCGGGCGGCCCATCCGGAGCAATTCCGAGGCCACCGTTTTCGCGCACAATCTGTTCGTCGATTGCGGGTATGACTACAGCCCCGATACCGGGCGCCGGTCCGAGTATTTCAAGCCGCACACCACGAAGATCGTCGGACGCAAGAACGGCACCGCCCAGGACGACCTGTGGTTCAACAACCTCTTTGTTCGCCAGGGACTCAACGGCGTCAAGACCGCCCCAGGTTACCGATCCGACTACAACGTCTTTCTGGAGGGAGCCAAGCCCAGCGCCTTCGGCGACGAACACAGCGTCGTCGCCGCGGAGGTGACAGGATTGGCCATCCAGGACGATTCGCGCAGGGCGACCATTACATTTTCTATGGCCGAGGCAGCGCTGCTCGCGAAAGGCCCGCAGGTCAACGCCGGTTGGGTCAGCGTCTTCTCCACGGTTGGTCAGACTATTGAGGACCGCTACGGGCGCCCCATCGCCGTGGACCGCGATATCAACGGCAAGAAATTTTCACCGCCCATCGCGGGTCCTCTCGCCGATCTTAAGCCGGGGCGGAATGCGATCCGCTGGCCATAAGATGAAAGCCAACACGCCACAGCGCACAAATCGTCGCCAGTTTTTGCAGGCCACTGAGCATCGGATGTTCCGCGCGACCCTTGCTGCCGTTGTCCTCTGCGGTTGGCTCTCCGCAACCGCCGCCCCCGCGCCCCCTCCGGTCACTGGCCCACGAATCACCGATGAACAGTTTTTCGGCCTGGTCGATGTGTCGCGCCCGGAATTGGCGGAAGTAAAGGCGGCCATCGACAGGTCCGACTGGTCCGCCGCGAAACACGGCCTGGCCGAGTATTTCCGCACCCGGCAATCCCCACGCTGGGGGCTGGATCCGCGCGCGATCGGCCGGGAGCCGGGCTTTCGCAGCGCCGGAGCGGATGACGCTCTCAAGCACCGCTTCACCAGCATCGACATCCCGTGGCAGTTCGGAGAGAAGATTGATTGGAGGTTTAATCCGACGACGCAGCCCGACTCGAAGTGGCCGCAAAACCACGAATGGACCTGGCAGCTCAGTCGGCATGCCATGTGGCTGGACCTTGGCCGTGCCTTTTACACGACCGGCGACGAGAAATACGCCCGCGAATTCGTCGCCGAGTTGCGGAGCTGGGTGCAGGATTGCCCGGTGCCCCTGGACGCGCCGGCCAACGTCGCCTTCTCCCGCTGGCGCACGATCGAAGCCGGCATTCGCGCCGGCACCGTCTGGCCGGAGGTGTTTCCGCGGTTTCTGGCGGCCAAGGCGTTCGATGACGACGCGCTCGTGCTGATGCTGAAGAGCTTTGTCGAGCACGCGCAATACCTCACCAGGTTCCACCGGGAGGGCAATTGGCTGACGATGGAAGCCAACGGTCTGTATCACGTCGGCGCGTTGTTCCCCGAGTTCACCGAGGCGAAGCTCTGGCGTGAGACGGCATTGGGCCGGCTCCACCGAGAGTTGGACAAACAGGTGTATCCTGATGGCGCGCAAATCGAACTCGCTCCCGGGTATCACGGTGTCGCCCTCCGCAACTTCCTCGGCCCGGTGGACCTGGTGCCGCTGACAGGCTTCGAAGTGCCGGGGGATTACTTGGCCAAGATGGAGAAGATGTTCGCCTATTTCCTGGACTCGATGCAGCCGGACCGGACCACGCCGCCGCTGAACGATTCCGGCGCGGGCAGCGTGATGGGCTATCTGAAGAGAGGGACCAGGCTGTTCCCGCAGCGGGCGGATTTCCGCTGGGTGGCAACGGACGGCAAAGAAGGCCAACCGCCCGACCACACGTCGCACGAGTTTCCGTTCGCGGGCCAATTCATCATGCGCAGTGGCTGGGAGCGGGACGCGCTCTGGCTTTGCATGGACGGCGGACCGTATGGCTTCGGACACCAGCATGAGGACAAATTGAGCGTGATCCTCAGCGCGTTCGGTCGGCCGCTGCTGGTCGAGGGCGGCACCTACACGTATGACGCGAGCGAGTGGCGGCGTTACGTGCTCAGCAGCCGGGCCCATAACGTGGTGCTCGTGGATGGCTTGGAGCAGAACCGGCGCAGGGCACCCACGGAAACATTCGTCGTGAAGACGCCGCTCCCCCACGTCTGGGAAAGCAACGGCACCTTCGACCATGCCGCGGCGATGTATGAGGAAGGCTGGGGACCGGAGGCACGGCGCCTCGTGCGCCACACGCGCCACGTCTTCTACCTCAAACCCAACCTGTTCATCATCGCCGACGAACTCGAGCCAAGGGACGGCAAACCGCACACCTACGAAACGCTCTTCCACCTCGACGCCGAGAACGCGGCGGCGGACGCGTTGCGCGTCACCACGCAGAACGCCGGTCCGAACTTGACCGTGCTGGCCTTCGGCGCCGACAGCGTGAAGATCGTGAAAGGCCAGAAGGATCCGGTGGTTCAAGGTTGGCTGCCCGACGATGCGGGCGGCTACGGCGGCATCCGGCCGATCCCGACCGCCATCTATCGCAAGGAGGCCGCGAGCGCCGTTACGCTGGTTTACGCGCTGTGTCCCGCCGCGGGAACGGCGACCTGCCCGGTGATGTTCGCCGAGGTCCTCGCCGACCGACTGACGGTGCGCCTGACGGACGGCAAGGAGAAGACAATTCAATTTCGGCGGCTGACGACGCCGCACGCGGAGTGAAACCAGCGCAACTCCGGGAAAGGCTGCAATGAACACCCTGCTTCGTCGGCTCATGCCAACCATCGTGTGCCTCAGCCTGCTGACTGGCCTTCATTTGGCCCCGGCCTTCCGGGCGGAGTCGGCGGCGCAGCCGATGGCGCGACGCAGTTTCCGCATGGGGTTTACCGGTTTCCCCTACGACATTACGCCGGAAGCAGTGGCCGAATCCCGGAAGTTCGTACGGGAGAATGGCGACATACTGGCGCATCACATCGAGGGCGTGCCGTGGACTGAGGCGCTGAATGATCAGCGCTTCCCTGAGGCTCTGCTCAAGGAATGGGAGGGGAAGAAGCTGGCGACCCCGCCGGGTGGGAAGGTCTATCTGGCGATCTCACCGGGCCGTGGAGACCTCAAGACCGGCCTCGTCCTCGGTCCGCCGGAAGAGACCTTCCGCCCGTTCGCCGGTAACGGGGGGATCCCATGCCCCTTCTGCGGCCTGAAAGCCGATCCCGCGGCCGCGAAATGCGCAGTTTGCGGCGAGCCGCTTTCGGGCGTGGCGGAGTTTGCTGAGGTGAACAGGACGTTCGGCCAGGTGGCCGCGCTCATCAGCGAGGCCAAGGCAAAAGGCATCGATGTGCTCTATTGGCAGGCCGCAGCCATCCCGATGCGAGTCGGACTCAACGAGCGCTGGAAGAGCTTCCCCGAGGAACGACCCGACACGCTCCGCTACGTCGCCCAGCGTGGCCAGGAACTCATCCAGGAGATCCACCGCGCGCTGGCGGGCGAGCTCAAACCCCGGCAGGCGCCGCCCAAACCCGATTTCACCCGGATGAAACTCACGGGCCGCAACTTCTGCGAGGGCGATGTCCCCATGTTGTTCTACAGTGTCCATAGCGGTCCCGCGCCGGAAGCCGAGCCGTTCTTCACGCCGCACAGCACCTGGGTCTCAACTTGCATGGCGCCGGGCGCGGATCGCTTCAACTACAAGCAGATGCCCATCTGGGAGGCCTTCAATCAATACCCCGACACCCACCGGATTTATGACGGTGGCTGGTGCGGGCACATCATCGCCGACAAATGGTCCGGGGGCGTGAGCGGCGCCAATTGCGTCATTTGCCTCGAAAGCCCGCACACCCGTGAAGCGTGCGTCCAGGCTTACCTGAAAATGCTCCCGTCCGAAATGCGGCGCCAGACCCGTCTCATCAGCCTGCTCGATTACGAGTACTTCTACATCTGCTACTGCGAGCGCACGCGTGGCCTGTTCCGCGCCTGGCTCAAGGACAAGTTCGGCACCGTCGAAAAGCTCAACCAGGCCTGGGGCACGCACCACCCGGATTTTGCCGACATCCAACTGCCGGATTATCGCCGCAGGGAACCTAACGATGCCAAACGCTATGACTGGCTCGATTTCAACCTCTGGCGGTTCGTGGACTTCCTGAAATGGGCCAAGGCGCAGCAGCGGCAGATCGATCCGGACATCCCCATGGCGACCTGCGCGCCCCACTATAACTTCACCAGGGAATGGGGCGAGAGCGGCAGCGATGTGGAAACCCTGACCGAGGAGGTCAACGACTTCTGCCTGAACGAATCGCCCGCCTCCACCAAGTACGTGGATTTCCTCCGCTCGCTCAGCAGCAACCGCAAGGCGATCGTCGAGATTGAG
>Ga0187864_10004459_pt1 | contig 10963 bp, 11 predicted proteins | sample June2016WEW_11_4_FD_132985 | JGI IMG/M metagenome (GOLD analysis project Ga0187864, IMG submission 132985) | Peatland microbial communities from SPRUCE experiment site at the Marcell Experimental Forest, Minnesota, USA - June2016WEW_11_40 | ecosystem: Environmental > Terrestrial > Soil >... | reverse complement strand
CACGGCGAAACACACATCGTTCGCGCGACGCGCGAGCAAGCCGCCAATCGATTGCTCGCCGCGGGCACCGTCGATCTGCCGAATCCGGGTTTGTGGGAGCTTCGCGTCTCGGTACGTCGTGGAAGCGACCAGGGCACGGTCTCCGCCAGCTTCGAAGTCGAGCCGTCTGAATCGAAGCCTGGCGGCCTTCCTTAGCGTCAGTCGCCGGTCAGGATTCTCCACGCGCGTTGCATCCCGCGTTCCGCGGAAGACGCAATTTGATTCGCGGCCAACCGCCCGCAGTGTAGACTCAACTCATTTTCAAGCCACGGGAGCGTGCGGTCGTGGGCGGAACTTCGATCGGCACATGGCTGTTCTTCGGCGTGGTCGTTGCGGCCGCCGTTGCCGCTGACCTGGTTCTCTTCCGGCCGAAAACCGACCGCGTCACGCTGACGCAATCCGTCGTCGAAACCGCCGCGTGGATCGGCCTTTCGGTGGCCTTCGGGATCTACATCTACGCCTGGCGCGGCCACCGGGCTGGCATCGACTTTTTCACCGCGTACGTCCTTGAAAAATCCCTCAGCGCGGACAACGTCTTTCTCTTCCTCGTGATGTTCCGCGCGTTCGGCATCGCGCCGCGCGCGCAACATCGCGTCCTGTATAGCGGCATCGCCGGGGCGCTCGTCCTGCGCCTGGCGTTCGTGCTCGCCGGAATCGCGTTGTTGCAGCGCTTTCATGCGGTCCTGTACCTCTTCGGCGCGATTCTGCTGATTGCCGGAGCGCACATGCTGCTGTCGGGCCAACAGAAATTCGACCCCGAGGGCAACTGGGTCATCCGCCTGGTCCGCAAGGTCATGCCGGTCACCATGTCGTCCGATGACCACCGCTTCCTCATTCGCCGCGACGGCCGCTGGACCGCCACGCCGCTGCTTCTCGCGCTCGTGGCGATCGAAGCCACCGACGTGATTTTCGCGGCGGACTCCGTCCCCGCCGTGCTCGCGATCACGCGCGATCCCTTCATCGCGTATTCGTCCAACGTGTTCGCCATCCTCGGGCTGCGCGCGATGTATTTTGGACTCGCCGAGCTGATGACGCGCATGCGCTACCTGCACCAGGGCCTCGCCGTGATCCTGTTGTTTGTCGGCGCGAAAATGCTCGCCAGCGAGAAATTCCCGATCTCCTCGGAAGTATCACTTGCGGTGATCATTGGGATTCTGGGAACTGCGGCGGCCGCGTCGTGGCTCACCTCCCGCAGGGCACGCTCCTGATGTAGCTCAGGTCTTTAGGCCTGAGGCATTTCGAGGGTCACAAATTGAGGTCATCATATCGCTGGGCTGTGCGAGCTTCCGCTTCGCGAACTAGCCTCGCGGGCGTCTTGCCGTGCGGATTTGCCCAGCGGCCGGGAATCGCGAGGCCGCACTTCGGGCAGCAGCCGTTCTTCAGACGATTCTCTTGCACGTCGTGCCACGAGCGCCGGATCAGCGTGGTCTTGCATGACGGGCAGAACGTGTGCGCGCCGTCGCTATGGATGTTGCCTTCGTAGACGTAGTGCAATCCCGCTTCGAGCGCCGCGAACCGCGCGGCGTGCAGCGTCTCGGGCGGTGTGCGCGGCTTGTCCTTCAATTTGAAATCGGGATGGAACGCCGTGAAGTGCAGCGGGACGTCCGGCCCGAGATGCTCGAGCACCCATTCGGCGAGCGCGCGCGTTTCGGTGGGCGAATCGTTCAGCGTCGGGATGATCAGGTTCGTGATCTCGAACCAGACGTTCGTCTCCTTCTTCAGCCACTCGAGCGTTTCGAGCACGGGCTGCAAGTGCGTCAGTGTGATGCGGCCGTAGAAGTGTTCCGTGAACGCTTTCAGGTCGATGTTCGCGGCGTCGATGTGGTCGTAGATGTCGTGGAAGGCCTCGTACGTGATGTAGCCGTTCGAGACCATCACCGTGTTGATGCCCTTCTCTCTCGCGGCGTGGCAGATATCGATCACGTACTCGCCCCAGATCGTCGGCTCGTTGTAGGTGAACGCGATCGTCGGGCAGCCGTTGCGGATCGCGAGCGCCACCACGTCCTCGGGCGGCACGTAGACCGATCCTGCCTGATCGGACTTCGACTTCGAGATGCCCCAGTTCTGGCAAAAGAAGCAGCCCATGTTGCAGCCGGCCGTGCCCATCGAAAAGACGCGCGTGCCGGGCAGAAAATGGTTCAGCGGCTTTTTCTCGATCGGATCGATTTGCATCGCGGCGGGATGCGCGTAGCCGAGGCTGTAGAGCTTGCCGCCCTCGTTCGCGCGGATGAAGCAGAAGCCGGCCTGCCCGGGGCCGATGTGGCAGTGGCGCGGGCAGAGATAGCAATGCGCCCTATTGCCCGGCTCAGGTTCCCACCAACGCGCTTCGTGGAGCGAAGAGGCGTCTCGAAGAGTCTTGAGGTCTTGCATGGTGCGATACCGTTCACACCAAGTATACGCCTGTTCAGGACTCGACGCTTGGCCGCCGCGCCATCCGTTTTTTCTTATTCTTTCGTTAGCGGCGGCCTTTTGCGATTTCTGCCTCGCGGGCGCGGCTACAGGGCACGCGCGCCAAGGCTTCTCGAAGCGACGGGTGCGCCGGCGGGAGTGAAGATCAGTGCGGTTTCGGAGGTGTCACCGCCGGCTGCCTCGGGAAAGTCGCGTTCTTCCCATTTGACTGGCTCGCCAGGGCCCCCGACGTTGCCGACGGCACGGCTACCACCACCGCGTAGCGCCAGAACTTCTTGCTCTTGAGGAAGTGGAACTTCGATTTCGCCTCTGCCGTCCCGGACGCGGCCAGGATCAAGGCGAGTACCGCGGTCCCCGCTGCGATATTCTTGATTTTCACTTAGCGCCTCCGTTCTTCCCAGCACAACGAGCGAAAGCACGCTAAGTTCCAAGAACGCCGGCGACCGATTCCGCGCTATTTCAAAAGGATGCACCGCGCAGAGAGCGACTGAGGACTGTTCGAGAGTTCAGTGTGGAACACCGAGCGGCGGTACATTCCCAAAGAGGAACCGCCGGCCCAGAACCCCCGGAGGTCATTCTATCTATGCGCATCGGCGCATGCTCCTTCGGTGCTATAAGCATGGAGAGGAGGTGATGTCATGACTCCGAGCAATCCGGGCGACCGCCGCGAATCCCAGCCGCTGAGGCCCACCACGAAAGTTCTGACGCAGGGCTTCGACCCGAGCCTTTCCGTCGGGTCGGCGCGCCCCGCGGTGTTTCGCAGTTCGACGTACGTCTTCTCAAGCCCCGAGGCGGCCGAGCGTGCGTTTGACGTTGCCAGCGGCCGCGCGCAGATGGCCGAGGGCGAGACCACCGACCTGATCTACTCGCGCTTCAATCACCCGAACGCGGAGATTCTCGAAGACCAGATCGTGAACCTCGAGGCGGGCTCGAGCGCGGCGCTGGCATTCAATTCCGGCATGGCCGCGATCATGACGTCGCTGTTCACGTTCCTGCATCCCGGCCACTCCGTCGTCTACACGGTTCCGATCTATGGCGGCACGCAGCATTTCATTCAGGACCATCTCTCGAAATGGGGCGTCACCGGCATCCCGGTGCTCTCGGGACGCGGCGACCTGATCGAACGCGCGATCGCCTCCGCGCCGAACCTGGGAGCGGTGCTGATCGAAACCCCCGCCAATCCGACGCTGATAATGACGGACATTCGCCAGGTCTGCGCGGCTGTCGCGCCGCTCAAGGCGAAGCCGGTTGGCTCGCGGCCGCTCGTGATGGTGGACAACACGCTGCTCGGCCCCGCCTTTCAGCATCCGCTGATGCTGGGCGCGGACCTCGTGGTCTATTCGGGGACGAAATATCTTTCCGGATTCAGCGACATGCTCGCGGGGATCGTGCTCGCGAAAGATCCGGACCTGATTCGCAGGATTGGGCCCACGCGAGGCCTTTTCGGGAGCATTCTCCAGCCGGATGAGTGCTGGATGCTGGGCGGGCGCTTGCCCACCGTGGGCCTGCGGATGACCCGCGCGAGCAAGAACGCGCAGCGGATCGCGGAGCACCTGGCGGGGCATCCGAAAACCAGCCGGGTGTTTTATCCGACGCTGCTGACCGACCCGGAGCAGAAAAGAATCTATTCGGCGCAGTGCGACCATCCGGGCGCGATGTTCTCGATCGAGCTGCGTGGCGGGAAGGCCGCGGCGTTCGAGTTTCTTCGCCACGTGCACATCGCGCGGAACGCGGTGTCGCTCGGCGGCGTGGAATCTCTCGCCTGCCATCCGAAGACCACCACGCATTCCGGTTTCACGGAACAGGAATCTGCGCAGGCGGGAATCACCGACGGCCTGGTTCGCGTGTCAGTGGGAATCGAACATTGGCGCGACCTGCTCAGCGACTTCGAGCAGGCGCTGGACGCGGTCTGAGACGTGCACGCGACCACGCTGGAGTTCACGCTGCTGATCGCGGGCGGATCGTTTCTGGCCGGGCTGCTCGGCGCGCTGACGGGGCTCGGCGGCGGCGTGGTGATCGTGCCGCTGCTCGCGCTGGCCTTCGGCGTCGACATCCGCTACGCGATCGGCGCATCGCTCGTCTCCGTGATCGCAACGTCGTCCGGAGCCGCCGCTGCATACCTCAAGGAAGGCTACTCGAATATCCGCGTCGGGATGTTTCTCGAAGTCGCGACCACGATCGGCGCGCTTTGCGGAGCATTCCTCGCCGCGCGGATCCCGACGGCGGCCATCGCAATCATCTTCGGCGCCGTGCTGCTCTATTCCGCATGGGCATCGATGAAGACGGAAGTTGATTTAGCTCCGGAGCCGGACCGCCTCGCCGCGCTGCTCAAGCTGGACGGCCACTACCCGACGCCTGAAGGAATGCGCGCGTACCACGTGCGCGGCGTGCCAGCAGGGTTCGGGCTGATGTATGTCGCGGGTGTGCTTTCGGGGCTGCTCGGAATCGGCTCGGGCGCGATAAAGGTGTTGGCGATGGACCGCGCAATGCACATCCCGTTCAAGGTCTCGACCACGACGAGCAATTTCATGATCGGCGTGACGGCTGCGGCGAGCGCGGGAATTTACCTGGGTCGCGGCTACCTCGATCCCGGAATCGCGATGCCGGTGATGCTGGGCGTGCTGGCCGGCGCGCTGCTGGGCGCGCGCATCCTGCCCGGCGCCAAGGTGCGCACGCTGCGCTTCGTCTTCAACGCCGCGATTTCGCTGGTCGCGATCGAGATGATCGTACAAGGAATCCGGGGGCACATCTGACCATGACGAACGCGCACGGAATGAGCGAAGAGCGCTTCGAAGGGCTGATCGGGAATCTGTTGCGCGCGGGCGTGATTCTCGCGGCGGCGGTGGTACTGACCGGCGGCGTTCTTTATCTCGCGAAATACGGCGCGCAGCCGCCGCAGTATCACGCGTTTCGCGGAGAGCCTTCCGATCTTCGTGAGGTCTCGCAGATTTTCAGGGACGCCGTCTCGCTGCATTCGCGCGGGCTGATCCAGCTCGGCCTGCTGATCCTGATCGCGACGCCGGTGGCGCGCGTGGCGTTTTCCGTGTTCGCATTTGCCGCGCAGCGCGATTGGCTCTACGTGTCGATCACGCTCATCGTCCTCGCGGTTCTCGTCTACAGCCTCGTCAGCAGTTGACGATCGGCCTACTGCTTCAGCAGCGGGATGCTGGACGCTGGAGCGGGCGGCGGAAAAGATTTGAGAAAGGTGTAGATGTCCGCGAGATCCTGGTCGGAGACGACTTTGGCCGTGTACGGCGGCATCTGGCCGGTTGGCGTACGGACGTAACGGAGAAACGCCGCGAATGAAATCGCAGGCGGACCAACGCGCGGCGCGATAGCTGCACCCGCGCCCTGGCGGCCGTGACATTCGTAGCAGCCGTAGGAAGCGAAGAGACGCTTGCCGTTGTCAGCGTTTCCTGTGAGCGATTCGCCGGCTGTCGGAGCAGGCGCGACGGATTTCAGGAAAGCGAAAATGTCGGCAATATCCTGATCAGAGGCAGTGGCGACCGGAACGGGCGGCATCTTGCCGGTCGGCTGGCGGACGTAGCCGATCAGCGCCGGAAGTTCGGGCGGCGGAGCAATCTGCGGAGCAAGGGATGTGCCTTGTCCTTGCGCGCCGTGGCAGGCGGTACATCCGGCGCTCGCAAAGACGCGCTTGCCGTTGTCAGCGTTTCCAGCGGGTTTCGGTTTCGTGGCGGCGCTTTGCGCCTCGGTGCAGGAACAGGCCACCAGCAGCGTGAATGCGATCGCAAGCGGAGTCAGATAGCGCAACGGCGTCTCTCCTTGTCCATCCTTAACGGGGCTGCGTGAGAACGTCGACCAGCGCGGGATCGCCGCGCTTGACGACTTCGATGGCACGGCGAATCGCCGGCGCGAGATCTTTCGGATCGGCGATCGGCCCTTCGCCGTGCATGCCCATGCTCTGGGCGAGCTGTGCGTAATCGATCGCAGGATCGACGAGCGTGTTGCCGATGCCGGCGCGCGTGATGCCGCGATTGTGCTGGCCCGCCATGATCTGAATTTGCATCAGCTCCTGATTGTATGCACGGTTATTGTGCATGATGATCAGGAGCGGAATACGACTGTGCGCGGCGGTCCAGAGAACTCCGGGAGCGAACATCAGGTCGCCGTCGTTTTGAATGCTCACGGTGAGGCGGCCATGCTTGCGGTTTGCGAGCGCAGCGCCAACAGATGCAGGCGCGCCATAGCCGACGCCGTAACCTCCCTCGGCGCCGATGTAATGGTAGTGCTTGTTGAAATCCCACAGGCGCAGCGGCCAGCGGCTGACGAACTGGCAATTCGAAACCAGCGACCAGTCTTCATCTTTGATTTGTGCCCACAACTCAGCGGACATGCGCGCGGTGCTGATCGGGCTACCGTCCCAGCCTGAAGTGGCGGCTTCGCGCGCGGCCTGCATCGCCTGCTGGTGAGCCGCAGCGTGCTTTGTGCCGCGATCGGCGAATGCGCGCTTGCGATCATCGGTGATCTGGCGCTTCACGGCTTCGATGAGCGACGGAAGCGTGGCCTCGGCATCGGCGGCAATGGCGAGATCGACGGGCTGGTATCGCTGGAAGTCCTGATAGTTGCTTTTCAGGTAGAGGTCGTTGGCGGTGATGCTGATGAGCTTCGTGCCGGGCTTCGTCGCTGGCCGAAACTCCGGCTTCACCTGCCCGTGGACGGAATTCACTGCGCTCCAGAAGTCAGTCAGCTCGAGGCCGGCGACGACGTCCGCGCCGGCGATGGCGGCACCGCCGCGCTCCGTGTGATTGAGAGGATGCCGCGTGGGGAAATTCATGCGGCCGTTGCGGTCCACGACGGGCGCTTGCAGAACTTCGGCCAGCTCGATCATCCTCGCAAGGCCCGCGGAAGTGCGCGCGACGCGATCGGTGACGAGGACCGGATTCTCGGCAGCAACAAGAAGGCGCGCGGCCTCGGCGACGGCACCAGAGTCGCCCGTGGGCGGCGAGGTCATCGAGAGCTTGGGCACGCTCATGTTCGCCCCATCCGGGACCGGGTTCTCCTGCAGCTCGTGCCCGGCAACCAACGCGACAGGCATCATCGGCGGAGTCGTCGCGACTTTGTAGGCGCGCACGGCGGACTCGGCAAAAGCCTGAAGCGAGATGGGGTTGTCGTCCCATTTCACGTAGTCGCGGATCATCGCAGCCGGATCTTGCGCGCTGTGGGTCCAGTCCACTTGTCCGAAACGCACGGCGGCGTCGGAGAAATTGCCGAGGATGATGTAGACAGGCACACGGTCGCAGAAGGCGTCGTAGATCGCCATCGACGCGTGCTGCAATCCGACGGTGCCGTGGACGCAGACAAGCAAAGGCTTGCCTTCGATTTTGGCGTAGCCGTGCCCCATCGCGACGGAGGACTCTTCGTGGCAACAGGTGATGAATTCCGGCTTCTGATTGTTGCCGTAGTTGATCAGCGACTCGTGCAAGCTGCGAAACGAATTGCCCGGGTTGGCGCAGAGATATTCGAAGTCGAGCGACTTGAGAACGTCCACCATGAAATCGGAGCCGGGGCGATCGACGGTCAGGACTTCGGCGCTCGATGGCGCGTCGGCCGCGACCGCTTTCAAGAGGGGCGGCGCAGCGGCATTGCGGCGCGGCTCGGGCGTGGCGGCTTTCGCTGCGCCGGGCGCAACGACCAGCGCGGCCGTGCCCGCAGCGGCTGTCTTGAGGAAATCGCGACGGTTGACCGAATTCTTTTTAGACTTTCCCACGGCCACCTCCTGATCTCGCTTCCGACTAGCTGACGCGCCCAGAGGTTACTCCCATTTGCCCGCAAAAGTTAAGCTTCGCGTTTTCGCTCGGCGACCCATGCGAGGAAGCGCTCCATGCGGACACGCTCGCGCCACATCAGGCGGAAGAATTTACGGGCATCGAGCTCGGCGGCCTCTTGGCCGAAAAATGTCTCGAGGCGCCACTGGATGTACGGCGATTTCCACGGGCACAGGCGGTAGCCCTTAGAGATGATCCAGTAGTAGCGGAGGGCGTTCAGCATCAGCGCAGAAGCGTATCACGGCTTTGCTCAGGACAAGCTGGCGCTACGAACCAATCGAAGAGAGATCCTTCGGCGGCCAAACTGCGCCCGCCTCCCTTCCTTCGTCAGGCAGGCAGGATGACGATCCTCGCCGGATCGTCACACACGGCAGACCCAGATGCGCTCGGTGGCGGGCTTGCCGAGATGAATGCGCGCGGAGCCGTGGCCGGCGACGGTGAGCGCCATCGTTTCGTCGTACTCGCGATCGAGGACGCGGATGCTCGCGCCGGGACGCAGGTGGCGCTGCTCGAGGAATTCGAGAAACGCCGGGTCCTTTTCGTAGACGCGCAGGACTTCGTAGGAATGGCCGACCTCAACTTCGGAGAGTTTTACCGCGCCGTGTTTGCGGCGAAGCCGCGACATCCCGCCGAGTAGCGGCACGCCGTGTGGGCAGCGGCTATCGCGCCCGAAGCGGTGTAAAAGGAGGCGCACGACCTCGGGCGAGATGCCGTGCTCGAGGCGCTCGGCCTCTTCGTGCGCGCGCGACCATTCGAGGCCAACGATTTCCGTGAGAAGTTTTTCGGCGAGGCGGTGGCGGAGGACGAGATGTTGCGCCGCTCCCTTCCCTTTTGGCGAGAGTTCGATGCGGCCGTCGCGACGCACGCGAAGGTAGCCACCGCGGGCCATGCGCTTCAGCGCGGCGGTGACGGCCGGGGGCGTGACGCCAAGGTCTTCGGCCAGGCGGGCGCTGATGGGGACCTGCTCTTCCTGGACGATCTCCCAGATGGCCTTCAGGTAGTCTTCCTGGGAGACGCTAGTGGTCTGTCGGGGCATGGTCTTTATTATGCGTTCAGCAGCAGACAAATTAGCATTGCCGGTGGGCGCTGTCGAGGCGGTGGGAACGAGCGAAGGCTGGGGCGTGACCCGGAGGTGCAGGGGACGCAGAGGAGGTAATCCGAGGCACTCGGATGAATTGACTTTCTCGGGCGGGGCGACGTACGCTGATGCGAACGACAATGCCGACGGACCTATTCGAAGAGATCGTGCGGATGCGGCGGGCCGGAGAGCGCGGCGCGCTGGCGACGATCGTCCACACAAACGGCTCGATTCCGAGCTACGAAAGCTCGCGGATGCTGGTGCGCGAGGACGGCTCGATTGCAGGGACGATCGGCGGCGGCTGCGTGGAAGCGGAAGTATGGGCGGCGGCGAAAGAAGTGATCCAGGCGGAGCAGCCGCGGAAGATGACGTTCAATTTGAATCAGGACGCGGCGTACGACGCGGGACTGATCTGCGGCGGCACGCTCGAAATCTTCGTGGAACCGATTCTGCCGCAGCCGAACCTATACGTTTTCGGCGGGGGGCATATTTCCTCGGCGGTGGCGCGGGCAGCAAGCGCTGCGGGGTTCGCCGTCACCGTGGCGGACGACCGCGAGGCGTTTGCGAACACCGAGCGCTTCCCGATGGCGGAGAAGCTCTACACATCGTATGAAGAGGCGTTCGCGAAGATTCTGCCGAATGCGTCGAGCTATCTTCTGATCGTGACGCGCGGGCACAAGGACGACATGCGCGTGCTCGCGTGGGCTGTGCGGACCGCAGCGCGCTACATCGGGATGATCGGAAGCAAGCGCAAGGTCCTCTCCGTGTACAAGGCGCTCGAGAAGGAGGGCTACTCGCCCGAAGAGTTCGAGCGCGTGCACGCACCCGTGGGTCTCGATATCGGCGCGCTCACGCCGGAAGAGATCGCGGTCAGCATCACGGCGGAATTGATCGCCGTGCGCCGCAACGCGCAGAACCTGCCGCACAAGTCGGTGACACGCCATCTAGCAGCGGCTCGCGATGACTGAGGGGCTTGGCTTCAGGGGCTAAAGCCCATCCTGTTGGTGCCGGTTTCGGCGGGGCTGAAGCCCCGCTCTTCCAAAGCTACCGTGGCAGTTCTTTCTCCATCTCACAAGCCGCTTGCCGCGGCCATTCTTGCTGCCGGCGAATCCCGCCGGATGGGCACGCCGAAAGCGCTGATCCCCTATCGAGGAACGACTTTTGCCGGACATCTGCTCGAAGTGACGCGGCACGCGCGCGTCGGCCTGACGCGCGTGGTGCTCGGCGCGGGTGCGGACGAAATTCGCGAGAAATTGCGACTCGATGCCGCGTGGATCGTGTTGAATCCGGACTGGCCGAAGGGGCAGCTTTCGTCGATTCAGGCGGCGATTCGGGGCTTGCCCGAGGGAGGAACGGAGGGGCTGCTGCTCTGCCCCGTCGACCATCCGATGGTCTCCGCGAAGCTGGTCGCGCGGCTAATCGAGGAATTCGACTCGACCGGCAAGTCGATTGTGCTGCCCACGTATCAGGGGCGGCGCGGACATCCTGTGATTTTTCGCGCGGGGCTTTACCACGAACTACTTGAGGCTTCGATGGAGGTTGGAGCTCGAGAGGTCGTCTGGGCGCACAAGGCGGATGTAGTGGAAGTTCCGACCGATGAAGAGGGCGTGGTGTTGAATCTCAACGACCCTGAGACACTGAAGCGCGCCCT
>Ga0187864_10004453_pt1 | contig 10968 bp, 7 predicted proteins | sample June2016WEW_11_4_FD_132985 | JGI IMG/M metagenome (GOLD analysis project Ga0187864, IMG submission 132985) | Peatland microbial communities from SPRUCE experiment site at the Marcell Experimental Forest, Minnesota, USA - June2016WEW_11_40 | ecosystem: Environmental > Terrestrial > Soil >... | reverse complement strand
GGAGCTGTCCGGCAGCGCAGCGTGATCCTTTGGCGGAGTTGCCGCAGTTGCGGCATCTTCAATTTCTCCTCGAGCTCTGGCTGACCCGTGAGGACGATCTGCAACAGTTTCTCCGTCGAGGTCTCGAGATTCGTCAGTAACCGGATTTCTTCGAGGACGTCAGGGGACAGATTCTGCGCTTCATCCACGATCAAGACGGCAGTCTCACCGGCGCGATATCGCTCGAGCAGCCACTGATTGAGCCGTAGAATTACTTGGCTCTTCTCGCGCGATTCGCACGGAATCTCAAACTCTGCCATCATGAAGTCGAAAAGATGATTCACTTCGAGCCGAGAGTTGAAGATATAGGCGGTCGCCACGCGCTGCCCGCGCAGCCAGTCGAGCAGCCGGTTCAAAAGCGTCGTTTTACCGGTGCCGACTTCGCCGGTCAGAAGAATGAACCCCTTGCGATTCTGAATGCCGTACGTCAATCCCGCGAGTGCTTCCTGAATCTGCCTCGTCATGAACAGATAGCGAGGATCAGGATTGACGTTGAAGGGGCTCTCTCGAAGCCCAAAGAATCTCTGATACATGTGTTCCTCAGGCCCTCGCGTCCAGCCCCAGGCTCGCGTTATGCCCGGGATGCGCTAGGTTTTCCTTTGGCCGCTTGTTTGAGGCAGGCTCGATCGTCGGAATCAGAGCCAGCACAGGCAACCGAAGCGAAAACTCCACATCTTGCTCTGTTCGCAGTGAAGTGTCCCGCATCTCCAACACAAACGCCAAACCCAGCCCCAAGCCCAATCCAGCGCCGAGTCCGCCCAGGGCGAAAAGAGGGCGGTTCGGGAAAGACGGACTCGTCGGCAGATTGGCGGGGTCGAGCACTCCAAACTGTTCTCCAGCCTGCTGTTGCTGAAGTTCCTTTGCCCTCTGGGCGTCGTCCCTCTTTTTCAAGAGGTCGTTGTAGGAATCGAGCGCCGTCTGATAACCGCGCGTCAGTTCCTTGTACTGTTGTTCGACTGCCGGAGTGGATTGCACGCGCTCCTGGTAGCCTTTGATCTCTTCCTTGATCTTTTCCTGTTCCTTGGTCTTCTCCGCGATGATCTGCTCGTACGAGTGGATCTGTGCCCGCAGCTGTGTGATCTGCAGAGGTTCCACCGAGGGTTTCGCCTTGTCCGGTTGGGTCGCGCCCTGCTGAGTGTTGCTCTCCGCAATCTTCTTTTGCAATGCGGCGATATCGCTTTTCGCCTTGATCACGTCCGGATAGTCATCCGTGTACCGAGCTTGAAGGCTCGAAAGTTGCGTTTGGAGGACTGCAAGCTGTTGTTCGAGCGTATCGGGGTTCCGGCCGCTTTGGGATTCCTGCCAGGCGCCGATCTGCTGCGTGAGTAGCGATTCGGCGAAGCTCTTGTCCTGCTGTGCGCGGGCGAGTGCCTGCGTTGCGGCGTCGAGCTGCGACGTCAAGCCTGTGAGCAGGTTCAAATTCGTCTGCTCGTCGTCAGGCAGCGAACCCATGTACCGGCTCTTGAAAGCAGCAAGCCTCGCGTCTTGAGCGTCCAGGTTCTTTTTCGCCTCGTCGAGCTGCTGGGACAAGAATTCCGTGGTCACTTCCGAATGCTGCTGCGAAGCGCGCAGGCTTTCTTCGATAAACATCGATGTGACCGTAGTGCAAACTTGCTGTGCCGTTCGCGGATCATCCATCGTCACGTTGACGAAAAAACCTGGCAGATACGTCGACCGCGTCTCCGCCATCGGGGCTACGGGAGAGACGTCGATGGCGTTTTGTAGCCGCGCCACGAGATCGTCCATCGAGACTCGGTTGGCATCTTGCGAATAGAGTCCAAACTGCCGGATGATCGGCTCGAGACGTGTCCGGCTCAGAATCTGCTGCTTCATGCTCGCGAGCCGCTCGCCGATATTGGCGGTGTCCATCTGCGGAATAATTTCGGGAGACACAGTCGGCCGCTCGATAAGGACCGTTGTTTGCGACTTATACTTCGCCGGCAAGAGCCTCGACACGCCGTACGCCAGCGGCGGTCCTATCAGGGCCAGGATGGTAATCAAGACCCACCGTCTCCGCAGCATCGCGAGGTAATCCGCCGGAGTTAATTCGCGCCGAGTCATTCCGACCTCTCTTGGTTGTTGATGATCTCTTTCATTCGCCGGTTCCGATTGTGCTGTCGCTAAAACAGGAGGGGCCGCTCGTGCCAGCCCACTCCTACTGAAATCAAATGCCGTATTACGCTGGTCCCGCACGTCGGCCCGATACAAAACGAAGTGTTGGAATCCTGGTACTGCATCTGGTAGGACAGCGTAAGGCCCAGCGCTCGGCCCACCGGATGGCTCAGATTCGCGCCCACAAACCAATAGTCATACGCTTGACTCAAGGGAGTGGTCGTGCCGACTGCCAGTCCCTTGTTTCGCGAATATCCGCCCGTTATTCCGCTCGAAAAGGTTCGCGACATCTGTCGCGTTGCTGAACCCGAGACCGTATCCACCTCCGAGCCCGCCAGCACGCCGGAGCCAGCGCTTACCCCATGGTTGTAATTCAGGCCCAGTGCAATTCGCTGGAGCTGATATTGCAGAGCCGTGTTCAGCGACCAGAGGAGTTCTGTCGAGTTCGCAGCCGCTGTTCCGGTTCCACCAACTGCTATGGGTATGCGAAACACGGCGATCTGTGGGCCCGCTGCAACTTGAAAAGCAAGTCGTCCGGTGACGCGCCTTCCGTAGGAGGCCTGGATCGTATGATCGTCGATCGACTGGTTGACATTGCTGTAGCGCAACGCGCTATATGTGTAGAACACTGCGACCGTGTCTTTCCGGGTCCACAAGTAGTTGTAGCCAACCCGGGCAGTCGCTGCGCCATAGTTGATCAGGTCACTGTCGAAGTTGTGCAGCAGAGAGTACCCGCCGACAAACGTGAGCGATGTGCGCGGCGTCAGGGATACATCAGCCTCCGTGTAGAACGCGTTCGCCAGATTCTGTTCCCGCCCCGTCAGAAGGGTTTGACCCGGCGTGAAAACCGAACCGGCTCCGCCTGTCCCGGCTCCTGGAAGCGAGGTTTGACCCAAGCCGCCGAATCCGAAACCTGACTCCGGCAGGTAGCTGGTTTGATCCAGGAACGTAATTGTCCAGCGACGAAGCGTGAACTTGTCCGTGAACGACAGTTCGTGCACGATCCCGTTGCTCATCCCGGTGCCACTCGAGATCATTCCGCCGCCGGTATAGCTGAGCGTCATGTCGGAGTTGCCGGAGGTCCGGTGCACGTCCACGCCTCCCGAAAACGAGGTCCAACTGCCCCACGTGGATCCGCTCGCTGTTTCCTGCGCATTCGAATCAGCCGTTCCGAATATGTCGAAGTGAGGCTGCCAGTAGCTGCGAACGGTCTCCGGGCCGCCCAATGAGAGGTTTTGCGCCCCCGCCAGCGCCCGCGTGTCCGGAGCCTGGGGACCGGCGTTCGCGTCGGAATCGCCGTTATCGGCCGCCGAGGCAAGGGGTGAACGATAGGCCGGAATCGGCTGGGCGGACTGATCCTGAGTCGGCTGGCTCTGGTTCTGCTGGCCTTGACTCTCCTGACCCTGAGTCGGTTGATCCTGAGCCTTGGCTGCCAGCGCCATCAGTGTGATGAGCGCCAGAACAAACAGGCCAGCCGTCCACGAATTGTGGCGCAAAATACGCATCCCCGCTCCTACGGCACGACGATTTGATCGCCCGCCTTCAGTACAATGTTCTGCTCCGCATTCTTTCCCTTGACGACGTCCTTATAGTCGAAGGGGAATTTCTCTTGCTTTCCGCCTTCTTTGCGGAGCACATAGATATTCTTCAACTTGGCAAACAGTGTGAAACCACCCGCGCTCGAAAGCGCCTGCAACACGGTCATGCCTGGCAGCAGCGGATAAGCCCCCGGCCGCGTTGCTTCGCCGAGGATGTACACTCGCTGGCTGTTGATTTGCGTGACAATCACCGTCACCTGAGGGTTGGTCACGAATTTCTTCAAGTTCGTCGTTAGCTGCTCCGCCAGTTCCGTTGGCGTTAGTCCGGCCGCTTGGACATCATTGAGCAGGGGTAAGGAAATCTTGCCGTCCGGCCGCACCGGAACTGACCGCGTCAGTTCGGCTTCCTTCCACACGCTGATGTCGAGTACGTCCTGCGGGCCAATGACGTAATTCGGATCGGGAGTCGCGGAAGCTGCCGCCGTACCGTCCTGCGGCGTCTGTTTCTTGGCCGCATCGTCTTGTGCTTGCATCGGCGTCGCCAGCAGCAATAGCGCCAGCATCGCCCACAGAGTCATTCGCTTCGTCATAGCCTTCCCACCTGTTTCGCTAATTTGTTTCCGCATCCTGCAATCCAATCTGCTTCAGTTTGTATAGCAGCGACTTATAGCTGATCTGGAGTTCTTGCGCGGCGCGTTTCCGATTCCATCGAGTTCGCTCGAGCGCCCGCAGAATCAGTTCCCGTTCGGCTTCGCGTGACGCGGCCTTCGCCGCTACTTTCAAGGAGTCGGACCGCGTGCTGGACGCAACCGGCCGTTTTTCGGACGGAACGGCCGAGAGTTCGGCGACCGGCAAATCTTCCTCGCCAAGAGCCACGATGTTCTTTACGACGTTTTCGAGTTGGCGCACGTTCCCTGGCCAGCTATGCGCCATAAAGATTTGGAGCGTTCGCGAACTCAGCGCGCGGCGCGGCCGGCCGAAAATCGCCGCGTGCTTCGCCATGAAGAAATCCGCGAGGAGGGGGATGTCCCTCTTGCGCTCGCGCAGCGGAGGCAATCGCAGGCAGACGCCGTTGATTCTGTAAAAGAGCTCGTTTCGGAATCGTCCCGCGCGCATTTCCTCGTCCAGGTTTCGGCTCGTTGTCGACACGATCCGCGCCGTCAGCATTCCGGGGCGCGGCTTTGCTTCGCCGTCGGGAAGCGCATGCAGCAGGTAACGCTGGCAGGCGGCGTCGAGTTCGCTGATCTCGTCGAAAAGCACAGTTCCGGCAGCGGTCTCTGCCGAGCGTCCGTTCCCGTTCAGTCCGAGTTCGCCGGCAATCGTTTCCGGCGTCACCGCCGCGCAGGCGATCGTCACGAGCGCCTCTTCATGGTGCGGCGACAGATGGTGAATTTGGTGCGCGAACACCTGTTTCCCGCTGCCGCTTTCCCCAACCAGCAGCACGGGTATGCTCGTCCGTGCAATGTCCCCGATCACGCTTTCGAGCGTTAGCATGGCCGGGCTCAACCCGCTCAGAAATCCCTGTGTGCCGTTGGCCGATGTCGCGTCGATGAGGGTTTGGGTGTGTTCAGCTCTATCGGCATCCAGTCTGGAATCCATGAGTCGTAACCTTGTTCTGCCCTCGTCGAGGAGTCTGGCTTCTTGGACTACTGGTGCAATGCGGGGGCCACGACCCGGCAGGGCTGGACCATTGTGCGAGCGTTGCTAAGTCTATTCTTTCAAGTCATTTACATACCTTACCAACCGGCATCCGGCTTACGGGCCTGTGAGAGCCCTCAGCCGATTCCACAATTTGCTGGAAATAGTGGACTTATAATCGGATTGGTGAACCAATAGCGTCGGGAGGTGGGGTTTCCTAGGGGATTCTGTGCCAAATTATGACAAGAAAGAGGAAAAACTATGCCCAGATCTGTCACTTTGGAGAAACTCTTTTCCGCTCCTTGCTCTGGTGGAACCGGCCTTGATGTTCGTAACTCGGGGGCCACTTACTTGAGATACTTTAGGTTGCTGGGTCCCGAGTAAATGCTTATACATTGCGCACCCAATTGCAGGCACCTAATCCTGCATGATAAGGACCAGGGAGTATTGGTTATTGCGTGGCCGCGGATGCGCCCGGAGCGGAAACTGACCAAATGACTTGCACACCGAGAATCAGACTCGAGAAGCGGTTGCTCCAGCGCTGGTGCTGTTGGTTGGGAGTTGCTGTCCTCGCGAGCGCGTTGGCGGGGTGTTCTCGGGATCCCCAGGTCGTAAAGCAGAAAGACTTCGACAAGGGGATGGCGTATTTTGAGAAGGGCAAATATCGCGAGGCCGAGATTGAGTTCGCGAATGCGATCCAGATCGACTCCCGATTTGCCCAAGCGCATTACGAACTCGCCCAGTGCTATCTGAAGCTCGGTGCCTTACAGCGAGCCTATCAGGAATTGGCGCGAACCGTTGAGATTGCGCCCGACAACCTGAAGGCGCAGGTTGATCTTGCGAATCTACTGCTCGCCGGTGGGAAGGCCGCCGATGCTCGCGCTCACGCCGAAACCGTCCTGAAGAGCGAACCGCAAAACGCACCAGCAGAAGTCATCCTTTCTGAGGCGGACGCCGTACAAGGAGACATCGCGAAGGCCATCGACGAGGCTCAGAAGGCCATCCAGATGGATGTCAACCGATCGACTTCCTATCTGAATCTCGCGTTGCTCCAGGAAAAGAGCAACGACGCTGCTGCCGCGGAACAAAACTTTCAGAAAGCCTTGGCTCTTGATCTGAAGTCCGTCCCGGCAACCGTGGCCCTCGGCCAGTTCTACGCAGCTCAGAAGCGCGGGCAGGAAGCCGAGAAACAATTCCAGGCGGCCATCGCGCTCGACCCCGGCAATCCCAGACTTCGCGCGACGCTCGCCGGCCTTTATCTGAATGAAGGCCGGAAGGACATGGCCGAGCAAGTCCTGCGAGATGCCAAAACGTCAGGGTCGCTCAAGGACAATCCAGCCGGTTATCGGTTGCTCGGCGATTTCTACTTAAGCCAGGGTGAAGTGGATAAAGCCGCAGCGGAGTTCGCTTCCCTTTATTCGGCGCACCCGAAAGATCTTCCCCTCGCGAACACGTATACCGCAGTTCTCGTTCTCCAAAATCATCTGGACGATGCGGCGAAGATCAACGACGCCGTTCTGAAGAGCGCCCCTGCCGACTACGATGCGCAGGTTCTTCGCGGAGAGATTCTGACCCGCCAGAATAAGGCGAACGACGCCATTCCGGTTCTGGAGGCAGCAGTGAAATCGGCGCCGGATAACGCCCTCGGTCACTACCACCTGGGCATCGCTTACGCAGCGGCTTCGAATTTTGGCCAGGCTCAGGCTCACTGGCTACAGGCTGCGCGTCTCCGTCCGGGCATGGCGGAGCCGGAGCGCGCGCTTGCCGCCTACGCTTTGCGCTCAGGCAACGTTGCCCTGCTGGCCGATAGCAGCGAGGAGTTGATGAGGATTGAACCGCGTTCAGGCGAGGGTTACCTCTACCATGCCAACGCGCTTCTCGCGAGGAAAGATGCAGCCGGGGCCGAAAAGGATTTGAACAAGGCGATCGAACTCGCTCCGCAGAATCCGGCAGCCTATACGCGAATGGGGGATTTGCGCGCGGCGCAGCAGCAGTTCGGCGAAGCCGAAAAATTTTATGGCCGCGCGCTCGCCCTCAATCCTTCCGCAGCCGATGCGCTCGCGGGGCTCGTCAACATCGACTTCGCGCGAAAGCAGCCCGCCCAGGCGTTGCGCCTTGTGCAGGATCAAATCGCCCGCGTACCCAACAACAGCACTTTGTACTTCCTGTTGGGACAGGTGGAGCTCCGCAACCAGGATTCGGCCAATGCGGAAGCAGCGCTTCAGAAGGCGGTGGAACTCGACAAAAATAATGTTTCCGCGTTCCTCCTCCTCGCGAACGTGCAAGTGGCACGAGGATCGGTCGATCAGGCGATCGCGAACTATCAAAACGCAATTCAAGCCAATCCGCGCGAGGTCCATGTTTACGTTGCTCTCGGAGTTCTCTTGGAAACCCGCGGCGAATGGCAGAAGGCGGAGGATTTGTACCAGAAGGCGCTGCAAATCCAGCCGGATTACCCCGCGGCGGCGAACAATCTTGCATATCTGATGCTTGAGCACGGTGGCGACCTCAACACCGCGCTTTCGCTCGCGCAAACGGGGCGTCGCGGTCTGCCGGATGTGCCGGCCTCCGCGGACACGCTCGGATGGGCTTACTATCATCAGGGCGTTTACAACGCCGCAATCGACATGCTCCAGCAGGCCATCAAGCAGGACCCGAAGAATCCCACGTACCACTATCACCTCGGCATGGCCTACCAGAAGGCAAACAACTACGCCATGGCCAGGACGCAGTTCGAAGACACGCTCCAGATCAACCCGAAATACAGCCAGGCGGACGAGATTCACAAGCTACTCTCCGAATCGCCACAGCACAACTGACTCAGTTGCCGCCCGCCACTGCGCACCAACTGCGCCTGATTCACCTTGGGAATATGCCAGGGAGTCTTCTATAATTGTTCCATTCGAAGGTTTTGGGGAGCACGCAAGTCACTTTATGTTGAAAAGCATTCAGCAGCGGGATCTCGATCGAAACCGGTGGATCAAGGTCTCCATGGCAGTGATCCTCGGATTGATCATCATCAGCATGGTGGTGACGCTGATTCCTGGATTGATGAGCGGCACGGTCGGCGGGAGCCCGGATGCGGTCGCCTCTCTCGGCGGGCACGATATCACCGTCGCGGACTTTCAACGGGAATTCAATGAAGTAACGCGCAACCAGGCCATCCCGGACATGATGAGGGGCATTTACGCCCGCCAGATTCTCGATCAAATGATTTTTCAGCAAGCGCTCGAATATGAAGCGGGCCGCCTGGGCATCCAAATCACTCCCGACGAACAGACGGAACAGCTGAAACAGATTCTGCCGGCGGCCTGGGTCGGTGGCGTGTGGCAGAAAGATCGCTATGTCGATGAAGTCCAGAACCGCATGGGCATGACGGTCGAGCAGTTCGAGAGTGCCGTGCGGGACCAGATGCTCCAGCAAAAGTTCCGGCAGTTGGTCACCGACGGCCTCACCGTCAGCCCTGCCGAAATCGAACGTGAATTCCGGTGGCGCAACGAAAAAGTCAAAATCGACTACGTACTGGTCAAGCCCACAGACCTCGCTCCTTCGATCCATCCGAGCGATGCGGATCTCGCAGCTTGGTTCGCGAAAAACTCGGCGCGCTACCAGATACCGGAGAAGCGCTCGGCCCGCTATGCCTTGCTCGATCTCGCGAAACTCCGGTCAAACACTCCGGTAAGCGATGACGTCCTCCGCGCCTATTACACAGCGAACATCGACCAGTACAAGGTTGAGAACCGCGTTCATGTCGAGCACATTCTCTTCAAGACAGTCGGCAAGACCGATGCCGAAGTCGCCGAAATTCGTCAGAAGGCCGAGGCCGTGCTGAAGCAGGCCAAGCATGGTGCGAATTTCGAGGAACTCGCGAAGAAGTACTCCGAAGACGACGCCACGAAACCGAAGGGCGGTGACCTGGGCTGGATCGTCGACAAACAGACCGTGCCGGAATTTCAGCAGGCCGCTTTCAGCCTGCCGAAAGGCGCGATTTCGGACCTCGTCAAGACCGAATACGGCTTCCACATCATAAAGGTTCTCGATCACGAAGCGGCCCACACGAGGAGTTTCGAAGAAGTTCGCGATTCCATCCTCCAGCCTGTGCTCGACCAAAAGGTGAATGCTGAGGCGAACGATATTTCAGACAAGCTGGCCACCGCCGTTCGACAGTCGGATCGCCAGTCTCTAGACGACCTGGCGAAGAAATTCAGCCTCGATCTGGGAGAGATTCCTCCCGTTGCCGCCACCGACCCGGTCGGCCAACTCGGCAACTCTCCGGATTTGCATCGCGCTCTCTTCGAGATGCGTGCCGGCGAATTGAGCCAGCCGATCCAGATCGATAGCGGTTTCGTGATTCTTACGGTGAAGGATATTGTCCCGGCGCATCAGGCCACGCTCGCCGAGGTGCACGATCGTGTTCTTACGGACTACCAGCAGGAAAAATCTGTCGATCTTGCCCGCGCCCGCGCGGAGGAGCTCGCCAAGCGCGTACAGGCCGGGGAAGCTCTCGACCAAGCCGCGAAATCGCTTGGTCTAACTGTAAAGACCTCGGATCCGATCGCGCGCGCCGGTTCTATCCCGGATGTCGGCACCGGCAAACAGCTGGAAGCCGGGTTCAACATGTCGGCCGGGCAGGTTAGCCCAGCCACTCAGGTTGGGGAGAACTGGGTTGTCTACCGCATCAACTCGCACGAGGCTCCCGATCCCGACGAGCTCGCCAAGCAGAAGGACGCGATCCAGGCGCAGCTCTTGCAGACCAAACAGAACGCGGCTTTCGAAGCCTTCCGCACCACCCTCGTGGATAGCCTGAAGAAGGAAGGGAAGCTCACGATTAATTCCGAGGCCGTGAACCGAGTCACGCACCCTACCTAGCAAGCATAAGCCACAGAAAACAAGCTACTTAATTACGCGCTTGCCCCGCGTCCCGTCACTTCGATAGAATACGGCTTCCGCAGAGCCAGCCCCGGAGCCAGCGGGGTTTGATCGGCAGGCGGGAGCTTCTACCCAGCCTGAGCAGTCTTGGCGTAACAGATGACCCCGTTTTCCTGAGGAGCACTACCATGCCAATGAAGAGGTTCAAGGCGAGCAGGCCGGAAATCCTTGCCGCCGGTAGAGGCCTGCGGCGCGCGTCCAATCGGGCAATTGGTTCTATCGGTGGGAGTGCAAAACTGAGGAGCAGCATGTCCGCGAAGACCACAGCCAACACGAATGACTACCGCTGCGCCGTCGAGCGGAACCAGAACGGCAAGTACAACGTCCGCGTCCGGGCCGTTTTCTCCGCAGGTCGCCAGGGCAGGTGGACTCTTCCTGTCTACTTCCTCGCGTCGTCGTTCAACGCGGCGATGAAGAAGCTCGAGGAGTCGCTCCAGCTTTTGCAGAAAAACGAGGAACGGCTTTGCTTTTGGGGAGTCGAGCACAGCGACGATCCGAACCTCGCGGGCGACCTCTTGCAGGAATTCGGTCTATGGCTCGATCGCCGCCGCGAATTCCCGCGCAAAGTCGCCGATTTGAGCGTCCCGCGGGAGCGACCCGTTGCCGCATCGATGCTCGCTCCGCTCCGCCGCATTCTTGCGGATTCCGTGGCCCAGGAGCGGCCCGCCCATCTTCGCGATCGCGCGGCCCTTGCCAGCGACTAGGATCAGCG
>Ga0187864_10004452_pt1 | contig 10971 bp, 1 predicted proteins | sample June2016WEW_11_4_FD_132985 | JGI IMG/M metagenome (GOLD analysis project Ga0187864, IMG submission 132985) | Peatland microbial communities from SPRUCE experiment site at the Marcell Experimental Forest, Minnesota, USA - June2016WEW_11_40 | ecosystem: Environmental > Terrestrial > Soil >... | reverse complement strand
TGCGGCGGGATCGTGAGCGTCGGGGGCTCGGTAGCCACCATCACGGTAGCCCCGGCCGTGCTGGCCTTCCTCGGCGACGGTGTCAGTGTCACCGCCGGCGGCGCCGTCGACGTCTCCGCGACGTTCTCCGATAACGTGACCGGTAAGACCTACGCGGGAACGGTCGGCTACATCGGCCTCGGCGCGCAAGTGACGTTGATCACCGACAACGCCACGGAAGACGCTTTCATCGGCGGGGCGAGCGTCGACGGCGCGAGCAGCGTCAGCGTCACGGCCACCGCCACGCGGAACGACGACGCCGAGGCGGCCGGGGGCACGTTCGGCTTGGTGGCGGCGGGCGCGGCGATCGCTCAGACGACGCTCGGCGGGTCGACCACCGCGGCGATCGGCACCGCCACGTCGGGCGCCCAGATCGGCACCCAGGCCGGTTCGCCCGTCGGCGCGGTCACGGTCCAGGCGACGTCGACGGATACCGCGACGGCCAACACGTTGGCGGTCGCCGCCGGCATCGGCGCCGGCACGGCCAACGTGGCCGATTCCGAAATCAGCCCCACGATCCAGGCCTCCATCGGCGCAAACTCCCAGGTGCTGGTTGGGCAAAACGTGATGGTCGATGCCGAATCCCACGACGAGGCGAGTGCCACCGATTTCGGAGTCCAGGCGGGCGCGGTAGCGGTCGGGGTGTCCCTGGCCGATGCGAACATGTCGCCAATCGTCAAAGCCTTCATCGACAGCGGCGCGCAGGTTGCCGCGACCAACGGGGCCATCACAGTTCAGGCCACGCAGGATACCACGAAAGGCGCCCAGGCCTCCGGCAGTTCCAGCGGCGTTTCGGCCGGGACCGGCGAAGGAGCGAACATCACCGCCACGGCCGCGGCGCAGGTCGATAGCTATATCGGCAGCGGCGCGACCCTCCATGCCGGCGGGACCGTCACGGTCGATGCCGCCGGCGCCAACATTGCCAGCGCTACCGCCAGCACCCTTTCGGTCGGCGTCGTTTTGAACGTGGCAGCGATCTTTGCGACCGCCACGGCGAGCGGCGATGTCAACGCCTACCTGGGCACCGGGGCCGTGGTGGGAACGGCGGCGCAGCCGGCCGGGGGCCTGGACGTGGAAGCGGCCGGCGCGGACCAGTCCACGGCCGTTGTGAATCTGAGCGGCGGCGGCGCTTTCAGCGGCTCGGGCGGCAATGCCACGGCCAAAACCAGCCCGGCTCTGAGCGCCTACCTCGGCAACGGTTCCTCGGTGGATGTGACCGGCAACGTCACTGTCGAGTCCACGTCCACGACCGAGGGGCATGCGAACACGACGGGGGCCAATGGCGGTATTGTCAACGTCAATGAATCCCTGGCCAACGTCTTCGTGACCCCCACGATCAACACCTACATCGGCAGCAACGCGACCATCGTGGCGGGCGGCAGCATCACCGTGGAATCGGTCCACGGCACCACGCCGGTCCCGGTGTCCAACGGCTCGTTCACCCCGTCCCAGGTCAGCAACAACGAGATCACCTTCACGCTGCCCGATGGCCTCCAGACCGGCGATACCGTCACCTACGCCCAGAACGGCAACCCGCCCATCGGCGGACTCACCGACGGGAGCGTCTATCCCGTCATCGCCGTCAACCCCTACACGCTCGAGCTCGGGCCCTCGTTCGATGCCGCGCAGGTGAACACGACCAATGACACGATCGTCTTCGCCAGCCCCGATGACCTGCAAACCGGTGACGAGGTCGTCTACGAGGACAACGGCGGCACGCCGATCGGCGGCCTGACGTCCGGGGACCCTTACCTGGTCCGCGTGATCGATCCGGAAACCATCAAGCTCGTGGACCCGACGCAGGGCTTGTTGACCCCGACCTCCTTCGACCCCGCCACGACGGTCAGCAACAACACGATCAACCTCCCGGGCTTCAGCAACGGCCAGGCGGTTACCTACACGGCGCCGGCCCCGCTGGAGTTCGCCCCGCAACAGGTCAGTAATTCGATCATCGACCTGGGAGACGACTCCAGCGGCAAACCCATCCCCGACAATTTCAGCAACGGCCAGGCCGTGGTCTACAGCCTCGGGTCGGGGGCGGCGGCCATTGGCGGCCTGTCGCCAGGAAGCACCTATTACGTGATCACCGACGGCACCAACCAGTTCGAACTGTCCGCGACCGTCGGCAGTCAGGGCAATCCCGGCGCCGCCATCACCCTCGACCCCACCAGCGCGAACGGCCTACAAATCCTCACGGCGGCGAACGAGCAGCCGATCGGCGGCCTGGTGAGCGGCAACACCTACTACGTCGTCAACGCCACCGCGACGCCGACGCCCAGCTTCCAACTGGCGGCGACCCTGGGCGGCAGCGCCCTCACCCTGAACGCGAGCAACAGCTTCGGGACGCACACTATCGGCGTGGAAGGACTCGTCTTCACGTCGGCGGGGACGGGCACCCAAGACCTGGTCATCCCGCTGAACACGACGGGTGCCAGCGGGACGTACCAACTCATCGGCGTCGGAGGCGCCAGCAGCCTCCTGAACGCCCCGACGGGCGACGGCGAGGCGAACGCGGGGGCGATCGGTTCGGGCGGTGGCGCGGTCCAGATCGGCGGCTCGGATGCCAACGTCACCTCCAGCCCGACTGTCGCTACGTCCGTGGGCAGTAGTGCGAACCTCAAGGCCGGCGGCGATATCGAGATCACGTCCACGTCCTATGCCAACACGTCCGCGGATGGCACCAACAGCGGCGGCGGCTTTGTCGCGGTGGGCGGTGGTACCGCGAACATCTCCACCACCAACACCAACAGCGCGACCGTCGGCGACAGCGCCGTCATCGCCACGCAGGGCAACTTCACCCTCCAGGCCCTGTCCTACAACAACGTGGATGGCTCGTCCGACTCATCCGGCGGAGGGGTCGTTTCGATCGCCAGTGCCGGCACGACCGCCAACGTCAATTTCAACACCCAGGCTTCCGTGGGCCAGGACGCCCAGGTCACGGCCCTGTCCGCCCTCCTGGTCGAATCCCAGAGCAACACCGCGGCAAACGTCAACGCCACCGCCGATGGCGGCGGGTTGGGAGTCAATTCGAACGCCGACGCCGAGCTGTACATCGGCAGTCATGCCGACGACTCCAACGTGGCCACCACGCAGACCACGATCGGCACGGGTGCCGCACTGATGGCGGAGAACACGACCATCGACGCCGTGACATCGTACAGCCTCCTGGCCAATTCGAACTCCACCGCGAAGGCCTTCGCCGCGGATTCCACGGCCACTGCGAAGGCGGACGCCAACGACACCGCGCACGTGACGATCCTGACCGGTGCGAACATCACCGGGACCAACTCGGTCGATATCGAGGCTCGGCACGATAATCTCCAGGACCTCGCCACCGCCGTTTCCAATTGCGATGCCGCGTTCGGCTCGGCCACGGCGAACACCGAAGTCGATCTCTTCGGCCCCTCGCGTTACGACTCGACGCAGCCCGACTTCTCGCAGGTCGATGCCGCGGCCGGCGCCACCATCAAGACCGCGGCCCTCACGGTGAAGGCCCTCGCCACCTTCATTGAAGCCATCCAAGACCCCTCCGCCGGCGGGGGCTTCATTGTCGGCCACTACAACAATACATCGGGCCAGGTCGTGGCCAACCGCACGATCCACTGGAACGCCGACGTGATCAGTCTGAGCGGGCCGAGCCCCCTCCTGATCGTGGACGCCAACGGTACGGTGGACCCGTCCAGCACCATTACCCCGACAATCAGCGCGACACAGATCACCGTCCCCAATATCAGCAACTCCGCCACCGGCACCATCACGTTCGTGGCCAACCAGTCCTTCGGCGGCACGATCGACAACAACAACTCCGCCGACGGCCTGATCGACGGCAGCCAGGCCACTTTCCACTATCAGGCAACGTCTGACAAGGTCCAACTCCTGAACAACTCCACACTGGACATGGAAGTCAACAACATCGACTTCCTCAGTTCCAGCACCGCGACTCACGATGTGGACATCAACGTCCAGAACGACACCAATTCCAATGACGCCTTCGCGTTCAACGTCGTCTACTCGTACGCGCCGACGCTTGTGGACATCGAGAACCGAAGCACGACCGGCAGCCCCAACATCATCCTCAACGGCCTCATCAATAATCCGATCGGCACCACGGAGATATTGAACGCCAGCGGCAACATCGAATCCACCGGACCGCAAGCGGTCGTGGTCACCAACATCCTCGATGTCAAGGCGGCGAACGGTCAGATCGGCTCGTCCGCGAACCCACTCAACGCCGAGTTGGTGCAGAGCGAGGACCTGAACCATAAGGAGCGGCCGATTCAACTCACCGTGCTGGCCAGCGGCAGCGCCTACTTCAATTTCACGGGCATCCTGCGCGACCCGGATTTCAATATCAACCAGACCCCGTTCATCGTGCCCTTGAACTCCATCCAGGTCGGCGGCGACTTCGACGCCCAGCTCGAGGAAAGCGAGCAGGATTCGGCGCCGGGGCCCGCGGACTTCGGCATCACCGTGTATGAAGACTATACGGGCTTGACGACGGCCGTCACCACGTATTTCCGGCCGGGGACCGGCAACGGGCCGTCGGAGGCGATCGACCCGGGATTCTACGACGGCGGTGCCTCGCTGATCGACAGCACCTACAGCTTCGCCGACCTGACAGCCGGAGGCAACATCGAGCTGACGGGCGTGCCGGCGTCCACCCCGATCATCACCATCACGGGCTTCACCAACATCAACCCCAACGGCCCGGGCACCGGCCAGATCGATGCGTCCACCAACGGCAACATCACGCTCACCGAAACCAGCGGCGCCATGCGAGTGGGCACCATCACCTCGACCGCCGGCAACGTCGCGCTGACAGTCCCGGACGATAACCCGTCGGGCGACGACTTGCTGCTGGCCAACAGCTCGAGCATCAGCGCCGGCGGCTCGGTGACGCTGCTGGTCGCCGACAACATCAGCATCGCCGCGGGCGCCACGATCACGGCCGGGGCCCCGGTGCTGATCCAGGACGACTACGGCAAGTCGGGCCCCGGCATCGGCAGCACGATCACCGTGGCCGGTGTCATCTACGCCCCGAGCGCTACCATCCAGGGCGGCGACGAGAACGACACGTTCAACCTGACCAACGTGGCCTCCGGCACCGTGACACTGGTCGATACCGGCGGCGGCGTCAACGTCGTCAACCTCGGCAGCCTGGTCCCGCTGACCGGCGGCATCATCGACCTGATTAAGGGACCGCTGACAGTCCAGGGCAGTGGAGCCGACACGATGAACGTGGACGATACGGGGAGCACGGCCTCCAAGAGCGGTACCCTGACCTCCACCACCCTGACCGGCCTGAACATGGGCCCCAGCGGCATCACTTACAGCGGCCTGGCCAACCTGAACATCGACCTGGGCTCCGGCGGCAACACCTTCCTCATCAGCAACACCGCGGCCGGCACGACGACCTTCCTCAATAGCGGCACTGGCGCCGATACGGTGAACGTCCAAGCCACCAGCAGCGCGACGACGGTGAACACGGGCGGCGGCTCCAACCACAACATCGTCAACGTGGGCAGCCTGGAGCCGGCTTCCGACGGCATCGTAAACAACATCCAGGGGGCCCTGACTGTCGCCGGCAATGGCGCCGACACGATGAATGTGGATGATACCGGCAGCACGATCGCCAAGACCGGTACCCTGACCTCTTCCGCCCTGACCGGCCTGAACATGGGCCCCAGCGGCATCACCTACAGCGGCCTGGCCAACCTGAACATCAAGTTGGGCTCCGGCGGCAACACGTTCTTCATCAACAGCACGGCCGTACCCACCAGCACCTTCCTGAACAGCGGCACGGGCGCCGATACGGTCAATGTGCGGACGACCGGGGGGCCGACGACGGTGAATACCGGCGGGGCCTCGAACGTGAATGTCGTCAACGTGGGCAGCAAGGAGCCCACGACGGGCGGCATCGTGGACAACATCCAGGGGGCCCTGACTGTCATCGGCAACAGCGCCGATACGATGAACGTGGATGATACCGGCAGCACGATCTCCAAGACTGGTACCCTGACCGCTTCCACCCTGACCGGCCTGAACATGGGTCCCAGCGGCATCACCTACAGCGGGCTGGCCAACTTGAACATCGACCTGGGCTCCGGCGGCAACACCTTCTTCATCAACAGCACAGCCGTGCCCACGACCACCTTCCTGAACAGCGGCACCGGCGCCGACACCGTGAATGTCCTGGGGACCGGCGGGCCGACCACGGTGAATACCGGCGGCGGCTCCAACGTGAACACCGTGAACGTGGGCAGCACCCAGCCGCCCGTGCCCAACTACGCCCCCACGCCCAACAACGGCAACGTGAACAACATCCAGGGGGCGCTGACCGTCATCGGCAATCTGGCCGATACCATGAACGTGGACGACAGCGGCAGCCGAATCGCCAAGGTCGGCACGCTGACTCCGACCACGCTCACCGGCATGGACATGGGCCCCAGCGGCATCACTTACAGCGGGCTGGCCAACCTGAACATCCGCTTCGGATCCACCGCAACCCTCACCTCCCCGCTCTCCGGCAACACGTTCTACATCAACGGCATCGACCCGCTCACCCATACGGCGGCGGACGGGGGGACGGACATCGTCGCGGACGACGACGAGGTGCACGTCGCGAACGCGGCCAATTCCGCCGATTTCAATGGCACGCTCGATTTGACTCGATGGGAGAGCGCGAGCCTGACGGTCACCGGCACCGTCAACGGCACGGTCAACATCGATAAGGACCCGAACGACCCGGACGCGCCGGCGATCGTCAACCCGGTGACGATCGGCTCCCTTGGACCCACCGGCGTCATCAATATCACCGGTAATGTCCCCACCATGACGGTGCGCGGGAACCTGGGGGGCGGGCTGACGGTGACCGGCACCATCGGCAGCATCACAGTGGGTGGCGGCACGCCGGGCACGATCGTGGCTGGGCAGATCGGCACGATCGCCGTCCTCGGGGGCTTCGGTCCGGTGGTGGCCGACATTACCGAGGGCGGCATCACGCGGGAGATCGAAGAAACGACGCCCGCGAATCCCTGTTGTGGCGTGCTCCCGAATCCGTATGCCCTGGCATCCACGTCCCCGTATGCCAAATTGAGCCCCTCGGGCACTCTGGAGTACATCAACATCCAGTACTTCTATGAGGGCCTGGACAGCCCGTCGGTCGAGGGCCTTACCCCCTCCACGAACCTGGCCAACCCGCAGCTCACCGCCCGCATCACCAACACCGTCAGCACGGCCCCCGATCAGTACGACCTGAGCCTGGAGACGTTCAATGACGTGGCCAAGTTCAACCTGGCCCGCCTGGATGCCGTCGGCATCTCCGGTGTGCGGAACGTGGACGTCGAGGGGAACATCCTGACCAAGGTAACCTCGGCGGCTTCAACCTTCTTCGCGCCCGATTCCGCGCCGGCCGGAATCTATCTGCCCCTGGACAACGTGGCGGGTGTCGGCGTTCGGGATTACGTACCGGACCACTCCATCGCCGCCAAGAGCATCCAGGCGGTGGCGTTCGGGTCCATGACGAGTTACTGCGGCCAGATCGAGACGGGGGCGGTGGCCTCCAGCAATGATGCGGCCAACCTCCTCGCGCCCTGCACCGCGATTGTTCAAGCAGGCTCCATTAACAATTCGACCGTGGAGACCTTCCGGGTCCCATTCGCGGATCTAGCCACTCAGCAGGTCGGTTTCTTCATGGACGATAGTCCGTCGTCGTGCGGCCGGGGCCAATTCGACAACAACAACGTCGTGCTGGTGGTCCAGGGGGTAAGCACCGCCAACAGCAGCGGCACCGCCAACATCGTTACACCCAGCAACGTCGCTCGCGGAGCCGTGGTCGCCCTCATCACGGTCGCCGAGACCTTCAATTCGTGCAACCAGCTCGACGGGTCTTTCATCGAAAACATCAGTCTGTGCGGCGACGGCGGCTCGATCCAGACCCAACTGAACGTCGGCAGTCCCGAAGACTGCAGCCTGCCGAAAACGGCCTTCACGCCGGCCATCACCAGCACCGGGCCACTGGGCGACGTAATCATCGGGGGTTCCTTGCCCAACGTGACCGCCCCGAGCATCTTCGGCTCGATCATCCCCTGCGGCCCGATTCCCTCCACCAGCACCATCCAGACGACCGGGATCCGGACCGATCCGATCACGCAAGCGACTTCGCAAGTGCCCGCGGATATCGGCCGGGTCTATGTCACCTCGACCTGCAAGGGCCCCGTGGTCACCGCCACGACCGTGCAGGCCAACGGCTCTGGGCTCGCGGGGCAAATCATCTGCGGAGGCAACCTCATCAGCCAGGTTGTCGCGAACGGCATCACGGGCGTCATCACGGTCCAGCCGGTCGCGTGGGAGCCGGGCGCCGGAAACCTTGGGGCGACTTTCACGTACCCCGCTCCTTCCAAAAACGTCGTGTACCTCGGCGGCGTCGTTTCCAACGGCTCGATGAGCGGCCCGACCGTGGTCTCCAGTTGCCTGAACAAAAGCACCGTCACTGTCAACGGCCTCGTGCAGGGTGGCTCCATCACCACTTACGGCTCGGTCATCGGCAACATCACCATCAACGGCTCGATGAACGGTCCGATTTTGGCCACCGGCAACAACAGTGGGACGATCGACCTCAATGGCACCGTGCAAGGCGGTTTCATCACCACTTATGGCTCGGTCATCGGCAATATCACCATTTGCGGCCAGGTGAATGGGCCGACCGTATCCGCCGGCAACAACAACACGACCATTAACGTCAACAGCGGCGCCAGTTTAAAGGGCGGCTCCATCACCACCTTGGGCTCGGTCATCGGCAACATCACCATCGGCTCGATGAACGGGCCGACAATCTCGGCCGGCAACAACAGCACGGCCATCAACGTCAACGGCCCTGTGCAGGGCGGCTCCATCACCACCTCCGGCGCGCTGAATGGCAGTATCACGATCGACGGCTCGATCAATGGGCCGATCGTGTCCGCCGGCAACAACAATGGGACCATCGTGCTCAACAGTCTCGTACAGGGCGGCTCGATCGTCACCTCTGGCTCGGACATCGGCCCCATCTCGATCGGCTACGGGGTGAATGCGCCGATCGTGTCTGAAAGCGGCTGTAACCGCGGGACCATCCAGATCGCCGTGCCCGTGCAGGGCGGCTCCGTCCTCACCGGCGGGACCCTCGGCAACCTGACGGTCGGCGGAGGGATAACCGGGCAGATCGTGTCCATCGGCAACATGACCGGGACTCTCAACGTCGGCGCGCTACAGGGCGGCCTTATCGCCTCGGCAGGCTCGATCAACGGCAACTTGACCATTAATGGGACGTTGACCGGACAGCTCGTGTCCGTGGGCAACATCAACGGCAACGTCACCATCAAGGGGCCTCTCCAGAGCGGACGCATCGCCTCCTTGGGCTCGATCCTCGGCAACCTGACGATCAATGGAGGGATCGACAGCCAGAGCGCCATCGTTTCGGGTGGGTCCATTGGCAACAAGACTACAGGCACGGGCTTGTCTGTCGGCAATGTCAATGGAATTGTGGCCGCGGTGGGGCCGATTAACGTCATCAAGATCGGCAGTACGAGCCAGGCTCTGTACTACAAGTCGAACGACACGCCGGACGCGGCCGCGATCGATGCGATTTTCTCCCAGGGCCTGTTGTCGCCACTGAGCCCCACCGACCTGTTCGATCATGCAACCCTTCTGGATCTGGAAAACCTCGCCCTGATCCAGACCAACCTGAATTCCTTGACCGTCAAGAGCGGCAAACTCCAGATTTGATTGCCTGGACCGTCCACAGCCAAGCGGAGGGGATTCGCCGATGAGGACCATCCTGGTGACGGGGTCGAACGGCCTCATCGGGTTGACCGTGGCCGGTCGCTTTCATACCAGTATTGAGGTGTTCTCAGAAGAGGACCGTGTTATTCTGGGTGAACTCTACTCGCGGATAGGCACGAAGCGTGAGCCCGCCCGATGGCGTGTCATCACGAATTCCAGTGTACCCCGGATCGTTTAGCTCTCCCAATTGCAAGAACCGGTACGTACCTGCCAGGGCGGCGGATCCCGGCTGATTTGCTGCCGTCTCGGAAACGATGACCACCATCGTCGCCCTTGTTTCTGGCTTTGGCTGGCATGTCACCGACCTGCGGCGCGCGGCCGGGGCTCTCGATGTCAGGCTCGAGGCGGTGCCGTTCGCGCAGGTCTCGGCACAGGTCGGCGCGGGGCGACAGACAGTGGAGGCCGGTGGCGTCGCGTTGACCGAAGCCAACGGTGTTCTGGTACGGATGATGCCGCCGGGAAGCCTGGAGCAGGTCGTTTTCCGGATGGATGCGCTGCATCGCGTGGTTGCCTCGGGAGTTCCCGTCTGGAACCCGCCACGGGCCGTCGAGGCAGCGGTCGACAAGTACCTGACATTGGCATTGCTCGATCAGGCCGGACTGCCTGTGCCGCCAACCTGGACGGGTCAGACGGCGAGCGAGGCGCTGGCGGCGTTCGAGAACCTGGGAGGAGACGTGGTGGTCAAGCCTCTCTTCGGCTCGGAGGGGCGGGGCCTGGTCCGGGTGAGCGACCGCGAGCTCGCCTGGCGAACCTTGCACGCGCTCGAGCGGCTGGGCGCGGTCCTCTATCTCCAGCAAACGATCCGCCATCCCGGCCACGACCTGCGGGTCTTCGTCCTGCGGGGGCACGTTCTGGGAGCGATGCGCCGGTTTGCCCCCGCGGGGGAGTGGCGCACCAACGTCTCGCTGGGGGGCCGAGCCGAGCCCGCCGAGATCGACTTCGAGGCGAAACACCTGGCGCTGGCCGCCGCCAAGGCCCTCGGAGCGGAGATTGCCGGCGTGGACCTGGTGGAGGATCTGGACCGGGGGCGGCTGACGATCCTGGAGGTCAACGCAGTCCCTGGGTGGCGTGCGCTCTCGAGGGTCACGGGCATCGACGTGGCGGCGGCGGTGC
>Ga0187864_10004451_pt1 | contig 10974 bp, 12 predicted proteins | sample June2016WEW_11_4_FD_132985 | JGI IMG/M metagenome (GOLD analysis project Ga0187864, IMG submission 132985) | Peatland microbial communities from SPRUCE experiment site at the Marcell Experimental Forest, Minnesota, USA - June2016WEW_11_40 | ecosystem: Environmental > Terrestrial > Soil >... | reverse complement strand
GCTGCCCGGGAGCGGACTGTATCTTTCCGCGCGCGGGCACCGCACTCGCTCCGCTTTCGGGAGTACCCTCGGCCGAAGGCGTCCCTCGATGAGCGAGATTCGCTGTATGTATCCGATATAGTGACGGATGTCAAGGGATTTATCGCGGCATCGGTGACTCCGCTCTTGAAAGCCCTAAGGCAGCGAGCCATCCTAACGGCATGAAACGTCGAACCCCCCCGCCGTCCGCCTTCTCCAAGGTTTCGGTCAAAAGCCAGACCATGATTCCGCGCGAGGTGCGCGAGCGGCTGCGCCCAGAGCATGATCCGGAAAAGTGGAAACCGGTTTTCCGAAAAGATCATGCTCCACTAACACAGCCTGGAGATACGCTCCGCTATCGCATGACGGAGGAGGGCATACTGCTCGACAAGGCGCCGGCGAACGAGGCCGACGATCCGTTCGCAACGTTCTCCGAATGGTCGAATGCGGCCGACGAGAAGGCTTATGGTAGCCTCTGACAACGGGCGTTTCGCACGCACAGAGTCCGCATGAGAATGCATTTCAAACGCGCGCTTTCTAATATCTCCAAATTCGGAGATACAGACATCTTTCCGTTTCCTGTCGAAAATCACATCTTCTATGACAAAGCTGATCAGGCTGCAGAACTGCTTCTGGACACGTATCAGAATTTTGCTGAACGACTGGTCCAGTTTCCCCCCTCAAATGCCAGCGCCCTAGCGCCGGTCGGATACACCGGCTTTCGTTGGGCGACGCAGCTTGATCCGTTGTGGAACGCGTTCTTTTTAGGTCTTGTTCTTTCGATTGGTGATCCAATCGAAAGGGCACGCATCCCGAAGGAAGAAAACGCTGTCTTTTCGTATCGGTTTAATGCCGATAACGAAAGCTTGGAGCTTTTCGATCAGAGCTACAATTGGCGCTCGTTTATGGAAAAATCACTGGAGATGGCTGCGGCGAGCAAATTTGTCATAACATGCGATATTTCAGAATTCTATCCCAGACTGAATCATCACAGATTAGACAACGCACTCCGTCAGCTACGGCTGGCTGGCGATCAGGCGTCGAAGATAATGACCTTCCTGTCAAACTTCTCTGGAACGTATTCGTTTGGGTTACCTATTGGCGGTCCCGCAGCTCGAATACTTTCAGAGCTATTGCTGAATCAAATCGATAGGCTGCTTCGCACGGAGGGAATACGATTTGCTAGATTTGCTGACGACTTTCATTTGTTTGCTGACACCTACGAAGGTGCCTTCAAAGCTTTACTATACCTAACCGAGCGACTGCTGAGTAATCAGGGTCTTCAATTGCAGAAAGCAAAAACCAGAATAATGTCTGGGCAAGAGTTCATTTCAACAAGCCCCCTTGGTGGCAATCTCGAAGATTCTCCTGCAGACGAAACGAGCCCACATCTTCGAGAGCAATCCCAGAACCTCATGCGCCTTTCAGTTCGCTTTGATCCATACTCCGCTACAGCCCAGGGCGATTATGAGACGCTAAAGTCCGAACTCGGGAGAATTGATATTTTGGGACTTTTGAAAGCCGAATTGACGAAAAGTCGAGTGCACATTTCGCTCTCTAAAAGAATCGTTAGCGCGATTCGCTATGTCGACGAACCGCAACGCGGCGAAGCTGTTCTGTCTCTCATAGAGAATGCAGAACTTCTTTATCCAATATACGCGAACGTTCTCCTTACGGCCAAGCTATTGTATCAAGAATTGGGAGAGAAAGTCAGAGGTGCAATTATTGAATACGTAAGATCGCTTGTCAAAAACGATTCACACGTTCTGCAGACTGAATTGAATCTTTGCTATGCTATCCGGCTCTTAGCCTGCGGCCAAGGTCCAGAGAACGAGGAGATATTGAATAAGGTTTATGAGAGAACACGCAGCATCCTTATTCGTAGGGACATTATACTGGGTATGGCCCGATGGAGGGCTACGTATTGGCTTTCCGACCTAAGAGGCCAATTTCGGACCTTTACGCCGGCAGAACGACGGGCTTTTCTCATTGGCTCGTTTTGTCTTACCGATGAGGGGCGTCATTGGCGGCAGCATATTGCTCCGGAACTGTCTCCGTTCGAAAGTCTCGTTAGGGATTGGGCGTCAGAAAAATCTCAATCTCCAAGCTGGAGCATTCCGCTGTGACTTCGGAGACTGGCTTTGCACTGCATCATACGTCCACCTGGCGCACGTTGGCGCCCACAATTGATCTTCTTGTTCGCGAAGTTAACTTGGAGCTTTACCGCCGAGAATTTCCGATCATGAAGTCGGCGGTTGCGGCCCATCGTCGAGGCTTAATTAATGAAATCGCTTTCAACGTATTTTGCTCCTCGCTCGCATTAGACGATACCCTGATATGGAGCGACAATATTGTTAGCGGTGCGGTTCGTCACGCTAGCCGCAAAATAGCGGCTTTAGACAAAATCCCGATCGAACAGGTCAACCCCCCGAACGAAATTGAGCTAAACGACTGTATTCAGCAAGTGAAGCGGCTTCGTGCCTTTTTTTTGGACGTGCGGGATACGATTGAGGTCCTGCCCAAGTTTCCTGGGGCGGGTTTTATCGAAACATGCGAAGGTGATGTCTATTCCGATGGCACGCTATTTGAAATAAAGGCCGGACACAGACCATATAAATCTGTCGACTTCAAACAGTTGCTTACTTACGCGGCACTAAACTATGCCTCTGCATCCCGCCCGCTCGATCGTATTGGTCTTTTCAACCCGAGAATGGGGACCTCGTTTGTTGCGGGTCTAGATGTGATCGCGGCTGAAATCTCGGGCTGCTCATCGGTTGAACTATTGCAAGAAATCATTCGGGTAATTTCAAGCGGGGACGTTTCGCGGTAGCTCCCAGCTAGTGCCAAGCATGCAAGCGGGACAGCTCTATAGCGCGGTGGAAGGGGTGCGGCGTGGACGACTTGCGCAGAGAAAGACGGCTGCTCAGCACGCCCCCTCCACCACGCTTCGCGTGGTTCCCCGCCCCCGCACTGTGTGTGCAGGGGCGGAAAAGAAAGCTACCCCGCGGCCTTCGGCGCCGCCGTGTCGTCGGCCGGCTTGTCGGAGACGCCGGCCTCGGCGAAGGTCGCCATGCCGGTGCGGCAGGCGAGCGCCGCGCGCGAGATCAACACCGCCAAGGCGGCGCCGGAGACTTCGCCAAGCCAAATGTTAGGTCGGCGAGCGGCACTCAACCAAGTGCATCCAGCAGCATGCGGTGGCCGGTCTCGGCCGAGACGTGACTAAAAATAGCAGTTGCGGGAATGATTCTTAAGGCATAGTGTTCTTGGTATGTTCTAATCCGTTATCCTGTCATTCATGAGGCCAATGGGTAGGGTAGAATAATGCGTCGCGAATCGCGGCGCGGGGCTTGGGGCAATATAACAATCGAGAGGACGTGATGGCTCTAATGGTCGGGCAACAAGTTTGGATTCCCTGCAAGGTGCAACCGGGACCATTTTCCGACGAACCACTCGTGACCTTTGAAGGCATCGATGGCCCAATAACCGGCTTTGTGAACATTGACGAGTTGAAAGAGACCGCCGGTCAAACGATGGTTCGCGGAATCGTACGTAATATTGAAAAAGACCACATTGAAGTGTGGATTAAAGGGTCGTTCTTTACGACGAACGGGCTGGCCAATGTTCCCGCAGGAATGGCAATGGCCGCCTGATGGCGGCAACAAATGATTCTGGCGCAAGCTGAGATTCGCGAAGCGGTCGCGAAAGGTGAAATTAGATTCGATCCGCCACTAGAAGAAAATCAGTGGCATGAGGCTTCGGTTGATCTGAGGCTTGGTTTCAAATTCACCAAACTGGCCGCCAAGCGCGGATTAAAGGTGTCCTTAGCATATGGAATGAGCGCTATTGCCGACGCAGGCCTTTGGAAGGAAAAAACGCTACGACGTGAAGACGAACTTGGCAAAACGGAAACTTACACTGTCGAATCCGGCGAATTTATCCTTGCTCAAACCTACGAAAGAATTTGGGTCCCACGACATCTCGTTGCAGCCGTTGAAGGCCGAAGCTCATACGCCCGCGCCGGCCTTTCAATGCATTTGACGGCACCGTGGCTTCAGCCCGGTTGGAACGGGTTACTCACTCTCGAAATCTTCAACAGTGGGCCACTGACAATTGAACTAACGCCAACGATAGATAGGCCGTGTCAATTGACGTTTTTCCAATTGACCAGCGAAGTGCCCGAAGAGATCGCTTATGGCACGCGGCCGACTGATGCCTTCCAAGGTCAATCCAATCCGATCGCGAAAGCGAAATAAGTCTCTCGCTTGAGATCGTGGACGTGCGGCCGACACCCGAATCAGAGGGCAAGAACGCGGCTTGCGCCCCGGCGCCGGAGGCTTCGAGCGCGTACGCGCCGCCTCACGCCCGCGCGATATCGGTTTGCGAGAAGTCGTGGCCTTTGAACAGAAGCCGGGCGTTATGGACTTTGGCGCAGGCATAGGACAGACAGTCGCCGAAATTCAGATTTGCCACCACGCCGCGTCCCTTGCCGTAGCGCTCGAAAGCGGCGACGGCGACATGAGCGATGTCCGCGGTGATCGGTACGATGGTGATCTCGGCTTCATGCAGGAGCCGGGTCACCAGACCATCGGCGACGATCGGGGTGAGGCCGAACAGGGTGGCCAGGCGCATCGCCGCTTCGAGGACGACGTGGCCGGCCGAAACCCGCTCGCGCTCGACCTCGAGCTTCGCCGCCAGGTTCGCAGCATCCGGATCGGCGGCAAGGATGGCGACGATGGCCGAGGTATCGACGAAGATCATGAATGGCCCCAGGCTGCATCGATGTCCCTCTTGGCAGCGGGACGCTGGCGCCGCGGATCGGCCAGACGCCTGGCCTCGGCGGCGATTTCGGCGAGCCGCTCCGGCAGCGGCCGCTCCTGCCGCAGCAGGGCGCCTTCGAGCGCGTCGATGACGGCCTCGGTCATGGAGACGCCCTTGCGGTCGGCGAGCCGGCGGGCGAGTTTCGCCGCACGCTGATCACGAATGTGCAAAGCCATTGGCGGGCTCCCGTTCTGTATTTACGGTGCTGTGTAGATGTGTAGACAATGAAAGTATACAATGCCGCCGAAGTCCGCGCAATCGCCTGGAATCGTTTACAAAACTTACGGGAAAGCGGGCGCTACGACCGGCGCATGTGCAGGCGTTGAACCAATTCTGAACTAATTTTAGCGACGACTACTCCACGGAAGGCTGTTGCGTACGGTGATGAAGCCCAGGGCCCCGATCATGTCCAAGTCGGCATCCAAGTCGGCATCCAAGTCGGCCGTTTCGTCGGCGCCGAGCCGCCGTGCCGTTATCGCGGGAGCGGCTGCAAGTGGGATTGCCTTCGCCTTCGCCGGTTGCACCACCGCTCCGCCGCCGACCGCGGAAGCCGATCCGGCTTATCAGCGCAAAATCGTCAGCTACCCTTCCCCTGAACCTCCGGGCACGATGATCGTCGATCCGGGAAGCCATTTTCTTTATCTGGTGCAACAGAACGGCCAAGCCATTCGCTACGGGGTCGGCGTCGGCGCCGAAGGATTTGGCTGGTCGGGCATCGCCACCGTCCACACCAAACAGGAATGGCCGGACTGGTACCCGCCTGCGGACATGCTGCAGCGGAAGCCCGAGCTGCGGCCGCACATGGTCCAACTGCAGAGCGGCCTGGGAATGCCGGGCGGCCCCGATAATCCGATCGGCGCCCGCGCCCTGTATCTGTGGCAGGGCAACAAGGATACTTTGTACCGCATCCACGGCACCAATGACCCGACGACGATCGGGCACAACGTGTCCTCCGGCTGTATCCGCCTGACCAACGATGACGTCGTCGACCTTTATAACCGCACGCCCGTTGGCACCAAGGTTGTGGTACTCGCCACCGCCAACCCTGCCGCCGCGGCGCAATAACAGACTGAACCGACGCAAGCCTTAAGAGGCTCGGGCTCGGGACTTGCCATGGCGCATCATGACGACGTTGGCGCGGGTGGCGATGGAGCCCGCGCGGGCGCGCGTCTTAGAGTCTGTAGGGTGTTCCGTGCCGGCTACACCGCGACCTTGCGGAGAAAGCCGTCGACGCTGCCGCGCAGGCTGTCCGCGGCCTTCTCGACGGCAAGCGAGGCCGCCAAGACCGTGTCCGCCGAGCTGTGCGTATCGGCAATGGCGGCGGAGACGCGCTGCAGGACCGAGACGACCGATTTCGTGCCCGACGCGGCCGCCGCGACATTGCTTGAAATCTCGCTCGTCGCCGCATGCTGCTGTTCGACCGACGTCGCGATGGCCGCGGTGAATTGCCGGATCTCCTGCATGCGGCCGGTAATGCTGCCGATGGCGCCAACCGCGCTTTGCGTCGAGGATTGCACCGCCGCGATCTGGGCGGCGATGTCTTCCGTTGCCTTGGCGGTCTGCACGGCCAGCGCTTTGACTTCGGAGGCGACGACGGCAAAGCCCTTGCCGGCCGCTCCCGCGCGCGCCGCCTCGATCGCGGCATTGAGCGCAAGCAAATTCGTCTGTCCGGCCACGCTTTGAATGAGCTTGACGACATCATCGATCTTTTGCGCGGCTAACGCGAGGCCGGCGATATCTTCGTTGGTCGATTGCGCCTCCATCGCGATGGCGCTCACCACCTCCGTGGCGCGGACAAGCTGGCGGTTGATCTCGGCGATCGATTTGGACAATTCATCCGCCGCGGTAGCGGCCACCTCGACGCTGCCGAACGCTTCGTTGGAGGTGCGCACCGCACCGGCGGTATGCGCGGTGGTCTCATTCGAGGTTGCCGACAGCGCGGTCGCGGTCGATTTCATCGCGGCAATGCTGTCGGCGACGGTCTGCAAAACCCCCTCGACGCTGCCGCGGAACCAGACAATGGCCTCGTCGACGACGGCGCGGCGCGCTTGCTGCTCGCCCAGCAGGGCGCTCTTTCGCTCCGCCGAACGGCGCTCGGTGATGTCGTCATGGGTCCCGACCCAATAGATGCCGCCAGGTATTGCCCGATTGACGACGGAAACGGAGCGCCCGTCCGGCAACTCGGTGACGAAACTTACGACCTTGCCGGCAGCCATGCTCGCCGTGAGTTCGGCGCAATATTGGACCGGATCACGGTGCAGGTGGCCGGTCTCGAACCGAAGACGGATGATATCGACGAGCATCATGCCGGGTTTTACGGTGTCCGGAGACAACCCGTACATCGCCAGATATCGATCGTTGCAAACGACGAGGCGGCCGGCGGCATCGTACATCACCACGCCTTGGGTCATGTTGTTGAGCGCGAGTGCAAGCAGATGGCGGTCGAACCATCGGCCCCTCGCCAATCGCGTCAACCAGCTGAGGACCCGGAACATGCGCGCCTCGTGCTTTTTGCCTAGTCGTTCCCCCACCTGCCTATTTGGTACCCAACATCCATTTACGGTTCGTTAATCAACGGTCCGATCGCCGGCGCTCGGAGGCGAACTTATGCAGACGGCCCAACTCGCGCGCGCAAAGTCACGCGCTCAAGCCGCCGTCCACCATCAACAGGCTTCCGGTGGTGAAGCTACTCGCGTCGGAAGCGAGATAGAGCACCGAACGGGCCACCTCCTCGACGCGGACGTGACGGTGCAGCGGGATGATCTCGTTGAAGAACGCGGTCGCATCGCGCCCGAGCACGCCGCTGAGGTTCTTTTCCACGTGCAATTGGAACTCATTGTCCACCGGGCCGGGATGAATGGTGTTGACGCGGATGTTGCGCGCCGCGGCCTCCTTGGCCAGCACCCGCATCAGTCCGACTTGGGCGTGCTTGGCGGTGATGTAGGCGCAAGCGCCCGGGTCGCCCTTCACCCCGACGATACTGGAGGTGATGATGATCGAGCCGCCATCGTTCATCTGCGGCAGCGTATGCTTGGCGGCGAGGAATGCGCCTTTGACATGCACGGCAATGACCGAGTCGAAGACGTCTTCCGGATATTCGGTGACCGGCGCGACGACGCCGAAATTGCCGGCGTTGCTGAACAGGACGTCGATCTTGCCCCACCGGCTCACCGTGTTCGCGATTGAGTTTTTGACCTGATCCGATTTGGTGATGTCGGCCGCGGACCAAGCGAGCGAATCCCCGCCCGACTCCTTGCCGATATCCGCGGCGGCCTTCTTCAAGGCGGCGTCGCTCAGATCGACGAGCATCACCTTCGCGCCCTCCGCGAGCAGGAGCTTCGCCGCCGCCGCGCCGATGCTGCCGGCGCCGCCGGTGATCACGCACACCTTGCCTTGCATTTGTTTCGACATCGGGGTCCCCTCCGCGGGGATCGAACCTAACACAGCGGCGCCGGGTCGGCGCAATGGCGCAAACGGACGGCGCCGACGCCGCGGCGGTTGCGGCCGACGTCGAACGCGGCAACTTGGGTCAGGCGGCTACTTTTGTAAATTGTATTCGAGGGGGCTCGGTTAAGACTGCTGCTGCGCTTTAGTTGACTTGGGATCGGTCAACTCTTCACGCGTGAGCGAACCGTCCTCGATGTACAGGATCTTGTCGGCAAATCCGAACACCCGCGGATCGTGAGTCACCACCAGCACGGCGCGGTCTCGCTCCTTGGCGATCTTTGAGAGAATCGCCATGGTCGCCTGCCCATTGGCGGAGTCCAGCGCGGCGGTCGGCTCGTCGGCGAGAATGGCTGAAGGCTCCGCTACAATCGCGCGCGCGATCGCGACGCGCTGTTGCTCGCCGCCGCTGAGCTGGCGCGGGAAAGATGCCATTTTGGAGGTTAAGCCGACGCTGGCCAGCACCTCCTCGGTTTTCGCGATCGCTTTGTGTCCCTGCTCGCCGCGCACGTCGAGCGCCAACTGCACATTTTCCGCGGCCGTGAGGGTGGAAAACAAGTGATAGGACTGGAACACGAAGCCGATATGCTGGCGCCGGATCTTCGCAAGCTCTTCTGGATGCGCCCCGGCGATGGAGGTGCCGCAAATTCGTACGGTCCCGCCTGTCGGTGCGAGCATACAGCCGAGAATCGACAGCAGCGTGGTTTTGCCGCTGCCGGACGGCCCCATCAAGATCGTCAGTTTGCCGCTCCTAAGGGTCAGACTGACGTCCTTTAGCGCCTGCACCCGCGCCGGCCCGGTGCCAAAAATCTTGCTGACATTCGCAGCCTCTATGATGGGCTCGGTCATCGGGTCAGCACAATCGCGGGATCGACGCGAATGACGCGAATAATCGCGGCAATCGCCGAGACGACGCACATGACGACAGTGACCAGGAACAGTTCGATCATCAAACTGGGCGTGATCACAATCTGCAATGCGTTTTTCGCGGTGAAATGGACGACGGCGGTCCCGATCAATGCCGCAATGGCAAATCCGATGATGGCGCTGAGCACCGCCTGACAGATAATGACTTTGTAAATATAGCCATTGGAGGCGCCAATCGCGCGCAGCGTGGCGAACTCATAAAGGTGGTCTTTGGTGCTGGAAAAGAGTGTCTGGGCGACGATCGCAGTGCCGACAATGGCGCTGAGCAGAACGCCCGCAAGGAGCGCCGCGCCGGCTCCTGTTCCGAAAAGCCAGAACGACCGGCTTTGCTCCCGAAACTGATCTGGAGTGAGCGCCTGGATGCCGGAGATGTTCGAAAGAATATTCTGACGAATCCCCTCGACATCGGCTTTGGTCTTAAGCCGAACGAGAAAATGACTGGCAAAGCTTGCCGGCAATCCGATGTAGGACCGAGCGCTGCCAAGATCGGTGAATACATAGGGCGTCGTCGTGAAAGACCGAATGCCGTCCGTGACCGCACCAACCGTTACCGGCAGGCCGCGAATTCGCGAGGTCGCGCCGATGCCGGACACCCCCAGCCGATCGTAGTAGGACCGGTCGACCGCCACTGTTCCAGGCACAGTCAAACTCTGCACCGTCCCTTCCACGACGTTCCAAGGTGACAATCCGCCGGCGGCGACGTCAGATCCGACGACGAACACCGGGGTCATGGCGCCATCCGGCAGACTCCAAGCGGAAAACCCGACCACCACTGGCACGACTTCGGCTACTCCATCGATCGCCAGCAAGCGCTTTTGCATTCCCGTGCTTAGGAGCGAGAGATCTTCGAAACATTTCGCTCCATTCGAAACGATCCAGAGATCGGTCGATACGTGGTCGATCATAGTAGTGATCATGCGGCCGAAGCCGAAGTAAAGGCCCATCTGCACCATCACCAGGACGACCGAAAGCACGATGCCGATGAGCGAGGCGACAAAGCGAGCCCGATCCTGGAAAAGATTTCGCGATGCGAGCGTGAAAACGAGTGACATATTTCGGAATCCTCATGGAGCGGCTCCCGCATTCTGCCGCGCAATCGCTCTGGGCCGCCAGGACCGCCCGCCGATGAGCGGCATTGATTTTTATATGGCAGCCCTCCAGGGGGCGTCCATTGATTTGAGACAATGATAGTCGTTGCCCGGAATGTGCGCGTTAGGCCAACTCATGACATTCCCGCCACGGCCGCCCAACTTGTTAATCCGCCCAGGGCATTTGCTAAATTCTTCATATTGCAAAGCTGACCGTCGACGAGCGCACTTGCAAGCTCGGAGGCCGTGCTAATCTGCAAACAATACTCTGCCCCACCGCGCGCGAATCCCAGCCAGGAAATTTCGAGCATCCTGATACAATAGGATATCAAGTGCACTCACGCGATCTTCCTGCGCTAAAGGCACCAAATAGGGCCTAAGCGGCGCAAGTCCCTGATCGGTCAGCGACGGCGGAAGGGTGGCTTTACGTGGCGGCGGTGCTACCAGTCCCGCGGCAGGTTCGGGTCATTTGCGTCGATATTGCCATCTCCGTCCTCTCGTCCGCTGTCGCCGGCAGCGGACATGACCCGAAAGTTTTTTAGATCAATACGAACTGCGTTCGCGCTGTTTTCCAAACGTCAGCGAGCAGAAAAAGATCGATTGCCGTGTCCCACTTTTTCAGCGAGTGGGACAAAATCTCGAACAAACGGCCAAAATCAATGCGATAGGAAAGCGGTGG